>ERZ791716.582-NODE-582-length-20179-cov-2.981813_pt1 | contig 20179 bp, 15 predicted proteins | sample MGYA00510049_ERZ791716 | MGnify/ENA primary metagenome ERZ791716 (study PRJEB30046, sample SAMN00715135) | human gut metagenome | study: EMG produced TPA metagenomics assembly of the A metagenome-wide association study of gut microbiota in type 2... | reverse complement strand
TGTTGACGACGCATCTGTCGCACAATCTTTGTGCGGTATTGCCTAAAAGCGGTATCGTAAGCTTTGCAAAAAAATACTGGACATTTGCCGCATTTCGTTGTATAATAAAAAGAGTGTGTTTCCCTAGGGAACATGTTTTGAGAAAATCACATGTCATGCGGGAAATCCCCATGACATCTGCAAAGGAGAGATCGGTATGCGTGTAATTGCCGGCAGTGCAAGAGGAAGAAGACTGAAAACATTGGAAGGCATGGACGTGCGTCCGACTACCGACAAAGTGAAGGAAGCCATTTTTTCGGCAATTCAGTTTGATTTGCCTGATGCGGCAGTGCTGGACTTGTTTGCAGGCAGCGGGCAAATGGGAATCGAGGCGTTGAGCCGCGGTGCGGCATCAGTGGTATTTGTAGATCGTTCCGCACGTTCCCTACAGGTGACACGGGAAAATCTGGAATCGGTACAGTTTGCAGAACAGGCACAGCTGCACCAGACAGAGGCACAGTCGTTTTTGCAGTCCACTGCCATGCAGTTTGACATTGCCATTCTGGACCCGCCGTATCGAAAGGGCATGCATGAAAAGCTGCTGCCGCTGTTGGCAGAACATATGGCAGATAATGGCATCGTCATCTGCGAACACGAAACCGGTTTGGAAATGCCCCAGTCTGTAGGCGTTCTGGAACAGAAAAAGCAGAAAAAGTACGGTGCTATTACAGTCACCACCTACATTTGCAGAAGGGACTGAAACACATATGGAACGAATTGCGGTTTGTCCGGGAAGCTTTGATCCCGTTACAGTGGGACATCTGGATATTATCACCCGTGCATCGAAGCTGTTCGATCAGGTGATCGTGCTGGTGTCCAAGAACATCATGAAGAATAACGCCTGCTTTTCGCCGCAGGAACGCAGGGACATGATCCTGCGTGTCACACGGGATCTGCCCAATGTGACGGTAGATATTTCTGACGGACTGCTGGCGGATTACGTCAAAGACGCAGGAGCAACGGCGATCGTCAAAGGCTTGCGTGCGGTGAGTGACTTCGAATACGAGTTCCAGATGGCACTGGCGAACCGGAAACTGTACGCCGGAGCCGAAACCGTCTTTCTGACTACAACTTCAGAGAATATGTACCTGAGTTCCAGCGTGGTGAAACAGATCGCTGCATTCGGCGGTGACATCAGCCACTTTGTGCCGCCGGAAATACTGGATATGATTGTAAAACGATTGGTAAAGGAGAAGCTGTCATGAATATAGAAGAAATTTTAGATGATATGGACGACCTGCTGGATCGTTCCCGCCCGATTCCGTTTGCCGCACATAAGGCTGTGATCGATGCAGACCGCATGCGGGAATTGCTGAATTCTGCACATCTGAATATTCCGGCAGAGATCAAGCGTGCAAAGCTGATCGATTCTGACTGCGACCGCATTATCAATGAAGCCAGAGAAAAGGCGGAAGCAATCATACAGGACGCGGAAACCCGTGCAAGCCGTATGATCTCGGAACAGGCGATTTTGCAGGAAGCCAAAAAGCGTGCACTGGATATGCTGACAAAGGCACAGAACGGCTCCAATGACATTAAAGATGCTGCGGAAAAATACGTCAATCGTTTGCTTGATGAAGCACAGGATTATTTCCGGAACAACTTACAGGAAGTACAGCAAACGAAAGACAAGATTAACAGCGTAAAAAAGTAAGAAAATAAAGAAAAATCCGAAAATTTATATTTTTTCTTATAAATAGACATATCTTTCTGCTATACTTAAATTATGAAAATCATGAAGCAAATTCACGCAGAGATGCACCGGAAAAAGTTTGTTTCATAAGGTTTCTTGAAAAGAAAGCCAAAGGAAGGACGGGATAGATTCATGGATAAAATTGATGCCATGTTAATCACATTGTTACAGGAAAATGCCAGAGCACCATTGAAGCTGCTTGCTTCGAAGGTATTTTTGTCGGCTCCGGCGGTTTCTTCCAGAATCGATAAGTTGGAAAAGCAGGGAATCATTCTGGGATATAATACCGTAATTGACCGGCAGAAGCTGGGCTATCATATTACCGCTTTCATCAATCTGGAGTTGTCGGCAGACCAGAAGTCGGAGTTTTATCCGTTCATTAACAGCTGCCCCAACGTGCTGGAGTGCAACTGCATTACCGGTGTGTACTCCATGCTGATCAAGGTGGCATTTCCGTCCACGCAGGAACTGGATACGTTTATCGGAAAGATTCAGCGTTTCGGAAACACCTCCACCCAGATCGTGTTCTCCACGCCGGTGCCGCATCGGGAAATTATCGTGGAACCGAATTCGTGAGGGCATTTGTAAAAATATGTTTTGTACAGCCGCAGTGTGCGTATCGCATTGCGGCTTTTTTGCATTTCTTTGCGGAAAAATTGACTTTTTGCGATTTAGCTGGTATAATAGGAGTGACTCTATTTTTCACGAGCGTGAACCACTTTTTCAATTACGGGAGGTGCATGGAATTTGCTGCATATTCTTATTGGCGGTGCCGGCTGCGGAAAGTCCACATGTCTGATTCAGCATTTGCAGAAGCAGCTGAAGGCAGGCGAACAGATTCTGACTTTGGTGCCGGAGCAGTTTTCCTACGAATTTGACCAGAAACTCTACCGGATCCTCGGACCGGTTGCATTTAACCAGCTGGAAACCCACAGCTTCAAATCTCTGGCACGTGCAGTATTCCAGCGGTTCGGCTGCGTGCCGGACGGCAAGACCAACGCGGACGAACTGACAAAAATGGCACTGCTGTATCAGGCGGTGTTGCAGGTTTCAGAACGGGAGAAAAAATTGCAGCTGTTGGGAAAACAGTGCCGGCAGGCTTCGTTTGTCAGCGAATTGGCAATGATGTTTACCCAGTTTCGCCGCAGCGGAATCCCGCCGGAACAGCTGTACAATTCCAGTGCGGAACTGAACGGCAGATTGCAGGAAAAGATGCTGGACGTGTTTGAGATCTATCGGCGGTATGACCAGCTTCTGGAACAGCACCAGCTGAAAGATACAGAAACGGACTTATCCGAAGCGGCGGCGATTGCCAATGGACATGATGCATTTCTGGGTGATGTGATCTTTCTGGACGAATTCGAGAGCTTCACCGAAGATGAGTACCAGATGTTGTCTGTGCTGCTTTCGTCCGGCAAGGATTTGTATATCGCACTCCGCATGGAGCACACCCGAAAGGAACCGTTCTCGCTGTTTGCCGCCGTGCAGGAAACATTTTGCAAGATTCAAGACATGGCAAAAAAACTGCGGATTCCGGTGGAAACGGAAGTGTGTGATACTCCGTATCGGTTTCAGGCAGCCGAACTCAGCTGGCTGAACCAACACGTTTTCCGGAATACCCAGCCGTTTTCCGGAGAAGCACCGCATCTGCATATTTTGGAAGCACAGTCGCCCACGGAGGAAGTGGACTACGTCTGTGCAACCATTCGGCGGCTGCTGGCGAAAGATCACACACTCCGCTGTCGGGATATTGCCGTGCTGTCCAACCAGATGACTGATTACCGGAGCATTCTGGAAACGGCAATGGAACGCTATAAACTGCCTTACTACATGGACGAAAAAGAGTCAATGCTGTACACGCCCCTGCTGGTGTATCTACATACGCTGCTGGGCATTTTGCGGCAAACCCGTCCGGACACAGAATTGCTGATGCGTCTGGGAAAGACCGGTCTGACTTCCTGCTCCGTCGAAGAAATTTCCGATCTGGAAAACTACTGCTATATGTGGCAAATTGACGGAAAAACGTGGAATACGCCCTTTACTGCGGGAAACTTTGCATCAGCAGAAGCGGTTCGTCTGAAATTATTGGCTCCGTTGCAGGAACTGCGGGAAAAACTGAAAGGGCAGCATACCGGTGCGGATTTTTGCAGCATGCTGTACCAGTTCCTGACAGAACAGCAGGTGGAGGAGCAGTTAAACCGTCAGCTGAAAATAATTGCAGATGAGCAGAAACGCATGCAGACTTCCGAGGAGTGGGCACTGGTCTGGAATAGCTTTATCGATATTCTGGAACACCTGTCCACGCTGTACCGGACACTGGAAATGGAATTCTCGGAGTTCAGCACAGTGTTTGCGGCGTTGACCGGCAACATTCAGCGTGCTACGCCGCCGCGGACACTGGACGCTGTGCTGATCTCACAGGGCAGCACAGCACGTCTGAATGCTCCGAAAATCGTTTTCCTGCTGGGTGTCTGTGAGGGAACATTTCCTGCATTTCCCGGCGGCAGCATGGTTTTTTCGGAACGGGACTGCGAATTCCTGCCGGAAGACGTGCGGCTGTCTGTGGCAAAGCCGGCGGAAAGCCAGATGGCAGATGCACGCCTTGCCGCGTATAAGCTGCTGTCCTCTGCCTCCCATGCACTGTATCTGACCTACCCTGTGGTAGACGTGACTCATCAGAAGTGTTACCCGTCTGCGGTGATCGCACAGATACAGCGGACGTTTCCGGAGGCGGAAACTCTGCATCAGAATTGTGCATCACTGGAACCTTCGTATTACAGCGTGACGATGCATGCGGCGTATTATCAGTATGTGCAGAATTATGCGGCACATAACGCCGACACAGCCAGCATAGAACAACTGCTGATGGATGATGCATCATTTGCCGAGAAACTGAAACGTCTGGAGAAACTTGCCGAGCAGCGTTCAGAAGATGCCCCGCTGTTTTCGATTTCCAGTCCGGAACTGATGCGGCAGTATCTGGGCAATACCATGCAGCTTTCTGCATCTTCGCTGGAACGCTATCAGAAATGTCCGTTCCAGTATTATTGCAATGACATTCTCCGGCTGTACCAGCGGCAGAAGGTGCAGATGAACGCTGCCAACTACGGCAGCATGGTGCACTATTGTCTGGAACAGCTGCTCCGAAAATACGACAAGAAAAGCTTTCTGGCACTCACTGCGGAACAGCTGCAACAGGAGATACAGACATCTTCGGCGGTGTACTGGCAGGAGAACATGGGCGGTGATTTTTCCAAGAGCGAAAGAGAACAGGCGGCATATCACCACGCTGTAGAAGAAGTTCTGCCGGTGTGTCAGCATTTGCAGGAAGAATTCCGGCAGTCTGCATTTGTGCCGTACTGCACAGAACTGCAAATTTCTTCCGAAAATCCGAATTTCCCGCCCATTTGCCTGCACACCGAAGCAGGACAGACGATAAAGCTGATCGGCAAGATCGACCGTGTGGACATCTGTCAGGACGGTGACCAGCAGTGGGTGCGTGTCGTAGACTATAAGACCAATGGAAAGATCTTTGAACTGGGAAATCTGCTCTATGGACTGGACATGCAGATGCTGATCTATCTGTTTTCCATTTTGTCAGAAGGCACTGCACTGGCAGGGTCAAAGCCGGCAGGCGTGCTGTATCTGCCTGCCGGAAAGGTGAAGTGCAACCTGAAGCGGGAAGATGCCGTATCACCTGCTGCAAAACGCAACCAGTCCTATCAGATGAACGGCGTTCTGCTGCAAGATGCACACCTGCTGCGGCTTATGGAGAAAAACGGCGACGGCGTGTACCTGAACGGAAAGCTGAATGCCACTGGCGGTCTGGAACTCAACAAAGGCATATTCCTGACGACAGGACAGATGAAAGGTCTGCGGCAGTACGTACTGGATCAGCTGATATACATGGCAGAACGGGTGTACCGCGGGGAGATCGATGCTCTGCCGCTGGATATGGGCAGCAAGACGGTATGTGAATACTGTGAATTCTCCAATATCTGCGGTACAAGCAGCCTTTGTCGGAAACGCCTGCGGCTGGGAAGTGCGACCGTTCAGAAAAGTGAAATGATGAGGATTCTGGAAGAACTGGCAGAGGAGGAAAAACACTGATGGATTGGACAGAACAGCAAAAAGAAGCAATCACCCGACGGGACAGCGGTCTGATCGTTTCCGCGGCAGCGGGCAGCGGAAAAACATCGGTGCTGGTGGAGCGTCTGCTGCGGATTCTGATGGACGAATCACCGGAGAACAAAGTTCCCGCAGATCATATGATCGTGGTAACATTCACCAATGATGCGGCAGCAGAAATGCGTTTCCGTCTGTATCAGGCACTGGATCAGAAATTGCAGGAACAGCCGGAAAATACGTGGCTGTACCAGCAGCAGATCCGCCTGCAAAACGCTCATATCTGCACGATCAGTTCTTTCTGTTTTGAACTGATTCGGGAAAATCTGGGCGATCAGGGGATCACCGCAGGTTTTCGCATTTTGAGTGAAACCGAAAGCAAAATGATGACCTCCAAAGCGGCGGACGTGGTACTGAACCAGTGGCACACAGACCGTGCAGAAGATATGCAGCTGTTGTGGAACAGCTTCTGTGAAAAAGATGACACCGATCTGGAAAGGCTGCTGCTGGAACTGCACAAGTTCCTTGGCACAGTGCCGTTCCGTGAAAACTGGGTACAGCAGGTGCAGCAGGAACTGCAAAAACCGCTGGAGGATTCTGCCTATTATCAGATGCTGTCGGCAGGCATGGAACAAAATCTGCAAATGATTCTGCGGCTGGCAAATGAAGCGGCAGATACTGCTTCGGAACTCTACGAATCTGTTACGGATAACAAGGCGTTGGCGTGGATCGAAGCAGACGTGCACATGCTGGAGCAGACACTTCGCATGGTGCAGCAGCAGGAATCAGACGCAGAAAAACTGCTGGAACCTTACGCAAAGCTGAAACAGGAACGGACAGGGAAAAGATTTTCCAGCAGCAAAAAGGGCTTGCTGAACGAAGAAGCCCTTGCACGTGCCAAATCACTCCGCGAAATGTATAAAGGCATGATAGAAGATGTGGCGTTGCAGATAGAAACCATTTACCCCTATACGGCGGAAGATCTGGCACAGACGGCACAGCTGATGCCGCTGCTGCTGGAACTGGAAGAACAGATTTCCGCGGAAATCTGGAAAGAGAAAGTGCGGCAGAATGCCTTGTCCTTTGACGATGCGGAACGCATGGCACTGGAACTTCTCGCAGTGCCGCAAAAAGACGGCAGAATTTTTCCGTCCCCGCTGGCAGAGGAATTGCAGGCATATTATCAGCTGATCATGATCGATGAATATCAGGATTCCAACAACAAGCAGGACGATATTTTCAAGCTGCTCTCCCGCAATTGCATTGAACCCCAGACCGGAGTTCTGCGTTACGGGGAAAACGTTTTTCTGGTAGGTGATGTCAAACAGTCGATCTATCGGTTCCGCCTGGCAAATCCGCAGAACTTCAGTGATGCCATTGCCTCTGCCGGAAAGCCGGACAGCGTGTGCAATCCCATTGTGCTGAACCAGAATTTCCGAAGCGTTCCTGCGATTCTGAACTTTGTCAACTTCGTCTGCGGCAACCTGATGACGAGATCCTGCGGCGATGTGGCCTATAACGAAGCGGAGGCATTGTATGCCGGCTCTGCCATTTCCGAGATCCTGCCGAAAGAGCAGCAGAAAGTCTGTGCGGCAGTTCTGGAACCGGATAAAGAATACGATGCAGAAATGACTTATGTCGTTCGGAAAATCCGGCAGATGATTGCAGAAAATGCACCGGTGGTGCAAAAGGATGGCACGACTCGCCCCTGTCAGTATCGGGATTTCTGCGTGCTTCTGCGGAATAATGATACCTGTGCGGCATATGCCCACGCTCTGGAAGAAGCCGGCATTCCGGTGCAGAGCCCGGAGGAAAAGGGGTACCTGAAGGCACGGGAGATCAGCATTCTGATCGACATGCTTCGTGTGCTGGACAATCCTACACTGGATACGCCGCTGGCGGCAGTGATGCTTTCTCCAATGTTCTGGTTTACACCGGAAGAACTGATGCAGATTCGTATGCTTGCCAAAAAGTCCAAGCTGTTTCACGCAGTTCAGATCGCCATTGGTGTGGCAGAAGAATCCGCATTGGAAAAGCTGGATTCAGTATTGGTGGAGAAATGCCGGCATCTGTATAATACCGTACAAAAGCTGCGGCAGGACTCCGGTATGATGACACTGGAATCTCTGATTCGGCGAATCTATGACACCACGGATTTCCTGTCTGTAATGCAGCTGACAAAAGACGGGGAACGAAAGCGGGCAAATCTGCGTCTGCTGCTGCAATACGCCAAGCAGTATGAGGAGAACACCGATGCATTTCACGGCAGCGTGTCCGGCTTTCTGCGGTATATCGACTGGCTGCTGGAAAACAACGATGACTTTCAGCAGTCGTCCGTTTCCGCCGGTGCGGAAAACGCTGTGGCAGTAAAGACCATGCACGGCTCCAAAGGACTGGAATATCCCTTTGTATTCCTCGGCAATCTGGAAAAGGCTATGAAGTACAGGGACGGCGAAAAGAGTGCCCTGTTTTCCGAGAGAGGGCTTGCCGGATTCTGCGTGAAAGACCCGACGACCTATGTCCGTGCCAAGACTGTGCCGTTTGCAGTTTTGTGTCAGGAGGGCGAAAACGCCTACAAAAGCGAAGAACTGCGTCTGCTGTATGTGGCAATGACACGTGCAAAACAGCAGCTGTTCCTGCCGCTGGAATGGAAAAAATCCTATCTGGGGAAAAGCGGCTGTCTGACCAAGTGCAGTGCAATGATCTTGCCGGAGGGGAAACTGCCTGTCTATCTGGTACAGTCAGTAAGCAGCATGGCACAGTGGATCTGGATGTGTCTGTTCCTGCGGTATGATGCGGAATTGGCAGATGCATGTAATTTCCCGCCGCAGTACTGGAAAACGCCGGCGTGGAGCGAAAACCTGCAAATTGCCTACGAATTTGACCTGCCGGAGGAAACCGAAACGGAAGAATTGCAGGCAGAGGTGACGGCTCCGCCGGACGAGGAAACACTGGAAGAGCTGCGTCGGATCACGGCGTTCCAGTATGTATCGCCGGACTGCGAACGGGAGTCCCTGCTTAGCGTTTCGGCAATTCAGGAGGCAAGACAAAACCGTGCTCCTGTCTGGAAACGTCCGGATTTCCGGCAGAAAGAGGGCAGGCTTACCGGTGCGGAACGAGGTACGGCAATCCATACTTTTTTTCAGTACGCCGATTTCCGGAAAGCGGAAGCCGATGTTCCTGCGAAACTCCGGCGGCTGCAAACATACGGCTTTTTGACACCGGAGCAGGCGGCTGTCGTAAAGCCGGAGATTCCGGAAGCATTTTTCCGCGACCAGCTGTATCAGCGGCTCCGCCGTTCCCGTATGGTACTGCGGGAAAAGAAATTTCTGGTACAGTGTCGGGACTTGCAGGCATATCCGGAAGCTGCGGCGATCCTGCACCGCTATGAAAACTCCGACAGTATCCTGAAAGGTATCATAGACCTGGCATTTCAGGAGGAGGACGGCTTCGTGCTGGTGGACTATAAGACCGATACCGTTTCTTCGCCGGAGGAACTGGCGGACAGCTATCGGGAACAGCTGCTGTTGTACCGCGGTGCATTACAGTGCATCACGGGAATGCCGGTACGGCAGTGCTATCTGTACAGCACACATCTTCAGAAAAGTATTGAGGTAAAATCATGATGATCAATTTAACAGATATGAAAACCGTCCGTTCGATTCTGGGACGGCACGGGTTTCACTTTTCCAAGAAGCTGGGGCAGAACTTTCTGATCGACCCCTCTGTCTGCCCGCGAATCGCCGAGGAGGGCAACGCTGCGGCAGGCTATGGCGTGCTGGAGATCGGTCCGGGTATCGGCACCCTGACACAGCAGCTGGCACTGCGTGCCGAAAAGGTGACTTCCGTGGAAGTGGATCAGCGGTTGCTGCCGATTCTGGAAGAAACTGTCGGTGAATTCGAAAACCTGCACATTCTGCACGGCGATATTTTGCAGTTCGACGTGCCGCAGCTGCTGGAACAGGAATTCGCCGGTCTGCACGTGGCAGTCTGTGCCAATCTGCCATATTACATCACTACGCCGATTCTGATGCACCTGCTGGAAAGCGGAGCGAACATTGATTCCATTACGGTAATGGTGCAGAAAGAAGTGGCGGAAAAATTGCAGGCTCCGGTGGGCACCCGCAACTCCGGTGCAATCACCGCCGCAGTGAACTATTATGGAACAGTAGAGATGCTGTTTACCGTGCCGCGGGACAGCTTCCTGCCGCCGCCGAATGTGGATTCTGCTGTCATTCGCATCGATGTGCAGAAACGCTATGCCGACCAGACACGCGATCCCCAGCACTTTTTCTCCATGCTGAAACACGGTTTTTCCCAGCGGCGGAAAACGCTGGTGAATGCACTGTCCGCAACGATGCACTATGAAAAACCGGTTCTGCTGGAAGTCCTGCATGCCATGGAACTGCCGGAAACGGTACGTATGGAGAACCTGACCATGGAGCAGCTGGTAGAGCTGAGCAATCGGTTGTCCGGAGCAACTGCGGAAAAAGTGTAAATTTTTCGGAAATTGCAGAAAAGCACTGGACAAGAGCCGGAAAATGTGGTATACTAGTAAAAACCAAACGAGTGCGTTGGATATGCACTCGGAAAGAGCGATTCCTTTAAGTTGATCCCGTGAGATTGACAAGGCGTTTCATAAACCGGATAAGATCCCTTCTGCATGTACGGTATGTTGATGCAGAAGTTGTTGTACGCACTTGCCTGTCTGAAACGGGTAAGTGCTTTTTTTGTGAATGAGGAGGTGTGTATGGAACAAAAAGCGATCATCATGGACGAAAGTGCCATTCGCCGTGCAGTGGCACGGATTACGTATGAGATTCTGGAACGGAACCGTGGTGCCGAAAATCTATGTATTGTGGGCATTTTGTCCCGTGGCGTTGTGCTTGCAGAACGGATTGCCCGTAAAATATACGAGTTGGAACGTGCAGAGGTGGAATTCGGTGCACTGGACATTACCCCATTCCGCGATGACCGCATTGCCGATGCCACACATTCCGCAAAGAGTACCATTCATTTCCCGGTACAGGACAAGCGTGTTGTCATTGTAGATGATGTGCTGTACACCGGTCGTAGCTGCCGTGCTGCCATTGATGCGATTCTGGCGATCGGCAGACCGCAGTGCATGCAGCTGGCAGTACTGGTGGATCGCGGACATCGGGAACTACCCATTCGTCCGGATTATATCGGAAAGAACGTTCCGACTGCACAGAGCGAAACCGTTCGGGTTTCCGTGCGGGAAATTGACGGAACCGACTGTGTTGTGATTTATCAGAACACTGATGCAGAAATGAGGAAAGAATGAAGCAAACCATTTTGATTCGTGATGTACAATTGGTGCAGGGCGGCATTTCGCCCCGTTGTGACATGCTGATTCAGGACGGCGTGATCGCAAAGCTGGGAAAAGATCTGAACGAATCTGCCCACTTTGTCATTGACGGCTCCCGCCTGACAGCACTGCCGGGGCTGTTTGACATGCATGTGCATCTGCGTGACCCAGGGCAGACACATAAAGAGGACATCTTCACCGGTTCCGCAGCGGCACTGGCTGGCGGCATCACCGGCGTGGCATGCATGCCGAATACCTCGCCGGCAATCGACAACGTAGACACTGTCCGCTATATCTGCGAAAAAGCAGCTTATACCGGCGTGGAGATTCACCCCGTGGGCTGTATTACCAAGGGGCTGAAAGGCGAGGAAATGTGCGATTATGCGGCGTTGAAAGATGCCGGCATCTGTGCCATTTCCGACGACGGCAGACCGGTAGAGTGTGCAGAAACCATGCGGCAGGCTCTGATTCAGGGCGATGCACTGGGGCTGCCGGTCATTTCTCATTGTGAAGATCTGTCCATTATCAACGGCGGCATTGTGAACCGCGGCGTGGCTTCGGAAACGCTGGGTGTCAGAGGCATGGATCGGGCTTCGGAAGACTATATCACCGCACGGGAGATCATTCTGGCGGCCTCTGCCAATGTGCCGATTCATATCGCTCACGTCAGCACTTACGGCAGCGTGGAGATCATTCGTCACGCCAAAGCACAGGGTGTCAAGGTGACCTGTGAAACCTGTCCGCACTATTTCCTGATGACAGAGGAAGCGGTGCTCTGCGGTGATGCGGATTACCGTATGAATCCGCCTCTCCGGACGGAAAAAGACCGCAAGGCAGTGCTGGAGGGACTTTTGGACGGTACCATTGACTGTATCGTTACTGACCATGCTCCTCATGCTCCGTCGGAAAAGGCGGATTTCCGTTACGCTCCCAACGGCGTGATCGGCATGGAAACCTCGCTGGCAGCTTCGCTGAAACTGGTGCATGCCGGTCTGATGACACTGCCGCAGCTGGTACAGAAAATGGCAGAAAATCCCCGCAAGATTCTGGGCTTGCCGCAGCATCAGCTGGCAGTAGGTGAACCGGCAGATCTGACGCTGATCGATATGGATTATCACTGGACAGTGGATCCGGAAAAAATGCATTCCAAAGCGAAGAATGCGATCTGGAAAGGCAAAACACTGGTGGGCAAACCGGTGTGCACGATCACAGACGGCATCATTCGCTATCAGGATACAGAGTATTTAGAAGAAAGGAATCGATGCAATGGCTTTTGATAGACTTATCAAACGAATTGACGAACTGCACAATCCGTCCGTAGCCGGACTGGATCCGCGTCTGGAATACGTGCCGCAGTTCATACAAGATGCCAGCTTTGTGAAGCTGGGACATACACTGGAGGCAGCTGCTGATGCAATTCTCCAGTTCAACAAGGCGTTGATCGATGCCCTGTACGATGTGGTTCCGGCGATCAAGCCGCAGGCTGCGTACTATGAAATGTACGGCTGGGCAGGTGTCCGCACACTGGCGGAAACCATTCGCTATGCACAGAGCAAGGGCATGTTCGTCATGACAGACGGCAAACGCAATGACATTGGTGCGACCATGACTGCATATGCCACCGCACATCTGGGAAAAGTAGATGTGGACGGCGTGGAACTGGAACCCTTTGGAGCAGATGCACTGACAGTCAACGGCTATCTGGGAACAGACGGCATTCAGCCGCTGCTGGACGTTTGCGAAAAATATGACAAGGGCATTTTCGTGCTGGCAAAGACCTCGAATCCGTCCAGCGGAGAACTGCAGGACAAACTGATCGATGGCAAGCCGGTCTATGAGATCATGGGCGAAATGTGCGAAAACTGGGGCAGCAGGCAGATCGGTGCCTATGGCTATTCCGCAGTGGGTGCTGTGGTAGGTGCGACCTATCCGGAACAGCTGGCGGAACTCCGGAAAAAGCTGCCGCATACGCTGTTCCTGGTGCCGGGATACGGTGCACAGGGCGGCGGTGCACAGGGCGTTGCCGGTGCATTTGATGAAAACGGCAGAGGTGCGATTGTCAACTCCTCCCGTGCCATTATGTGTGCATGGAAGAAGGAAGAAAACTGTCCGGAAACGGCTTTTGCAGAAGCTGCCAGAAGAGAAGCAATCCGTATGCGTGATGATATTACCGCATATTTATAATTTTTCAGGGCAACGCCGGTGCATTGCAAGGTGCATCGCAGGCTCTTAGATCGGAAAGGACTGGTGTCATGTCATTATTGGAACGAGGCGATAACGCCTATCTGCTTCTGGCAGACGGAACGATTTTTGAAGGTTTGCATTTTGGTGTCAAGGGAACGGCAATCGGTGAGGTAGTCTTTACCACCGGTATGACTGCTTATCAGGAAACACTGACCGACCCCAGCTATTATGGGCAGCTGGTCACACAGACATTTCCGCTGATCGGCAACTATGGTGTCAATGCAGCAGACAGCGAATCTGCACGTTCTTATATCCACGGTTACATTGTGCGGGAATGGTGCAACACCCCGTCGAACTTCCGCATGGAAGGGGATATTGACGGATTCCTGAAAGAACAGAACATTGTGGGCATCTACAACATCGATACCCGTAAGCTGACCCGTATCATTCGGGAAGTCGGCGTTATGAACGGCGTGATTACAACAGAAGATGTTTACGCCAAGAAAGAAGAGCTGCTGGAACAGGTTCGGAACTACACCATTCAGAATGCAATTCTCAGCGTGACCGGCGACGAGCCGAGAACTTATCGTGAGGGAACACCGAAGTATAAGGTTGCTCTGTATGATTTCGGTTACAAACGCAATATCCGGAACGAACTGGTAAAACGCGGCTGTGAAGTCGTAGTTCTGCCGGCAGCCACTAGTGCAGAAGAATTAAAGGCGATGCACGTAGACGGCATCATGCTTTCCAATGGACCGGGGGATCCGTCCGAAAATCAGGCGATCATCGACAATGTGGGCGAGATCGCAAAGCTGGGCATTCCGATCTTCGGCATCTGTCTGGGACACCAGCTGCTGGCACTGTCGCAGGGATGTCGGACAGAAAAGCTGAAGTACGGTCACCGCGGTGCCAACCAGCCGGTTATCGACCTGAACAGTCACCGGACTTATGTCACCAGCCAGAACCACGGTTATGCAGTTGTAGGAGAAAGTCTGGATCCGGAAGTGGGAACCGTTTCTCATATCAACGCCAATGATAAAACCTGTGAGGGAATTCGTTATCACAAGATCAATGCCTTTACGGTGCAGTTCCATCCGGAAGCACACGGCGGACCGCTGGATACCGCATATTTGTTTGACGAATTCGTTGCTGTGATGGAAAAGGAGAAGAAGTAAGTTATGCCATTGAGAAGTGATATTAAAAAGGTTCTCGTGATCGGTTCCGGTCCGATCATCATCGGACAGGCTGCGGAGTTCGACTATGCAGGAACACAGGCTTGCCGTGCACTGAAACAGGAAGGTCTGGAAGTTGTCCTCATCAACTCCAATCCGGCAACGATCATGACAGATAAGGCGATGGCGGATAAGGTCTATATCGAACCGCTGACGCTGGACGTGGTAAAGCGGATCATTCGGATCGAAAAGCCGGACAGCCTGCTGTCTACCATGGGTGGTCAGACTGGTCTGACCTTGTCCATGCAGCTGGCGGAAGAAGGCTTTCTGGAAGCCAACGGTGTCAAGTTGTTGGGTGCTGACCCGCTGACCATTCATAAGGCAGAAGACCGTCAGGCATTCAAGGATACCATGGAAAAGATCAACCAGCCCTGTATCCCGTCAAAGGTCGTAGAAACCATTGAAGATGCCGTAGATTTTGCCAAGACCATCGGCTATCCGGTTATCGTGCGTCCGGCATTCACACTGGGCGGCACAGGCGGCGGTATCGCAGACAATGAAGAAATGCTCCGCGACATCACCAAGAATGGTCTGCGTCTTTCTCCGATCACACAGGTTCTGATCGAAAAGTGCATCAGCGGCTGGAAAGAAATCGAGTTTGAGGTGATCCGTGACCGCAAGGGCAACGTCATCACCGTCTGCTCCATGGAAAACTTCGATCCGGTCGGCGTACACACCGGCGATAGTATCGTTATCGCCCCGACTGTAACTCTGACAGATCGGGAATACCAGATGCTGCGTACCGCTGCGATCAATATTATTTCCGAACTGAAGGTAGAGGGCGGCTGTAACTGTCAGTTTGCACTGCACCCCACCAGCATGGAATATGCAGTCATTGAAGTAAACCCCCGTGTATCCCGTTCTTCTGCACTGGCTTCCAAGGCGACCGGTTACCCGATCGCAAAGGTTGCCGCAAGAATCGCGATCGGCTACACACTGGACGAAATTGTCAATCAGGTTACCGGCAAGACCTACGCCTGCTTCGAGCCGGCTCTGGACTACGTCGTTGTCAAGTATCCGAAGTGGGCATTTGATAAGTTTGTCTACGCAAAGCGGACACTGGGCACCCAGATGAAAGCGACCGGTGAAGTCATGGCAATCGGTACCAGCTTCGAAGAAGCCATTATGAAGGCTGTTCGTTCGACAGAACTGGGCGTAGATTCCATGAACATGAAGAAGTATGAAAAGATGCCTCTGGAAGAAATTATGGAGCGGCTGCAGGTCGTAGACGATGAGCGTGCATTCCAGCTGTATGAGGCAATGAAGCGTGGCAAGACGGTAGAAGAACTGCATGAACTGACCATGGTAGACTGCTGGTTCCTGAACAAGCTGATGAACCTGATCGAACTGGAACGGGAAATGGCTGCCAAGCCGCTGACCGAAGATCTGTACCTGCTGGCAAAGCAGTACGGCTATCTGGACGCGACCATTGAACGTATTTCCGGCAAGAAGTGCCCGATGCACCGCCATGCTGTATATAAAATGGTAGATACCTGTGCAGGCGAATTCAAGGCAGAAACGCCGTATTTCTACTCCACCTATGATGACGAGAACGAAGCGGAAGAATTCATTGAACGTCAGCACAGCGACAAGAAAAAGATTATCGTATTCGGTTCCGGTCCGATCCGTATCGGTCAGGGTATCGAGTTCGACTACTGTTCTGTACACTGCGTATGGACTCTGAAAGAAATGGGCTGTGAAGCAATCATCTGCAACAACAATCCGGAAACCGTTTCCACCGACTTCGACACCGGCGACCGTCTGTATTTCGACCCGCTGACAAAGGAAGACGTTGCCAATATCATCAACACCGAAAAGCCTTACGGCGTTGTGGTACAGTTTGGCGGACAGACTGCCATTAAGCTGACACGGTATCTGGCAGATATGGGTGTCAATATTCTGGGTACTTCTGCAGACGATATTGACGCTGCCGAGGACAGAGAGCGTTTTGATGAATTGCTGGGCAGATGCGGCATTCCGCGTCCGGCTGGTGAAACCGTCATGACGACCGAGGAAGCCCTCAAGGCTGCCAACGATCTGGGTTATCCGGTTCTGATGCGTCCGTCTTACGTACTGGGCGGTCAGAATATGATTATCGCACATTCGGACAAGGATATTGAAGAATATATGGCGATCATCACCAGCCATATGATTGAAAATCCGGTGCTGATCGATAAATATATGATGGGTACAGAAGTCGAAGTTGACGCGATCTGTGACGGCAAGGACTTCCTGATTCCGGGTATCATGGAGCACGTAGAGCGTGCCGGTGTCCACTCCGGTGACTCGATCTCCATTTATCCGGCACAGAACCTCAGCGAAAAGATTACTGATACCATCGTGCGTTATACCGGACTGCTGGCAAAGGAACTCCACGCAGTTGGTCTGATTAACATTCAGTACGTGGTATACAATAACGAAGTCTATGTAATCGAAGTAAACCCGCGTTCGTCCCGTACCGTGCCGTATATCAGTAAGGTAACTGGTATCCCCATGGTAGACATCGCAACCAAGATCATGCTGGGTGAAACCCTCCAGAGTCTGGGCTACAAGTCCGGTCTGTATCCGAAGGGCAAGTACGTTGCCGTCAAGGTACCGGTATTCAGCTTCGAAAAGCTACAGGACGTAGACACCATGCTCGGACCGGAAATGAAGTCCACTGGTGAGTGTCTGGGTATTGCCACCAATCTGGAGGACGCACTGCTCAAGGGGCTGATCGCCGCAGGCTATGACCTGAAGAAGGAAGGCGGCGTGCTGATTTCCGTCCGCGACAGCGACAAGCAGGAAATCATTGAGATTGCAGACAAACTGGCACGTATGGGCTTCGAACTGTACGGTACAAGCGGTACCGCAGCCGTGCTGAACCATAACATGATCGCCACCAATCTGGTAAAGAAAATCTCTGACGGAGAACCGAATACCATTACACTGCTGGAAAGCGGCAAGATCCACTATATGATCTCCACTTCGGCAAAGGGTCGTCTGCCGGCAAGAGATAGCGTAAAGATGCGTCGGAAGTCTGTAGAACGTTCGATCTGCTGTCTGACTGCGATCGATACAGCCAAGGCTCTGGCAAACGTGCTGGAATCCGGCCGCAGCATTGATGATGTAGAAATGGTCGATATTACAAAGATCTGACTTTAAAAATCACGCAAACCGTGGCGGACGGGGAGATTTCCCGCCCGCCCTTTTTGCTGTTGAAAGGAGAAATTGTCATGGCATATGAACAGATGCTGGTGCCGGTTCTGGAAAAGCAGGCACTTGCTAAAAATATTTATCGCATGGTGCTGCAATGCCGTTCCATTGCACAGCAGGCAGCGTGCGGACAGTTTGTGCACCTGCTGCCTGTAGGCTGCACGCTGCGTCGCCCGATCTCGATCTGTGAGATCAACAAAGCTGCCGGAACCCTGACCATTGTGTTTGAGGTAAAAGGCACTGGTACCGATGCTCTCGCCAATGTGCGGGTAGGGGAAAACGTGGATATTCTCGGACCGCTGGGACATGGCTTCACCATTCTGCCGGAGGCAAAACATGTGGTAGTCGTTGGCGGCGGTATCGGCAATCCGCCTATGCTGTCGCTGGCACAGGTGTATGGCGAACGTGCCACAGCAATATGTGGTTTCCGTTCGGCAAACATTGTCACATTGCAGGACGAATTCCACGCATCTGGTGCGGAAACCATTCTCTGTACCGATGACGGCACTGCCGGCAGACAGGATTTGGTTACAGAGCCGCTGAAAGAACAGCTTGCAAAGGGCGATGTGGACATGGTATATGCCTGTGGCCCACGCCCCATGCTGAAATTCGTGGCTGCCGCCGCAAAGGAATATGGCGTTCGCTGTGAGGTTTCCATGGAAGAACGCATGGGCTGCGGCATTGGTGCCTGTCTGGTATGTGCATGCCAGCTGAAACGGGAAGGCAAATCCGTGATGGGACACGTCTGCAAAGACGGTCCGGTATTTCCGGCAGAGGAGGTTGTTTGGTAATGGCAAATTTAGCAGTAAATGTAGCCGGCGTATCCTTTAAAAATCCGATCATTCCGGCATCAGGCGTATTTGGCTACGGCAGAGAGTACGAGAAACTGTTCCCGTTTTCGGAACTGGGCGGCATTGCCACCAAGGGTACAACCGGACAGCCCCGTCCGGGCAATCCGGCTCCCCGTATCGCCGAAACTCCCAGCGGTATGCTGAACTCGGTAGGGTTGCAGAATCCGGGAATCGACGCGTTTCTGGAACGGGAACTGCCGAATCTCCTGACAAAGGATACTGTGATTCTGGCAAATATTTCCGGTTCTACCGTAGAGGAATGCGTTTCCATTGCGGAAAAGCTGGACGAAACCGATGTGCATATGATCGAATTGAACATCTCCTGCCCTAACGTGAAAAAGGGCGGGGCAGCGTTTGGCGTGCACTGTGAGAGTGCGGAAATGATTACCGCAGCAGTGCGAAAGGCAACCAAGAAGCCGCTGATCGTAAAGCTTTCTCCCAATGTCACCAGTATTACCGATATTGCCAAGGCAGTGGAATCCGCCGGTGCCGACAGCGTTTCCCTCATCAATACCCTTTTGGGCATGCGGATCAATATCGAAAATCGCCGCCCGATTCTGCGGAACAACGTCGGCGGCATGTCTGGCCCTGCGGTTTTCCCCATTGCTGTGCGTATGGTATGGCAGGTCGCACAGGCGGTTTCCATTCCGGTAATCGGTATGGGCGGCGTGTCCAGCGGTACAGATGCCATTGAAATGATGATGGCAGGTGCCAGTGCCGTGCAGGTAGGAGCTGCTATTTTCACCGATCCCTATGCTCCGGTTCGCATCATTTCGGAGATGAACGACTGGCTGGACGCACATCATATTGCTTCGGTGCAGGAAATTATCGGCACCGTGCAGCCGTGGTAAGTGAGGCGTTTTATGATTATTATGGGCGTAGATTTCGGCGATGCCCGTACAGGGCTTGCCGTTTGCGATAAGGGCGAAATGCTGGCTTCTCCAGCTGGGGTGATTTCGGAAAAGGACTTTACCCAGTGTCAGGAAAAGGTCGCTGCCGCTGCTAAGGAACACCGTGCAGAACTGCTGGTGGTAGGCTATCCCAAGAATATGAATGGTACCGTGGGAGAACGTGCGGAACTGTGTCAGAAGTTCGGGGACGGTCTGAAAGAACTGACCGGTCTGCCGGTGGTGATGTGGGACGAACGCTGTACCACAGTTTCAGCACATTCCTACCTGAATGTCACCAATACCAGAGGCAAAAAGCGGAAAGCCGTGGTAGATGCTGTTGCGGCAACCATTATTCTGGAAAGCTATCTGGCATACCGGAAGAATCAGGCGGATGCCGAATAAAAAATACAAAATCCCCGAAACCGGATTTGTTCCGGTTTTCGGGGATTTTTTTATGTGTAGCGTATGTGATTCAGTGCTTTTTCTTATAGAGATTCCTCGCGGTGCATGGGGATTTGTTCTGCTCCCAGCTTTTCCAGATTCTCATGAATGCTGCGGTTGTCTGCCTTTTTGATCATGTTTTCTCTGGCACGCTTGAACTTGTTCACTTCACCGTGGCGGCTGGGGCCGCCTACACAGCC
>ERZ791716.563-NODE-563-length-20528-cov-1.934597_pt1 | contig 20528 bp, 10 predicted proteins | sample MGYA00510049_ERZ791716 | MGnify/ENA primary metagenome ERZ791716 (study PRJEB30046, sample SAMN00715135) | human gut metagenome | study: EMG produced TPA metagenomics assembly of the A metagenome-wide association study of gut microbiota in type 2... | reverse complement strand
CTCCATCCACATTGTACATAACGAACAATTGACCGGGACCTTGCATTTTTAATAAGTTAACCCCTTCTTCCAAAGAGTAGGTCGTTCCGGTTGCTTGTGTTTGCTTGTAGTAGTCAGTGGAGCTACCGCTTGTATAGACATTCTCCTCCCAAATACATTGTAATGATACTTTTTGTCCTTCCGGGATATTACCTACTAATACTATGATTTCTTCATCTTTGTTGACGTAGATTCCGGTCGGATTGTCTAGATTACTGTATTTCTTTGTTTGTAGTCTTGTTGCCCAGTAGTCGATATTGCTATATGCTTTATATTCGCGTATACGGAAATCTTTCTCCCATTCGTCATAAGTGTTATCTTTTAAGGCATGGGCCACACGTCTGAAAGTTTCACTTTCCAATGCATCGATTTCTTCGTCGGTAACTCCTTCTTTCAAGGAACTACAAGTAAGATCTGTAAAGACAGTCAGGAGTGGATCATTCAAATCTCTGTAGTTTGCTTTTTCAAAAAACTCCATTTCTCCACAACTGGCGAAGCCTCCTAAACCCGTCTTAACGGTGATTTTAACTTTAGTGGCTTTGACCGTTTTAGTTAGTATTCCGGTCTTGCCGTCAAACCCGCCCTGCTGTCCGAAATCATAAGTACCTGCAAGAACATAATTCGGGTTATCCGCTGTTTGAACGTAAACATCGACTGCTCCGAAGTTTCCGTTTCCGTTTCTAGGATAATAGATAAAATAATCGACTTGTTTATCTCCTTGAAGTGTATATTCTAGATCTATAGGCAATGGATGAGTCGTATTATCCCAAGGAGAATGATAATGATATCCATCACCTTGTGTCTGTGAACCTTTGATTCCGTCGAATGTCTTTTCGATGCTCCAGTTATCTCCTTGTGAGATAGCATTTCCACTTACTATGGCTATTTGAGTGTCGTTTCTGAAATCAACATCATTAACTCCATATTGGGTTAAATTAATGGTATAATTGCCCAACTCAGATTTAACAGCTAATTTGGCATAACGTTTTGTTTTTCCTTGATTATCAAGGATAGAAAGCATTATTTTATCATCCTGTTGGAAAGCTGTAGCCCATTTTTCGTCGGAATTGACACTCCATTGGCTGGTTCGCAGATTTGTTTTTACCGGGATTGACATTGTAGTGCTTCTAAAGTCAATCTCTTTGTTCAGGTCACTACTGCTGATTTCAAATGTATTTGGAATCAGTTCACTCTCATCGTCCTTACATCCGGTATATATTAAGGATGTTATTAGACATAAGAAGTATGTTAAATATAAATGTATATATTTCATAAGTTATTGGATTTGTATAGGAAACCGCTCTATAAATAATAAGAACGTTTCCTATGTATTAACTTTAGTGATTACATTCCCCATAATTTAAGTTCGGCCATTCCCCAACATGCATACCATGAAGTACTACCTGGCTGGAATTCTCCTATACAATTTCCTAAATAAGACTCCATTACTGTCAATCTTAGATAGCTGAAAGGATTAGGCGACGTAAATACTTTTGAGGTATATGTTTTTCCTCCTTCACTTGATGTTGGTAATCCTTCGTTTATTTCGACAAACTCATTCCAGTTTGTTCCGTCATTACTAGTAAATAACTTAATTACTTTAGGTCCTGAGTTATTCCAACCTTTTGTAATATACTCAAACATGATAGCTCTCATTTCTTTACCTAAATTAATGTCAATAGGTTGTCCATACTGAGCATTTCCGCTTGCTGATTGATATTTGGTTTCATAAGCTGTACTGGTATCGTCATCGTAAAGAAAACTTAGTGAATTAGCTCCACAGCTCAACGGATCAGTAATTTTATCTGTCAAGTCAATCTTATCATCCACCATATCGAACATATACTTCAAGATTACATAATGTTTTTTAGTGTCCGAGGTAATAGTTTCAAGATCTTCACTTTGTTCAAGTTGTAGTGGAATTAAATAAGTCGCCCCTTTAGTCAATTTAGAACGGTCTACTACTAAAACCCCGACGCTTTCACTAATTCCGGAACTGAATATCAAATCTTCCAGTTGATAAAATGCTCCTTCCGGAACTGCTTTGTAATCTGTTCCTTGGGCCGTATTGTATGCATCTATTTCTGTTTGGTCAGTGCTGGCTGTTATACCGGCCGTAAAATTCCACTGGTTGATGACTCCGGATGTCATGGAGACTTTGATTTCAGCAATAATTTCTTCTTCCTTATTAATTCCCAGGTCTATCATTGTGGATGATTTCTCAAATTTGATACCTAGCTGTTTCACTTGAGGTTTAAGAATTAAGTCTCTTTGCTCAAAATTGACAGAATCAGTTTTACTGGTTAAGCGGATAGGCAAAATAAAGATGCTGTTGGCATTAGCTTCCGCTTCCACCTGTTCTGTTATTTTTTCCGGATTTAATGTAAACTCTTCTATTTTATAGGTATCTGAGGATTCGAAACTAATATCCTTATTCCGGAAAGTATAACAATCACTGTTCAATACAACATAGTTGTTGCCTTTGTAACGTGATTCATTATCAATTTCGGTCTGAGATAATGTGCTTAGTCTGACTTGGGCCGTAGCGGAAGGATCGCTTCCGGATTTGACTACAGTAATAGAATATTTTACTTGTTGTCCATCGTTGAAGAGTACCAGATCGTTCTGTCCACTATTCTTTAAATAAAGAATCTTGTTGTACTCTTGGGGTATCAGTTCTTGGTAGTCAGCTTCTTCACATCCGGTAAATGTGGCGAGTGAACCCAAGAAAAGAAGTGAGTATAATATTTGTTTCATAATTTGTAAACAGTTTAAAGATTAATATTCGGGTGCTTGAACCATTTGTGGATTCTTGTATGTTTCGTTAGCAAATATAGGTGCCAGATACATACGGTTTTCCCATTTGTAATCTTGATTTACAATAACAGGTTGATTTAACTCTTCGAAAGTAGGTTCTTCTACTTGTTCCATATTCAACCCTTTACGTACGCCAGCTGCAAAAACTTCAGGGGCAATCATCCAACGTCGTGCGTCGTAATAGCGTAGACCTTCTCCCCATAGTTCTACAAAACGTTCGTTGCGTATCCAATCCATGGCCGGCATATCATTCAGCATTTCTTCTGTTACGTCTGGTATACCGGCACGTTCACGAACTACGTTCAGATACGTAAGTGCTTCTTTGGGTCTGTCTAAAGCTGCCAAACATTCGGCTACACTCAGGTAAAGTTCTGCCAAGCGGAAGAGAGGACGTGGATAGCTTTTTTCGTTGTTACTCCAGTTTGTACCCCAGTTCAGGTCGGGTTGGATAAATTTCTTTGACATGTATCCTGTGACACAGTGATCACGGGCGAATTCAGTTCTGTTCCAACCTTGTGCTTCGCCTTTCTTAAGATTGAGTACCAGAGGTTTGCCGCCTGAAATTCGTGGGCTGTATTGGTCTCCGTCAAATGAAAGCCATGCATAGAATCGTGGTTCGCGGTTGGTATTTAACTTGATAATATCCGCATTGCTTCTTCCTGCAGATTCATACCATGAATCTTCTTCTGCGAAAGTCCCTTTATTGGCAGCAATTCGAGGTAATTCTCCTTCTTTGGTATAGAATCGCTCTACACTGTTTAATAAAGGAGAGTAGCCGCTATATCCACTTCTCCAAGGGCCTCCGTCTACTTTTACCACGTGTACTGGTAAAGAAGCCATTACTACACCGCCGTCATCTGCAAGTCCCCATATCATTTCACGGTTACCATCCGAGTAACGGCTAGTTACGAGATAACGCATCAAATAAACATGTTTTTTGAATTCTTCGGTAACTCCGTCTACGGGAACATCAAGCTCTCCTAGATTAAGTCCTTGATTACCCATAAGGATTGCACTTTCTTTAGTAGTCATCAGTCCGCATCCGCCTTCTCCTTCTGCCCATTCCAGTGCGTCTTTACAAGCAGTCAGTGCGCGTTCCCATTTATCGGGATCATAAACCTGGCTGACTAATTCTTTCCCATATCCCGGTGTTTCGAAATTCTTGTTTTTCCAATCCGGATAAGGGAATTTCCCATTCCATAAGTCAGAAGCTGCATAGAGCAACAAGCGTGCTTTTACTGCTTTTGCAATAGTGGAAGTTGCACGTCCCCATTCCGAACCGATACGGGAGGCCGGAAGATCTTTAGCTGCTTCGTCCAGTTTCATGGAAATCCAGCTTGTTACGTAATCAAAGTGATAACGTCCGTGATATTCATTGTTCGGTGTATCCATATCAATGTATGAATCAGTGATAGGGCACGGGCCATAGTATTCTAATATCAGGAAATGATAGTAAGCAATTAGGAAATTGGCTTCGGCAGTCCATTCTCTTTTTTGTACTTCCGATACATCGAGGGCATTTGGTAATTGGGACAGAAACAGATAACATTGTCCGATATAGCGGTAGATATTACCCCATTTCCAGTCTCCGGGAGATTCCGGAGTCAGCAGTCCCCAACCGGCACGCTGTCCGCTGTGTCCCCATAATTCCGGGAATACAAATTCATCAGTAGATGCAGCTTCCATTCCGGTATAAGTAATTGGGTTGGATGAACCTTTGATTCCTGCATAGCATGAGTAGAGGAAGCCAAGTGTACTTTCCGGCTTTTTAACGGCATCTCCCAGACCTGCTTGTTCGGGAGGTACTACATCTAGGAAATTGCAAGATGTCAGGCAACACGTAGAGAGTATTAACAGACTACCCATCTTTTTTATTTTATCTATAAGTCTCATATTTATCTCGTATTTAGGTTCATATATTAGAAATTAAGTTGTACTCCGATGTTGAATGTACGCTGCAAAGGATAAGCATTCCATGATAGTTCTGGGTCCCATAGCTTGAACGGACTGAATACGGCTATATTGTCACCGTTCAGGTATACGCGTCCATATTTGAATTTATATCCCAGTTCCAGTGTCTTGAAACGGATGAAATTACCGTTACGCATCCAGTAAGTACTAGCTACTGTATTATTGGCTGTTTGTGAACTAGTCAATCCTAAGCGCGGATATTTAGCATTTGGATTGGGATTTGACTCAGACCAGTAGTCATCTGCAATGAATTGCATGACATTATAGTCACTTTGGCCGAATGGTGAAATACCGCTAATCATGATAGTGCGTTTAGCCGACCCATTGAAGAATACACCGAAATCGAATTTTTTATAGGTTACATTCATTCCCAAACCATATTGGATGCGGGGGGTAGTTCCATAAGGAGAGATCATTACTTGGTCACTGCCATCTATTTTACCATCTCCGTTTACATCACGGTATTTTATGTCTCCCGGTTTAACAGTACTACCAAGATTCTGTGTCGGGCTATTATCGATTTCTTCCTGACTGCTGAATAATCCTTGGGCGATATATCCGGTTGTGCGGCTTAACGGTTTGCCTGTAGATGTTTTCCATACATACGGATAAACCGGTTCATCCAGGTTGACATATTTGTTTTCAGTATATGTGAAGTTTCCACGGAAATCTACATATAAATCTTTTGTGAATTCTTTTCTCCAGTTTACACTTAGTTCAATACCCCAGTTATCAACTTTACCTTTATTGCTCCAAGGTTTAGCTGTATAATATCCAAGAGATTCCGGCCATGCTTCGCGGTGGAGCAGGATATTGTAACGTTTCTCATTAAAATAATCGGCAGTAATAGTCAACTGGCGGAATAATTCGAGGTCGATACCTATATCCAGTTTCTTTACGCGTTCCCAACCGCCATTAACAACTGCATAATTGGTTACTAAAGGACCATATAAGGTATAGTTCATATCTACACCGGTAGTGAAGCCTATGTTATTGAGCGATACCTGGTCGATGTACAGGAAGTGTTGTGCACCGGCAGAAAGTCCGGTTTCGTCACTACCTACCAGACCATAAGATCCTCTGATTTTCAGGTTATCTATATACTTGGTCATCGGTTCAAAGAACTTTTCGTTACTGATTACCCAGCCTAGAGATACGGCGGGGAAGAATTCGAAACGTTCTTTCTTGGCCAGACGTTCTGTTCCGTTATAACCGAAATTCAGTTCTACCAGATAGCGCTGACCGTAGTCGTAAGTAAAACGTCCTGAGAATCCTTGATTGCGTTCGGGTAGTACGCTACTACGATATTCACGTTGCATATACATCAGCATTCCTGTTACATGATGTAGATTGAACTGGCGGTCATAATTCACGCGGGCGTCCAGATAGAAAGTCTGGTCGGAAGCTTTGCTTATATCTGATGTTTTCAGATAGTCAGTTCCTGATGTTCCCAGGCGTTCAATTTCATAATCAGTAGGATTTGAAGGGTTATAACTTCCTCCTTTAATACCATAATAATAAGGTTCGATCGTCCGGTTGTAGGAAGATGAAGCCCAATTCTTCCAATTGACCATTGCTTGTACGCTTAACCCCTTAGTTACGAAATCAAGTTTTTGGTTGATTTTTAAAGAAGTATTGAGTGTGTTCTCATTATATTCCTTGAATGAACTCAACATATAAGCATACGGGTTGGTACGTACCGAAGATCCTGTCCATATAGCATTACCAAAACGGATATGTGTGTCTCCGGGTTGTGCCGGGAAAGTAACGGGGAAGTTAATAGGATTACAATACAACATCTGAGCGAATAAATCGGAAGTACTGTAGTTCGGTCCCTTCTTGTTACGAATCTGGGCGTTCATGTGTAAATCGATTTTAGTTGTAGATGTTATTTTGTAAGAGATATTGTTTTGGAAATTATATCCCCAATTGTTTATATTATTATTATACGAATATACTTTCTTTGTATCCAGCAAACCTGTATCGTGATTGGCTTGCAAGCTCATATAATAAGATGCTTTTGAACCACCGCCTGAGATGTTGACATTGGCACGCTGATTCATATTCATGTTTTTGAAGATGACGTCTTTCCATTGTACATCCGGATAAATGTAAGGATTAACTTGGTTGCGTGTGTTGTCGATGTCAAGTTGCGAATATTTTGGGGTCGCTCCCGGATTACGTGTCAATTGGGCTTCGTTGTACATTTCCATCCAAGTGGCACCATTTACAAAGTCGGGGAAGTTCATCGGTTTATTGAAAGAGTTCTCAACCGTGACGTTAATTCTGGTTTTCTCGTTTTCTTTACCGGTCTTGGTAGTGATGAGCATAACGCCGTTGGCACCACGGGCACCGTAGATAGCGGTCGCAGAAGCATCTTTCAAAATAGAGAAACTTTCGATCGTTTCAGCCGGAATATTATTCAGGTCTGCCGTAGAAATTTCTACATCATCCAAAAGTATTAAAGGAGTGGCTCCCCCGCCCAAGGGACCCACCCCCCCCACGTAGAAGTAGGGAATGTAGAATTCGGAAGCGGCACCCGGTTCGCCGGTCGAAGTCATAGAAATAACACCTGCCAGTTTTCCCGCAAAGGAGGTGGTAAGCGAAGAACTTGGAGCTTTCAGTTCCAGACCTTTCACACTGGTGATTGACCCTGTTACACTGACTTTCTTCTGTGTACCGGCACCTACTACTACAACTTCACTCAGCAGTTGGTTGTCTGATTCCATCTTTACGTTGATGACACCAAGATCGCCTACATCGACTGTTTTCTTTCTGTAACCGATGTAACTGAATTCCAGCTGTGCTTTCGAGCCGCTGATAGCAATCGTGAAATTACCATCCAAATCGGTAATTACTCCGTCCTTCTGTCCTTTCACTACAACAGTAGCACCGATAACCGGATCGCCATTTTCAGCGTCTACCACCGTACCCGTAACGGTACGTTTCTTTTTGGGTTGCTGCTGTGCGGCTTCCTCTTTGTTTACCTTTAATATGATCTCGTTACCTTTGATCATGTAGGTGATTCCGCTACCTTTGAAGACTTCTTTTAAAACTTCTTCAATAGTCCCTTCACAATTTAGATTTTTGTTGGTTGTGTTTTTCAAGTCTGCAGCATTGTAGAAAAATGTGTAATTACTGTTTTTTTCAATTAGCTGGATTGCTTGTTTGATAGTCATTGCTTGCCCTTTTACTGAGATTACTCCTTGTGCTCCTAGGATGTTGAGCGGGTAAAAAAGCAACAGCAATACGATATACTTCAGATATCGTTGCTTGTAAGAAATTTGAATTTTTCTCATGCTTTAGCATTTTAGATTAGACATAAGTTTAATTATTATTTTTTTATAATGATTTTATTTGCATGTTCTTCTTTATTCAGGTTTAATGTGAAACAAATTTTGTTGACTACATCTTCCAATGGTTCGTCATAGCGAATGCTTCCGGTAAATGCTGATTCATGATTGATACCTTTTGCTAATGTGACGTCGGAGTTGTACATTTGATTGATGATACTAATAAGCTCTTGCAAGGGAATATCCGTGAAGTTATATTTTCCGTTTTCCCATTTTATATTAGTAATCTGTTCTACTCTCATTTCAGCATTACGCGGATTGTATATCACTCTTTGTAAAGGCTTCATTACTGTTTTTTGTCCGGTGGATTCAACATTAAATTCTATCTTTCCACGAAACAATGTAATTTCGTTCTTTTCGGCATCGGTTTGTTTGATATGGAAGCAAGTTCCTTTTACTTCAATAAAAGCCTTGTCGATATATACTTGGAAAGTACTTCCTTCATGCTTATAAACTTCAAATAATGAATTACCACTCAACCAGACTTTTCTTTCTTTGTTAAAAGCTTTTGTATATTGAATAGAACTTCCGGGCTCCATCCATACTTTGCTGCTATCCGGAAGAGTGTACATCTGGTTCTGCTGAGCTGTAATTTTAATAAGCTCATTAGCTATCTTGTCGCCTTTAAACGTTAACCAGAATCCGCCTATTGTCAATAAAAATGCAATTGAGGCAGCGGCAAAATACCACCTTGGTTCTACAAGAACTCTGTTATTTTTCCTGTATTCACATTTGGTTTTTACCTTTTTCCATATTTGTTCTTTTATTGCCATATCAGCAGCTCTGTTTCCAGATTCATTCCATTGTTTTTTTATTTCTATATTTACCGATTCCAAGTCAGCAAAGGCTTTCCGTTGCTTTTTGGAGAGTCTACCTGACAGCAGACTTTTGATTAATCTTTTCCTTTCGACCTTATCCATTCTATTCTACCTTGTTGGTTTTAAACTCTATTGTTGCTCATATACTATAAATACACACCAGCTCTTTCTAACCCCACATCGACTTTGTAAAAAAGTGAAAGTTTTTTTGAACGTAAGCTGTAATTATCTGATAATTAGCAATGTAGTTAATTGATTAATGCGAAAAAAAATAAAAAAGATGTGAGATGTATTACTAAGTTCTTGTAGAACTAAGGCCATATTTGGCTGCCGCTTCAGTAGCTATCCTATTGTTGATAGGTGGACTTTGGATGATTTTAGGTGATAATAAAGCGGAAATGAATGAGTTGGTAAGGATTGAAGCCCAACAAAGTATGATGTATATTTTGCCGGATAGCACCAAGGTCTGGATGAAGCCCGGAAGTTCTATTCAATTTGCAAAAGATTTTAATAAAGACAGAAAAGTCTGGTTGAGTGGTAATTCATTATTTGAAGTTTATAAGCACGAGGGAAGTACTTTTCAAGTACACATTAATAAAGCTTTTATAGAAGTGAAGGGAACTTGCTTTCTTGTCAAGCAAGATGATATAAAGCAGAATGAAATTACGCTGTTTCATGGTAAGATAGAATTTAATGTTGAATCTACCGGGAAGAAAATAGTCATGCAACCACTTCAGAAAGTGACTTATAATGTAGATAATGCACAAACACAAATAGAGAATATCTCAAATATCAGTTGGGAAAATGGAAGATATAACTTTGAAGATGTTCCGTTGACTCAACTGATTGAAACAGTCAATCAGATGTATAATACAAATATAGTCTTAAAGAGGAATTTAGGAAAAAAAGCATTGTTTAGTGGGAGTATCCGTTATGACGAAACTTTGGATGATGTACTTGATAAAATCTGTTTTAGTCTCAATTTGACCATAGAAACACACAATGAACAAATTATTATTCATTAATATCAATATAAATATTTTATTATAAACTTAATCGAATGTCTAATCTAATCAGTCGAAGCATGAGAAAACAAAGAATCTCTAGTTGCAGGCGATATTTGAAGTATATCGTCCTCACTTTGCTTTTTTATCCGTTATCTGTCCTTGGAGCTCAGGGACAAGTTTCAGTAAAAGGGCAGTCAATCACTATTAAACAGGCTATTCAGCTTATTGAAAAAAACAGTAGTTATACTTTTTTCTACAATGCAGCAGACCTGAAAAACACAAAAACTAGAAATATTAATTGTTCGGGTACAATTAATGAAGTGCTTAACGAAGTATTCAAAGGGAGTGGAGTCAGTTATACTATTAAAGGTAACGAAGTTATTTTAAAAGTTGAAGGCGAATCTACTCAACAAGCGGCCAAACACAAGATTATTGGTGTAGTGACCGAGTCGGCCACCGGAGATCCCATTCCTGGGGCATCTGTTATGATTAAAGGAACAAAAACCGGTACGACTACCGATGTAGATGGTAAGTTCGAGGTTATGGCGACTTCCAGTGATGTTCTGGTTATCTCTTTTATCGGATATTCTTCTAAGGAGATCAAAGTAGGAAACCAGAAAGTACTGAGTGTTACTTTATCTGACGATGCAGAACAGCTGGATGAAGTAGTCGTAACGGCCTTCGGAACAGGACAGAAGAAAGAAACAGTAACAGGTTCTATCCAGTCTGTACGTCCGGCAGATTTGAAAGTACCGACTGCTAATCTTTCTACGGCTTTTGCCGGTCGCCTTTCCGGTGTGATCTCTTATCAACGTAGTGGTGAGCCTGGAAATAACGGTGCGGATTTCTTTATCCGTGGTGTTGCTACCATGAACAGTGCTACTCCGCTTATTGTACTTGACGGAGTTGAAATCTCAAAAGCGGATTTGAATGCACTTGATCCGGAAGTCATTGAAAGTTTTTCTGTACTGAAAGATGCAACTGCTTCCGCCATGTACGGTACACGCGGTGCGAATGGTGTACTTATCATTAAAACCAAGTCGGGTTCCGACCTTGAAAAACCGATTATCGGTGTGCGTGTAGAGGCTTACGTCAATACCCCCATTAAGCGCCCGAAAACGGTGGACGGAGTGACGTTTATGAGAATGTATAATGAAGCCGTTACTAATCAAGGTACCGGAGATGCACTGTATTCAGATGATAAAATCTATGGTACGGCGAATAACTTGAATCCATACATTTACCCGAATGTGGATTGGTACGACGAAGTATTCAAGAACGCGACCTTCAATCAGAAAGCTAACTTCAATGTTCGCGGAGGTACTTCCAAGATTACTTACTTTATGAATGTGAATGTCAATCATGAAACAGGTATGCTGAAAGACCGTTCCAGCAACTTCTTCTCTTATAAGAATAATATCGACTATATGAAATATGCATTTCAGAATAATGTGGACTTCCATATGTCGAAGACTTCTACTTTGTCTTTACACTTGAATGTACAGTTGAACAATATGCATGGTCCGTTGACAACTTCAGAAGGAGCCGGTGTAGATAATATTTTTGGGGCTATCATGGGAACTAACCCGGTCGATTTTCCTGTAATGTATCCGCAAGAAGATGAGAAATGGTATCGTTGGGGTAGTATTGTGGCAGGTAACTATAATCCTGTAAACCCTGTTGCTGTGTCCAGTATGGGATATAAGGATACGTTCGAGAGTACGGTCGTTGCCAATCTGGACTTTGATCAGAAACTTGATTTTATTACCAAAGGATTGAGCTTCAAAGCATTGATTTCATTTAAGAACTGGAGTTATAATTCCAAATATCGTTTACAGGGTTATAATACTTACCAGTTGACTGACTATACCAAGAATGAAGATGGAACATATAATTATACAGTAAATTCAATAGGGGATGCAACCAATCATACGTTAGATTCTTTCTTTGGTACTGACGGTGACAGACGCTTTTACATTCAAGGTTACTTTAATTATGACCGTGCTTTTGGCGATCATCATGTAGGTGGTATGTTGTTGTATAACCAGGATGAATATAACTCAAATTTTAATTCCAGTTTATTGAACTCTTTGCCCAAACGTAGAATGGGTATTGCCGTTCGTGCTGCTTATGATTATGCCAATCGCTATTTATTTGAGTTCAATGCTGGTTATAATGGATCTGAGAACTTCGCAAAAGGACATCGTTTCGGATTCTTCCCCTCTGTGTCAGTGGGTTGGAATATCAGTCAGGAGAAATTCTGGGAACCAATTAGAAATATAGTATCTAATTTCAAAATTCGCGGTTCTTATGGTTTGGTGGGTAACGACCAAGTACCTTATACTCGTTTCTTGTATATGGGAATCACTACATTGAATGATTCGCCCAGCTATCAGACTGGTTATGGCAGCCATAAAGAGTCACATAATGGCCCTACATTCTCAAGATTTGAAAATGAAGATATGACATGGGAGGTAGGTCATAAGCTGAATGTGGGAGCAGACATTCAATTATTTAACTCTCTCAATTTGACAGTTGACGCATTCCGTGAGATCAGAAGTAATATCCTTACTACAAAAGGTTCTATTCCTAATTATCTGGGAGCAGCCAACACAGTAATCTATGGAAACTTTGCCAAGGTAAAGAACTGGGGAGTTGATCTGGCGGTTGATTATGGTAAACAGATCAATAGAGATCTATCAATTCAGTTTAAAGGAACGTTTACGTTTGCCAGAAATCGTGTAATGGAAACTGATGAGGCCGCTGATATACGTCCGGCTCTGTCCGCAGTAGGAAAACCCTTGAATACACTATGGGGATATGTAGCTGACGGACTATATATTGACGAAGCTGATATAGCGAATAATCCTACCTCTACATTAGGTAATATAACAATAGCGGCAGGTGATGTGAAATATGTAGACCAACCGGATGTAAATGGTAATTATGACGGACAGATAGACTCCGATGACAGAGTCGCCATTGGTCATCCTACTATTCCTGAAATTATCTATGGTTTCGGTCCGTCTATTACTTGGAAGAAATGGGACTTCTCCGTATTCTTTCAGGGACAGGCTAACGTCTCATTGATGATGAGTGGTTTTGAGCCTTTTGGTACTCAAAGTAAAAACAATGTGTTGGAGTGGATTGCAGAGGATTATTGGAGCAAAGAAAATCAGAATCCGAATGCTAAATATCCCCGTTTGACTAAGTACAACAACAATAATAATATGCAATCTTCTACTTATTGGTTGAGAAACGCCGCTTTCCTGAAATTAAAGAATGCAGAAGTTGGTTATAACTTTAAATGGGGAAGAGTTTATATGAGTGGAACCAATCTGCTGACATTCTCTCCGTTTAAATTGTGGGATCCTGAAATGGGTGGAGGAAAAGGCATGGCTTATCCTACTCAGAGAACTTTCAACTTAGGTGTTCAAATTACATTCAAATAAACATATAATAACCAGTGATTATGAAAAAAATATATAGAATTTTATTCTTGCTAGTTGCATTAATTGGATATAGTTCTTGTAACTATCTGGACATTGTTCCGGATGAAACAACTACTGACGAGGATACTTATGCTGATAAAGATGCAGTGAGAGATTATCTTTATTCTTGTTATGCCTATTTGCCGCAGTGTAACATATCGAGTGGTAGCTTGGACCAGATGACAGGTGATGAGGTGATTACTGCATTCGAGCATGAAACGTTTGCCGGTTTCCCTAAAGGAAACTATTCTGCGGCAACTCCTGTAATTTCTTATTGGGACACTTTCTTCCAGGGTATCCGCCAATGTTATATGTTGCTTGAAAGGATTGACAAGGTAGCTGATTTGAGAAACGATTTGAAAGTGGATTATAAGGCACAGACTAAATTTCTGATAGCTTATTATCATTATTTGATGGCCCGTTGTTATGGTCCTACTTTGCTGATAAAAGAAACACCTTCTATCACGACTCCGGTGGAAGAATATTTGGGAAGAACACCTTATGATGAATGTGTGGAATGGATATGTAATTTGTTTGACGAAGCTGCCAATGATTTGCCGGCTGTTCGTTCTACGGCTTCCGAGTTCGGACTTGCCACTAGTATCGCTGCTAAATCATTAAAGGCAAAGATGCGACTTTATGCAGCTTCGCCGCTATTCAATGGTAATTCAAAATTTTATAGCAACTTTGTAGATAAGGATGGTGTGCAGTTGATGCCGCTTACTTATGACGCTAATAAGTGGGTACTTGCAAGAGATGCCTGTAAAGAGGCTATTGAACTTGCCGTACTGAACGGACATGATTTATATAAAAAGAAAGATTACCGGCTGGATGAGTCAGAAGCTAATCCATACCCTGAAGAAGGAGCTGTCAGATGTTTGCGTACAGGTATGGTGGATTGGGAATCACGTAACGTAGAAGTTTTGTTTGCCGAAACTCGGAATGAAGGTAGTTATGGCGTACAAAATAAATCATTGCCGTTTGTGAAAGACGGTTGGGCATGGAATGGTGTTTGTCCTACTTGGGCTATGTTGAATCGCTTTTATACAAAGAATGGTTTGCCTTGGGATGAAGATCCGGAATTTGCATCGAAAGTGAAAACCGAAGTGGTTAGTGTAGATGCTGCTCATGCTACTCAAGCTGCACAGGGTCAGAAAACAATTCTCTTTAATTTAGACCGTGAGCCTCGTTATTATGCTTGGATAGCTTTTCAGGGTGGTTACTTTGAGGTATTGAACAATGCTACAAATCCGGCTTACAGCGATGGTTATGTAGATGGTGGACGCTTGGTATGTAGTTTCCTTTTGGGAGGTAATTGTAGTATTGGTACAGCTAACGTGCAGCGTGATGGTAACTATAGTCCTGGTGGATATTTGAATAAAAAAGGAGTGGATCCCAATACTACCGTGGGGACGAGCAGTACGACTTTGAACCAATATCCTTGGCCGGTTATTAGATTAGCAGATTTATATTTGGCTTATGCAGAAGCTTGCATTGAAATTGGAACATCAGATGATTTGACGAATGCTAAGACATATATCAATTATATCAGAGAACGTGCAGGAATTCCGACATTAGAAACTTCATGGAATGGAATAGCTACGCTGAACCAATCTAAACTTCGGGAAATTGTCCGTCAGGAAAGAATGATTGAATTGTATCTGGAGAATCAAAATTTCTGGGATATGCGTCGTTGGCTTCTGGCTGAGGAATATTTCGGAGTAAAAGCGAAAGGTATGAATATTAAAGCGTCAACAATTGATGATTTTGCCAAACTGACAGAAATCAGTTTTGAGCGTAAGTTTAAATCTCCTACTCAGTATTTGTTGCCAATTCCTTCTACTGATATAAACAGAGACCCACAATTGGTGAATAATCCGGGGTATTAATCAATAAAATGTCTATTAATATGAAAAAAATATTATCTTATATTATAATGGGAATCTTGGGAGTGACGGCTTTTACTGCTTGCTCTGATGATGAATCTTATCCGACTCCGACAGCTTTGGATGCGAGTACACTCTCTTATGAGGCGAAAGCAGGAGCTGTAAAACTGAAATGGAAGATTCCGGAGAATGCTAATTATAAGTATATCAAAGTTACTTATACATTGCCGGAAAGTGGTAAGGAGTGTTTACGTCTGGCTAGTGTATATAGTGATACGATATTGGTGGATAATTTATTGAAAAGATATGGAGATATTGTGTTTACGTTACAGCCATGCAGTGCTGATGGTAATGGCGGAGAAATTTGCTCTATTACTGCACAGGCAGCGGCAGCAAATAAGCAGACTGTAACTATTTCTAAAGACTTTAAAATAACGGGAGAAGGAGATGCATGGACCGATGCTCAGGAAACATCAGAAGGGCCGTTGAAGAATCTGTTTGACGGTAGTACTGCTTCTGATAATTACTTCCATATGTCTTGGAGTGCTTCGACTCCTTTTCCGCATTATATCGTAGTAGATTTAAAAGAAGAAACAAACTTTTTTAGTTTCACTTATACTGCTAGAGATAACGCAAACTGTGATAATCCGAAAGAAATGGATATTTTGGTAAGTAAGGAACTGGTGGGATCGAAGCCTGATTATGTAAATGAAACAGGAACGACTAAGTTGGCTTCTCTTTCAGAACTTCCGGGAACTCGGAAAGCCTCATATATGTCGGACAGAATTTCTTCGGATGAAACATTTCGATATGTCTGGTTTAAAGTATTGTCTGCAACTTCCGGAAGTGACTGGATTGCTCTGTCGGAACTGGCATTGAAACAAGTGACAACGACAATCTATGATCCCGAAACCGGAGAGACAGTGGTAGTGGAGGATTAATGTCTCTTGAAATAAGTGACGTTCTCTGACAGAGAATTGATAGCGGAGATACAAATGATTGCTAGGATATATTTGTATCTCCGTTCTTTTTCCCCTTTTATAAATTAAATTGAAAACTATGAGAAGAATATATTTATTACTGCTTTTCTTGATTCCCTTGAGTCTGCTGGCGGCTTGTTCCAGCGACGATGAAATAGCAATTGCTACATTGGAAATCAGTAAAACAACAGTTGACTTCAAAAGTGAAGCAAGCGAACAAAGTCTGACGATTACTACAAATGCTGTTGCGTGGACTGCCCAATCGGATAAAAGTTGGTGCCGCCCTTCGATTGTAGGAAAACTGCTGAAAATATCCGTAGATCAAAGTGACGAAAGATTGGTACGTGAAGCTACCGTATCGGTTACGGCAGATGGGTTATCGAAAACGATCAGAGTCCGTCAGCTAGGTTATGAAGCGGCTATCTTGATTGATCAGCAAGCGTTTGAAGTACCGGCGGTGGGTGCGCAAATCAAATTTGCCGTGACTACCAATGTTGAGGTAGAACCGGTTCTGTCCGACTGGATTGTCGAAGCTCCTAAAACTCGTTCTGCCGAAATGGTGACAACGGACTACTGCTACTCGGTACGTGCCAGTATATTGGACAACAAAAGACAAGGTACTATCGTATTTACAGAGAAACTGCCGGAAGATGCAACGGAAAACGATGTACCGGTTTCTGCCACCGTGTCTGTCACCCAACATGGACTCAATGAATATAATGCCGACACGGGGGAAGATATCAAAGGCGATATTAAATTGAAAGTAAAGGATGGGACCGCTTCTTCTTTCCAAGATGGTGGAGAAATTGAAAAATCATTTGACGGAGACTACTCTACCATTTATCATTCCAGTTGGAATAACTCCGGCAGCAATTACTTCCCCATTACACTGACTTATAATTTGGAAGAAGTGTCCGATGTCGATTATCTGGTTTATTATCCTCGCACGGACGGTGCCAACGGAAAGTTTAAGGAAGTGGAAATTCAATATTCCGAAGATGGGAGTGCTTTCACTCCTTTGGCTGATAAAGATTTCTTAGGTTCCGCTTCTGCTACTAAAGTATTATTCGATGCTCCCGTTCGTGCTAAATCCTTCCGCTTTATCGTAAAAACTGGTGCAGGAGATGGACAAGGGTTTGCTTCTTGTGCTGAAATGGAATTTTATGCAAAGAATCCCGAAGCCTTTGATTATTCAACTCTTTTTGCAGACGAGACGTGTAGTGAGCTAAAAGCGGGAATTACTGAGGCTGACATTGAGAAGTGCGAGTTCCCGTTCTTTAAGAATCTGGCTTATTACATGATTAAAGGTAAATATGAGCCGGAGTTCCGTGTGGGTGAATTTAAAGCATACCCGAATCCTGATATTCAATCGGGGACTCATAAAACGAATCCGTATAGTCTTTTAGACAATCCGACCGGTATTTCGGTGAAGGCTAATGAAAACCTGATTGTACTTGTGGGCGATACGCACGGTTATGACATCAGTTTGAAGGTACAGAATCTGGATGCTCCGGAAAGTGACGGCTTCGGAGGAGTGACCTATCCGTTGAGTCGAGGAACGAACAAGTTGACAATCAGTGAAAAAGGATTGGTTTACGTGATGTACCATACCCGGACGTTGGATGATGCGGCTGCGTTGCCGGGGAAGATTCATTTTGCATCGGGAACAGTAAACGGTTATTTTGACTCGCAGAAACATGAGGGACGTTGGAATGAACTGTTGGGAAAAGCTACGGATAAGTATTTTGACGTAGTAGGGAAGTATGCACACATGACTTTCGAAACGAATGACTATCGTAAATATGCTGCTAATAACGGAAACGAACTGATTGATTTGTATGACCAGATTGCGTTGAACGAAATGCAGTTGTTGGGACTGGAGAAATATGACAAGATGTTCAGAAACCGTATGTACTTGAATGTCATGTATCAATCATATATGTATGCCACTTCCTATCATACCGCTTATAATCAAATGACAATGAGTGATATCTGTAATCCTTCCAAACTTAAGACAAGCGCTTGCTGGGGACCGGCACACGAAATAGGTCACTGTAACCAGACTCGTTTGGGAGTGATGTGGATCGGAATGACGGAAGTGACAAATAACATTATGTCCGAGTATATCCAGACAACAATTTTTGGTCAGGGCTCGCGTATACAAACTGAAGACATGGGGGATGTTTACCGTAATCGATACTCAAAAGCCTGGAATGGAATAATCGTTGCGGGTAGTTCTCATGCTGATTTTTCAAATATAGGTGACGATGCGAATGATGTCTTCTGCAAACTGGTTCCTTTCTGGCAACTGGAACTTTACTTCGGAAAAGTGCTGGGACGGACTCCTTTGCAACAGTCGGACAAAGGCGGATTCTATCCGGATGTTTATGAGTATGCCCGTAATAAAGATTATACAGGCATGACGGACGGAGACATACAATTGGATTTTGTCTATAATTGCTGCCTGTCGGCAAAGATGAATCTGCTTGATTTCTTTGAAAAGTGGGGATTCCTTACTCCTGTCAATAAAAAAATTGAGGACTATGACACCAGGACTCTTACCGTAACGCCGGATATGGTAGATGCGTTAAGGCATAAAGTAAATGGCTTGGGATATTCCAAACCCGATGTAGCCTTGGAGTACATATCGGACAATTCGTTTGAACTATATAAAAGTAGGGCGTCGGTAGTGGCAGGTTCGCACGCAACACACACTGCCAAAAGCTTCACAGAAGGGAAGACGGAGGCTATTGGTGAAGCGATAACTATCCAAGGATGGAAAAATGTAGTGGCTTATGAAGTAAAGGATGCAGATGGAAAGTTGATTTTTGTTTGCAGTGGTGAAACCACTCCATCTTCTACACATACGTTTATTTTGCCTCTCAGCTGGAAAGAAGGGTTTAAATTGTATGCTGTGTCGGCAACAGGAGATCGTACGGAAGTGACGATGAATTAAAAAAGTTTTCAATAGTGCAGGGTGCGGGATGATGAAAGAATATTCTGGTTAACAGATTTTTCCGTTATTCCGCACTCTTTCTTTCGGAAGTAAAATCTTTAGATATTTGAATAAAAAGACCTGTTTTTGCATGATTTTTTCAAATAATATAGAAGTTTATCTATTTTTCTTTTATATTTGTATAGTTTTTGTACAATATGGATGAAACAGAGATATTAACCGAGGTAAAGGCTGGAAATACAATTGCATTTGAGCGTCTATATGACTGTTATTGGCTGAAAGTCTATAACTTTGCGCAGCTTTATATAACTTCGTCTTTCGAGGTTTCTGAAGTGGTACAAGATGTTTTTGTTAAAGTTTGGGAATCAAGGGAAATGTTTGATGAAACCAAGAACTTTGACGGTTTCCTCTTTATTATTACCCGTAACATTATCTTTAATTATTCGCGCCGGCATTTTTATGAGTTGAATTTTAAAATGACCGCCCTGCGAGGTCTTGAAAATTCATACGATATAGAAGATGAGTTGGATGCGGCCGATTTAAAAAGCTATATTGATAAGTTGATTGAACAGCTTCCTCCTCAACGGCGGCGGATCTTCAAAATGAGCCGGGAACAACATTTGACTAATAAAGAAATAGCGGAACGATGTGCAGTTTCCGAGAAAGCGATAGAGCGGCAGATAACTATGGCGTTGAAATTCCTTAGAGATAATCTTCCGATGTTTATAGTATTTATGGGGTAGATGAAGTGTTACACGATTATGTTCTTGAGGTCCATCGGTAGTCTCGACTTCTAATTTTTAGATGACTCCAGAAAAAAGTTTTTATCAATTTTACCTTCATACTCTCATTAATAGTCTACATCCCTTTATTCATCAGGGTTGCAGCTATGAGAGTTGCTACAAGAACAGCCTGAGAGTAAAAAGTTACCCTCATAAATCTCTTTATATACAGCTTATCCGGCAATATAATACAGCCGGTAAACACTGATATATCTTATGAAACGCTATAAGGTCTATCATAATAACGATATAGATTACTTATGTTTGTCTTCTTTGTCCTTCAACAGCTAACCAATGTTAGCCTCTCCGTTTACCGGGATTAGCTGATAAGCTAACGAAGGTTGACAAACAAGCTAATGAAGGTAAACCTCTCTGCTTCCTTATAGCTTCATGTTTTAATCCCGTATGCTTTTAGTAACAAATGTATA
>ERZ791716.539-NODE-539-length-21004-cov-2.999857_pt1 | contig 21004 bp, 25 predicted proteins | sample MGYA00510049_ERZ791716 | MGnify/ENA primary metagenome ERZ791716 (study PRJEB30046, sample SAMN00715135) | human gut metagenome | study: EMG produced TPA metagenomics assembly of the A metagenome-wide association study of gut microbiota in type 2... | reverse complement strand
CGTCTGTTGATGTCCAATTATCAATTACATTGCCGCTTTCGTCAGTAATAGTAAGCTCTGCTCCAACTACTTCCTTTTCTCCAGTAATGTCAGTCTTGCTTATCTGAACTTGCTTATCAACCATTGTTACATTGATAACTACGCCATCATCTGAAATGTAAATATGATGTTGTGTAGCATCTACTGCATATCCTGTAGGCGCTTCAATTTCTTTTACAACCCATTCACCGTAAGGTATATTGTTGAATGAAAATGCTCCATCCCTGTCAGTTTTTGTTGTAACAATAGCGGTTTTTTCAGTAAATTCTGTAGTATCTACTTTAAAAATACCAATAGTTGCACCTTCGAGCTTATCATTGTCTTTATTTATCTTAACACCTTCAACTTTGCCTCGTTTTAGTGTATTTTCGATTTTCTCATTACCATTAACATCTATTTCAATGGCTTTTGTGTTCTGTCCTGCGTAATCGGTGTTAAATTGATAATGCTTATTTGATAAAATGTAATGTTCGTCAGTTGCAATTTCTTTAGCATACCACTTATAACCAATTGGCAAATCACAGTCAAATGTAAGTTTACCATTTTCATCACAATTAGCAAATGTGACTAAAGAATCTTTTGGAATACTTGTTCCATCAGCAGCCTTTACATCTTCATCTGCAAAAATACCAAATTGTACAGATGTAATTTCCTTGTTATTACCAATTCCATATGCTACATCTTGTTCCATTGTTTTATTCAATGATACTGAAACTTTCTGGCGCTCGTTATAAACTGAAAGAGCTGTACTTGTTACCTTAATATTCTGTCCTGCATAAGTAAGTTCAACATTGTGCTTATCCTTATTAAGAACGAATTTAATAGGAGCTGTTTTTTCAACAATAGTATATTTGCCAAGATATAATTCTTTCGATTTTGCTATACCTTTGTCACCTGTAGTTATTGTATCAACAAGCTCGCCCTTTTCTGCTCTAACTGTACCGTCTGTTGTTGTGATGTCTTCAGTAGCATATATTTCATATACTGCATCCTTCAAATTGCCTTTTTCATAAATAGGCATATAAGTATTAAAGTTTAACTTTTCATTTGTTGATGAATTAACAGATGAGAATACTTCGCCTGTTTTAGTAATTTCGATTATACCCTTTTGTGCTATATCTTTAGCTTTAACCTTAACAACTGTTACACCTGTATCCGTTGAAGAGCTTTCCTGATTTATGCTAAATGCTATAGGAGTGCTATCAAGTACATATCCATAAGGTGCCTGTACCTCTACAAGTTTATAATCACCATATTCTAACTTTTCTGGAGTAATTAAATATCCTTCTGAATTAGTATAAAATGTATGAATAGTAGTAACTTGTGGATATGTATATTTCATTGAAATTCTATGACCGTCTGCATCATAAATTTCAAAAGCCGCACCAGCATATGGAATCTGTTTATTTGTTTCCTTGTCGAGTTTTACAACTTTTAAATAAGAACTGAAATTAGCATTGTTGATTAAGAATTTATAAGTAACATTATCTGATTGAATAAAAACATCAAAATCAGTAATTTTCTCTCTACCATCCCAGCCCTTAGTCTGATGCACCGTATAAACACCATACGGCAAGAGTTTTGAAGATGCAAAACCATCTACATCACAAATAATTGTATCTCTTTCGTCTGGAGCAGCATTTACAAAAGAACCTGATGATTTTAAGTAAAGTTGGAATTCTGCTCCCTTTTCTGGTGTTTCGATTTTTGTACTACCATCATCCGTATGCTTAATGATAGATACTTTACCCTTTTTTACTTGTTCCTTTACGGTATTTGAAGTCCAGTTATATTCAACTGTATAAAGCTGAGGGTCTGCTCCTACTGGATATACCGTTTTATCAAGAAGATAGCCTTCTGATGGTTGGATTTCTTTAAGAGTCCAATTTGTGTCACAAACAAAATAATCAGTAGTAAATGTGCCATCATTTTGTGTTGTATATTGAGCTACAAGTGTATCACCGTGATACAATCCATAAATTGCTCCGCCGAGCTTTGCATCACCCTGAGAATGTGTTTTCTCAATATCTTGTTTATTTACACTTACTCTAAATTTCTTTAAAACATTTGAAAATATTACTGTTGCTGTTTTGTTTCCACCTTCAACTGTTACTGTTTGCGAATTTTGTGGTACATATTTATTTATGCTCTCTTCCGTTACAGTATATGTGCCGGGATTGATGCCTTCGATTTTCCATTCCCCATTACTGTCTGTTGCAATTGTTCTATTAAAACCATTTGCTCCAGTAACAGTAAAATTGATTCCACCTACTTGACCATCTTCTGATGTTTTCTTCAATTGAAGATTACCAATAGGTTGAACATTTCCATCCATATAAAATCCTACTGGATCATAATATGCTGAATATAGTAATTTTTGTGTTCCGCCTTCTTTAGGATTATATAATAAGCAATCATTTCCATTACCTGTCATTGTTTTTCTATATTTGTTTTGAGGTATAGAAAAAATAGTATTAGTGCAAGTTTTATCTACCGTAATTACTATATTATTGGAATTATTCGAATGACTAATAGTTACTCCACTTGTATCTTTATTAGTAAATTCAGGATAATCTTTAAGCACTCCATTAGTATCAGTAATGGTAAGCTTTTCTCCCGCTTTAATAGTTCCTACATTAGTACCATTAAATGATGGCTTTTTTTCTATATTTTTCATATTTTGTTCAGCTTGTTTTATCCAGTTATCATACCCAGTATCGGAAAAAGACCAAGATGTATTACTTCCCATTACAGCCCACACCTTTTTTTGGCAATAAGCCATATCAAGCCAATCTATATCGTTTCCGTGTTCCATATAGTAACCAGCAAATATCCATTGAGCAGCTGATAACACTTTTGAATCGCTTGGTTTTCCTTTTGTTCCTAAAGAAGAACCACTTGGAGATGTTTTTCCATATTCAATACAAAATAGTGGATATGTTTCACCACCTACGGTTGTTGTATGGAGTTCGTGACCATAATGTGTTTCTTTTTTCACACTAATTGTTGCATTATTATCTTTTTCACCTAAATTCATATTTGATGATGCCGCAAAAACATTTAGCGGAATAGTTGTTGTAATCATCAAAATAGTTAAAAATATTGCTAATATTTTTTTAAATAATTGGTTGTTCCTTTTTCTTTCCATAATTTTATCCTTTCCTTATTTATTTTTGATTTTTCTTTATATACTACATTTTCTCCTTTCTTTGCATACAAAAAAGAAGCCAAGTTTCCTTAACTTCTTTTCACTTTTTTTCTAAATACTATATTAACTAATTATCTACATTATGTCAAGTTACAATTTTAATTATATTTAAAATTACCTGTCCATTTGCCACAATAACTACAAGACCAACATTCATAACCACAAGGAGATTTTTCTCCATATTCCTTAAATGTAATTATTCCATCCTTGTATTGCTTATAGTAGTCATTATCTACTTGTACCCAGTAATCGTCAACTTCATCCTTGCTGCTAAACCACTTTTCCATATTACCGCAACTTATACTATGATTGTTATTGTTTGTACAATGTTTTTCTTTTTGGATATTATCTTTGGCACATTTTGACTCTTTCGGAGTTTTTATACTCTTTACTTTAGACCATTTTGAATATTTTTTTCCTTTATATGTTCTTATCCGAACATAGTATTTTTTTGCTACCTTTAGCTTAGTTATCTTTTTTGATACTGTTTTAGCATTTTTAATTTTTATTGATTTGTTTCCCTTTTTAAATTTACTGTTAGTAGAATACTGAATTTGGTATCCTGTAATACCTGATTTTTTCTTCCATTTAACTGTAAATGCTTTGCTTTGTGCCTTTACTGATGTAATTGTTGTTGTTGGCATTGATGCAGCAAAAGCAATTGTATGAAATGGTATTGATATTAACAATATTATTGTTGTAATTACTATAAATATGCTCCGTTTCATCATTTTTCTCCTTTATAAAAACATTTAATTATATTTAAAATTGCCTGTCCACTTACCACAATAACTGCAAGACCAACTTTCATATCCATATGGAGATTTTTCTCCATATTCTTTAAATGTAATTATTCCATTTTGATATTGCTTATAGTAATCATTATCTACTTGCACCCAGTAATTGTCCAGTTCATCTCTGCTATTAAACCATTTACCTATATTACCACATTTTATACTGTGATTGCTATTATTAGTACAATGATTTTCTTTGCTATAACTTGATGTAGAATTGCTATTATTACTATTCGGTGAAACCGCTGCCGTATTAGACTTTGGCTTAGCTATATTAGCGGACGAACTCGAAGAATTATTATTTCTACTATTATTTTGTGCTTGTTGCTGTGTCGCTTTCTCTTTCACAGTAGCCTCACAAGTCTTCTCAACACCATTGGCTCTCGCTTTTATGGTAGCCTTACCAGTCTTTATAGCTGTGATTTTACCATTATCGACCTTTACAACACTTTCATCACTTGAAGACCATTCGATTTCCTTATCCTTTCCATTAACCTTAGCTTCGATTGTATATTCATCACCAATATTGAGCGATAAGACAGATACATTAAAATCAATTGTAGGTTCAGTTATAACAACCTTTACTTCCATATATGATACATTACCATTTGCATCCTTAGCAAAAACATTAGCTGTATATTCGCCTGCTTTTGAATAATCTACATCTTTATCATCAAATGTTATCTCCACATTTGATAAATCTGATGCTTGATATTTATTTGTTATATCCTCTTTGCAATCTTTTATAAAACTTACCTCTTTTGGATTTACCCCATTATCATTAGAAAATACTGGAGCTGTTGTATCTGAAATTGTAAATGGAATATTCTTAGTATCCTTTACAGAAAACAATTTTAATCCAAACAATTTATATTCACTTGTATGTGTAATTTTAATATTAGACTTTCCAACAGAATAATATGCTGCATCACCGTCTTTATTTGCTTCAATGTCAATCTGTGTATTTTCAGAAGTAACATCAGGATACTTACCTGTATCTACAAGCTCAGATAATGATGGTTCGTAGATTTCGCCATACTCTATTGTAACTTGCTTTTCTCTCACATCCCATTGGTTGATATTTTTCTCATATACATACCAAAATGAAATAAGAACGGTAAGTAATATAATTATCATTCCAATTATGATAACAGTTTTCTTTTTATTAAATTTTTTTGCATTTTTTTGCATAACATCAGCATTCTGCTTTTGGCTTGTTTCAATCTTTTTCATTTTCTATTTCTCCCTTTTTACTATATACATCTATTCTATTTCCTAAAAGATATATTTCACTGTTTTGTGCATCATAATATTTTATCTGATTATTTTTAGTATTTTTTATTATAATGTGAGTAGATGAATACATATCAATAAAAATCAGAAATTCACCTACAATCAATATTCTTCGTCTTTTGGTTGTTTCGCTTAATTTAGATTTATTAAGAGCCTTTATAAACATATTGTACATTTGTCCGTTTTGTATATGTTTATGCTTCAAATAGAAATTGATAAAGCACATACAGTCAACTCTATAATCCTTTGCCGACCGTTTTTTCACCTCTTTGTTTTCTAAAAAGTCATCTAACTTATTTATCAATTCATTTCTGGTATATGTCATATCTATACTCCTACTTATATTTTAATTTATTGCAAGCGATATAGCATTTTTGATAAAAGAAACAATTGCAACTATAATAACTATCGGCATAATTAAAGGGCTGAATATTACGCTTATTATTATTTTTATTGCAAATTGCACTAAACCTAAACCTATAAAATAACTTAGAACACAATAGCTTACCAATGTACTTGTGATCCAATATGCTCTAAAAAATACAGATGCAACATTCCAAAAGTTTTCCGTTAAGAAAATATTGTTTATTTGTAACTCATTTTTTATAAAGTCTATTGTTGATACAGCTACGCTGTTTGGAATCCTTAACAATCCAATAATAAAATTATTCGAGTTAGTTCCATCCATTGCCTTAATGAAAACTACGCTTAATATTCCAAACACTATTAGCATCAAAAATAAACATATTGATTTTGTCATTTTATTTAATATTGCATCTGTGAATTTATCACTAACTGCTTTTTCCGATTTCACGCTCATTTTAACACCTACTTATCCAATTTCAAATCTATTTCTTCTAAAATATCTTTAGTTGTTTCAAGCTCTTTGGTGTCTAAATTTTCAGATATTGTTTCAAGCTCTCGTTCACAAGACTTAACAACATCTTTTAATGAATATTTCTTTCCTATTGTTGAAATATCTATTTCTCTTACACATTCGCCCAACCATTTATTTTCTTCTAAGAATCGTTTTATAGTATCGGCTACTTCCATTCTGCTTGTAGCTTTATTAGTAACATAGCAAGAACCTTGTCTATGTAAAAAATCATTCTTTTCCATATACCGCCGAATTTTATAATAAGCCGTAGGTGCAGCTTTATGTGTAAGAGCTTCATACTTGTTTGTATCCAAGTCGAAGTTAATCATCATCCGTTTATTAGGCATTTTTAATCACCACATTATAGTATGATTTTATACAATCTTCAATATCATTTTCGACATAAAAATACCATTCTTTAATTACTTTCATAAACCATTTTGTATATGGTAAATTCATTCCCAAATAAAAGAAAGGTTCTGTATTATCTAAATCAGAGCTATCAAATACTCCTTTTTCAATTTCTGTAAGATTGTGCTTAAAAGCATATTTTCTTATTATATTCAAACATTCCTCTTCTGTCATTCCATTTGCTTTTAACTTGTTCTCATCAAATACAAATTTCATTCTTAGAATTTCTTGTTCCATACTCTCCTACTTTCTTTTGGCAAAATTGCCAAATAATACTTTTCTTTGCTTATTATATCATAAAGAGTGGTTTTCTTACAATATTTCAAGATAATTTTTAACTAATCACAAATATCAGGTTCATCTCCGACTAATTCCTGTTCATCAGAATAATAGCCCATTTTTATATATTCTTGTTCTTTTAGGTAATCAGTTACGCCATAAACAGTTTTATCGTCAATCTGACCTGTGTATGAATGTAACTGTTTTACATTTTCCATTATTATTCGAGATAGTTCTTTACAAGGCGGCATATCTGGCGTTTTATATAAATCAAATAATTTATTCCAATATTCGGCTGCTTTTGGAATATTCCCTTCTGAATAATATTTTTTTATTTTATTTACACAGTCTTGTGATTCTTCCTGCTTTATTTCTTCTTTTGTCAGTATTCTAAACTTGTCTTCATTTGGAACAAGAGCTAATCTCCTACCATTATCCCATTTCATAAATATTTGTCCTATATCATCTACAAAATCAACTGTACCTCTTGTTCCACTTTCAATCGCTTGTGAATCTTCCATCTGTTCAAGTTCTATCCTTGTACCCTCTGGATATTTTGCTTTAATTTTTCCAGCTTCTCTTGTTAAATTTTCAAAATCATTTCTCATAATCCATTTTCCTCTTTCTTTATTTATACAAATATATCCTCTTTTTTCTAACATTCTTCTTGCTGCTTGCGTTGAAGAATTATCAGGATGTCCATTTGCTGTTTCTATTGTTTGTTCAATTCTTGACGGTTTAATAATTTTACCATCTTGAACTAATTGCTCATACTCTTTTATGGCGTTATTTCTTTTTGTGTGATATTCTTCGATTGCTATAAGTGTATCTTTTTCGAGCCTTTTTCTTTGCCTGTGTGTCAGTCCTCGTGGTATTTTGGTTTTATCTATAGTGTAATCACTAATAGGCGAAGATACACCGTTTATTGCTAACCATTGTTTTAATGACATTTTCTTGCTCATATTGTATTCTCTCCTTCTATTTTTAAAATACCACTTGTGGCACTGTTTTTCAATTCGCAATATAACCAAAGATTATCCCATTTTTTTGGTTATTTTGTACCAATTATGTGCTTTGGCAATTTTGCCAACAAATAAGGCAAGTCATTTACTCCCTTATTAAGAAAAATAACTTGCCTTAAATAATTATAAATAATTTTCTGGATTCACTCTTACACCGTTTACTCTGACTTCAAAATGACAATGAGGTCCTGTACTATTACCTGTTGAGCCACTATAAGCTATTGCTTGTCCTTTTGTTACAGTATCTCCAACTCCTACAAGAAGTTTACTATTATGTGCATAAAGAGTCGTCAAACCATTGCCGTGATCTATAATGATATAATGTCCGTAACTATAATTTAATTCTTTAGCTACAATTACTTTGCCGTCTGCCGCTGCACAAACTTTTGTGCCTGTAGGACAAGGAAAATCAATTCCACCGTGATATTTACCTGATGAGTAATTAGGATAGCCAGCAGATATATTCCTATACGAAGTTGGATAACCCAGTTTACCATTAGAAGAACCATCACCAGTAGAACCAGAAATAGCTCCAGTATTAACAGACGATTTTCTTTTCTCATCAATTAACTTCATAAACTCGTCCGAATCATAAAGTTCTTTCATTAAGTCAAGATCCTCATTAGTAATAGATGTAGCAGAATTCGTTTGACCTTTTTTTCTGTAAAAAGTATCCACAACCGAATAATTTTTATTAAGCCATTCTGTAAAGTCCTTTGGTTTACAACTATCACTATATAAATCAGCTTTATTAAATTCCTCTAATATATATTGCTCTGCTTCATCAAACTTTATATCCATATCTAAGCAATGTATCACAGTAAACGCAGCCTTCCAATCAACTTTAGTATTCAAGTCGCTATCTATCTGGTTCATATATTCCACATAGCTTGATATTGTAGTGCTTTTTGCATACTCACCAAATATACCGCTTACACTTCCTGCGATTCCACCAGCAATTGCATAAAATAGTGATAATAGTATAAGAAGAATTGCTCCTATAACTATTACAGGAGATGCTTCCGCTAAAAGTGCTGCAAGTGATTTTAATAACTTTGCTAATACATTAAAAACAGACTTAACAATTTTTCCAACCAACTTAGCTGTACTTGTTCTAACTTTCTGTCTGATACCTCTTGTAGATACTTCCACTGTCTTCCCAGCTGTTCTCATTGATGTATCTTTTATTTCAGAAGTAAATGCCTCTCCTATATTTCCTTCACTTGCTGTTTGTAGTTTTTTGCCTTTTCTTACTACAAATTTACTAACTCTATTAGCAGCTTTTTTCGTTTTAATTGTTTTACTGAATAATTCCGAACCTTTTTGAGTTCTATTTATTCTTGTTTGAATTCTAGCCTGATTATCGGTATTTACTGTTTCTTTGTTTATTGTTTCCTGAGTATTCTGCTGTTTGCTATTAGCTTTTGTTTTTATTTTTGATTTATGAGAACTACCATTATTTGTATCCTCATTTATAAAATTATTATAGTTTGCATTTCTGACGGCAGCGTTTGCATTGTATTCCTGAGTATCTTCTACAGGATTACTTGTTTCTGCTGTTTTAGTTTTTATAACCTCTTTATTATCGAATTTTGTTCTTTTAAAAGAAGTTGAATTTTCGTTTTCGTCAGATGTTTCACTTACATTTGTTTGCACTCCCTCTGTTTTTTCAACATTAGTTGTAATTCCCTCAGTATCCTCTTGCTCAACATTAGTTTCAAGCCTTGATGACAACTTTTCTTTATGTTTTTCCGAATACCATTTATTAAGATCATTTGTATAAGAAAGTGCTATATTTTCAATATTTGATTTTGCTATTTGGCTATCAGCTTTAATATTACTTGCATCTTTTCTTGTGTCTTTGTAGTTATCACTCAATTACACACACATCCCTTAATCTCTTGCTTTTTGCATATTTGATGTTTGGTTAAGCTCATAAATATAGTAATCTTCTGGCACACTTAACTTAAATGCAACAATATCTTCACCAAAGACGATTAGTCCTTGTCCTGCTGGTGAATCCATTATAAAACTGCTTTCCTCATCTGATATACCAAATATTTTACAAATTGGTAGAAAATCCAGCGCTTTTTGTTTCAAGATAACAGCAAACTCACTATTTGATAAAATATTTCTACCTTGCTCACAACTCAATACATCTTCAATGTTCTGTGTAATAATTGTTGGCAATGCTCCATACTTTCTACCAATTTTATAAATTCTTTCTATATAATCAGCTGAAAATTTATTGTCAAGCATAATATGAAATTCATCAATAAATATCCAAGTATTTTTTCCCTCATCCCTGTTCTGAGAAATCTTATTCATTATATGCTCCAGAACAACAAGATAGCCTGTAGTTTTCATACTTTTAGTAAGTTTTGACAAGTCAAACGATACTATTCTATTTTGCATCTCTACATTTGTATGCTTTGCAAATATATCCATAGCACCTTTTACATATCTTTCAAGAATCAATGCTAAATTCTTTGCTTCACCTTCTGAAAATCTTTCAAGCTCCGCATAGAAATGAGGGAAATCAGGCTCATAATCTTTATCATCTGGATGCTCTAAATAATTTTCGTACATAATCTTTGAGCATCTATCAATAATTGACTTTTGTTCTCCTGTTAGCCCAGCACCACCAACAATAGATTCAATAAAAGCTAATATATATTCCATTTTAGATTTTATCGGATCTTCATCAGATAAATAGCCAAATGATATATCAAATGGATTGATATATGTTTTTGCTTGTGTTGATATTTTAATTATTTGTCCTCTCAGATCTTTTATTATTTTTTCATATTCTGATTGGTAATCCACAACAATAATATCATCATCTGGATACCTTAATAATATCTGCTCAATATTTGTCTTTACTAAGAATGACTTACCTGAACCAGATGTAGCTAATACCGCACCGTTGCCGTTCATTAACCTTTTTCTATCTACGAATACAATATTCTTAGATACCATATCCATACCGTAAAATATCGAACCTTCGTGTAGTAGTTGTTTTGTATTGAATGGTACAAATGCCGCAGTTGCTTCACTTGTTAAGCTTCTTTGAAATTGCAATGTGTTAAAGCCTAACGGTAATAAATTAAGCAATCCTTCTAATTGTTGCCAGTCTAATGTTCCCATAGTAACAATGTTCTCACCGGCAATTTTGTTCACTTTATCTGTTGCTTGACTAAGCTCCTTTTCATTTGATGCAATAATACATACTAACAAATTGGTAGTAAATGATTTTTGTTTCTTTTTCGTTAGAGCTGTTCTTAGTTCAAGTGCATCTGCAATTTTTGCTTCAAGTTTTTCATCTCGAACCAATGAATAATCATATTTGTTTTTATTGGCTCTTTTTACTTTTTTGAGCCTTTCATCCTTCATACCAGATATTTTTTTATTAAGAGTATTTATAACTTTTGCTGGATTCGTACCATTTATATTCTCTGTAACAATAATGTTAGCATCTTTAATTGTTGTAAGCTGATTATAAAGTTTAGGTGTTATGCTTGTATTAAGTTTATCTAAGTACATTACCTTGATATACTTTTTATCACCAATAACAATATAATCTTTCTCCCGAAAATTCATATCTTCTTTTGGAGCTAAAAAATCATACACATTTATATCATCATTTACATACTGTTGAAGAATATTTTTACACTCCGGATGATCTTGTTCTAATGTGTTTATGTTAAATATATTATATATAAATTCAAGTCTTTCCTGAATAGTCCATTTACGAACTTTAGAACCAAATAACTTGAATTTTTCTTCCAATTTAATCTGATATTCCATAAACAAGTCTTTTGCATCATCAAGATTTTCCGCTTCAACTGTTATTACAATCAATCTTGTTTCGCATAGTGTTTCTTTTTGATGACCTATTACACTTGTAATTAACTCGTTAAATTCTTCTGCAATGCGCTTTTCGCTATCACTTGCATTTTCTTTTGTATTATAAATAAACCGATTTTTATAATCATCAGTTTCAAGAATTGTACTTGTATGAACAACTTGTATATGTTCATTTACGCTGTGAGAGTTAAGAAAGTCAACATATTTAAGAAATATTGCTTCTTGAACCTCAGGGCTTGCTTTTGAGAATGATATATCACTATATTCGTAGCAAATACTATAGTGTGTATCATCAATTCTCATTATGCCAGATTTCTCATCTGTTTCTTTAAATAATAATTCCATTACTTCTGGATTTATCTTTGGTAAAGCCACAGACTCTTTAGTTTTCTTTTTATTTTTTTCCGAACTTGTATCTTTGTCTTTGGCTATTTGATTTTCTTTTTTCTTAAATAACATTTTTATCACTCCTTATATTTTTCTATTAACTGTGGGATTGAATAAAATGTATTCTCCTTCAATTCACTAAACATCCCACATAAAGTTATCTCATTTGATATTGGTTGATATTTTAATTTTCTTTTTGTACCACCATATAAGACAACTTTTGTGGGGAATACAAAATGATTATTGCAAAATACTTTTATATACTTTGCATTATAGTGTTCAAGATGATATTCTAAAAAGAACAATTCATATTTATTTTTCTTTGAGTTTTTCAAGTATTTGTGCTAACATCCTTTTTTCTTCATCAGTCATAGTTTCAAGTGTCTTTTCATCAATACTTACATCCTCTTTTTTTATTTCAGACTGTAATCCTTTATTCTCTTTGTTTAATAATTGTTCTGATGCAGAAGCTGTAGTTTCTTCTTGCTCTGCATCATCTTTAATAGAGGATGTATTTTTATCATCTTTAAACATATATCCGTATTTTTTCTTAGCTTTAGCAAGTTCTTTTTCTTGCTTTTCCTTTTTCTTACGCTGTTTTGGTGTCAAATCATTATCATCATATTCTATAACTTTTGACTTTTTATTTTTATTCTTTTTATCATCAAGCATCTTCTGATATTCTTTGGTTGTCATATATTTAAGTGGCTTATTAAATACAAAATAATGACGATACCAGTATGGAATAATTTTCTCTGCTGGTAATTTATGAATTTTCACAAACCCAATAAAACCAATTATCGCAGCTTCAATAATAACAATGTAGCTTGCCATATCAGAAGTAATAAAAGTATATTTAGGCAATAATATATATGTTGGAATTACGATAATCAGCATTAAAGCTGAAAATAGCCATTGTCTAAGTGTCATAATTCCTATTTTTTCGTGATAATCATTATATTCCTCAAATACTTGTATTTCGATTTCATCCATCTTACCACGCTCCTTTTATGTTCTTCCGAATATTCTTTCAGAGAATTCGTGACTTAACTGTATAATTGCAACAAACAACGCATTCATTACAAGTACACCTATTATTTGCGGAAACGCATTTGTCATTTTAGATACGCTACTCAGTCCTTGTGTATATATCCAAGAACCCAATAGTATAACTATTGATTCAAAGCCGACACCTGCCGCATACATAAAATATGAGATTGCTTTTCCTCTATATGTTTCGCCTTCGACTGCCATTGCCAATGGAATAGGTGAGAATGCCATACAAAGCATTAGTTTTACAACTCTTAATAACACTTGCGCCCATATTTGAATAATACTGCCAATAAACGGTATTGCAAGGATTACATAGAGGAGTATTCCAAATAATATATTGCCAAGACTCGTATAATTTTTAAATGCGTTTGCAACATTTTGTGAAATTGAACTTACTCCTGATCCAGCCGACAGTGCATTTGATACATCCACATATATATTATTCACTATTCCCATTATTGTAGTTAGTAGCGAATATGACCTTTGAACAAATGCTTTTATAAGAAAGAAATAACATCCCCATAAAAGCACTCGCTCCCAACTAACTTTTTCAATTTCTGTAAATCTTTTTATCAGACTTATCATAAAGAATAATGTAAGTAGCGATAGTGCTACAGGAACAACAAGCTCATTTATAGTTTTTCCTATAGTGTATATTGATAAGGTTTTAGTTTTATCAAAATTTGTAAGAGATGCAATTGTGCCATACATATCATCAGTAGAAAAATTGATACCAAATAATTTAACATCTATCTTATAAATACTTGATATTCCTTTGCCAATTTCGGTAGAAAGAGAACTCATTATTCCATCCCACCATTCATTGATTTTATTAAGAATATCCTCACCCCAAGACACTATTCATCACCACCTTCTTATTTATTTCTTTGTTTTTATTTAAAGCCAAAGGCTGATGGAGAAGCACCTATTGCTGCAACCATAAATCCAGCCATTAAAGTAAGTAATCCCCTACTCTTTCCTTCCGAATCCTCTCTTTGCCATCCCAACGCAAACATTACGCCACCAACCATTGCAACAACAACACCAATTTTCACAAGCCACTTACCAATTGCGGTAACAAATGTATCAATTGATTCTGTGCCGTTATCTGCAAAAGCCGTAATAGGTGTTGCTATTTCCATAAGAGCTACACCACAAACCGCTATAATTGCCTTTGGCATCTTCTTTGTGAAATTTGTATTCTTTACTTCACTTTGCAGAAGTAAAGCCTTATTTACAAACTTCATATAGCAGTTTATAATCTTTTGTTTAATTTTGTTTTTCATAATATCATCAACCTTTCAAATATAATTTTGGCAATTTTGCCAACTATTCTCGCCAACTATTAAATTCTTCAATTACAATGTCGGCAGACAGTTCTTTTTGTTCTCTATACCCTTTTTTACCACCGCTTCCCTTTACATATTTGTAAATAGGTATCATTGTGTCTTTCGGGTAAAATATTTTGGCTTGCTTTGGACTATTTCGTACAGGATATACCTTGCTTCTATCAACATTGATATACCATCCATAATATTCTGATGAAGCAGGAAATCCTATGCTAATTAGCCAGATACTTTTACCTTTTTTATCTCTTTTTGTTATTGGTCTTGGATTAAACATCTGCTTTCTTGCAAAAACTAAAGATACCCATCCGCTTATTTGATTTTCTTCCATTTCATTTACCTTTGCCTATTAACTGTTATTTATTTAATTATAAAAAAATCGCTCCTTTCTAATTGCGCAAAAAAGAAGTCGGGATGTTCCTGACTTCTTTTCACTTTTACAAATACTATATTAACTATTAAAATAGCATTTGTCAATATTAAATTATATAATTTACAGCAAAACTAATAACAATTATGCTACATATAACGCACCATTCAACACCATTTAACAGCCCATACCATATTTTAAACAAGATTGGTACGCTGAAAATATTATCATTCTGTTCAATCAATTCAACTGTCGAAAATGAATATTCCCGGACTAAATCATTATCATAATTTTCAAGCGTAAGCATTTTTTCAATAAATTGTTCTTGCTCGGAATTAAGTTCTATTTTCTTATAATTAGCATACTTTCTTATTCTTTTTGTATGCCATCTAATAAGCTGCTCTTTATTTTTTATTTTATGCAACACTCTTGTTAGATGTTTTGTATGCGCACCATTGCAATCAGGTGCAGCTATCAAATCCCAGATAAGTACATATATTTCGTTATTTATTTTTCCCTTTATTCTTTTGTCTAAATATCTATTCAATATTTTCACATCCTTACTTGTTTAATCTTTTTTGTGTCCTCTCCTCTTCAAGTTTCAGTTGTTGTTTCGTTTTGTAAAAACAACATTTGTTACTACCGTAACATTTCATTTCAGACAAACAAGCGCATTTTTTCTCACTCATATATGCAAAACAATTTTTTAAGCTCACTTATTTCACCTCTTTGTAATATTCTACAATAGCAGTAGTAATGTCACCGCTTCTTGCATTTGTGATATATGTAATTTTATTTATTTCTGCATTTTCTTCTGATAATTCATTTAATGAAACATTAAGTCGATCCTGAATAGCATTTCCATTCCAGTTGTTATTTGGAAATATTTGCTTCACTTGAAGTATTTTACTCATAATACTTCTGACCTCTTTTCTTTAAATTGCTCTGTATGCGTTTTAGTTCTTTCTTTGTATAATACAGTCCATAAACATTAACAATAACTGTTATTGACAATATTAGTACATAAGATATGAAAACTTTGTCGAAACTGCAAAACGCCCATAAAATAATTGCAGCAACTAAGAATCCGCTATTAAAGGGCATCACTATATCAAATACAAGAAATCTTTTCTTCATCCTTTTGTATAAAGTAATGTTTCTTTCTTTTGAAATAGATTTTTTTTCATAATTAGGACTTATCCAATCACTAATAGCAACTTTGCTATTGGTTATTACATTATTCATTGCAGTTCTCCTTTGCTTTTTGCATTTGTTTTACCTTCTTTGTTATAAAATAGAACTGATACTCTCAACCCTTTAGAAGCTGTTAATCATCTGTTGTGTCGCCGTTGTAATAATCAAAATCAACAAGTATATTTTTGCGGTTTTCGGGTGTGTCAGTAAGATTGTAACCACTTCTATCATCGCCCAAAAATAATTCGCCGTAATCGTTAATGCCACATTGCAAGCCCGTTTTTTTGTTCTCCTTAAAAATCGTCATTGTCTTTGGTCCTTTCTTTACATTGGTATTTCGTTTCTTTAACTATATAATACCACTTGTGGCAGTGCTTTTCAATTCGCAATATAACCAAAGATTATCCAATATTTTTGTCTATTTTGTACCACTTGTAGTATTTGTTTGGTAAAATTGCCAACTGCTATTTTATATCTTTTTTGATAAGTCCTTTTATATATCCAGATTTATTTGGCTGCTTTTCAAGATGCTCAATTAAAGGCTGTTCTGTATTTTTATAAAATTCTACCGTAATACTTTTAGTTGCTCTTTTACGATATTCTGCTTTGTTCTTCTTTCTGTTATCTGACATTTTGTTCTCCTTAGTTTTTCTCCTTTCTTTTTGATACACATATTTACTCCATATCAATCTTATAGTTTTGTTCAATACTTCCTTCAGGAATGTAAATAATTGTTTGTTGATGCTGTTCGTTAATGTCGCTGGTAACTACATCACCTACGCTATATTTATGATAAGAAATATAGTCGTCAGTTGATAATTTCCATATATTAGGTTTTGCAATCAATACAGTATTAACCGTTTCATAATATATTTCAACTCTTGGTTGTTCATTGTCACCACAGTATCTTAATTTAACATTGTCGTCTGTTGCCGATAATTTATTATATTCGATGTCACCTTCGTCCGAAACGGTATAATAGCAATAATATTCATCATTGTTTACAGAACCACAACCTAAGAAGAATGTTCCGCTTGATAAGTTATTATCTTTTAGTGCAATGATTTTTGAACTGCTTGCTAATTTGTTATACGAATATTGTTTTTCGGTTATAGGGTTAACAGTAGAAACAAATATCGAGATAAAACAACCGACAATTGTTAATCCTATACCCAAAACAATTACTATTTTTGCTCTGCTTTCGGTGTTTGCAAAGAAAGCACCTGTAACAAAAAGTACTCCTACTATTGATAATATTAAACTAATCATTTTACTGTACTCCTTTGTTATGATTTAATATTGCTTGTCTGACTGCTTGTTCACTGTCATATGGATTAAGGAACATTTCACAGCCACCATCATAATCTTCAAAATCAACACCAATATGGTGCTTATCAATAAAATTCGTAACAATTTCATCATATTTTAAGAGTTTACAAGCACAACTTGTACGCTTATGAAGTGCTTTATCAATGTATTTTGGTATTTTCATTTTCTTTTATTCCTTTATCTTTTGTATATGCTTCCGACCTGTTTTGCCCCATTTTTTTATTTTTTATTTGCTTGAATACTTTATAACTGACAATGCTCACAATAATTAGTAAGATAATCGCTGCGAGCATTATTCCTATTTTTTTTAGTTGAATTATTATTCTTCGATATGTGTCTTTATCCACTATAGAAGAAATAACTATCATACCCGCTATAAAATAGGATGCAGTTTTAATAATCAAGTCTGTTTTATTTTTATATTTCTTTATATTATCCTATCCTTTCATATAGCAGTTATTTATTCTTTTTGGATATTTCCTTTTGCATTTCATTATATCTTCCTATTTGTAGCAAACACATTGCAAAAACTCCAAAAAGTTCTCCGACTATAAATGTGATAACATATAACATAAGCATCACTCCTTTTTAGAACACTATAACCTTACTTCCTGTTCTTAATAAGTTTATGGATAAAATATCTATGTATCAAAAAGTATTATAAATCTCATCAACAAGACTGATATAATCCTGTGCAACACCACTTTTGCAATTTCCTTCAAGTAACACTTGTCTTTCGTTTGATGCAGTGATAATAGGCTTAGCCTGATAACGAATAACGCTGTTAAAACATCTCTCTGGAAATAACCTTCTCATAGTATTTTCAACTTTATTTTCTACAGCCGTCCTATTTCTCATTGTAAACAGTAATTTAAAATCAAATGATAAAAATGACGAATATGATAATATTTCAAGCATTTGTTGAAGTGTAACATCAACTCCTTCCAAACTTCCTGAATCTATCTTAATTGGAATAATAATCAAATCACCCTCATTCTTGCAAGCTGTTACACCGTTTATTGTTATTGCATTTATAAATGGACTATTATCAATAATACAAACATCATATTTATTTGCTACCTTTTGCAATGCAATATCAAGTCTTGTATCACTCTTCATACAATTGGTTTTTAGTTTCATATCCGTTTCAATAAGTTTTGAACTCGCTGGCAAAATATCCAAGTTTTGATATACTGTTTTTTTTACTGCTTTTTCCATTAGTGTAGGATCAAGTAGCACATCACTTACATCATAACCATTTATTTGCTTATTCATATATGAGTGCAGCACTTCAATTCCTTCAAGTCCATTTGGTTCTTGTGATTGATTTTGTTTGTTTTCAAAAACATTTATCATTTCATCAAGATTTATCATTGATATGCTTTTATGCAGTTTTAATATCGTAGCAGAAGTATTCGCCTGAGGATCAAGGTCAACTACAAGAGTCTTTAACCCTTTATTTGATAATCCGTAAGCAAGATTCTTAACAGTTTCACTTTTTCCTGTTCCACCTTTTTGAGTTATTACATTAAGAATTTTCATAATTTAGTTATCTCCTTTACTTTCAGAGTAATCATATTTTTCATTAAGCCCAAGAAAATTATTCAAAAATTCGTTAAGCTCATCCGTATTCGTGAACTTAAAGTTAATTGCCTTTTGGCTTACAGTTGTTGTAAAACCATATTTATTTTTTAATTTTTTTGCAAAGTCTTTGTTATATTCTTTTCTTCTTGATTCCGTTGAACCTGTCCTCTTGTTCTTTTCACCTTCAAACTCTTTAATTATATTATCAACATTTCTACTTGATATTCCAAGAGATTGTGCAATATAATCTCTTTTGTAAAGCTCTGGTCTTTGTCCATTATCAACTAAGTATTGATAATATTTTTCTTTTGCCTTAATTTCCTTGTACAATGTTTTATGGTCTGGCTTTCTTTGAAGGTTAGCATCATTGATGACATCTTGCATTTCTATAAGATTCTTTGGCTTAGCCTGAACAACAACATTCATCATTCCATTGTGTTTTCCTTGTGAGAATAATAATGTTATCGCTCTATATCTCTTTTCTCCTGAAATAAGAGTATATTTTTTTCCGTCTTCGCTGCCTTCATCCTCATACACAACTCCATTATGCATCTGCCCATATTTTTCAATAGACAATGCTAAAGATACTACCTCATCATTATTTATTTCATAATCATTGTTGGGATTAGCACGAATATCGTTAATATGTACTTTCAAGCTTTGTTTTCCACCATTTAATGTTTTTGCTAAACTCATAACTTTATCCTTTCAAATATTATTTATCTGTTACCTATATAATACCACTTGTGGCACTTACTTTCTATTCGCATAATAACCAAAGTTTATCCCTTATTTTTGTTTATTTTGTACCACTTGTTGTATTTGTTTTGGCAAAATTGCCAACTGCTATATTTTAAATAATTCTTTCAATAAACTTTTTGAATAATACTCATAAAAGTTTATTATTTCATTTGAAGTGTTCTTGTATTCTCTTTCTTTCATTTTGCACTTGTCATATACCAGAATCATTATTGTTCTTGTATATGTATTTATTGGTATTATTTTTTTATGCTTAACCATATCGGCAACAAAGAATAATATAATTTTAATTTTACTCTTATTTTCTTCTGCCATATTTTTTGTAATTTCTTCATTGTAATTTAGTTCAAGAGTTTCAATATTTTTTATGAATTCTTTTCTTTCATTTATATTAAATTCTTTATAATTTTCAATTTCATTTTTTATAACATAATAAAATAATCTATCAATCTTATTATTTATATTATTATGTTTGACTTTTTTATCAATACCCTCTTGATTTTTTACGCAAGAGGGGTATTGATTATTTAAGCAATAGGTATTGTTTATTTTATCAATAATGTAAATTCGTCTTTCTATAATCTGATTATTTTCATTTTTTATGATATTTACATCTATGTATCCACATTCCTTTAAATGCGAAATCCATCTCGATACTGTTTCAGGAACTACATCATACAGAGAAGCGAAGTATTTATTGGATGCAAAACAATATCCGTATCTATTACTAAGTGCTGTTATTTCTCCATATAGTAGCCTTTCAGGATATTTTAATTTCTTATTATATCTGACTGGTGCAGGAATAACAGCATAATAATTTGCTTGCTGTTCTATATCCATAGTTATCACCATCTTCTTTATATTTAAAAAAGACTTTTAACAAGTCTTTCATAATTTATATCAATCGTTATTTATAAACAATATTCCTTAATTTTATAATAGTTTAATTTTTTTGTAACATACCATATTTTTGTAACATTGGTTTGTAACAAATAATAGTAATTGTTATTACAAATATAAAAAACAACAAAAAAATAAACATCTACCGTTTTCACGATAAATGTTTATTTATAGCCATTTTCTATACTCTCATTTTTTATAAATTACTATGAGTTTCTAATAAAAATGGTTCAATTATGGCTCCTCTTGTTGGACTCGAACCAACGACCTATCGGTTAACAGCCGAGCGCTC
>ERZ791716.538-NODE-538-length-21023-cov-2.979111_pt1 | contig 21023 bp, 20 predicted proteins | sample MGYA00510049_ERZ791716 | MGnify/ENA primary metagenome ERZ791716 (study PRJEB30046, sample SAMN00715135) | human gut metagenome | study: EMG produced TPA metagenomics assembly of the A metagenome-wide association study of gut microbiota in type 2... | reverse complement strand
AGTATAACTCCCGCCGGATCATTTCTCAGTTTATGCCTTCATTTTTTACTGAATTGCCTTAAATGCCTCATCCAGATCCTGAATGATATCATCAATATTTTCAGTACCGATAGAAAGACGGATCGTATTTGGTTTGATTCCCTGATCCAGAAGCTCTTCCTCTGTGCACTGGCTGTGAGTTGTTGTTGCCGGATGGATAACAAGTGACTTCACGTCAGCTACATTGGCAAGCAGTGAGAACAGCTCCAGATTATCGATAAACTCCTGAGCCTTTGCTGCATCTCCCTTGATCTCGAATGTGAAGATTGATCCACCGCCATTTGGGAAATATTTCTTGTAAAGTTCCTGCTGCTTCGGATCCGGATCTACAGATGGATGATGGACTTTCTCTACCTGTGGATGATTGTTCAGATACTCTACAACTTTCAGTGCATTCTCTACATGACGCTCTACACGAAGGGAAAGTGTCTCAAGTCCCTGCAGGAAGATGAATGAGCTGATCGGTGAAATTGTAGCTCCTGTATCTCTTAAGAGGATTGCTCTGATCTTTGTAACAAATGCAGCCGGTCCGCAGGCCTTTGTGAAGCTGATTCCATGGTAGCTCGGATTAGGCTCTGTCAGTGACGGGAATTTTCCTGAAGCCTCCCAGTCAAATTTTCCACCTTCAACGATCACTCCACCGATGGTTGTTCCGTGTCCCCCGATGAACTTTGTAGCGGAGTGAACAACGATATCTGCACCGTACTCGATCGGTCTTACAAGATAAGGTGTTGCAAATGTATTATCTACAACAAGCGGGATTTTATGCTTATGTGCGATATTTGCAAGAGCTTCAATATCAACTACATCAGAGTTCGGGTTTCCAAGAGTCTCGATGTAAACTGCTTTTGTATTTTCCTGAATTGCATTCTCAACTTCTTCCAGATTGAAGATGTCTACGAATGTTGTTGTGATTCCGTAGTTCGGAAGTGTATGCTCAAGAAGGTTGAAAGATCCTCCGTAAATGTTCTTTGCAGATACGATATGATCTCCCTGCTGAGCCAGGTTCTCGATTGTATATGTGATAGCTGCTGCTCCTGATGCAACTGCAAGTGCTGCTGAACCACCTTCCAGTGCTGCAATTCTCTTTTCAAATACATCCTCTGTCGGGTTTGTCAGACGTCCGTAAATATTTCCTGCATCTCTCAGTCCAAAACGGTCTGCTGCATGCTGGCTGTTCCGGAATACATAAGAGGATGTCTGATAGATCGGTACTGCTCTTGCATCAGTTACCGGATCCGGCTGCTCCTGTCCTACGTGAAGCTGTAATGTTTCAAATTTGAATTTTCTGTCTTTTCTCTCTAATTTTGCCATTGGTCTGTTCTCCTTTTATCTTTTTATTTTGTCTGTTATAAGGTTTCTTTTATAATCAATATTCTGTAACAATCTTCGTATCACTTACTCTGTAAAGAGTGGTGTAGAGTAGTATCTGTCTCCGCTGTCCGGCAGCAGGGCTACGATGGTCTTACCTTTGTTCTCCGGTCTCTTTGCAAGTGCGATTGCTCCTGAAAGAGCTGCTCCTGAAGAAATACCTACGAGGATTCCTTCATGCTTTGCCAGAAGTTTCGCTGTTGCAAATCCTTCTTCGTTATCTGCTTTATATACTTCATCGTAAACCTTTGTATTCAGTACATCCGGTACAAATCCTGCTCCGATTCCCTGAATCTTATGTGCTCCGGCTTTTCCCTCGGAAAGAACCGGTGAAGATGCAGGCTCAAGTGCTACAATTTTCACATCCGGGTTCTGAGACTTCAGATATTCACCAACACCTGTCAGTGTTCCGCCTGTTCCGACTCCTGCGATAAAGATGTCTACCTTTCCGTCTGTATCGTTCCAGATCTCCGGTCCGGTTGTCTCTCTGTGCATCTTCGGATTTGCCGGGTTTGCGAACTGTCCCGGGATAAAGCTGTTCGGGATTTCCTTTGCAAGCTCCTCCGCTTTTGCGATCGCTCCCTTCATTCCTTTTGCTCCTTCTGTCAGAACGATCTCTGCTCCGTATGCTTTCAGGATATTTCTTCTCTCAACGCTCATCGTCTCAGGCATGGTAAGGATGATTCTGTATCCTTTTGCCGCTGCGATCGATGCAAGACCGATTCCTGTATTTCCTGATGTTGGCTCAATGATAACTGAACCTTCTTTTAAAAGTCCTTTTTCTTCTGCGTCTTCGATCATGGCTTTTGCTACACGATCCTTTACGCTTCCAGCCGGATTGAGATACTCAAGCTTAACAAGAATCGTAGCTTCCAGTCCCAGCTCTTTTTCAAGGTTCACCGGCTCAACGAGCGGTGTATTTCCGATCAGTCCTAAAGTTCCTTTATAAATAGCCGCCATAATATATATCCTCTCTTTCTTTTTCTTTCCTACTCGATTGGTATGTTTTATGAGTTGCATTATACACTGCAAATACCTATCTGTCAACTATGTTTTATATGTTTTTTAATTTTTATGATGTCAGGGTCAAAAGGTCTGAAACTTCTGCACTTAAAAAGCAGCCGTTCCTGCTCGGAAACGACTGCTTCTTTCTTCACCCTACTTTCAGGCGAAACTTCTGTATCTCTTTTTCACTGGATACTTTCTCGATGATTCCACCGAGACTTCTCAGTTTTTCTTCAAATCTCTCATATCCACGCTGGATATAAACAATATCATCCACGATCGTAATGCCTTCCGCCGCAAGACCCGCAATGCAAAGCGCTGCTCCCGCGCGAAGATCAGGCGCGCTCACACGAGCAGCCGAAAACCGCTCAACGCCTTCAATCGTCGCAGAATTGCCTTCCACTTTTACCTGTGCTCCCATACGGGCCAGTTCACCGAGATATTTGAAACGATTCTCAAAAATACTTTCCGTGATCGTACTCGTTCCTTTTGCCAAAGCGAGCGCCACCCCGATCTGAGGCTGCATATCCGTCGGAAATCCAGGATATGGCAAAGTCTTAACATTAGTACTCTTAAGTGTACAGCCCTCTGCTATAACTCTTAAGCAGTCATCACCTTCCTCAATCCTGCATCCCATCTCAATTAACTTTGCAGATATTGATTCCATATGCTTAGGAATAATATCCTGAATAACAACATCGCCATGTGTAGCTGCTGCTGCCATCATAAATGTTCCGGCCTCAATCTGATCCGGAATAATAGAATAAGTACATCCGTGAAGTCTCTTAACGCCTTTGATACGGATTACATCAGTTCCTGCACCTTTAATGTTAGCACCCATAGAATTAAGGAAATTCGCTACATCAACTATATGCGGTTCCTTAGCCGCATTTTCCAGAATAGTGTCTCCCTCTGCCATACATGAAGCCATCATAAGATTAATTGTTGCACCAACTGTTACAACATCAAAATAAATATGAGCTCCTGTAAGCTTCTCTGCCTTTGCATGTACAACTCCACAATCTATATCAACATCCGCACCAAGTGCCTTAAAGCCCTTGATATGCTGGTCAATTGGACGGCTTCCGATATTGCATCCTCCAGGGAGTGCAACATGAGCCTCATTGTACTTGCCAAGTAAAGCACCTAACAGATAGTAAGATGCTCTTATTTTTCTTATATAATCATATTCTACATTGGTATCACAGATTGAACCACCATTTATCTGAACGGAATTGTTATAAACATACTTAACCTTAGCACCAATTCCTTCTATAGCCTGAAGTAAAACTCTTGTGTCTCTAACATTAGGTACATTTTCAATTGTTACAGTATCATCTGTCATAATTGCTGCCGCAAGAATACCTAAAGCCGCATTCTTTGCACCACCAATGGAAACTTTTCCTCTGAGTGGCACTCCACCCTTGACAACATATTGTTCCATATAGCACCTCTAAACATAATAGTCACATCTTATAAAGTATATCACAGAACTTCGATTTGTAAAGATTTTCTCCGAAAATACATTTATAAAAAATATGGCAATTTCACCCTTATTTTATTATATGCATTTAAAATGCATTTAGTTACATAATAAAGGCTGTCCTTAACAGGGCAGCCTATTCAATATTTATTAATTCTTATTAACGTAATTGAGCGGATTCACAGCAGTTCCTCCAACCCATATTTCAAAATGAAGATGTGGGCCTGTACTATAGCCTGTATTACCTGATGCTGCAATAGCCTGCCCCTGTGATACACTCTGTCCAACTCTTACATTTATAGAACTAAGATGAGCATATCTTGTCATTGTTCCGTTACTGTGTGTTATATCTACACAATATCCATAATCAGCAAACCATCCTGCTCTTGTTACAGTTCCTGCTGCTGCTGCTGTAACCGTTGTACCCTGCGGAACATACCAGTCAACACCCTTGTGGAAACTTCCCCATCTGTAACCAAATTCAGATGATAATGTTCCTCCTGATATCGGTCTTAGATATGTTGGAGGTGTTAGTGTTCCGACTGCAATCGTCTTCGGAACGGATTCTTTAATAATAGTCTCCTTAACATATGTTCTGCCTGTTTCGTTACCATTAGTGTAAGTAACTTCTGCTATTACAGATCTGTGACCAACAGTTCCCTCAGAAATAACTGTATTAGTTCCTCTGTAATTAGTGTTGTCATCCTCATAATCAGGCTCTGCTTCATAATCTTCTTCATAAGTCATCTGATAAGTTGTAAGAACAGATATCTCTGATTTAGGAACTGTAACAACAATTGAATCCCCCGGTGCAATTACACTGTCCTCTGTAAGATTAGAATTAAGCTCAAGAAGCTGTGACATTGTAAGTCCATTATTCTGTGCAATAACCGATAATGTATCACCAGCTTCAACTGTATATACTGTCTTTTCTTCGTGTTCTTTAGTAATGCTCTCATAAGCGTCATTTACTGATGTTACAGTTGCATTATCCGTAGGAACTTCCACAACAACTACGTCAACATCAAATCCAATTCCAGTAAGACCATCTCCATTAACCACTGTCTCTCCGTCTTGCGAAATCGCTGTACCACTAATTGCTGAGGATACAATCTCTGCTGCTGTAGTTTCCGTAGCCTTTTCATTCACACTTATTCCATAAGTACCTGTCGCTGCATCAACCGTATCAAGTGATACTGTAAAAGCATTGTTGGGATCATATTTGGCAATAAGCTTCTCAAATAAAGAAACAACTGCATCCTTCGATTCCAATGTTACAACGAAATCACCAAGTCTTACTGTATAATTCATATGGAAATCAACATCCATAACATTATCAAACATGTAACTGTATATTGCACCAGACAGCTCGTCCACACTCATTCTCTGTGCAACTGTTTTATTCTCTTTGGCAATCTCTATATCAGGATCCATGTACACGATTTCTTCATACTGTGCACTCAGCTCCTGCCTTGCTGATGCCAGAGCAACAATAACTTCTTCTTCCGTATTAGCTGCTCCAACCTTGATTCCATTAATTGTAATACTGTAATAATTAGCTTCCGTCTTTAATAAATTCTTTGATAAAAATGGAATAGCAATAATACATACAAAACAGGCAACCGTCATTGTCTTAATGAGTGTTATTCTCATTCGTCTGCCATATCTTGACAAGCGTTCCATAATGTCCTCCAAATATTGTGTTAATATATAGTCATCTTCTTGTAATATCTTTGTAACAATTTCGTAACATTTATACTAACATATGATATTTGGTTTGTAAACCCTATTTTTTCTTTCTGGAAGATTTTGTCTTGGCAGGCTTCTGTACGGAATATCCGAACTTACCTATGAAATCACCCAGTCCATAATATCTTCCATGCGAATATGCAATAAGGTCTGCGTCTGACAAATGCAGTGTTCCCTTCTCATCTAACAGGCTTTCATCTACATTTACAGCCATAACCTCTGCTATAAACATATCGTGACTTCCAAGCTCTAACACCTGCTTAACCTTACATTCGATATTGACAGGGCTTTCTGCAATTGCCGGTGCTTCAATCTTAACTGACGGTGCTGCTGTAAGATGCATATCTGCAAATTTGTCAACGTCCCTGCCAGATTTTACTCCACAATAATCAGTGGCTCTCGCAAGCTTTCTTGTTGTAAGATTAATAACAAATTCTCCTGTTTCCTTAATAATGTCATGGCTGTAGCGTTCTTTTCTTACAGATATCGAAACCATCGCCGGATCAGAGCATACAGTTCCTGCCCATGCAACCGTGATAATATTAGGCTTCTCTCCTTTTCTTGCACAGCTTACCATAACAGCCGGCACGGGATAGAGCATATTGCCAGCCCTCCATGTCTGCTTCTTAGCTTTCTCGTTCTTCTTTATCTTCTCACTCATGCGTTAAGTGCCTCCTTAACATGATGGTATCCTTCCAGTATAATAGCCGCATGGTCTGCTGCCAGCCCATCGCCGTCAACAACCTTATATGTGCGGTTCTTAAGAATACCTCTTCTATAGGTAACTTCCACTCTTGCACAGATATTAATATTCTTATCTGCATTGGACAGCCTGCACAGCCATTCTTCCTTAACAAGTGACTTATCCTCTGTCTTATTAACCAGTTCATCTGATATATCAAACCATCCGGCCTCTCTTGCATCATCACCAGCCTGAGCCTTCTGGCTGCCTTCATCTATCAATGCAACAAATGCTGTTGTAATAATCCTTGTTCTTGGGTCACGGTCATAATCGCCATATGATTTAAGCTGTTCTGCTTCAATATCATGCAGACCAGTTTCCTCCTGAAGCTCTCTTAAAGCCGCATCATATAGATTCTCTTTAAACTCAACAAAGCCTCCCGGACACGCCCACAATCCAATACATGGATGATTGCCTCTTTTTATAAGAAGAATCCTCTTAACCTGTGAATCTTCCTTTGTAAATACAAGCGTATCCACAGTGTTGCATGGATTCTGATATTTATCAGGGTCGTATTTGTCAAGGAAAACAGCCAGACTATCACCAGCTTTATTAAGTTCTCCCGTTCCCACAAAGCATTTATTCTGCTCTTCACTTAAATATTTCATCGCTTCTCTCCCTTACCTGCACCAAACCATTTAATTCTTGTATCCTTTGCCCCACAGAACTTTCTGTGTATGAAATCATCCAGCACCTCATTAAAGCTGCAGAATTTATCTACAAGTACAATAACAAATGTTTCTTTATATTTTGGTGGTGTAACTGTCAATGGAAACATATGCTTTGCAATCATGTCTCCCTCTTTTTCTGTTATGTTGAAATATTTCCCGGCATTCTTAAGTGCCTTTGTAGGATGCTCAAAACCATGAAGTCTCTCACCCTTCTCAGGTGAATACTTGTGCCAGTCGTACAGAAACAGGTCATGTAAAAGTCCTGCCTTAGCTCCTGCCTTCTCATCAAGATGTAATTTCTTGCACACAAGATAATTATAATAAGAAACATGTACGCTGTGCCCGAAAAGGCTTGTACGTCCATGATGCGAATATTTCTTCATACTCTGTATCACATCATCTGAAAACAGCTTATTCATCCTGTACTTATATTCCCTGCCAGACTCATTCTGCTTAATGTGTCCTAACTTATATCTATTACATATTCTGTCTATCGCATTAGAATATTCATCTTTCTTAATTCTCGCCTTGTATACCGGTCTAATGCTTCTTCCTTTGTAAGAATTAATCTTAACTGACATATAGTTCTCCATTCCTGCCTGCCCACACAGACACGCCTACTTGTGTATACGGCATTAAAAACACCCGGAAACGATTATATCATAAATGCCTGTACATTTGCATAAATATAATTATTAATATATTCAACATTTAAGTTGTATGATTAAGGAAAATGTGCTAAACTAAGCCCATAGTAACCTGCATAATTTATGCAGAAATATGATTCGGAGGAGAATATAATATGGATGGTAATGTTATAGTTGGACAGTCAGGAGGACCTACTTCTGTTATCAACTCAAGTCTTGCTGGGGTATATAAGACAGCCATAGACAGAGGAGCTAAGAAAGTTTATGGTATGCTCCACGGTATTAAGGGACTTCTTGACGGTCAGTATGTTGACCTTTCAGAGAAGATTAACTCAACAATGGATATTGATTTATTAAAGAGAACACCTTCATCTTATCTTGGTTCATGCAGATACAAGCTTCCTGAGATAAGCGAAGACAGAGAAACATTTGATAAAATTTTCAAGATTCTTGATGATCTTGATATCAAATATTTCTTCTATATTGGTGGTAACGACTCAATGGATACTATCAAGAAGTTATCTGATTACGCAATCGTTACCGGAAGCGATATTAAATTCATGGGTGTACCTAAGACTATTGATAATGACTTAGCTGTTACAGACCACACACCAGGATTTGGTTCTGCTGCCAAGTTTATCGCAGCTACTATGAAGGAAATCATCAGAGATGGTCTTGTATATGATTATCCTACAGTTACTATTGTAGAGATTATGGGACGTAACGCCGGATGGCTTACAGCCGCTGCTGCTCTTGCAAAGAGTGATGACTGCGAAGGTGTAGACCTTATCTACCTTCCAGAGAAAGTATTTGATATCGACCATTTCATGGCAAGAGTTAAAGAAATTGCAGCTAAGGGCCGTTCAATGGTTATCGCTGTTTCAGAAGGTATTAAGGTTGCTGACGGAAGATATGTATTTGAGCTTTCAGAGCATGTAGAGTTCGTAGATGCATTTGGCCACAAGCAGCTTGCTGGCTCAGCTAAATTCCTTGCTAACAAGATCGGTGCTGAACTTGGCATCAAGACTCGTGCTATCGAACTTTCAACACTTCAGCGTTGTGCAGCTCATATGACAAGCCGTACAGATATCACAGAAGCATACAACGTTGGTGGTGCTGCTGTTAAGGCTGCATTTGAAGGCGAGACAGGTAAGGTTGTTGTTCTTAAGAGAGTTTCTGATGATCCATATATGTGCATCACAGAGACTAATGATGTTCACCAGATTGCTAACATCGAGAAGAAAGTTCCTCTTGAGTGGATTACAGATGATGACTTCGTAACAGACGACCTCATCCACTACATCAGACCACTTATCCAGGCTGAGCTTTCACCAATCATGGTAGACGGTCTTCCAAGACATCTTAATATTAATTCATAATAATATTATTACATAACAAAAAGCAGGTAGGGAATTTCCTAACCTGCTTTTTTGTTTCTGTCTCTACGCTGATATGCTCTTACCAGTATACAACTGATAATATCTGCCCTTCTCTTCCATGAGCTGGTCGTGTGTTCCACGCTCGATAATTCTTCCCTGCTCCATAACCATAATACAGTCTGCATTGCGGACTGTAGAAAGTCTGTGAGCAATAACAAACGATGTTCTTCCTGACATAAGCGCATCCATACCCTTCTGGACAAGTCGCTCTGTTCTTGTATCAATAGATGAAGTAGCTTCATCAAGAATAAGTACAGGTGGGTCTGCTACCGCTGCTCTTGCAATTGCAAGAAGCTGTCTCTGTCCCTGGCTTAAATTAGCACCTCCGCCATGAAGCACAGTATTATAGCCATCCGGAAGTCTCTTGATGAATCCATCAGCATTGGCAAGTCTTGCTGCTGCGATGCATTCCTCATCACTCGCCTCAAGCCTTCCGTATCTGATATTATCCATGATTGTACCCGTAAAGAGGTTAGTATCCTGAAGAACGATACCAAGGCTTCGTCTTAAATCATTTTTCTTAATATTGTTGATGTTAATTCCATCATATCTGATCTTACCATCCTGAATATCATAGAACCTGTTGATAAGATTAGTAATTGTAGTTTTTCCTGCTCCGGTACTTCCGACAAATGCAATCTTCTGTCCCGGTGTAGCATACATTTTAATATCGTGAAGTACCATTTTGTCCGGATTATAGCCAAAGTCAACTCCGTCAAATGTTACATCACCAGCAAGTCTTGTGTACTCTGCACTACTGCCGTCCTTTGCCGGCTTCTTCCATGCCCACATCTCAGTATTTTCTTTAGTCTCAATAAGCTCATTGTTCTTGTTGTATCTTACATTTACAAGCTCAACGAAACCTTCGTCAACCTCCGGCTTCTCGTCACATAACTCAAATACTCTTCCGGCACCAGCCATCGCCATGACGATACTGCTCACCTGCTGGCTTATCTGGGTTACAGGCTGTGTAAAGCTCTTGTTAAGACTTAAGAAAGCAACAAGTGTACCAATAGTAAGTCCTGAGAAACCACTGAGTGCTAAGATACCTCCAACAATCGCACATAACACATAACTGATATTACCTATATTACCATTAACAGGCATTGTGATATTAGCAACCTTGTTAGCGTTATTGGCACTCTCACGCAGCTTATCGTTAATCTCCTTAAACTGCTCAATACTTTTATCCTCGTGACAGAACACCTTTACAACCTTCTGTCCCTCCATCATTTCCTCGATATAAGCATTAACCTTACCGATATCCTTCTGCTGCTCAACGAAATATTTTCCTGAAAGTGCGCTGAGCTTTGAAGTAACATAAAGCATGATAACAACCATGATAACCGATACAATAGTAAGCGGAATATCAAGTACAATCATACTTACAAATGTAGATACAAGTGTTATGCATGAATTAATAACCTGAGGAATACTCTGGCTTATAAGCTGTCTTAATGTGTCGATATCGTTAGTATATACTGACATGATATCGCCGTGTGCATGAGTGTCAAAATACTTAATAGGAAGTGATTCCATGTTAGTAAACAGCTCTAATCTCAACTTCTTTAAAGTTCCCTGACCAACATTTACCATAATTCTGTTGTAGCAATATGAACATAATACACCGACCATAAGAACTGCAGCGAGCTTGATAAGTGCGCCTGCAAGCGGTGCATAATCATGTACTGCTGACTGTGTCAGCGGAATAATATAACTGTCAATAAGCTTCTGGATAAACAGCGTTGCTATCAGTGTTGTAAGCGCTGAAACAAGAATGCACACAAGCACTGCTATACACGAAAACTTGTAATTCTTTAAAATATATCCAAGCAGCCTCTTCATAAGAGGAAGTGGATTTTCTTTATTCTTTTTATTCTTCATATCAATATTCTTATCCATATGCTGCCTCCTATTCTCCTGCCTCGTCAAAATCACCGCTGCCCTGTGTCTGAACCTCGTAGATTTCTCGGTAAACCTTATTGTTCTCAACAAGATTTTCATGAGTATCAAAACCACTCACACAGCCATTCTCAAGCACCAATATTCTGTCTGCGTCCTGAATACTTGAAATTCTCTGTGATACAATAATCTTGGTAGTTCCTGGTATCTTTGTTGCAAATGCTTTCTTAATCTTAGCGTCTGTGGCTGTATCAACAGCACTTGTTGAATCATCAAGAATAAGAACCTTCGGGTGCTTAAGCAGCGCTCTTGCGATACAGAGTCTCTGTCTCTGACCACCGGAAACATTGCTTCCACCCTGCTCAATCCATGTATTGTATTTATCAGGCATTCTCTCAATGAATTCATCTGCACAGGCCTGACGGCATGCCTCAATGCAATCCTCCTCAGACGCATTTTCATCGCCCCATCTCAAATTATCAAGAATAGTTCCTGAGAAAAGCACATTTTTCTGAAGAACAACTGAAACCTCATTACGAAGAGTTTCGAGGTCGTAGTCTCTTACATCAATTCCGCCTACGCATACAGAACCATCCTTAACATCATACAGACGGCTTATCAGATTAACGAAGCTTGACTTTCCGCAACCCGTTCCGCCTATAATACCGATTGTTTCGCCCGCATTTATATGGATATCTATATCTTCAAGGGCATCCTTGTCGCTGTCCTTCTTGTATGTGAAGTTCACATGGTTGAAATCAATTCTTCCATCAGGTACTTCCATCACCGGATTCTCAGGATTAGTTATATCTGCCTTCTCGTTAAGAACCTCAGCAATTCGTCTTGCACTCGCTGCACTCATTGATACCATAACAAATATCATAGAAAGCATCATAAGTGCCATCATCATGCTCATTACATAGCTGAACATTGATGTCAGATTACCCGTTGTCATAGTTCCATCTGTAATAAAATGTGCCGCAAACCACGAAAGTGCAATAATACTTCCATATATAACAAACATCATAATAGGATTGTTGAATGCAAGCCATGATTCCGCCTTAACAAATATTTTGTAAAGATTCCCGGCAGCCTTACTGAATTTCTTATTCTCATGGTCTTCTCTTACAAATGCTTTGACAACTCTGATTCCTGTGACATTCTCCTGGACACTTGCATTTAAATCATCATATTTGGCAAAACCTTCTGTGAATATTGGAGTCACCTTATATATAATAAAGAAAAGTACAAATCCAAGAAGAATAAGCGCACCTAAGAATATAAAACTTAATGTAGGATTGATAATAAAACACATAACCATACTGCATATCATCATAAGTGGTGCTCTTACCGCAATTCTTAAAATCATCTGATATGCATTCTGCACATTTGTAACATCAGTAGTCATACGGGTAATAAGACCTGCTGTGCTGTATTTGTCTATATTAGAGAATGCAAAGTTCTGGATATTCGAATAGATTCCCTCTCTTAAGTTACATGCAAGACCGGTAGAGGCCAAAGCCGCATATTTTCCTGCCTGAATTCCAGCAAACAGACTTATAAATGCAAGCACGAGCATAAGTCCGCCATACATTAACACCTTGCTCATGTCTCCCGCCTGAATACCCTTATCGATAATACTTGCCGTAACAAACGGAATAAGTATCTCCATAAGAACTTCAACAATTATATATATTGGCGTCTTTATCGAGACTCTTTTATACTCACCAATATATGCCGATAAAGTTTTTAACATTTCTTACACTTCCTTTCACAGTTATTCACATCATCGTATACTTTTTGTAACAGACGGTGTAATTCTTCTTTTTCATCAGCAGAAAGCGCTGAAAGAAACCATTTTTCTTTGTCATGCATTGCCTTGCCTGCATGAACGCACATGGCTCTGCCCTTGTCTGTTATTCTCACATGCTTGACTCTCTTATCTGAAGGGTCATAGAAGCTTTCTATCATCCCCTTCTTTTCAAGCCTTGCTGCTGTTCCCGCTATTGTCGCCTGGGCTACGCCAAAGTGCTTCTCAAGCTCCTTAAGCGTAATACATTCATCTTTAGTTTCGTTAATTATCATAAGCATCTTAACCTGTGAAGATGTCATGTCATCTGCTCTTAACTCCTCATTGGCACATCTTCCAAGAATATCATTAAGACGCTTTATAAGTTCTCCACAATGGAGTGACTCTCGCTGCATATCTGCTCCCTTCGTAACAAAACGACATACGAACCTGCCATTCTTTTAATAAAAATCTTAAGTCGCTTTGCTATATTACAAAAATGACAGCACGCTGTCAATAGCATGCTGTCATTTTTATTTTTATTTAATATTTAATCTTATCTGTAATAAGCAGGCTTCAGATGAACCGGAACACCATCTGAGTATTCAGCAATATTAGTTCCCTGAATAAGTGGCCTTACATACTTAATATACTCATCAGAAATATCTGTTCCCTCTGCGGTTATCCACTCTGCTGGGAACTTCTTTTCCTTGTTGCATATATCGTTCACATCTGCAAGTCCGTAATTAATCTCATATCCGTTAGTATCATCTCTTTCAAATGTAATCATTTTTCCAGTTTCACCGTCAAGAGCTGCTACAACCGCTGCCTTTCCTGCTTTTTCGGCTTCATCAATATCTGTTGCTGAAGCAAGAAGTGATGAGCATCTCTGTGGAAGATTAAGCTCAATACTTCTGCATTTAATTCCAAATTCTGCTTTAACATAGTTCTCAAGATACTTTCCACAGCCTGTAAGCATCTTATGTCCGAAGCCATCAACCGATGCCGCATCTGCATATTCACATATGAATCTGCCGTCTTTGTCCGCAATTCCTTCTGATACGCACACAACAACTGCTGTTTCCTGTTCAAGTGCCATCTTAAGTGACTTCTTGAATTCTTCCATATCAAATGCATGCTCTGGCATATATATAAGATAAGGATTTCTGCTATACTCTGTTCTTGCAAGTACTGATGCCGCTGTAACCCAGCCTGCATGCCTTCCCATAAGCTCAACAATTGTCACAGACGGGTGTGCATAACATGTTGCATCAAGTATAATTTCTCTTAATGTTGAAGCAACATATTTTGCAGTTGAGCCATACCCTGGCGTATGATCTGTCATAACAAGATCATTATCAATTGTCTTAGGTACACCTATAAATCTGATGTCCGATTTTTTCAATAATGCCACTCTTGATAATTTTGAAACTGTATCCATTGAATCATTGCCACCAATATAGAACACATATCCAATGTTCATCTGTGCAAATGTATCAAACAATTTATCATACACCTTATCCCCTAAATCTTCTGGAAGCATATACCTGCAGCTTCCAAGAAAAGAAGCTGGTGTTATCTTTAATCTATCAATCGGCTCATTATCTGCCACTTCTGAAAGATTAATAAAATTGCCTGCCAGAAATCCCTCAATTCCATGCACCATGCCATACACAGTGCCAATCTTTTCCTTATTTCTAAGTCCTTCCTCAATCACTCCATATAATGATGAATTAATAACCGCTGTTGGTCCGCCTGACTGACCTACCAGAATATTCTTTAACATACTCATGCCTCCTATACCTTATTGCTGTTGCTTAGATTGTATCACCTGTCAATTATTGATTGCAACATGATAATAATGTTCCTTAACAAGTTGACACAATTCCACTAAGCGTATAATATTCAATTATTCACATAAGGCGCTTAAAAACAGCGCAGGAATGGAGTTTAATATGAGATTCGTAATACAGCGTGTTAATCATGCAAATGTTAAGATAGATGGCAAAGTTGTTGGAAATATCGGACATGGTCTTTTGATTCTTTTCGGGGCTGGTCAGGACGATACAGAAGAAATGCTTCCAAAATATGTAGACAAGATATGCAAAATGCGTATTTTTGAAGATGAGAATGGCAAAACTAATCTGTCGCTGGCAGATGTCGGTGGCGAGCTGCTTATTGTAAGCCAGTTTACACTTTATGCGGACTGCCGCAAAGGCAACCGCCCAAGCTTTACTAATGCCGGCGCGCCTGATATGGCTAACGCCCTTTATGAAAAATTCGTCGCAATGTGCCGTGAGCGTGTCCCTAAAGTTGAAACCGGCAGATTCGGTGCTGATATGAAGGTCAGCCTTGAAAACGACGGACCATTCACAATACTGATAGATAGTGAGGATTTCTGATATGTTTAGAATGTGGTGTAAGCTCTTTGACGACAGAGGGCATCTTATCAAAGACACTGTAATTAAAAATCCGGATTCTGATTTAAACAGAACCCGCAAAATATTCGCTGCTATTCATGACGCATGCTATGAATTCGACCTTGCCGAGCCAATCTGGCTCGATTCCAATGTTTCAGAATTCCAGCGCCACTCGAAAGTACGCTTCACTAAAGATAACTTTGTTGAAGATATCGAATTTGCTTATATGGAAATTGAGGTTATTGAGGAAGATTAGCAATACATTGACTTTTTGCGCGAAGAATATCAACTTTCATCCGCAATATATCAATTTCATGCGAAGAATATCAATCTCATTTGATATATTGCGTTTTAAAAAAGTATTCTTCTTTTTAACATCTAATTATAGTGAAAATGCGGACTCCACCCGGAATCCGCATTTTCACTATAATTTCACATATAATTATTACCATACATTAAACAATAACATTTCGCTCTTCCCCGTCCATATATGCCCTGATATTAAGATATATCTCGTCCATCAGGCGGGTTCTCGCCTCGTATGTCGCCCATGCAACATGAGGGGTAACGATAAGCTTGTTGCTGTCCTTAATTGTAAGAAGAGGATTGTCCTTAGCAACCGGCTCAGTGGTTATTACATCAAGTCCTGCTGCTGCAATCACGCCTTCGTTAAGCGCTCTTACAAGGTCTGCGTCATTAACAATCGGGCCACGTCCAAGATTCAGAAGAACTGCGCTGCTCTTCATCTTCTTAAGTGTCTCATAATTAAACAGATTTTCTGTATATTTGTTAAGCGGTGCATGAATTGACACGATGTCCGATTTCTTCAAAAATTCATCAAGCTCATATCTTTCGTATGGCACATCATAGCTGTGACCGCTTGCTGAATAGTATATTACATTACAGCCAAAGTCTGCCGCAATCTTAGCAACGCCTCTTCCTATATTGCCAAGTCCGACAATTCCCCATGTCTTTCCTGCCAGTTCGTGAAACACATTTGCAAAATGTGAGAAGCAAGGCCACTCTGCATACTCGCCGCTCTTTACGAAATCATCATAATATCTCATCTTCTCGACAAGATAAAATGCAAGTGCAAATGTGTGCTGTATAACTGACTGTGTTGAATATCCAGCAACATTGGCAACCCTTATTCCATGCGCTTTGGCATATTCTATATCAATATTGTTGTAGCCTGTAGCTGCCTCTGCCACCATCTTAAGATTAGGCGCGGCTGCCATGCACTCTGCGTTCATGTTAGTTTTATTAATAATAACGACATCAGGATTATGCTCTTTCATTCTTGCAACAGCTTCCTCATAAGAACTTAAGCTGTATGTCACAACTTCGCCAAGCCTGTTAAACTGCTCAAGCGAAATATCATCTCCGTATGTCATAGTTTCCAACATAAGTATCTTCATAATAATCCTCCGTTTCTGCACATTTTTGCATAATTATCGTACATTTTTAATAATTTCCCTGTACTGTTTATTTAGTTTCACAAGCTCCCTGTCTACATTTTTTAGTAAAAAAAGTCGTCCTGCACCTTTCATTTTCTTAAATGGTTTTACAGTCAGCCTGCTATGTATATCGACATTTCCGCTATCGTCATCTGCATAATTTCTGATTGCTATTAATACAGTCTGCATATAAACCTCCCAAAAGACATTGAATACTACTGCATTATACAACTTAATTAAAGCAGATATTGTCGAACCACCGTCTGATTAAATATTTGCAACAAGTTCCTTCATAACCTTGACATTATTAGCAATTGCGAGCTTTTCAAATGCCGGGTAATCCATTGTTGCGCTGTCATCAGCCTTATCTGATATAGTTCTTAATATTACAAATGGAACTTTATTAAGGTAAGAAACCTGTGCTATCGCTGCTCCCTCCATCTCTGTACAGAAGCCATCGAAATTGCTGCTGATTCTCTTCTTAACAGCCTTGTCTGATATGAACTGGTCGCCGCTTACAACTCTGCCGACATGAACTCCGATTTCCGGAACTGCATTTTTACAAGCCTCGCCAGCAAGTTTAATAAGTCTTTCGTCTGCTGCAAATGAAAGTGTATCCATTCTTGGAATCTGTCCTAAAGGATATCCAAATCCTGTCGCATCCATGTCATGATGAAGAACATCTGATGAAATAACAACATCTGCAATATCAATCCCTGCCTTAAGTGAACCAGCGATTCCCGTATTAATAATGTAGTCAGCCTTGAAGTCATCAACAAGAATCTGTGTGCATGCCGCAGCATTAACCTTACCAATTCCGCTTCTTACAATAACAACATCTTTCCCGGCAAGCTTTCCTGCTTTAAATGTCATGCATGCCTTAGTTTCCTCGCGGGTAATCTCCATTACCTCAACAAGCTGTTCTACTTCTTCGTCCATTGCACCAATAATACCTATCATAAATCCTCCTTATATATCCATTTCAAACTGCATACATTATAATTGAACATTTGCAATAAAACAACTTATGCTTTTTCATATCATGTAAAAGTGTTATACTGTAATTAGATATATGTACTAACATTGTGAGAAATTGACAGATTATCGCATAGCACGCTTGCGCTGCTTGTCGTTCGCAGCGGTACTAAGCTTGCTATAAGCACATATCTGCGATATCTGCTTACAGCACGCTAAGTGCCGGCGACTCCAAAGCACTCTGCGCTAATCTGTCAATTTCTCACAACAATACATATACCAAATAACTAATAATGCAAGAAAGATAAGTAAGGAGATTTTTATGAAATTTAAAACTTCAGGCGTATGTTCACGTGCAATAGATTTTGATGTTGTTGATGGAAAGGTTGTTAATGTGCATTTCACTGGCGGATGTGCCGGCAATACTCAGGGCGTTGCTGCTCTTATCGAGGGCATGGACATTGACGAAGCTATCAAAAGAATGGACGGTATCAAATGTGGCTATAAGGACACATCATGTCCTGACCAGCTTGCTAAAGCCTTAAAGGAATATAAGAAAGATAATGAATAGTGTCGCGCGATTTAAAAGAGTTTATGTCGAGATAACAAGCAGCTGCAACCTGCACTGTTCTTTCTGTCAGGAAACTCTGAGAAAACCACATTTTATGAGTGTGGACGAATTCCGCACAGTGATTGAAAGAATCGGACATTATACTAATTACATTTATCTTCATGTTAAAGGTGAGCCGATTCTGCATCCACAGCTTGGTGAAATTCTTAAGATATGTCAGGACGCTGATATAACAGTAAATCTTACTACCAATGCCACTCTTATTAAAGAGAAGCTTCCCGTTTTACTGGAGTATCCTGTGCATCAGATTAATGTGTCGCTTCACAGTGCTGACGATAACGACTGCATTGACATGGATTCTTATATTCATAATCTTTTTGAATCATGCGAAACGCTTCTTGATAAGACTGACACTGAGATTTCACTAAGACTCTGGAATACTAAGAAAGAGCCATTTCTGTTTGGTGAGAAGAACTGCACAATCAAGAGACATCTTTATATAAATGTTCAGTCTCCGTTTGAATGGCCTGATGTGAACAGCACTTATTGTAATGAGCGCGGATTCTGTCAGGGACTCCGCCAGCATATGGCTATTCTGTGTGACGGCACTGTCGTTCCGTGCTGTCTTGACGGTAATGGAGTGATGGCTCTTGGCAATATTCTTGATTCAACACTTGAGGAAATCCTTTCAAGCCCACGAAGCGTTGCATTTATGGAAGGATTCAAGAAAAAGACTGCGGTCGAACCGCTCTGTATGCATTGCAGCTTTAAGGAAAGATTTGCTCATAAAATGTAATGATACATTTGAACAAATCGGACATTTTATTATATTTTCAGGAGAATGACCTATGAAAAAAATAGTACTTACCGGTGGTGGTACTGCCGGACATGTAACACCTAATATTGCCCTGCTTCCAAGCCTTAAGGAAGCCGGCTACGAGGTTTTCTATATCGGCTCTTATACCGGTATTGAGAAAACTCTTATTGAAGATCTTGGAATTCCTTATTATGGTATTTCATCCGGCAAATTAAGAAGATACAGAAGTCTTAAGAATCTGTCTGATCCATTCCGTGTGCTTCATGGACTTTTTCAGGCTAAGAGACTTATGAAAAAAATCAAACCTGATATCGTATTTTCTAAGGGAGGCTTCGTGTCTGTACCTGTTGTTCTTGCCGCCGGAAGCCGTCATATTCCAGTAATTATCCACGAATCTGATATGACACCCGGCCTTGCCAACAAGATTGCTATGAGAAAAGCAACTAAAATATGCTGCAATTTCCCAGAGACACTCAAGTACCTTCCTGAAGGAAAAGCTGTTCTTACAGGTTCTCCTATCAGACAAGAGCTTTTGCTTGGCAATAAAGCAGCCGGACTTGACCTTTGCAACTTCACAACTGACAAACCTATTATTCTTGTTGTCGGCGGAAGTACTGGCGCTGTCCATGTAAATGAGGCTGTAAGAAGCATTTTACCTGAGCTTCTTAAGGATTTTCAGGTTGTTCACCTGTGTGGAAAAGGCAAGATGGACGAATCACTCAATGGAACTCCCGGCTATGTCCAGTTCGAGTACATAAGCGAGCAGATGCGCGACCTTTTCGCAATCAGTTCTATCGTTATCTCGCGTGCGGGTGCCAATGCCATATGCGAACTGCTTGCTCTCAAGAAGCCTAATCTTCTTATTCCGCTTTCTGCTAATGCAAGCCGTGGCGACCAGATTCTTAATGCCAATTCTTTCAAGGAGCATGGTTATTCCATGGTTCTTACAGAGGAGGATATGACTAAGGATACTTTACTTGCCGCAGTCCGCAAGCTTTATGCTGACAGACACCAGTACATCATTAATATGGAAAAAAGTGAGCAGCAGGATTCTATTGACAAAATTATGAATTTAATTAAAGATAATAGTAAATAATAATCCGGAGGTGATTTTATGGGCGCTGTTAAACATAGCCGTCAGCGTGACGCTATCAAAACATTTCTTATGTCACGCAAAGACCACCCAACTGCCGATGTTGTATACACATTTGTCAAAAATGATTTTCCAAGCATAAGTCTTGGAACAGTTTATAGAAACCTTTCCTTTCTTGTGGAGCATGGCGAAGCCGTTACTGTTCCATGTGAGGACGGTTTCGTTCATTATGATGCCAATACGAAGCCGCATCTGCATTTTCAGTGCAGAAGGTGTAAATGTTTAATTGATATCACCAATCCATCTGACAATGAAATCCTTGAAAACCTCGGGGCTAATGTGGCATCACATTTTCCGGGCAAAATCGAGGCTGGTTCAGTCTGCTTCTATGGATTATGTGAAAAATGTGCTTCGGAAAATTAATATTTTTATAAGTCAGCAAAGCATAAATAGGAATCATTCCTATTTTTGTTGACAAACTGATTTATTTCTGTTATATTCTAGTTACGAACTGATGAAACATTTTCGGAAGTTCCGATAAGTAAAGTTCAGGCTTATGCCTGTTATGTTTATAAACGAAAGGAGATTATTATTATGAAGTATGTATGTACAGTTTGTGGTTATGTTTATGAAGGAGAATCTCTTCCAGCAGATTTCGTCTGTCCAGTATGTAAGGCTCCAGCAAGTAAGTTTGCTGCACAGACAGGTGAGAGAGAATGGGCTGCTGAGCATGTTGTTGGCGTAGCTAAGGGTGTAAGCGAGGATATCGTTGCTGACCTCAGAGCTAACTTTGAAGGTGAATGTTCAGAAGTTGGTATGTACCTTGCTATGGCAAGAGTTGCTCACAGAGACC
>ERZ791716.529-NODE-529-length-21252-cov-2.898429_pt1 | contig 21252 bp, 19 predicted proteins | sample MGYA00510049_ERZ791716 | MGnify/ENA primary metagenome ERZ791716 (study PRJEB30046, sample SAMN00715135) | human gut metagenome | study: EMG produced TPA metagenomics assembly of the A metagenome-wide association study of gut microbiota in type 2... | reverse complement strand
GTAGCCAAGTCTGGAAGGGATAAACGCTGAAGGCATCTAAGCGTGAAGCCCCCCTAAAGATAAGATTTCCCATACCATAAGGTAGTAAGACCCCTTGAAGACGACGAGGTAGATAGGGCAGAGGTGGAAGTACGGTAACGTATGGAGCTGACTGTTACTAATCGGTCGAGGCTTTAACCAAAGAAGGCTGAAGTGTAAGAGATGTAGAAAGATTCTTGTATGTTGTTTTGAAGGTATATCCTTTACAATTTAATAAAGGGGCATAGTTTCAATGGTAAAACATCGGTCTCCAAAACCGCAGTTGGGAGTTCGAGTCTCTCTGCCCCTGTTACGAAAACAGATTGAATTTTATTTAGTCTGTTTTTTCTTTTTATAGGAAAAGAAAGCGTATGTCAGATTTTACCCTTTGATTTTTAGCAAGATTACTTTGTAAAATGTTACAGAAATATTACAAAATATTACGTAACCCCTTTACAAAAGAAGAATAATATGCTAAATTTAATAAATGTAATAGAAATGTAACAAATATTAAAGAGTAGAATTGAGGCAGAATTATGATAAAGACAATAAAGAAAGTAGCTGTTATAATAATGACAGTCGTAATAATGATATCGACAGTTACGATAGCTGATCAAGCATCGTCGACAACCGTTCAGGCAGCATCAGGGTACAGTGGAAAGATTTATAAACACTGGTGCAAATTAAGAACAGCAAAGTCTAAACGTTCTAAAACGATCAAGAAACTAAGTGTAGGAACAAAAGTTACAGTATTATCAACAAGTGGAAGCTGGAGAAAAATTAAAGTTGGTAACAAAACTGGATATGCATTAAAAAAGTATGTTTATATCAGTACAAATGCACCAAAACTTACGGGAAGTACTTATAACAAAGGACAAACCGTTGCAAGTTTTGCACAACGATTTGTTGGGAATCCATATGTATGGGGAGGAACAAACTTGAATAAGGGAGCGGATTGTTCAGGATTTGTAAAAAGCGTCTATAAGTCATTTGGATATAATCTTCCAAGAAGTTCATCCTCACAAAGAAGTGCAGGACGTAAGGTTTCTTACAGTAATAAACAGCCAGGAGATCTGATCTGTTATAGTGGGCATATTGCTATTTATATAGGCAATGGAAAGATTGTTCATGCAAGTTCAAGAAAAACAGGAATTAAGATTTCACCAAAGGCTAATTATCGAAAAGTACTTTCTGTAAGAAGAATTGTAAAATAATTAAGAAAGCAGGATAAGATATGAGATATGAAGGAATGATCTATCGGCCGCCAAGTGAAGCATACAGTCTGATCGTACAGGTAACGATCGGATGTAGTCAGAATCGTTGTATTTTTTGCAGCATGTTTAAAGAAAAACGATTTAGGATCAGAAAAGTAGAAGAAGTCTTAGAAGATTTACAAGATGCAAGAAATAAGTATCGGTATGTAGAGAAGATTTTTTTGGCAGATGGAGATGCATTGATTTGTAAGATGACAGATCTTGAAGCAATCCTTCATTTTATCAAAGATCAATTCCCAGAATGTAAACAAGTAACTTTATACGGATCGCCAAGAAGCATTTTGATGAAACAACAAGAAGATTTGGGCAAATTAAGAGAACTTGGAATATCTATGATCTATATGGGATTGGAATCAGGAAATGATGAAGTCCTTACATATATGAAAAAAGGTGTAACATCACAAGAGATGATAGAGGCAGCACAGAAAGTAAAACAGGCAAAGATCCGTTTATCTGTGACAGCTATATCAGGGTTAGGTGGAAGACGGCTATGGAAGGAACATGCAAAAGATACAGGACTTGTTTTATCCCAGATGAAGCCAGATTATATAGGATTGCTTACATTAATGATAGAAGAAGATCTTCCGTTAGCAGATAAGATCAGAAGCGGAGAATTTGAACTGTTAAATCCATATGATATTTTGATCGAGACAAAAGAAATGTTAAAATATATGGATTGCCCAGATTGTATTTTTAGATCGAATCATGCATCTAATTATGTGAATTTAAGAGGAACATTAAATCAGGATAAGGAAGCAATGATCAATCTGTTAGACGAGGCAATCAAAGGAAATGTTCATTTGAAATCAGAGTGGATGAGGGGATTCTAATATAGCTAGAATCAAGGAACGAGACAATAGGAATATTATGAGCCTATTGTCTCGTTCCTTTTTATGCAGAGGAACTCATAACTTAATGAATTCAGGTTTCTTATCTCGAAAGACGGTATAATAACGAATTCCAAGATTAGACAGAAAATCAGGTAATTTATAAAAATCATAAGCCATATGTTTTGGACAATGGCCATCAGATCCGATCGTAATAATTTCACCACCAAGTTCCATATATCTTTTTATGATCTCATGATGAGGATTTGGATCACTCATTCCGTATTTAAGTCCAGCAGTATTCACTTCAATACCTTTGCCATTTTCAATGATCATCCTTAAAATGGCATCTAAAAGATCAGAATAATCTCTATAATGGAATTCAAAAGAAGGATCCTTGATATAACGTGCAGCATAATCAAGATGTCCATAGACACAATAATGATTAAAAGAAGAAATATTTTTTAAGATATCTTCAAAATAATGAGTAAGCCCCAGACGGGCAGGATATGTTTCAAAATAAATCGCATCATATGGATCCATAAAATCAACAATATGAGTAGAACCAATGATAAAATCAAAAGGCTCATCCTTGACGAATGCAGCACATTGATCTAGGGTTGTTGGCATTAATCCAAGTTCCACTCCATAATTGATTTCAATCTGATCCTGATAGTGTTCTTTCATTTTAAATATTTCTTCTTTATAAGAAGGAAGATCTAGAAGAAAATCAAATCCATCAGGATTATCAGGATAATCAATATCGTGATGCTCTGTAAAACAAATAGTTTTAAGACCAAGTGAAACAGCATGTCGGATCATTTCTTCCATAGAAGATTCAGAATCGGAAGAAAAACTGGTATGTAAATGATAATCTGCAAGAATCATAAAAAACTCCTTTGTAAATAGTTAATATAATACTTTTATTATATACATTATGACAGAAAGGTAAAGAAAAAATAAAATCTATGTAAAAAGTTCTTTAAATATAAGAGTAGGTTTGTTAAAATTATTTATGTCGGAATAACGACAAATGAAATATATGTGGGAGATCCAATAAGAGGGGTCTGTAAAAACACAGGAGGAATCGTAAAAAATGAATACACTAACACATGTCGGTAATCTGTTTGCGTTTATCGGCGGACTTGGAATGTTCCTGTATGGAATGGATATCATGGCATCAGGACTTCAAAAGACAGCAGGAAATAAGATGAAAGACCTGCTTGGCTATTTAACAAATAATCGTATTTTAGGTGTACTTGTAGGAGCACTGGTTACAGCAATTATTCAGAGTTCATCAGCAACCACTGTTATGGTTGTAGGTTTTGTAAATGCAGGGATCATGAATCTTACACAGGCAGCCGGTGTTATCATGGGAGCCAATGTAGGTACAACGATCACGGCATGGCTGGTATCAGCTAATGAATGGGCGGGAGCGTTAAAACCAGATTTTTTTGCACCATTTATTTTAGGAATCGGAGCTTTCATCATCACATTCTCTAATAAGCAGAAGATGACACAGAAAGCGGAGATTGCCGTCGGATTTGGTATTTTATTTATTGGATTATCATCTATGTCATCATCCATTGGAGTATATCAGGATAGTCCGGTATTCTACAAAGCATTTCAGGTATTAGGAGGAAATCCGATCCTTGGTATTTTAGTCGGCGCTGTTGTTACAGCGATCATTCAGAGTTCATCTGCATCTGTCGGTATTTTACAGACATTAGCGATGAGAGGAATCGTAAACTGGAGATCAGCGATCTTTATTACGTTAGGGCAGAATATTGGTACTTGTATCACAGCAATCTTATCTAGTGCGGGTGCAAATAAAACAGCAAAAAGAGCAGCTGTGATCCATTTAAGTTTTAATGTATTAGGTGCAGCTATTTATGGGGTGATCATGACGATTTTCTTTGGAATCTTCCCAGATCTTGCAATGCAGCATATATCCAGTACACAGATTTCCATTTTCCACTCGATCTTTAACATATCTGTGACGATACTGTTATTCCCATTCGCGAATGCATTGGTAAAATTATCTGGACTTATCATTCGTGAAGAGCCAGTAGAAGACGAAGAAGAAGAACCAGAAGAGAAAGCATTACGTCACTTAGATCCACGTATTCTTGAAACACCTGCATTTGCAGTTGAGAATGCAGTGAAAGAAGTGGTACGTATGGGTGAGATCGTATTGAAGAATTTAAATCGTGTAACAAAAGAAGCAATGAGTGGAGAACCAAGACAGAGTAAGATCGATAAAGTTCATAATGATGAACAGGTGATCAACCATTTAGAACCAATGATCACAGAATATCTTGTAAAGATCAGTCATTTAGCGATCACAGAAAAAGAGATGAAAGTTGTCAACAATCTGTTTGATTCGATCACAGATATTGAGCGTTCAGGAGATCATGTAGAGAATATGGCAGGATATCTGCAGCATATCAAGGATATGAATGAAAATATTTCAGAAGATGCGATTGAAGAGCTTAGAAATATGAATAATCTTGTAAGAGCTGCATTTGAATCAGCAATCCGTGCGATTGAATTTGACGATACCAAAGAAGCAAAAGAAGCATTAACTTATGCAGAAGATGTGTATTGTACAAGAAAGATCATCAGAAAGAGACATATTCAGAGAATGAAAGATGGAGCTTGTTCTCCAGATGTTGGTGTATATTTCCTTGATATCATTTCTAGCATGGAAAGAATCGCAGGATATGCATTTACAATTGCAAGATACATTTTAAGTCAGAATGATGAAGAAGAATAAGGAAAAGTTTTTTATTCATTGTGCCGAAGAAACAGTATAAAATTTGGTAGAATTGTACAAAAACGTTTTATTGTATACATGATAAAAATACTAAATTTCACTTGAATTTTTTGTCAGTATTGTTTAAAATAAAAAGGAAGTTTGTCAATAGATTAACAGATTGGCAAATCCATCAAAATTTAATTAATCAAGACTTAGGAGGAATTTGAGATGGCAGTAAAAGTAGCAATTAATGGATTTGGACGTATTGGACGTCTTGCATTCAGACAGATGTTCGGAGCAGAAGGATATGAAGTTGTAGCAATCAACGATTTAACATCTCCAAAGATGCTTGCACACTTATTAAAATATGATTCTTCACAGGGAACATATGCATTAGCTGACAAAGTAGAAGCTGGTGAAAACTCTATCACAGTTGATGGAAAAGAAATCACAATCTACGCTGAAGCTGATGCTAAAAACCTTCCATGGGGAGAACTTGGAGTAGACGTAGTACTTGAGTGTACAGGATTCTACACATCTAAAGAAAAAGCATCTGCTCATATCGAAGCAGGAGCAAGAAAGGTTGTTATCTCTGCACCAGCAGGAAACGATCTTCCAACAATCGTTTACAATGTAAACCACAATGAATTAAAAGCAGAGGATACAGTTATTTCTGCTGCATCTTGTACAACAAACTGCTTAGCACCTATGGCAAAAGCTCTTAATGATCTTGCAGCAATCAAATCTGGAATCATGTGCACAATCCATGCTTACACAGGAGATCAGATGACTCTTGACGGACCTCAGAGAAAAGGTGACTTAAGAAGATCTCGTGCAGCAGCAGTTAACATCGTACCTAACTCTACAGGTGCTGCTAAAGCAATCGGACTTGTTATTCCAGAATTAAACGGAAAATTAATCGGATCTGCTCAGCGTGTTCCAACTCCTACAGGATCTACAACAATCTTAACAGCAGTTGTTGAAGGAAATGTAACAGTTGATGAAGTAAACGCAGCTATGAAAGCAGCTCAGACAGAATCTTTCGGATATAACACAGACGAAATCGTATCTAGCGATATCGTAGGAATGAGATATGGTTCTTTATTCGATGCTACACAGACAATGGTTCTTCCATTAGACAATGGAACAACAGAAGTTCAGGTTGTTTCATGGTATGACAACGAGAACTCTTACACAAGCCAGATGGTAAGAACAATCAAATACTTTGCTGAATTAGCTTAATTTGATATTGGAATGAGGACAGGCCTGTAATTATACAGTGTAATAAGACTCAGATAAGGGGTCCGGTCTTTTGGACCGGGCCCCTATTTTTAATCAAGGATTGAGAAACCCTGATCAATTAAGATATGCCTTATGGCATACAATCTTAGGAGGAAAAACGAAACATGTTAAACAAAAAATCTGTAGATGACATTAATGTAGCAGGAAAGAAAGTCTTAGTACGTTGCGATTTCAACGTGCCTTTAAAAGACGGACAGATTACAGATGAAAATCGTCTGGTAGCAGCACTTCCAACAATCAAGAAACTGATTTCTGACGGTGGAAAAGTAATCCTTTGCTCTCACTTAGGAAAACCTAAAGGAGAACCAAAACCAGAATTATCTTTAGCACCAGTAGCAGTACGCTTAAGCGAACTGTTAGGACAGGAAGTTAAATTTGCAGCAGATGACAATGTTGTCGGAGATAATGCAAAAGCAGCAGTAGCTGCTATGAAAGATGGAGAAGTAGTACTTCTTCAGAATACTCGTTACAGAGCAGAAGAAACTAAAAATGGTGAAGCATTCAGCAAAGATCTTGCAAGCCTTTGTGATGTATTTGTAAACGATGCGTTTGGTACAGCTCATAGAGCACACTGCTCAAACGTTGGTGTAACAGAATATGTTGACACAGCCGTTGTAGGATATTTAATGCAGAAAGAGATCGATTTCTTAGGAAATGCGGTTAATAATCCAGAAAGACCTATGGTAGCCATCTTAGGTGGAGCGAAAGTTGCTGACAAATTAAAAGTAATTGATAACTTACTTGAAAAATGTGATACACTGATCATCGGTGGAGGAATGGCTTATACATTCTTAAAAGCACAGGGATTAGAAGTTGGTAAATCTTTAGTAGACGATGAAAAAATTGACTATTGTAAAGAAATGATGGCAAAAGCAGAGAAATTAGGAAAGAATTTATATCTTCCAATCGATACAACAGTAGCAGACGGATTCCCAAATCCTATCGATGCTGAGATCGAAGTATCTGTTGTAGCAGCTAATGCAATTCCAGCTGATAAAGAAGGACTTGATATTGGACCAGCTACATGTGAGAAATTCGCAGAAGCAGTAAAAACTGCTAAAACAGTTGTATGGAATGGACCTATGGGTGTATTTGAAAACCCTATCCTTGCCAAAGGAACAATTGCCGTTGCTCAGGCTTTAGCTGATACAGATGCAACAACAATCATCGGTGGAGGAGACTCTGCAGCAGCTGTTAACCAGTTAGGATTTGCAGACAAGATGACACACATCTCTACAGGTGGTGGAGCTTCTCTTGAATTCTTAGAAGGAAAAGATCTTCCAGGTGTAGTAGCAGCCAACGACAAATAATCATTGCACTTAAATATTTAATATTTAATACACTTTATAAACAAAATGTCAAGAAAGAAGGATATTAGTCTTATGCGTAAAACAATCGTAGCAGGAAACTGGAAAATGAACAAAACTCCTAGCGAGGCAAAAGCATTAATCGAAGAATTAAAACCATTAGTAGCAAGTGAAACTTCTGATGTAGTATTCTGTGTACCAGCAATCGACATTCCAGCAGCAATTGAAGCTGCAGCAGGAAGCAACATTGCAATCGGTGCTGAGAATATGTACTTTGAAGAAAGTGGAGCTTATACAGGAGAAATCGCTCCTAATATGTTAACAGATCTTGGAGTAAAATATGTTATTCTTGGACATTCTGAAAGAAGAGAATACTTTGCTGAAACAGACGAGACTGTTAACAAGAAAGTATTAAAAGCTTTTGAACATGGAATTACACCAATCGTTTGCTGTGGAGAAACTCTTGCTCAGAGAGAACAGGGAGTTACAATTGACTTCGTTCGCCAGCAGATCAAGATTGCATTCCAGGGAGTAAGTGCTGACCAGGCTAAGACTGCAGTTATCGCTTATGAGCCAATCTGGGCTATTGGAACAGGTAAAGTTGCAACTACAGAACAGGCTCAGGAAGTTTGCGCAGCAATCCGTGCATGTATCGCAGAAGTATATGATGAAGCTACAGCAGAAGCAATCCGCATTCAGTATGGTGGATCTGTATCTGCAGCTAGTGCACCAGAATTATTTGCACAGCCAGATATCGACGGTGGATTAGTTGGTGGAGCATCATTAAAACCAGATTTTGGTAAAATCGTAAACTATAAATAAATTTGATTAATTAAATGATGGGTCCCTCGGATATTGAATATCCGGGGGATTTTTTCTTTTTTATGTAATGGTAGAATACGTTAAAAGATTAAAAGAATAAAAGACTAGAAGCAAAGAATAAATCGGTTTATAATAAACAGTAAGATCAAGCACAAAAAGATTCCAAGAGTAGATGAAATGGGGGCATATGATATGGAGAAATATAAAAGAATTTTTGTCATTGTCTTAGATTCCTTGGGAATCGGAGAAATGCCAGATGCAGCCAGATTTGGAGATCATGATGTAGACACCTTTGGGCATATCTGTGATATCGTGGGAACATTAAATATTCCAAATCTAAAAAAGCTTGGATTGTTAAATTTGCATCCAACAAAAGAAATGGAAGAAGAAAAACATCCAATTGCCTACTATACCAGATTAAAAGAAACTAGTAACGGAAAAGACACTATGACAGGTCACTGGGAGATGATGGGACTTAAGATCGAGAAACCATTTCTTACCTTTACAGACACAGGTTTTCCACCAGAATTGATTCATGAATTAGAAGAAAGATGTGGAAAGAAAGTTATTGGCAATAAATGTGCCAGTGGAACGCAGATTTTGGATGAATTAGGTGAAGAAGAGATTAAAAATGGTGCAATGATCGTATATACATCTGCCGATTCTGTGATGCAGATCTGTGGAAATGAAGAAACTTTTGATCTTAAGAATCTTTATCGCTGTTGTGAGATCGCAAGAGAGCTTACGATGAAAAATGAATGGAAAGTCGGAAGAATCATTGCAAGACCATATGTGGGAAAGAAAAAAGGCGAATTTGTAAGAACAAGCAATCGAAGGGATTATGCTTTAAAACCATTTTCAAGAACTGCCTTAAATGCATTAAAAGATGAAGGATTTGACGTAATTTCAGTAGGAAAGATCAATGATATTTTCTGTGGAGAAGGAATCACAAAAGCATATCATTCTGAAAGCTCTGTGCATGGAATGCAGCAGACCGTGGATGTATGCAAAGAAGATTTTCATGGACTTTGTTTTACCAATCTGGTAGACTTTGATACACTCTGGGGACATCGAAGAAATCCAGTCGGCTATGCAAAAGAGATCGAGAAATTTGATGTTGGTTTAGGAAATCTGTTAGAAGTTTTAAAAGAAGATGATTTATTGATCATCACCGCAGATCATGGAAATGATCCAACTTATACAGGAACAGACCATACAAGAGAATACACACCATTTATCGCATATTCAAAGTCTATGAAAGAAAATGGAAGGCTAGAAGATCAAGATACATTTGCAGTGATCGGAGCTACGATCGCAGATAATTTTGGTGTCACGATGCCAGAAGGAACGATCGGAACATCTTTATTAAGTCAATTAAAATAGTACAACTGAAATAAAAACACCACAGAAGGAAATAAAGATCTCCTGTGGTGTTTTGTTTACAATTTGGTATGTATGTAAAATGAAAATTCGATATCTTCTATTAAAATCATCACGAGAAAATTATTCATCTAAAATCGAATCCATAAAAGAAATAATACCAGCTTCCACCTCATCTTTGATTTCATCATAATTATGAATCTCATGGCGGTAACCAGAATAAACACGAGTTTTTACTGTATGTCCAGTATCTACAAGCCAGTTGGTAACTTCATAAATACCTTTTCCATATTCACCAACAGGATCCTGATCTCCACCGATATTATAAATCGGAAGATCAGAAGGAATCTTGCCAGCCCATTCGGTACCAGTGATCGCTTTCATCATCTGAACAAAATAAAGCAGAGATTGATTTGTAGTTGGCCGGGTAAATGCATCAAATGGATCTTCTGCATGATCTCGCTGAACATAAGGATCAGAACAGATCCATTCATTGCCTATGGAAATATTACCACAACGTTCACACATCCAGCCCATTAGATCAGTAGTAAAGGAAGGGTCAGATTCTTTCCCTTTTCCTTCAGCTACAGCAGCCAATAAGGCAGATTCAGCTTCTGTAGCACCACGGAAATGACCAGCTGTACCACAGATTGTGATTCCTGCAAGTTCTTCTCCATATTTTGCAGCAAAATCTCTCGTAATAAAAGATCCCATGCTGTGTCCAAACATAAAATAAGGAAGATCAGGATACATTTTGCTGACGATTTCTTTTAACTTATGTTCATCTTCCATCATCGTATGGAAACCAGCATCACCCCAGTCACCCCAGGTATCGTTATACATTGCAGTTTTTCCATGTCCAACATGGTCATCTGCAGCAACGATATACCCTGCATCCATAAATTTTATGATCATATGGAAATAACGACGGGAATGTTCACCAAAGCCATGGATCACCTGTACAATTCCTTTTGGTTTGCAGGCAGGTACATAAACCCAACCTTGCACCTCATCACGGTCATTAAAGGAATGAAAACTAACTTCATGAAGCATACTAAGCACCTCCAAATCTGTAAAAACTAATATGCAAAGAAAAGACGAATCAACATATTAGTTATATAAAATTGTATCTGAATATATTATACTCCAGATTAAAATGTACGTCCATAAATACAATCATATAATAGTTGAATTTCAAGAAGAAAATCGTTATAATATTAACGGACATAAAATAAGATTAATTTTTGGGAAATGAAGGAGAAAATAATGAGTAAAAAACCAGTTGTTTTAATGATACTTGATGGATATGGATTAAATGAAAACAAAGAAGCCAATGCAGTAGCAGAAGCAAAGACTCCTGTAATGGATAAATTAATGAAAGAATACCCATTCGTAAAAGGAAATGCATCTGGAATGGCAGTAGGACTTCCAGAAGGTCAGATGGGTAACTCTGAAGTAGGGCATATGAATATGGGTGCAGGACGCATCGTATATCAGGAATTAACAAGAATCACAAAAGAGATCCAGGATGGAGATTTCTTTAAGAACGAAGCAATGTTAGAAGCAATTGAAAACTGCAAGAAGAATGGTTCTGCATTACATTGTTTTGGATTATTATCAGATGGTGGAGTACACAGCCACAATACACATTTATACGGTGTTCTTGAGATGGCTAAGAGAAATGGTTTAGAGAACGTATATGTTCATTTATTCTTAGATGGACGTGACACAGCTCCAACATCAGGAAAAGGATTCATCGAAGAGTTATTAGCGAAGATGGATGAGATCGGAGTAGGTAAAGTGGCATCTATCTCTGGACGTTACTATGCAATGGATCGTGACAATCGTTGGGATCGTGTACAGAAAGCATACAATGCGATCGTTATGGGACAGGGAAATACAGCTGACAGTGCGATTGATGCAATTGATGCTTCTTACAAAGAAGATGTTACAGACGAATTCGTAGTACCAACAGTTATCGTTGAAAATGGTGAACCAGTTGCAACATTAAAAGAAAACGATTCTGTTATTTTCTACAACTTCAGACCAGACCGTGCAAGAGAGATCACACGTTCTATCTGTGATGATAAATTCGACAGTTTTGATCGTCCAAACGGATATTTCAAGACAACATTCGTATGCTTCACAGAATATGATGTGACAATTCCTAACAAATTAGTGGCATTCCACAAAGTAGAGATCAAGAATACATTTGGAGAATTCCTTGCACAGCACGGATTAAAACAGTTACGTTTAGCAGAAACAGAGAAATACGCTCATGTAACATTCTTCTTTAACGGTGGAGTCGAAGAACCAAACGAAGGAGAAGACAGAATCTTAGTAAAATCTCCAGCAGTAGCAACGTATGATCTTCAGCCAGAGATGAGTGCTCCAGAAGTTGGTGCAAAACTTGTAGAAGCGATCAAATCTGATAAATATGACGTGATCATCATGAACTTTGCAAATAGCGACATGGTAGGTCATACAGGAATCGAAGAAGCAGCGATCAAAGCGGTAGAAGCAGTTGATAAATGCGTTGGAGATGCAGTAGAAGCGATCAAAGAAGTGAACGGACAGATGTTCATCTGTGCTGACCACGGAAATGCTGAACAGTTAAAAGACTACGAAACAGGAGCTCCATTTACAGCACATACAACAAATCCAGTACCATTTATCCTTGTAAATGCAGAAGAAGGATTAAAATTAAGAGAAGGTGGATGCTTAGCTGATATCGTACCTACATTAATCGAGTTAATGGGAATGGAACAGCCAGCAGAAATGACAGGAAAATCCCTGATCGTAAAATAAGATCTTCTTAAAGACATCTTGAAAGAAGCAAGATAAGAGGATATAATAAGAATAACAGCAAAGGCGCTTGTGAGAAATCACAGGCGCCTTTTTGAAGTTCAAGTAAATATATAGATTGTTTAAGCATTATAAAAAATGCTATAATGATAATCAAGTAAGAAGAGTCGTCAGAGAGGAGTGAAACATTATGGATGTATACGAAAAATTAGAAGAATTACAGGAAAAAGCTCTGCATGATGAAACAATGAAACAGGCTTTATTAGCAACAAGAACAGAAAAGGAACCAATCATTGCTTTTTGTAAGAAATGCCAGGAGTTTGGTTATGAGATCTATCCAATGGAATTGATCAACGCAGGAGAAGAATTTTATGCAACAATGCGAAGAAGTACGAATGGTGGCGGAGAGAATTCTCCAAAACTAAGCGGTGAAGATGATATGTATGAACTGTTTATGGTAGCAATCGAGAGAGGAACACAGTTTTAAATAATAACAACTTTGCAACTTGACGAAACATCAAAAATCTGTTAGAATACCACACAGTGTAAAAATTAGATATGATAGGGTGTTGTAATGATAGTATTACAATGCTACGGTTCGGACATCCATAATCCATTATATATTTTAAGGATTATGGATGTTTTTTGTCATTGAAACAAATAAAATGGTATCAATTGAAAGGAAATTTAAAAATTTATGGAAAATTATTTATTTGAAAAAATGCCGGTACCAAAGGCATATATGAAACTGGCCTTACCAGTTGTATTAAGTATGATCGTATCACTTGTATACAACATGGTAGATACTTATTTTATCGCACTGACTGGTGTACAGGAACTGGTCGCTGGAGTATCACTAGTAGCGCCAATGTTTACCTTAATGATCGCATTTGGAGATATCTTTGGCCTTGGTGGAAGTTCTGTGATTTCAAGATTATTAGGAGAGAAGAAAGATAATGAAGCCAAGAAAACATGTGCGTTCTGTATCTGGGTTTCTCTTGTATTTGGATTATGCATCAGTGCAATCTTATTATTATTCCGCACACAAATTCTTGGATTATTAGGAGTCAGCAAGGTTACATATGAATATGCCAATGCCTATTACACATGGATCGCGATCGGAGCAGTATCCATCATTTTCAGTATGGTGCCAAGCAACATTCTAAGAACGGAAGGATTGGCAGTCCAGTCAATGGCAGGATCTATTATTGGCTCCATTGTAAATATCATCTTTGATCCAATCTTTATCTTTGGATTAAATCAAGGGGCAGCAGGAGCAGCGATGGCAACAGTTCTTGGAAATATCATTGCGGATATTTACTATGTCTATGCAGTGATCAAGAAATCAAAGAGACTGACATGTTCCCCATCCCATATGAAGATCACAGGAAGAAGAGTCAAAGATATCTTAATGATCGGAATTCCAGCATCGATCACAAATATCATGCAGACCTTTATGATGGTCATGACAAATAATTTCTTACTCCCATATGGAACAGACAAAGTTGCAGCCATGGGAATCGCATTAAAGGTTAATATGATTACAGCCTTAGTACTCGTAGGATTTGCATTCGGAGGACAGCCGCTAGTTGGATATAATTATGGAGCGAAAAATGAAAAAAGATTAAAAAATATCTTGAAATTTGCTTATCTTTTTGAAATTGGATTAGGATTATTATTTACGATCATCATGTGCATTTTCGCACCACAGATCATCAAAGTATTTATGGATAAACCAGATATCATAACAAATGGAGCTATGATGTTAAGATTCCAACAGATGGGAATGATATTTATGTCAGTTACCTTGATTTCAACTTGTGTGTGTCAGGCGGTGGGAAATGCAGGAGGAGCTTTTGTACTGTCCATTAGCAGACAGGGAGTGATCTATGTATTGGCACTTTTGATCATGTCAAATGTATTTGGATATACAGGAGTTTTGGTATCACAGGCATGCTCAGATGTGGTAACAGCATTGATCGCAGTGGGGATTATGTTAAGGATTATGAAAAAACTTATAAAGAACTAAAAAATATAAATTAACAGATGATTTTGTCAGACTTATTACTAACTTGTATTATTCATACTTTTATGATAGGATAAAAAAATATGAATTGTTCCAGTGATGGAACTGATCATTGGGTGTATTTTAATTGTATTGCTACTAAATTATGTTTCTCGTAATGATATGAGAAACAAAAAGGAAAAAGCCAATGCCAATGCAATGACTTACTCTGAAAGAATTGCAGAGGATATTAATTCAGGAATTACGATTACAAATTGTATGAAGCAGATCATTATCAGCGAAGATGGCAGATGTGATAAATTTTCTAAGATTGCCAAAAATCTCATGGATGACTCCATTCAGAGTATTCAACTGGCACCAAACGGGATAGTCACAGAGATTTATCCCGAAAGAGGAAATGAAGCATGATGGCATTGTTTTTCAAGGACCATTTGGCTTAAAGCAAGGTGGAAAAGGAATTGCAGTACGAAATCCAGTTTATATTGCAAGGAATGGGAAAAAAGAATTCTGGGGATTTACGATTGCAGGAGATACATGGAAACTGCAGGTAATGCCTGAAAAGGGCTTGGGGAACAAGCGTATGTTGTTGTTTCTATTATGTGGTGGAAGCATTGTCTTATTGCTACTGATAGGACTAACGGTTGCGGTTATGGTACTAGAAGAAAGACGAAAACATTTTCCGAAAAATGCGGTGATCGCACGAAATGGTGGAGATGAGTTTTGCCTTCTGTTGCCGAATCAGACTTGTGAATCAATACATGACAAGTTCAAAGAGTTTACAAGATCAGAAAAGAAATTCTGTGGATGCAAAGATATGGATGAGTTTTTTGCTTATACCAAACAAAAATTCTGCAATTTCATCAACAAACAGAAGTAGAAGAAAGTATCTGGAAACAGATTAATGCAAATGGCGGACAAGAGAATGATTATGTCAAATTTTCACTTGTCAGAAAAGATGGAACTCAGGTAACAGTATTTGATCATGGAAGAATTGTTGAAAATATCTATTATGGAAGGGTATTTTATGTACTACTGTTAAATGAAAAGTAGATTCATTTACATTATGACAAAAAATCAGAATGTTATATATAAAATTTTTAATTATGTAAAAAGAGCGGTGCCTAGCATCGCTCTAATTTATATCCACAGATTCTTCATTTAATTTTTCTCATCATTCGATTCAAATAGTGCAGATACAATATTCCAAAAGGATTTTTATAATCATCCTGCCAAGGCTTGTGTTTTCTACAAAAATATAGAACGGATGTATTTTGCATGATCCAGTTTAAATTGTTTTTACCAGTACTGCGGATCAGATATTTTGGGTAATTGCGTACATCATAATTCCAGATGACATCATTTACAGACATGGTATACTTTCTATACAAAATATTGAATACATCCTGATCAGGCAGGATCAATTCTTTTTCATGTTGACGGACACAGTCAAAGATATCGTTTGAAGTAATTAGTTTTCTAGCAGTGTTTAAATCAATGAGCAAGACATCAGAGTTGAAGTATTCATGTTCCGTATCAAGACGTACTTGATTGATAATAAGAATATCAGGATCAAGATAAAGGATTCGATCTAATTCTTTTGGTAAGATCAACGGAGAGAGTAAGCGATAATACATTTCTTTTGGATAACGTTTGTTTGTTGGTGCATTATCAAAGGGAGATGCATCCACGGAAATCGGTTTTAAATCCGCACCAAACTCAGAACAATAATTTTTAAGTTCATCTAATTTTTCGGTTGGCATTGTGCTATGCAGTAAATAGATCGTCACATCAGTTTCGCCTGGGTTATTTGTAAAAAAGAATATAATAGCACCTTACATGGTAGCAGATAATTTTTATCAAGGGTAAGCAATAAATTCATAAAATAACTAAGACCTCCTTATTTTGAATAATATTTTAAAATTGTAAAGATATTTTCAAATGTAAACTATTTTATAAATCAAGATGTTACAGAGAAAGAAACGGTTATCTGTAGTTTTGAATAGTTGAAAAAATATGATTTTTGTATATGAAAAAGATTGGAAAAAACATATAGAATAAACAAAAAACTGACAAACTTGATGTGATTAAACGATTCACAGGTTTATCAGTTTTTTTATTTATAACGAATTTCTGAAACAGATTAAATCAGATCCATCTTATCCCAAAGAATATTACCATTTGCGTCCAGATATTCTTCGTCTACATGAACAGCTTCGACTTTTCCAATAAATAATTCATGAGTACCAGGCATGATACTGTTAACAACGCTGCATTCGATGCTTACAGGACAATCTGTAAGAATTGGAGCATCTACATAGTCTGCATTTTCCCACTGAATCTTGGCTTTTTGGAATTTATCTTTATCTCTTCCAGATGCAGAACCGAGATAATTATATTCTTTCTGATAACTTTTCTTAGGAAAATTGATTACAAAACATCTAGATTCTTTTACCATATGATGAGAATACCTGGTAGGAGTGATACCTGTCACGACCATAACAGGGTCAAGGCTTGCATTGGCAACAAAACCGACATAAAGCATTATTATTGCCTTCCTTATCTCTGCATGAAACAATGGTATGAGGAAATGGCTGGATACAAAGTGCTGTATTTGATGTTAATTTTTTCATTAAAAGAACCGCACGTTCCATTCGTTTTTCAAGTAAGATTTCTGTAAATGTTCTTCCAGTTTCCTTATGCAAAAGAGAAGAAATATAATTTGGACGATAAGAAAAATGAGCAGCAATATCCTTTAAAGTGACAACATCAGAATGATCATCCATATAATCTATGATCTGTCTGGCAAGATCTATATATTTTTCACGCATAATGAGCACTCCTTTTCTTTTAGGTATTTTTATTATAAATGGTGATATTAGAAAATACCACTTAAATTATTAAGAAACTATAGTGACAAGGAATTGATTTCTTTATAAAATAGAAGTAATTATAAAAACTTTGGAGATTTCTTATGACATAAAGGAGAATATATATGAATAGTATTTTTCATCATGTAAGTATAAGAAAATATAAAAATCAGCCAGTAGAAAAAGAGAAAATTCTTCGGATATTAAAAGCTGGTATGCAGTCCCCAAGTGCATGCAATCAGCAACCATGGGAATTTTATGTAGTAACAAATAAAGAAAAGAGGAAGCATTACAGGTCGCTTTTTGCTAGGAAGTGTTGAAAAGGAGGCGTACAGAAAATGATTTTGTATTTCAGTGCAACAGGAAACGGAAAATATATTTCAGAACAGATTGCGAAGAAAACAGATGAAACAAGCATGTCTATCGTAGACTGCATCCTCTGGAGAAAGAAATTCAAAATCTTGAAGAAAGGTACAAAATAAGCGATAATAACTTTGAAGAAAAGTACATTTCATGCTATAGAAAGGAGCAAGACAATAATGTTTAGACTAAACAACGAAACACAAATTCCAGAAATCGGATTAGGTGTCTATAAAATGGAAGCCGGAAAAGAAATGAACGATGCAGTCAAATATGCTTATCAAAGTGGATACCGCCTATACGACACCGCACAGATGTATAAAAATGAACAGGCATTAGGAGATGCCTTAAAAGAAAATAAAATTCCAAGAGAAGATATCTTTCTGATCAGCAAAGTTAATAATTGTAACCAAGGTTATGAAAAAACAATCAGCAGTTTTAAAGAATCCTTACAAAAGCTGCAGACAGAATATCTCGATGCATTTTTAGTACATTGGCCAGGACAAGACAAAGCTAGAATGCTTGATACATGGAAAGCAATGGAACATCTATACAAAAAAGGCAAGGTAAAAAGTATCGGTGTCTGCAACTTTGAAATCAGTCAGTTAACTTATCTTTTAGAACACTGTGAGATCAAACCAATGATCGATCAGATAGAACATACACCGCTCATGCACGATGAAAAACTGATTAGTTTCTGTAAAGAAAACGATATTCAGATCATGGCATGGGGACCTTTATTGCGGGGAAATCTGGACGAGGATGAGATTGGCAGGATGGCTGCGGGATATAATAAGACGTCTGCTCAGTTATTGTTGCGTTGGAATGTCCAGCAGGGGATTATCCCAATTCCAAAGTCGAAAAATAAAGAACGGTTATTGCAGAATATTTCGATATCCGATTTTGAGATTACGGAAGAAGATATGAAAAGGATGAATGCAATGAATCAAAATAAAAGAACAAGTTATGATCCGATGGTATTTGATTTTTAGAAAAAAGTGCTTATTTTCAGGTGAAACTGGAGATTAATAAAAAAGAAAAGTTAAAATGCAGAAAAATGCAGGAAAGTAACTTAGTGATTCGTTTATAGGAGGAAAGAAAGATGTCAGTTGTTAAGTTAACGGTAGAAAATTTTGAGCAGGAAGTTCTTCAGGCGGAAAAGCCGGTACTGGTAGATTTTTATGCAGACTGGTGTGGACCTTGTAAGATGATGAGTCCGATCGTGGATGAGATTGCTGAGGAGGAATCGGAAATCAAAGTGTGCAATATCAATATTGATCAGGCGATGGAGATTGCACAGAAATACCGAGTAATGAGTATCCCGACCTTTATTGCGTTTAAGAACGGTGAGGAAGCAGGCCGACAGATCGGTGCAGTATCAAAAGGTGAGTTGTTAAGTCTTATAAAGTAAAGCAGTTCATCGATACAGGAACGATACAAAGTGATTGCGGACAACGGGCAGATGCAGGAACGGTGTGGGAAGAGTGACCGGTCTGTATCTGCTTTTTATACCAAAGTATGCAGAAGAAACTGCCGGTGGCAGATGCTCTGTATACCATAGCATTTGGAGGAAATGAATGTCACTACAGTTTATTTTGGGAAATTCAGGAAGTGGAAAATCTCATTATCTTTATCAGCAGATCGTGAATGAATCAATGGAACACCCGGAAAAGAATTATCTGGTTCTTGTACCGGAGCAGTTTACCATGCAGACGCAGAGAGATTTATGTGCGGCACATCCGAGAGGCGGCATCATGAATATTGATGCATTAAGCTTTATGAGACTGGCATATCGCGTATTTGAAGAAGTCGGCAGGGAAGAACAGCCGGTTCTTGATGATGAGGGGAAGAATCTTGTGATCCGGAGGATTGCGGGGAAGCTCGAGGATGACCTGAAAGTATTGAAAGGAAATCTGAAAAAGCAGGGATATATTAGTGAAGTAAAGTCTGTTATCTCAGAATTTGTACAGTATGGTGTTGATTTTGACAAGCTGGATGACTTTATGGAGGGACTCAGTCAGGAAAGTTATCTTTATTATAAATTGCAGGATATCCGTAAAGTATATGAAGGATTTGAAGAGTATCTGCGGGATCGTTATATTACCAAAGAAGAGATGTTGGATGTACTGGCGAGAGCGGTATGTGACTCAGAACTTCTTAAGGGGAGCGTGATCGCACTGGATGGATTTACGGGATTTACTCCGGTTCAGATCCGGCTGATCTCAGAACTTTTAAAAGTCAGTGAAAAGGTGATAGTTACGGTTGAAATTGACCGCAGGGAAGATCCTTTTATTTATCGGCATCCTTACCAGCTTTTTGCGTTGAGCAAGCAGATGGTTACATCTCTTGTAAAGACTGCACAGGATGCAGGGGCAGAGGTTGAAGAATCGGTCTGCCTGTATGAAAAAGTGCCATACCGGTTCAGAGAAAATCCTGAGATGGCATTTTTAGAATCGGAACTTTTCCGTTATTCAAGGAGACAGTATAAAAAGAAAAAAGAAGAATCGGAAACCTGCAGCGGAGCAATTTCGCTTCATGAGACGAAAAATCCGAGAGAAGAAGCCAGGTATGTGGCAGAATCAATCCGAAAGCTGGTGCGTGAAAAAGACTACAGATATCGGGATATTGCGGTTATAGCTGCGGATCTGAACCTGTATGCGGATGCATTGGAGAAAGCGTGTGAATTATTTGAAATTCCGGTTTTTATGGATCATAAAAAAAGTATTTTGCTCAATTCATTTGTAGAATATCTGCGGAGCCTGCTGGCGATGGCAGAACAGAATTTTACCTACGAAAGTGTATTCAGGCATTTGAGGACCGGATTGTGCGGTTTTACGGATGAAGAGATTGACCGATTGGAAAATTATTGTCTGGCACTGGATATTAAAGGGTATAAAAAATGGCAGCAGGCGTGGGTCAGAAGAACTCCGTCAACCGGAGAAAAAGAACTGGAAGAACTGAATCATCTGAGAGTGATCTTTTTAGAAAAGACGATGGGACTGATACAGGTTCTGAAGCAGAAGAAAAAGACTGTCAGAGATGTAACGCAGGCAGTATATGAATATCTTGTTCAGGAAAAGCTGCAACAGAAAATTGCACAGTTGGAGAAAAAATTTCAGGACCGGGGAGAACTGGCACTGGCGAAAGAGTATGCACAGGTATACAGGATCGTTATGGAATTATTTGATAAATTTGTAAGTCTGCTGGGTGAAGAAGAAATCGCTCTGAAAGATTACTGTGAATTACTGGATGCAGGACTGGAAGAGGCGAAGGTAGGAGTCATTCCGCCAAGTCTTGATCAGGTTATGATCGGAGATGTAGAACGTACAAGGATCAAGAATATCAAAGCTTTATTCTTTGTAGGGGCAAATGATACACTTTTACCGGGAAATACAGGAGTGGGCGGATTGTTGTCTGAATGTGACCGGGAGCAGTTTCAGAAGAAAGAAATCTCACTTTCTCCGGGGGCAAAAGAAAAGATTTATATTCAGAAATTTTATTTGTAT
>ERZ791716.457-NODE-457-length-23272-cov-3.705518_pt1 | contig 23272 bp, 27 predicted proteins | sample MGYA00510049_ERZ791716 | MGnify/ENA primary metagenome ERZ791716 (study PRJEB30046, sample SAMN00715135) | human gut metagenome | study: EMG produced TPA metagenomics assembly of the A metagenome-wide association study of gut microbiota in type 2... | reverse complement strand
TGGATACGCTTAGGCTCTGCCCCCGCAGGGGGGCTTGCCTTTGCCTTTTCCGGGATGCCGCCGGTCAGCGCACAGGCGGCAGCATTGGTGCTGACCTCCCGCAATGCCCGGCTCAGGTCAGATTTGATGCTGTGGATCTCCGCCGCATCAGGTGCGGCCTTGAGTTCCTCGTGACGCAGGCAAAAAGTAATCAGGCTCAGCTTCACAGCGCTCTGCTCCAGACGCTCCAGTGCAGAAACAGGGATAGCCCCCATAGTTTTCTCATTCATCGTTTTCAGTCCTTTCTTCATTTCTCTTGCAGTCCTGAACGGCATTGCAAGGTTCATCACAGGCTTTGCAGCACTTATCACAGTTCGGGTGTGCCGCCTTGCAGTAGTCACAATCCGACCACTTCTTTTCATCGGGGCCGTACTCCCGGAAAATCTTGTGGGTGCCGTCCCGCAATGCCTGCTCATCGTCGCTGATCTCATACCCCAGCGCCGTCAGCATTTCATAGGTGGCATCCAGTGTCGGATTTTCCCGATAAGAGTACACATATTTCTGGCGCTCAACATTCCAGTCCTTACTCCAGTAACCGCAATAGCTGCTGTCCATCGAAGAATAGGCAAGTGCCAGCAGCACCTTTTCCGGCATTGCACCGTAGACCCCATCTTCATCCAGAATTTTGTACCAGTCCTTGCCGGAACTGTCCACAAATTCCTGCGACAGCTCCACACCGAGGATGTTTCCAATCAGCGTCAGGTCTAAATCAAAATCATCGTCTGCGGCACAGGCCATGTAGCTGGCAATAGCCGGGAAGCCCTTTTTGCAATCGGTAGGAGTCAGCTCCACTACGAATTCACGGCGGAGATTGAACATAAGTTCCGTGATGTTGTGGAAGCTCTCCATAATCATGCGTTCTTCCTCACGGGCGGCATCCCTCTTTGCCTTTTCGGCATCCTCGGCTTCTACATCGCGGGTCTTGTAAAGGTCAATCTGGATGTCACCCACCTTGTAAAAATACTGGACATGATCTGCATCTTCCGGCACAACAACATCTTTTGTGATATTCCACTTGCTGTACCCGGTAACGTGTTCATGGGTCTGATAATTAACACTCGGATCCTCAACCGCAAATTTCTTGAGTTCTGCAATCCATTCAGCTTTGCGGTGTTCCCACTTCTGCTTTTCCAGAATGTCCTGCATCACCCGGCGGAAGTTCTGAGTACCAAGAGCTTCCAGCGCCTTATTTTTGCCCTCGACGCTCTCAATCTTGTCCAGCTCTGCATAGTCCGAAAGCGTGGCACCGCGAAGTTCTGCCCGGCGGAACGCATCCCGGTCAAGAGAAAGGAGCTTCACCCTGCGGCGGATGGTGGACTGGGAGAAGCCAGACTTGGATGCCACCTGCTCTACCGTGTCGCCCAGATCCAGCATCAGCTGGAAGCCCTGCGCCTGCTCATAGGTAGTCAAGTCACTACGCTGCATGTTCTCAATCATCATGGTTTGCAGCTGTTCCCTTTCGTCCATTTCCACGACCACGCAGGGCACTTCAAACAATCCTGCCTGTTGTGCGGCCGCGGCCCGGCGATGCCCGATGATGATGGTGTAGTCATCGCTGGACCACACAGCCTTGGGTGTCCATGCTGCCGCTGCTGCTGCGGCATCCCCGCCCTCGTCAACGCACTTCGCAATGTACTCCCGGCTGTTGAGGTAGTGGCCGGGGATAACGGTCAGGTTCTGGAAGATGCCGTTCTCTTTGATGCTGGCGGCAAGTTCCGTCAAATCCCCCAGTTCCTTGCGGGGGTTGTCAGGGTGCGGATGAAGTCTCCTGCACGCAATGTTCGTGATCTCTGCCATGATTTATTTTCCTCCATGGTTTCAGAAAAATGTGAGCTGCCCGGTCTTGGTCTCACACAACGGCGGTGCAGCATCATCCTTTTTGTGTTCCGGCTCTGCTTGCTCGGTCTGGCGGCAGACAGGCTTCATCAGAAGTTCTATCTGCGCCCACTGGCGGCGCAGAAACCAAATGTCCGTAGAAAAGAACGGTGTGTACCAAATCCTGCTTTGCGGCCCCGCCGGGAGCAGCCCACGGCGATCATACGCGGTGCTTGGTTCTGTAATGGTGTTCCCGATGACTACATATCCAGCACAGCCTAAAAAACTGAGCTGGATGTAGCACATCAGTCCTGCAATCAGGTCAATATCCTGCGCCACAAAAAGCACCTTGTCGTGGTAGCAGATATTTTTTCTCCTGCACAGGTTGGCAAAAGCAATCAGCAGTGCGCCCGCACCGCAGGCCGGGTCCGAAACCGAAAAGAATCCGGCATTCTCTGCCGCCGGGTCGCTTCCCCCGGAGATTTCCACCATGCACCTACAAACGTCATACGGGGTGAAGAATTGCCCGGATGCATCGTTGCCCAGCTCACAGAGCATGTACAGTTCCCCTAAAAAATCTTGGTCGGGGTTCTGCTCCATTCCCATGATGACCTCGGCCAGCAATTCAGCAAATTTATTTTGCTCGGCATCGCTGTACTTGGAAATGATGGTCTGATAGGTTTTGGTGCGCTCTGGAGCATTCTGTTTGTCGGTGGCATTGGAAATCTCAATGGCGGTCACCATCACGAAGTCCTGCCAGACCTGCCACCGATTGAACCGGCCGCACAGACTGTTGAAGATTTTCAGGAATGCTTTTTGGTGGTCGTCCCGGATATTTCGCACTGCCGTTGCCTTTGCCATCGGTTATTCCTCCGTATCGTCCTCAGCGGAGTCCTCGGCCGGTTCATCGTCGGTGTCGTCCTGCGGGGTCTCCTGCTTGGTGTCCTGCTGGGAATCCCTCTGAGAATTGGAATCCGGCACATCAGGCACCGGCACGCCGAAATTGCGGAGTTTGCCGTTCTCCATCAGGTCACGGAAGAAGTACTGCTGCCAGAAAGAGATCATCTTCAGCAGGATGTTCTCAATCTTGGTGCGGAGAACCTTGTCGATGCTGAACGTACCCTTGACCTTGGTCTTCAGCTCGCTGTTCTCAAAGTACCAGCACATAGAAGAATCCTGACTGCAATAGCCGGTTTCTTCCACATTGCCCAGCATATCCATCTGGGTGGCAACGTCATTGATGGGGGTGATCACCAGCGTGATGGGATAGCGGTCCTTGAAGAAGCGGAACGTGAAGTTGTGCTCATCGCACAGGCCCTACAGCTTTTTCTTCTGGGCCTCGTAGTTGGAAATTTCGCTCATGGTATGTACTCCTTTCAGCAATCAGATGAAATTGTGTAATCGTTGTTGTGGTTTTCGATGGCGGTCAGGCCGACGGCGTATGCCGCCCAGATGTCCGCCTTGAAGCCATAAAAGAAATCTGGGTTTTTGCTGGTGCCTTTTCCGTTTTTCAAATCGTGGGTTGCAAAACGGTCAATCAGCGCCCGCCGGATGGCCGGGTCATTTGCCCGGCTGTCATGGCAAATGTGCCGTTTTTCTTCGATGCGGCAGAGAAGCCGCGGCTTCTGCGCCATCTGGATGGACAATGCTTCATAGAAACGCCCAATCCAGAGGACGGTATCAAAAACTTCCCTGCCCACGGCCATGCCGTAGGAAGCCACCATTTCAATGACCGCCCACTGCCATCCCTGTTCATTGGCAAAAACCAGTTTGTTGCGCAATTCTTCGTTATCGACCTTGCCGAACTCCAGCGGCTTCAAGGTGTTGCAGTCAATAACGCAGTAGGCACTCTGCCTGTTGCCCGGATCAATGGCAATAATCGGGCATTTTTCACTCATAAATACGACCTCCCAAATTCCTGAATAAACCGGGCTTCCGGCCAGCCATAGTGTTCCATAGCCTTTTTCTGCGCCCAGCGCTTCAGCCGAAGATCAGCATCATGGTTGTTGTGGATGGCGGTCGGGCCGTTCTGATGGCACCACGGGCAAAGCGTCACCCACAGGCCCAGACGCTTGCTCTTTGCCCGGTAGGCGCTCCCGAAGTACACCTCATGCCGTGCTGTGCCATACCGCCCGCAGATCAGGCAGACCGGCTTATCATGCAGGATGCTGGGTGCATAGCCGTTGGAATCCAGCTTTTCGCCGTACTCATTCAGCGGCATCCGTCTCACCTCCCGTCACAATCCAGACCTTGTGAGAACCCCAGCCCGACCACGAAATCGCTTCCGCATGGGTGCCAACGGCCACATCTAAGGCATTTTCCTTGATGAGTGAGCCGGTATCCTGAACCACCCTCATCCCTACGCCCTCAATCAGAATGACCGTGCCATAGGGAAAGATGCTGGTGTCAGCGGCCACCGTCACGCCCGGCTGAACCTTGGCACCGCTGGATGTGATGCCCTGCCCCTCCCCGCAGATATGCGGGTATTCCTCGGAGCAGTAGGCTGTGCAGTGAAACTCTCCTGCGTATGTAAGGGCAATGCTCTGATCTGCGGCAAGCGTGTCCGTGAGCTGCTCAACCTCGGTCTGCATCTGCTCAATGGTTTCCTTGCGCTCCACGGCCTTGTTCATCCAGTTTTCTTTCTGGCTGGCGTAAATGTCCCGCTCCATGGTGAGTTCGTCTACCCGGCGGGTATAGACCGCGCTGGCAAGGGCGCTGCCGGTAAAAAGGCTGACTGCACAGGCCAGCGACACGATAGAACGAAGCTGCATTTCAACCTCCAATCTGAGCTTTTGCCCCGCTGGGCAGTGCCGGGGGCATCCGATCCGCATCCTTGGCAGCATCCACTGCCTTGACAAAACCGGGCTTGACGTACTGCAAGAGATCCGCATTGGAGCGGTCAAGGGCATCCACCAGCCCCGCCGGGGAGCCAGCCCATTCCCGCACAGCGGCAGGCAAGGCACCGAAGATGCTCCTGTTCTCTGCCCGGAAGTCCTCTGCGGTCAGCTTCCCGGTGGCCGTCACCAGTCCGCCGTGGGTGGCATAGTACTGGTTCCGCTCAATCTTCCGGGCGGCAACGATGGCCTGCGTCCACAGGTCGTTTGCTGTAGGCTGACCGGCGCTCTGCAACTTGCGGATTTCTGCGCACCAGTCAACCAACAGCTGGTTCTGATACCGGCACACCGTCAGCGCTTTTGTCAAAGCCGCCGCGGCCACATCATCCGGGATGTCTTTGAGCGCGGCGGCGTAAATCTGCGACCGCGCCGTGCGCTCATCGGTAGAAAGCGGCCGGCCGAAGTAGTTTTCAATCAGTGCCAGCGCATTCTTCAAACATTCAACTGTCATCCTAAACCTCCGAAAATTGCATCATAATCATCCTTGGCGGAAGGCTTTTGCTGTTGACCTGCCGGGGGATTGCGCCGCTCATCACGAGACTGCACATCGCCAATGGTTTTCACGCCCTCATTTTTCCATGCTTTCAGGATGCCGTTGACGTAGTTCCACTTGCGAATCCCAGCCAGTGCAGCCTTTTTGATAGCCAGCAGGATGAGGTCATCCGTGAAGATTTCCCGCCAGCCCATCAGGGCATCACTCGCCGCCGGGGGGAAGCTGCCAATGTTGTCCTCGAAAGAGCGGATAATCTCAGACAGCCCAGCATCAACAGCCGTACTACCGTTATCTCTTACTCTTTCTCTGTTCTCCATCTCTTTATCTTTCTCTATCTCTTTATCTTTCTCTATCTCTTTCTCTGTAGGGACATTTTCCCCACCATCACTGGACACATTGTGTCCACTTGTGTGTCCAGTGTCGTGTCCCTCTTGTAGCTCCTTGTTCGCAGCATTACTACGAATTCTGCGATTTTTCGCCGCCCAGTCGGTTTCACTGCCAATCATGTTCTGATAATCAGAGATTGACAGTGTTCCGTCCGGGTTTTCAAAAATCAAGCCGATTTGTTTATAAACAGTCAGAGCCAAACGGACGGTTGACAGAGGGAACCATTTGCATTCCCTCTGAATCTTTTCGGCATCGTAGGGAATGAGCATTTCTCCGATTTTGGAAACCAAACAACCGTTTGTATTGATGGTCTTGAGACACAGCATTTGATAGAGAACAACATAGTTGGCACCGTCTGGCTGGCTCATAAGATAGTCAATTTCATCCGATGACATGAAACTATCTTTGAGCTTTATCCAGTAATACCGTTTACCAGTTGCCATCAATGAACCTCCTTAGAACGGCAGATCATCGGCATCGTCCAGAACCGAGAAATCATCGTCACTGCCCTGAGAAAAGCTCTGGCTGACCTGAACATTGCCGGGATGATCGGCCGCTCCCTGCCACTGTTGGCGCTGGCTCTGGGTGGCAAAGCCCATCTGCTGGGACTGCGGCTGCTGATTCCGATAGGTGGCCGGTGGCGGGTTCGTCCCGCCATCATCCACGGTCCCCTGCTGGTTGTCCTGCTTCGGCCCCGCAAAATAGATGTTGTCCACCACGAACTCAATCGCCGTGCGGTTGTTTCCGTTCTTATCCTCATACTGCCGCGTCTGGCAGCGGGAATGAACTACAGCGGCGCTCCCCTTGCGGAAATACCTGCTGACGAACTCCGCCGTCTTGCCCCATGCGGTAAAGGTGAGCCAGTCCGTGGGGCGGTGGCCGTTGGCATCCACCATGTCCCGGTCAACCGCCATGCGGAAACTTGCCACCTGCTTTCCCGTCTGGGTGGTTCTCAGTTCAGGATCAGCGGCGAACCGCCCCTGAAAATCACAGCTGTTCAGCATCGGTCAACCTCTCTGCTCCCTGCGCGTGCATCGCCGCCAAAGGTTCAACCATGCCCGGAATGACAGGGGCAGGAGCTTCAGCGTCCAATTCCGCCGAATGCAACGCATCATGCATGTTCTGAACGAACTCGTGAAATGTGTACTTTTCCGTGGTAATCGCGCAGCTTTCCAACTTGTGATAGATGATTTTCAGCTCCGTGTTTGCTGCCAGCAATTCCTTGTACTCATCCACCGGAATTGCAATAACTTCCGGTCTTGCGCCATACGTATTCATAATTTTTCCTTTCCGGTCATTTTGACCATTCTTCTTTGTAACGAGCCAGCTGTTCCGGGGTATCCGTCTGGATGCCCAGTTCCTTGGCTTCTTCGATTGCGCCGTCCACAAGACGGGCAAATTCCTTTGAATCCATCTTGTGGCTTTCCTTGTAGACAAAATAGCAGGAGTAGTCTTTTCCGTTTTCCTTCCGGGTTTCATAGAGCCGGACATAGGGGTAAAAGTCGCTGGGATCTGCGGTCGGCGGGAGTTTCAGGCCAACAGGCTTGCCGTCCTTGTCGCGGGCAAGCGCTCCATACGAAACCACGAGCCGCCGCTTTACTGCATCCTCGCTCTCGCCGGTCTCCGCAGAAATCTTGTTGCACAAGACGTGGAAATACGCATTTGCTGACAGGCTGCGCTTTTCCCTGTGCTTTTTGATTTCCACATCCAGAACCGGCTCCTGATGGAGCTTGTCCCAGATTTCCCGGAAGTCGCCGTTGATTTCCAGCGTGACCCGTTGTTTCCCGCCGAGGGTAAAAGCCATGTCTACCAGCCGCCCGGTCATGTGACATCCTCCTTGTCCTGATGGCAGTGCATATAGATATAGGCGCCGTTCTGCCCCATGTTGGCGTATAACCAGTCATTGATCTTGGCAAGGCTCATGTGGTTGTGCAGCACTCCCAGCTCGTAAATGTACTCACCGTTCAGCTTTTTCTCTGCAATTTTGGCTTGGATTTCTGCGTCATCGTAGTTGGCTTCCACCATGTACAGGTCATAGTTTGGAGCCGTGATGCCGTTCAAATTGTTCATGTCTGTGCAGTAAAACAGCTTTCCTGACTTGAGCCAGACTTTCCACCCGCAGTTCGGAACATTGTGCTTGACCATATCGGGCCTGACATTGCAGATGCCGTATCCGTACATGTGCCCCGGCTCCAGAACATCAATCTGCGAGACCGGCACCCCTGCATCCACCAGCGGCTTGCACAGCCATGCACAGCACGCAAAGCGGAGTGTGGGGCGTTTTTCCGCTAAAAGCCGGAGCGTTGTCGGCTGGAAGTGGTCACCATGAATGTGAGTGAGCAGAACCAACTTCAACGCCCGGTATACTTTCGACAGCGCCTTGAACGAAACGCCGCAGTCAATCAGGATTTTTTGGTCAATCACCACCGCATTGCCTTTACTGCCAGTTGCGATGATGTTGTAGTCGATCATAACGAGCTGAGGTCAACCACCGGCTCGGCGGTCGTGGGTTCGCTCTGAGCAATGTCCACATGGGGCAATGCCTGCCCATCGCCCACCTCAGGCTTCCCGGTATGCAGTTCTGGTTGCTCCTGTGCGTCAGACATGACCTCCTGCGTAGTAAGGATTTCGCCATTATCTGCTACCGCTGCCACGGCATTATCGCTTTCCAAAGCCTTGGTCATTTCGATGCTCATAACACCCCAGCGAGAAATAAGCTGTCGAAGCATGGTTTTCTTTGCCATGTCGTCGAACGACTTATACCAAAAGGACGAATACTTCCACATTTCGCTCTCCGGGATTTTGCCAGCCAGCAATTCCTCGTACTTCTGCCGACTGAACGCCTTGGAGTAGGTATCTGCGTGGTTCATCATTTTTTCTTTGGACCAGTACAGCACCTTGCGGAAACCGTTCATGTACTCAAAGTAAGCCATGTAGCCAACGGTAGGTAGCGCATCCCGCTGATCGTCATCCTCGACGAACTGGAATTTGGCTTTTCCGGTTTCCGGGTCTTTGCCGAGGTACTCGCCCTGCTTGATGACCATAACATCCAGATCCTTGTACTGGCCGCTGCGTAAGGCCAGCTGGATGTAGCCCTTATAGCCCAGAACAAACTGTGCCGTAACACTCTCCTGGCGGATCAGCCTGTTGTTGCGGTCATACTTGGCTTTCTGCTTGAAAGGCACGAGGTAGTACTGCCCCAGCTGAGGGGACGGGCTGAGGTTCAGGCTTTCACCCAGCAGGGCACCGGCCAAAATCGTGCCGGCATCGCATTCCTGCAGGGCGGGGTTGACGGCCACCGCCGAGGTAATGCTGGCCGTGAACCGGCGGGCGCGGGCCGGGTCGCGCAGAGTGTTGGAGATCAAGGACTGATAGCCCTTGGTGGTGATTGCCACGGAGAACTTGGGCTTCTGCTGTACCTGCATCTGATTATAAGTTGCCATATTCAATACCTTCCTTTTCCAGATAATGCTTCAAACCGATCAGCTGGGCTTTGGTGCCTTTCGCATAAAAGCGGGTCATCAGGATAGGCTCAGCCGCCGGGGTGGACTGAAGTTCAGGCTGGGGTTCCGGCTGAGTGCCGGCTTCCGGCAGTTCGGACGGCTCCTGTACCGGGGCGGGCAATTCAACCGCCGAAGCCGCCACAACAGCGGCGCGGGCTTTTTCGGCAGCGGCTTCCCGTTCGGCCTGCCGGGCGCGGCGCTCTTCTTCCCGCCGACGCTGTTCCTCCAGCGCCTTGTGCCGGTCACCCACAGTCTTGATGGCGTTGGGCAAATCCAAATTGCTGCGGTACTCCACCATGATCTCGGCGGCGTTGTCCATGCCCTCAATTGCGGCCACGTCGGCCACAATGCCGTCCACGAATGCCTTTGCCTGCTTTTTCAAAGAGGCCAGGCTGTCGCTCATGTTGACTTTCGGGCGGTAGGTCAGATTATCCAGCCAATCAATGTCGGCGGCTTCCACCAGTTCGCCGTAGTAGTCCATGAGCGCTTCCGTCTTCTGAGCCACAATGCCAGAGGTCACATCCGCGATTTTCTGCTTCAGTTCGGCATCTGCCTGCTGGAACGGTGCCGTCACGCACTCCCGGTAGACCTGCTCAAAGGCATTGTAGGGTTCAAGGATTTTGCTCTTGATGGCCGTGCGCTGGGCTTCGTACTCCTTGAATTCCTTGGTAAGCTGGGCGCGGGCATCTTTGACGCTCTTATAGGTTTCTTCGGTGCAGATCAGCGAAGTGGCTTCGGCAGTGCGCCGCTCAATGTCTGCCTTTACGCTGTGAAGCCGCTCGACAATGATAGGCAACTGCTGAAGTTCGATGACCTGCAATGTGGTATCCTGTGCCATATCGCACTCTCCTTTCAATTTTTGAATATTACATAATGGCCGGTGGTCTTGTTCATCAGAACCCAGCCGCCGGCATCCGGGCTGTCCTGAATGAAAAGGTACTGCCGGGAATCCCAGCCATGTGCAGAAAGGGCTTCTTTCTGCTTGCGGGTCAGCCTTTTGGGCCGGGCATTCATGTGTCTGCCACTCATACGATGCTCACCTCCTCATTCCAGCGCTTCAGCAACGAGGGCTGCATGGTGATGATCTTGTAGCCGGTGGCTTCCAGCTCAGTGCTGCGGTCGTAGCTCTGCACGTCCTGCGCGTGCCGTGTGACAGCGTTTGCCAGACCATAGAGGGAAAGGTCACCGCCCGCGATAAGATGTCCCAGAATGCCCTCGCTCTCGTTCTGGCGGATGTTGAACTCCTTGGCCGCAAGCTCAACCACCTTGGGAGCCGCCGCCGGGAGAATGGGTGCTTCCTTGGCATCCCGGAGTTTCTGCACCAGCGCATTGAACCGGGCTTCATCGACCGCCGCCCGAACGGTGTCCTCAATCTTCATCAGGAACGCCCGGTCATCGGCTTCGATGGTCTCATCCCGGAAAATCCCGAAATCGCCATCCACGCTTTCATTGATGCGGCCAACATGGCGCTTGCCAACACCCACATCCGCCACCATGCCATTGGTACAGACAAGACGGTAAATCAGAGGCTTCACGGAAACGCTGCCCATGCCGACCTCAGAATTGGAAATCAGGATGCCGGCCTGAACGATGTCCCCCGGCACTACTTCGGTCTGGATTCGCTCATTGACAACCTTGATGTACATGCGGGTATCGGTCAGCTCACAGCTTTCAATGCGGGCACCCTGCATTTCAGAAATAATCGGCAGGACCGTTTGGGCAACCTCGTAGTTGTCGATGCGGCGGTAGCGGTCGGAGAGAATGGCGCGGGCGGTGCCGTCAAGGGTACGAACCATGCGGCGGGTGTCCGGGGACTGCTGGAACCAGCCATTGACGTTTGCCATCAGCAAGCCGGGGTTCTCTGCCCGCATCCGCTCGTAGTAGGGAGCCGGGATCTTCAGCTGCAATCCCAGCTGGCGGTGGGCATTTTCGTTCAGCTGGAACGGGGTGTTGCCGATCACGAGGTCAAAGTTCTCGTTGACGGCGGTCATCTGCATAGCGCCCGCCGTGGCAACGTAGTCCTTTTTGACCTTGGCCTGCCGGTCAAGTTCAATCGCCAGTTCCTGCAAACTTCTTCCGTATTTCATTGAAATCTCCTTTTCTTTCAGAAAAACAACCGGGACAAGCCCGAAATCACATAAACTTGCGGATCAGGTCACCTACCGCGGTATCACGGAGAACACGGCCGAACCATGCTCCCAAACCATCGAACACGCCCTTGCTGTCCAGCCAGATCAGCAGTGCCGCTCCAAAAGCGGTCAGCCAGAACTGGAATACCGGGACACGAGCCGCCGCCTGTTCGGGGGTGAGGTGGTACATGAACATCAGCAATTCCTGCATCTTTACTCCTCCCCGCCGCAATAGATCTTCTCGGCCTGTTCAACGCTGGTGTCATCGAATGCCCAGTGCAGTTCATGCAGCACCTTTTCGATGGTCTTTTCGTCAAGCCCGGCTCTCTGCATAGCCAGCAGGCAGTATCCGGTACAGGCCGCGTTGCTCCATGCGCCATTCAGCGCAAGTGCTTCAAACAAAGAAATCTGTTCCTCGTGGGTCATGTGCGGCTCTCCTTTCTCAGGTGTTCAGCTTTCCATGCGTCCAGCTGTTCACGCCCGCCGGGCTGGCTGACGATGGAAAAGTAAAATTCCAAACATCCCTTTGCCAGCTGGTACTGGGCTTCCGGCGTGATGCTGGAAACATCAACTTTTATGTCGGACATCTTGGATTTCTTTCTCTTGTATAGCCCACTTGATTTCCGAGGGGAAATCAGTTAAACTAAAAAACGATGATGCAGCCTTTCTCAGACGTTCCTCCGGGAACGTGGACAGATAACCTTGCTCGGTATGGCGCATCGCTTCTGGCATCGCCCTGTTCCAGCAGGACGGTGCCTTTTTTCTTGTGTTCTCCAATTCACCCCCATTGTGTAGCCTTTCGTCGCATATATGCGACAATTTAGGCAAAAAATATCGCAGAGAAGTCCCTTGCGGTAAAGTTCAGCGCCCGCGCTATTGCATTGGCTTCTCCAATGGTGAAATTTTCGCCTTTTTCGGTCAGCTTCCGATAAAACGTCGATTTGCTGACCCCGATAATATTTGACAGCGCTTCGACCGAAAAGTTGTTTTCGATCATCTTTGCTCTCAATTTTCGCACATTCACTTTGTTCACCTCCTTTTTGCGTCGCATATTTGCGACATCCGTATTGTACGCCCTTTCCGTTTCAAAGTCAAGAGTTTTTTCGCATCCCATGCGAAATATTTTTTGAAAACCGGGAAATTGAATTGCAAATTTGCGAATTTTATGTATAATAGAGATTAAAAGGGAGGGCTTCAAATGACCATTGGAGATAGAATTCGTGATAGACGGCAAGAACTTGGTTTTTCAGTCGATGAGCTTGCAGCACGTTTGGGGAAAAACCGTGCTACAGTTTACCGCTATGAAAACGGCGATATTGAAAAACTTCCTGTTGCCATACTGGAGCCTCTTGCATCCGCTCTTGAGACCAATGAAGCCTACCTTATAGGGCTAGTGGATGATCCAAGACCTTTGGGAAGCTCTATTGGAATGGCTGCCGATAAGAAAAAAGCCGCCCTCCAGCAGGAGGACGGCAAAGTGGCTGAGATTATGGAGCTGTTTGTGAATCTTCCGGCCGACAAGCAGCAGGAGGCCTTGAGTTACCTGCGCTACCTGTCAGCGAGCGCAGATAAGTGAGCAACGCTTCCCGGTCGGCATCCGACAGGGCTTTTACCTGCTCAACGATTTTGGAATAATCTTCCGATTTCATGCGCTGGCATCCCCTTTCCTGTAAGATTGCTCCCGGAAGCAGCTCAAATATAACAGCTTCTTCCCTGCTTTGTCAGCGTTTCGGTAGATTTTTCCGTTTTTCAGCAAAATAAAAACGCCCACGGTGTTACCAGCACCGCAGGCGTTCCAGATCAGCTTACTCAGAGATGGTACAGGGATAAAACCTGTCCAGAGCAATAACAGACCTCGCAGATGTTATTGTACCACCTCCGGGCAGGCTTGTCAAAGTGTACCCGGAGGTATTTTTATGGGCAAAAAGCAAAAGACAAACGGCGGCGATGCGGTGATCTACGCCCGCTATTCTTCCCACAATCAAAGGGATGTTTCCATCGAACAGCAGGTTGAAGCCTGCCGAAAGCACGCCGCAGAGCTGGGACTGACCGTCACCGCCACCTATGAGGACCGCGCGATCAGCGGCAAAACGGACAAGCGCCCATCTTTCCAGCGTATGATGCGGGATGCCGAGCAGCACAAGTTCGCCTATGTGCTGGCATGGAAAAGCAACAGAATAGGCCGCAACATGATGCAGGCGCTGGTAAATGAGAGCCGCTTGGTTGATTGCGGGGTCAAGGTCTTTTATTCTGAAGAAGATTTTGACGATAACGCCGCCGGGCGCTTTGCTTTGAGATCAATGATGAACGTCAATCAGTTCTATATCGAAAACATGGCCGAGGATGTGAAGCGCGGCCTATACGATAATGCCAAAAAGGGGCTTGTCAATGGCAGTCTCCCACTTGGCTATAAGCGTGGCGCCGACGGAAAGCCCGAAATTGATGAGCCGAAAGCGGCCATTGTCCGGGAGATTTATACGAGAGTCGCCGCCGGGGAACTTTTTGCCAGCATAGCCGATGACCTCAATGCTCGTGGAATCAAAACCGCCAGAGGGCGTGAATGGAACAAAGGCAGCTTCCATGTCCTCTGCCATAACGATAGATACCGCGGAATTTACATGTACGGCGACATTCGCATCCCCGGTGGAATGCCGCGCATCATCAGTGATGAGCTTTTCTACGATGCACAGGAGGCCTACAGCATGAAAAAGGATAACCGCTATGGACGCGCCCGCCACGGGGCAGAAAACTATCTTCTGACCGGCAAGCTGTACTGTGGGCATTGCGGGGGCTATATGGTCGGGATCTCTGGCACCAGCAAGACCGGCGAAATGCATTATTACTACGCCTGTCAAAAGCACCGGCTGGAACACACCTGCGAAAAGAAAGCCATCCGCCGGGATGTGATTGAAAATGCTGTGGCGCGGGCCATTATGATGTACTGCTTGGACGATGAAACCATAGACTTCATCGTAGACAGCACCATTGCTTACTTCAAGCAAAAAGACCATGAGCTTCACATTGAAGCCATGGAAAACGAACTTGCGGCTGTTCAGCAGGCCATATCCAACTTGATGAAAGCAATCGAAGCTGGTATTATCACCCCGACCACCAGAACCCGGCTTCTTGACCTTGAGGAGCAGCAAGCAAAGCTCTCAGCCAAAATCAACACGGCTAAAGCAGAGCGGGTCGAAATTGACCGGGATGACCTCATCGCTGGGCTTCAGCTTTTCCGTACCGGGGATATAAAAAATAAAAAGTTCCTGGCAAAGCTGTTCAACACGTTCCTGATCGCGGTGTATCTTTACGATGACAACCGGCTCAAAATCGTATTCAGCTTTACCGGGAACCATAACAGCGTGGAAATCCCGCTGGAGCTGGACAATGATTGTCCAGACAGCGAGATTGTCTCAGACGAAACCGAAGTTCGTATGAGCCACTTAGAGTGCCGAAAAAATTTAGGGTCGCCGCCCTCATCGGGGGAAGCCGAAAAGGGCGATGATTGTTCAGACGGGAGATTTGTTCGTACAGCCCCACTTCCGCCGCATAAAAAGGCCCTCCAAGCTTACGCTTGAGGGGCTTTTTATTTTGCTTATTTTACACCTTGCCGCCGTGCAGCTCTGCATACATCTTGGAACGGCACTCGGCCACAGCCGGGGTCATGTTCACATAGTGCTTATGCGGGCACTCCAGACGCAGTTCGCTCTCCCAGGTCTCCTCGGTGAGCTGCTTTGCAATGTAGGCCTTCTTCTCTGCGATCGAAGGCAGCTCAATGGCCAGCTGACCATTCAGCACATGCGGCACCAGCAGCTTTTTGACCTTGGTGGGGGTAATGGTGACGGTGCGCTCGATGGCATCGGAGTCCAGATTGACCATCGTGACGGGCTTGCCCGCCTCGATGACTTCATCATCCATGGCGATCAGGTCACACTGGGCCTGACCATTTTCATCGTAGAGGCGCCACGGCATCTTCTTGCCCGGAATGATGGCCTTGCTGGCGGAATCCGAGCACTTCATCTTGGGAGTGTAGCTGCCGTCCGGCTGCTTGACCGCCACCAGCTTGTACACACCGCCGAACACGGGGTCGGAAGCAGAGGTGATCAGGTTTTCGCCCACGCCGTAGGAGTCAAAATGAGCGTGCTCATACAGCTCCATGTTGGCGATCTTCTTTTCGTCCAGACCATTGGAAGCCACCAGCTTGATGTAAGGCTTACCGGCCGCATCCAGTGCCTTGCGCAGGCGCTTGGAGCCGCGGGCCAGGTCGCCGGAGTCGATACGGGCGCTCTTGACGCGGCGGTTCGGGTCGTTGGGGTATTTTTCGATGAGGTAATCGTCCAGTTTAATGAGGTTGGGCAGACCGCTCTCCATGATATTATAGGTGTCCAGCAGCAGACTGACCGAATCCGGGTAGGTATCGGCAAAGGCCTTGAAGGCATCAAACTCCGTGGGGAAGAACTCGATGAAGCTGTGCGCTACGGTGCCCACAGCCTTGACCTCCGCGCCGAACTTCATCTCGGCCAAGCAGTTGGCAGTGCCCACGCAGCCGCCCAGAACAGCAGCATATGCACCATCGTTGCCGGCGCTTTCGCCCTGCGCACGGCGGGTGCCGAATTCCATCACGCTGCGGGGCGTGTGGGTGTTCAGGCCGGTGACGCGGGTAGCCTTGGTGGCGATCAAACTGTGGAAGTTCATGGTCTGCAGCAGGTAGGTCTCGATCAGAATTGCGCCCACGAGGTCGCACTCGATGCGCACCATCTGCACATGCGGGTATGCCACCGTGCCCTCGGGCAGAGCGTACATGTCGCCCTTCCACTGATAGGTGCGCAGATACTCGCAGAATTCCTCACTCATGCCCTTGGTGCGCAGCCACCAGATATCCTGTGCATTGAAGTGGTAGTTCAGCAGGAAGCGGGTCAGCTTGCGCTGGCCGGCGCTGATGGAGTAGCCCTGAGCATCCGGGTTCTTGCGGAAGAACATATCAAACACCAGCGTGGTGTCCTTGAATCCGTGCAGGAACAGGCAGTTTGCCATTGTAAATTCATAAAAATCCACGACCATTGCGGGGTTGTCGTAGTCCTCATCTGGAATATAAGGCACAACCTTGATTTCGTCCATGAATAGTATCCTCTCTTCTTTACACCCGGCAAAGGCTCCTTGCCGTCCCCTGCCGTTCTGACCTGTGGGAAGGTTTGCGCACCTGCCTGTCTTGACAGTGCGTTTCTATCATGATATCACCAAACGCAGAGCGGTGCAAGCATTTTTGGAAAATCCCGGTCAATTTCCGGTAAGAAAAAGCCGCCCATACACAAACAGCACGGGCGGCTTTCAGAACAAACGTGTTAACCGTTGATGATATTGGGGGTAGCATTCTTCAGCACAACGTCGTGGCTGGCGCCCTCCACGATGGAGGTGGAGGAAACGACGGTCAGCTTGGCCTTCTGCTGCAGTTCGGGGATGGAGAGTGCGCCGCAGTTGCACATGGTGCTCTTGACCTTGTACAGAGTGGTCTGCACACCGTCAGCCAGAGGGCCGGCATAGGGCACGTAGCTGTCCACGCCTTCCTCAAAGCTCAGCTTGCTGGAACCGCCCAGATCGTAGCGCTGCCAGTTGCGGGCACGGTTGGAGCCTTCGCCCCAGTACTCCTTCATATACTGGCCGTTGATGCGCACCTTATTCGTGGGGCTTTCGTCAAAGCGGGCAAAGTAGCGGCCCAGCATCACAAAATCCGCACCCATGGCCAGTGCCAGCGTGATGTGGTAATCGTGGACGATGCCGCCGTCGGAGCAGATGGGCACGTAGATGCCGGTCTCCTTATAGTACTCATCGCGGGCCTTTGCCACCTCGATGACAGCGGTAGCCTGACCACGGCCAATGCCCTTGGTCTCGCGGGTGATGCAGATAGAACCGCCGCCAATGCCGATCTTCACGAAGTCTGCACCAGCCTCGGCCAGGAAGCGGAAGCCCTCGGCATCCACAACGTTGCCTGCGCCCACCTTGACGGTATCGCCGTAGTGCTCACGGATCCAGCCGATGGTGCGGCTCTGCCACTCGGAGTAACCCTCGGAAGAGTCGATGCACAGCACATCCACACCGGCATCCACCAGTGCGGGCACGCGCTCAGCGTAATCGCGGGTGTTGATGCCAGCACCCACCACATAGCTCTTGTTCTTATCCAGCAGTTCGTTGGCGTTCTTCTTGTGGGAATCGTAGTCCTTACGGAACACCATATACTTCAGGTTGCCCTCGGCATCCACCAGAGGCAGGGTGTTGATCTTGTTATCCCAGATGATGTTGTTGCAATCGTGCAGGGAGGTGTTCTCCGGTGCAGTGACCAGCTTTTCAATGGGAGTCATGAAGGTGGTGACAGAGGCATCATCCGGGGTGTGGTTGATGCGGTAGTCACGAGATGCAACAATGCCCAGCAGCTTGCCGCTCGGAGTGCCATCGGCAGTGATGGCAATGGTGGAGTGGCCGGTGCGTGCCTTCAGCTCCAGCACATCGTGCAGAGTGGCAGTGGGGGCCAGGTTGGAATCGGACACGACATAACCGGCCTTGAAGCTCTTGACACGGCGCACCATGGCAGCCTCGTTCTCAATGCTCTGAGAGCCGTAGATGAAGGACACGCCGCCCTGACGGGCCAGTGCAATGGCCAGCTTATCGCCAGAGACCGCCTGCATGATAGCGCTGATCATGGGAATATTCATCTGCAGGGGGCACTCCTCCTCGCCCTTGCGGTACTTGACCAGCGGGGTCTTGAGGCTGACAGCCGTGGGGATATTCTCTGCAGAGGAATAGCCGGGGATCAGCAGATATTCACCGAAAGTGCGGGAAGGTTCTTTATAGAAATAAGCCATGTTCAAACTCCTTTTCTCTTAACGCATCAACATCAATCGGATTCATGTTTGCAACCTATAAATTGATTGTATATACTGTACCACAAAGCCAGCCGGAATACAAACCCCCGCCGCGCCAAACTTTGTAAATGTCCTTTGCAGAAAAACAGGCAAATTGCCCACCAAAATGGCGTAAGGTCATACTTTCCCGCATGAGAAGCCGGTTTTTGCGTGATTTATGGATGCAAAAAAGCTCGTCCAGAACGGACGAGCTTTTTTGCACACGAAGCGGGATACCGCCTGTGCGGCACATGGATCACGACTGTGAAGGAGAACAGCCGGAGGAGGAGAACCTGTGCCCGATATCCCAAAAAACAAGAAGAAAAAGATTTCACACTCAGCAGGGTCGTTTGCCCTTGCTGTAACCATATTGTAACTCTTTTGAAACCATTTTGCAATAGGGTTTTGTAATTTTTCTGTAATTTCTTTTGTTAACTTTTTGTAGACACATATAAAACCCCTGCCAGAAAATTTCCGGCAAGGGCCTTGCAGATCATTCTTTATTTTCTTAATAGCACTTTTTGCAAGCAGTGAAGCCTTCCGCTTTTGCTTTCGACAATGTAACCTTTTCCGGGTCTTTCATATTGCTGCAGGTAGACTTGCTGTGATATTTTTTGCCGCCGTGCGTTGGGACCCAGACCATCTGCTCCGTCTTTTTGCCGGCAGAAATGGTCTGAACGGCTGCAGTGGACGGCTTGCAGGCCGCAGTTTGTACCCTGGCGGCAGACGCCGTCGGGCACAGCAGACTGAAGCACAGTACCAGAATGGCCGCAAGGACTCGGAGATGTTTTTTCATTTGTTTTATCCTCCTTTGGACAATCAGAAAATCCTTCTAATAAAAGAGTACTCCCTGTTCCTCAGAGGATGCAATTCTCAAAATGCGCTGTTTTTTCTGCACGGGTGACGCTTTTTTGCATTGCTCGCTTATTTTCAGCTAAAAGCGGCGCAGCGGTTCTCTTGAAAAATCAACGATTTACACGTTTGTCTTTCCCACCTCCAGATAGCACTCAAAGCTGGTCTGGCCGTTGTGCTTTCCGACCACATACCAGCCATCCGCCGAAGGGGCATAAAACACCTCTGCCGTTTCTCCCATCGGGATCTCGCGGTGGTAGTTGATAGAAGCAAAGGTCACGGGGCCTTTGCGCATCACTTCCAGCGGCAGCGCATCGCAGACAAGGTCCAGATAGAATGCGTTGTTCAAATGGCCGTTCAGATCGCACTGGGAATAATGCGCCGTCCACTCCCCTGCGCTGGTCAGACCATCCTTGCACTTGTGCAGCTGCAAAGGCAGCTCGCCCTCCACCGTATCGTTCCAGAAATTCTCCACCGTCCAGCCCGGCTCCCGCAGGATACGGCCCTCGGCAAGGCTTGCCACGATCCAGCGGCAGTCCACCATAGCCACCTCTTTGCCCTCGGCATCGGTCAGGGTGGTGATGCGTTTGACGGAACCATGTTTGCTGACCTGCGCCCGGGAGGTAAGGGTCAGCGTTTCGGCACGCTGGGGCACGCGGTCAAATTTCAGGGCCTGCTTGCCCACCAGAAAGGTCACACCGCGATCTTTGAAGAACTGGTCATCCATACCAAAGGCGCGGGCGTGGTCTGTCGAAATCTGCTCCACATAGCGCAGCAGGGCGCTGGGCTTGAGCAGGCTGCGGAAGTCAGCATCTGCGTTCATGACTGTCATGGTCTCGGTGTAAAAGAACTGTTCCATGGTTTTTCCTTTCTATAAAAAGAGACCACTGCACGTTGTTCTGTGCAGCAGCCTCCTTTGCGTTTAATACTGATTGCGGTTGCGCCTGCGGACCTTGCGCCAGATGTTGAAGCAGGCCAGCGCTACCATGGCTGCCAGCAGCGCAAGGAACAGCAGACTGCTGCCACCCTCGTCGTAGCTCTTCATTTCGCTCCACTTCACGTCCAGCTCGCTGTTCACATCGTCGCTCAGGGCAGTGAACACCTTTTCCTTTGCGGCTTTCTCTTCGGACGGATAAGCGATCTCGCTCTCCTTCAGATCCTCGTCCAGCACCTCCCACACATCCTGCATGGGGGTGGTGTAGCCGATGTACTCGGCGTTTGCCTTGCCGATGTCCGTCTCACACATGAAGTTGATGAACATTTCCGCAGCTTCCTGATGTTCACTGGCAGCAGGAATGGTCATGCAGTCCACGGAAAGCACGCTGCCTTCCTCCGGGAACACCCATGCAAGGTCGGGATTATCGTCGATCATGGTGATGGCATCGCCGGAGTAGTACACACCGACGGCTGCCTCGCCGCCGATCATCTTATCAAAGATCTCGTCCATGACGTAGGCCTGCACCAGCGGTTTCTGAGCCTTCAGCTCTTCCACCACCTCATCCACCTCTTCGGTGGACTGCGGGTTGATATCGTGGCCGCTCTTAAAAGCAGCAATGGCGTAGGCATCGCGGCTGTTGTTGAACATCAGGATATTGCCTGCGTACTGCTCGTCCCACAGGTCGGCCCAGCTGGCAGGCGCTTTGTCCACCATGGTGGTGTTATAAATGATGCCGGTGGTGCAGAGCATATAGGGCACGGTGTAGGCATTCTGCGGATCGTAATCCGGATCCACGTATTCCTGATTGATCTTTTTGAAGTTCGGGATATTGTCGTAGTTCAGAGGCTTGAGCATCCCCTCGGCAATCATTTTTGCCACCATGTAATCCGACGGAATGACCACATCGTAGTTGGCTGCGCCGGACTTGAGCTTTGCGTACATGGACTCGTTGGAGTCGAAGGTGGTGTAGTTCACCTTGATGCCGGTGAGCTTTTCAAAGGCCGCCACCACGTCCACGCTGTCGTCCGAGCCGTTGGAGATGTACTCGCCCCAGTTATAGACATTGATGGCCATGTTCTGGCCCTTGAAGCGGGTCCAGTCGTAATCGTCCGACACCGAGACATCCTCGGTCACCTCAATGGTGCCGGCGGCAAAGGCGGGCATTGCACAGCAGACCGTCATTGCCAGCGCCAGCAGCAGCATAGCAAAACGTTTCATCACACGCCCTCCTCTCTCAGCGCCTTCTGGTCGCGGCGGTAGCTGCGGCTCTCCATTGCGTTGGAGATCAGAATGATGCACAGAATGACCACGAACATGATGGTGGACAGCGCATAGATCTCCGGGCTGACCTTTTTGCGGGTCATGGAGTAGATGGCGATGGGCAGCGTTTCCACCGTGCCGCAGTTGAAATAGGAGATCATGAAGTCGTCGATGGAATAGGTCAGGCAGATGAGGAATGCCGACAGGATGGCCGGGCTGATCTCCGGCAGGATGACCTTGAAGAAGGCCTGCCTGGGGTCGCAGCCAAGGTCGAGCGCTGCCTCATACAGCTTGATATCCAATTGCTTGAGCTTGGGCGTGACGTTGAAGATGACATACGGCACATTGAACGCAATATGCGCAATGAGCAGCGTCGGGAAGCCCATGATGGTATCCGGTAGCCAGGAGACACCCCCGGCAAAGCGCTGGTAGGCCACGAACAGCAGCATGAGCGAGATGCCGGTGATGATCTCCGGGTTGACCACCGGGATATAGGTGATGTTGGTGACGACAAGGCGGCTCCCGCGGCCCATGGACGCAATGCCCAGACTTGCCGCTGTACCCAGCACAGTGGCAATGACCGCAGAGATCAGAGCCACTTCCAGCGAGACCAGCAGCGCATGCAGGATGGAGGAGTTGTGCAGCAGGCTGGAGTACCACTTGAGGGTAAAGCCGGTGAAGAGCGAATAGCCCTTGGACTGGTTGAAGCTGAATACGATCATGTATGCAATGGGCAGGTACATGAAGCAGAAAAACAGCACGATATAGACGCGCTGCATCAGGCGCAGATGTTTCGTTTTCATCAGGACACGCCCTCCATTTCATCTTCATCAAAGCTGGAGGTGAAGCTCATGCACAGCAGCACAATGATCATCAGCACAAGGCTCATGGCAGAACCCACGTTCAGATTGTAGCTGTTGCCAAGGAACTGCATCTCGATCAGATCGCCAATGAGCAGGTTGGAGCCGCCGCCCAGCATACGGCTGATAACAAAGGTGGACACCGCCGGGACGAACACCATGGTGATGCCGGTGCTGATGCCGGGCACGCTCATGGGAATGAGCACCCGGAGAAGGGTCTTGGTGGTGGAAGCGCCCAGATCCTGCGCAGCTTCCACCAGGCTCTGGTCGATCTTGGTCATGCTGGTGTACAGCGGCAGGATCATATAGGGCACATAGTTATACACCATGCCCAGCACCACCGCACCGGAGGTGTTGAGCATATTGAAGGGGCCAAGGCCGAACACGCCCAGAACGGCGTTCACCGGGCCGTTGATGCTGAGCAGGCCCATCCATGCGTAGGTGCGCAGCAGAAAGTTCATCCACATGGGCAGCATGACCAGCATGAGCATGATGTGCTGCTTGTTCACCCGCAGGCGGGAAAGAAAATAGCCCACCGGGAACGCAATGACCAGACAAATGACCGTGGCAATGAGTGCCAGCAGCAGGCTGCGGGCAAACACCGAGCCGTAGCCGCTGATGGAGGTGAGGTTATCCAGCGTGAAAGCTCCGTTTGCATCCGTAAATGCATAGTACACCACGATGATCAAAGGCACCACTGTGAACAGCGTCATCCATACAAAGTACGGATAGGCCAGCTTTTTATCGTAAATCTTCATCATTGCGGCTCACCCCTCTGAACGCGCCATAATGTGGATCTCGTTGGGGCCGATGCGCATACCAATGGTCTCACCGGGGGTGCAGGCGCGGGTGGAATGGATCAGCCATTCGCGGCCCTCGCACTCCACATGCATCTCAAAGTGGACACCCTTGAAGATGACATCGTTCACAACGCCGACAAGCTGGCCTTCCACAGGAGAGACCACCTCGATATCCTCGGGGCGCACCACTACCTGCACGCTCTGCTCGCGGGCAAAGCCGCGGTCCACACAGGGGAAGTCCACGCCGGAGAAGGACACCAGAAAATCCCGGTGCATCACGCCGTCCACAATGTTGGAATCGCCAATGAAGTCTGCAACAAAGGCATTCTTCGGCTCATTGTAAATATCCTCCGGCGTGCCGATCTGCTGCACCTTGCCGCCGTTCATGACCACGACGGTATCGGACATCA
>ERZ791716.455-NODE-455-length-23299-cov-3.881819_pt1 | contig 23299 bp, 21 predicted proteins | sample MGYA00510049_ERZ791716 | MGnify/ENA primary metagenome ERZ791716 (study PRJEB30046, sample SAMN00715135) | human gut metagenome | study: EMG produced TPA metagenomics assembly of the A metagenome-wide association study of gut microbiota in type 2... | reverse complement strand
GGCAGTGACCATTCCGGACAGTGTTACCCAGATCGGGGAGTCCACATTCTCCGGATGTACAGATTTGCAGCACGTCACGCTTCCTCAAAATCTGAAACAGATCGGCGGCAATGCTTTCCGGAACTGCTCGTCCCTCACGGCAGTGGCATTTCCGGAAAAGCTGAAAAGTATCGGCAATGAAGCGTTTTCCGGCTGTTCCGGACTACAGGAGGCACTGCTGCCGGATACGACAGATACACTGGGCTACAGTGCCTTTTATGGCTGTACAAATCTGGAACGGGTGCGGCTTTCCGATGAAATTACGGAACTGGGGCAGACGGTATTCCGCCAGTGCAAAAAGCTGCCGGAAATCACCCTGCCCAAGAACCTGACCACCATTGGGGAAAGCACCTTTTTCAGCTGTGACGGCTTCACGCGGGTGGAAATCCCCGACGGCACACAGCGAATCGGCTCCAACGCGTTTTCCTACTGCACCAACCTGAAAGAAGTTGTCATTCCCAAAAGCGTGACACAGATCGGCGGAGCATTTGAGAGTTTCGCCGGCTGTGACAGTCTGACCGATGTGTACTATGCCGGCTCGGAGGAGGACTGGAACAAGATTCGGTTCTGCACGACACTGGACAAGATTCTGAAAGTGCGTATCCATTTCAACGGGGAATTGTCCGTGACCACTACCACGCCGGCAGGAACCACAACTGCCACGGAAACTACCGCGACTACTACAATTACCACTGCGACAGAACCGGTTGTGCCGTTCATGAAAGGCGACGTTGATGGCGACGGCAAGATCGACAGCAGTGACGTGTTCGCGGCAATGCTCTACGTGGCATACACCGCTGTGGGCAGAGCCGGCAATCTCACTGCTGACCAGATGCAAGCTGCGGACATCGACGAAAGTGGCAGCATCGATTCCACAGATGTGTACTATTTGCTGTACTATATCGCCCTGAATGGTGCGGGTGTCCGCAGTACATGGGCAGATGTGGTGAAATAACACTTGCGTTAGTGAGAGGCAGAAAGCCTGTATTCTTTTTTTTGGAATACAGGCTTTTTTGTGTTTGGAATGTTGTTGCATTTTATAGTTTATAGAATGTTCTCAAAAAGTTGTTTATTTTTTTTTTTTTTTTTGCGGTATAATAGGAAATGCTAGCGTGTATTATGGAAAGTTGTACGTTCGTATAATGACAGATTTGTGAAAGGAGTAAAAAGCAATGAAAAAAATCAGAACTTTTTTGGCAGCTTTGACGGCTGTGACCATGTGCATCGGGGCAGTGCCTGTGGCACAGGTGCATCTGCCGCAGGTGTCGATTACGGCGAGTGCGGAAGATCTCACTTACGACAACCTGACGTATGAAATTGTGGGCAAGGAAACGAAAACCGTTACCATTACTGGCTGTGACCAGAATGCAACGACAATCGAGGTGCCCGCAGAAATTGAGGGTATGCCGGTAACGAAGATTGGAAACCGTGCGTTTCAGGATTGCCCAAATTTGAGTAAGGTAACTATTTCGGACAGTGTAATTGATTTTGGAGAAAATGTATTTACCAGAGATACAAGTTTGCGGACTGTGAAACTTCCGGTCAATCTAAAAGAAATGGGAACAGGAACGTTTTCTGGTTGCACCAGTTTGACAAAAATGACATTGCCGAAAACGCTTCCAACAGTGCCGCAAGATACATTTTCTGGCTGCAAAAATCTGAATACGGTTTCAGTTCCGGAGGGCATTGTGTCATTGGGACGTAATGCTTTTATGGAATGCTCCAATTTGGAATCTATTACGCTTCCCAGTAGTTTAGGGAGTATGGAGAGCAGTGCATTTGAAGGTTGTACTGCACTGAATTCAATTGCGATTCCGGACGCTGTATTGGAATTGCCGAGCAGAGCTTTTGATGGCTGTACCAGCTTGAAAGAAGTGACATTGCCTGAGGAATTGACTGCAATTGGGGGACAGGCTTTTGCTGGTTGTTCCAGTTTGAAAGAAATTACACTTCCGGCTGGCGTGAAAACAATTGGGGATAGTGCATTTTTTGAGTGCGGAAACTTGGAAAATGTTACATTTTCAGAAAAATTAACTCAAATTGGAAGCAATGCATTTGAAAACTGCACAAAGTTGAATAACGTAATTTTCCCTGATAGTCTGGTGTCTATTGGATTTGCAGCATTTTCAAATTGCAAGGCATTTACAAAAATTGTAATTCCGGAAAATGTGGCAGAGTTACATTATGATTCTTTTACAGGTTTGAGTTATACGTTTAGCGGTTGCAGCAATGTTTATGCGGTTCAAATTCCTAAGAGCGTTATTGCAATTGCAGGCAGTGCTTTTAGCGGTGATATTTCCGATGTTTACTACACAGGTTCGGAAGAAGATTGGGGTAAAATGAGCATTCATAGCAATAATAAATCTTTGCTGAACGCAACCATTCACTACAACTGGAATCCCAACGATCCCATTCCCGACCAGACCGTAACTACCACTGAAACCACAACCGAAACCACCACCACAACAACGACAACTACCACGACCACGACCACGACAAAATCCACCACCGAACAGACGACCAACACCACGACCAATACCACAAACACCACCACGGCGACAACCGCAACGACTGCAACCACCACCACAACGGCTCCGGCAGCTGCAAAGGGTGACGCTTCCGGTGACGGCGTGCTCGACACCAACGATGTATTCGAAGCCATGCTCTACGTGGCATACTGCGGTGCAGGCATGTCCAGTAGTCTTACCGATGACCAGATCGCCGCTGCTGATATTGACGGCGACGGTTCGGTAGATTCCACCGACGTGTATTATATCCTCTACTACGTTGCCCTGCAGGGTGCAGGCAAGAACCCGACTTGGGATTTCGTGCTGGGCAGAAAATAAGGGTATCTCCATGATAGAAAAAAGCCGCTGTGCATGTTTTTGCACGGCGGCTTTTTGTGGCTTTTTGTATGGTATGTATTATGAATTCTTTTTCCGATTAGCTGATTGCTTTCTGACGGCGGGCTTTTTCACAGCCGGCTGCTTTTTCGGCTGGATTCGCAGCATGATGCCGGAGAACGGCGGCAGTTCCAGCGTGAACTGCATGCCGGTGCGGGTAACATCACCTACAATTGCCTGCTTGCTCTCCTCGGTGCTGCCGTGAAAACGCTCCCAGTCGGTGTGCAGCAGCGGTTTCAGGCTGCCGCAGTCCGGCAGGGTAAAGGTGAACGTCTGCGTGGCTTCGTCGGACATGTGCAGCAGAATCAGAATGCGGCTGTTACCGGCACGGCGTTCCATGGCGTAGATGCCCTTGGCTTCCTGATGACAGTCCACCCAGCAGAAGCCGTCCCGTTCGTAGTCGTCCTGATACAGTGCCGGTTCGGTGAGATAGAGCCGGTTCAGTTCCAGCATGTAGTGGTAGAATGCATCGTGAATGGGGTATTTCAAAATGTCCCAGTCCTGTTGCTGTTCTTCTGTCCACTCCCGCAGCTGCCCCAGTTCGCTGCCCATGAACAGCAGTTTTTTGCCGGGGTGTGCGTACATATATAAATAAAGCAGCCGAGCCTGCGGGAATTTCTGTTCGTATTCGCCGAACATCTTCTGCATGATTGTGGCTTTTCCGTGGACATTTTCGTCATGGGAAAGGGGCAGCAGGTAGTATTCGTTGGGGAAGTACATCATGGAGAAGGTCAGCTTGTGGTAGGTGTCGCTGTCCCGCCGTACCCACGGATACTGCCGGAAGTAGTCCAGCGTGTCGTTCATCCAGCCCATGTCCCACTTATAATCAAAGCCCAGTCCGCCGTATTCTACCGGACAGGTCACGCCCTCATAGTTGGTGGAGTCTTCTGCGATCAGCATGCTGTCCGGGTGCAGCTGGTGCAATCCCTGATTCATGCGTTTCAGGAACGTGATGCTGGCGGGATTGATGCCGCGGCTGGCATCGCCGCCCCAGTAGATCAGCCGGCTGACTGCGTCCATACGCAGCCCGTCAAAGTGGAAAACAGACAGCCAGTAGTTGGCACAGGACTGGAGAAAACTGCACACTTCGCCGCGGGCATGGATAAAGTTACAGCTGCCCCATTCGCTGTAGTTGTCCTCTTTCTCCGGATATTCATATAATGTTGTGCCGTCATAGTGGTTCAGGGCATAGCCGTCCACTGCGAAATGTACCGGTACAAAGTCCAGAATCACACCGATTCCCGCTTGGTGACAGGTGTCGACCAGCTGCATCAGCTGGTGTGCTGTGCCATAGCGGGAAGTGGGGCTGAAAAAGCCGGTGTTCTGGTATCCCCAGGAGCAGTCCGCAGGGTGCTCGCTCAGGGGCATGAATTCGATATAGTTATAGCCTGCCTTTTTGACGTAGTCCACCAGCTTCGGGGCGATCTCCTCATAGGTGTACCAGCCGTTGGAGTCGTTCGGATTGGTTCGCCACGAACCCAGATGCACCTCGTAGATATTGACCGGTTTCTTCCGGTGATTGCCACGCTGTGCCAGCCATTTCTTGTCGTGGAACGTGTAGCTGGACAGGTCGCGGATAATCGAAGCGTTGTTCGGACGCAGCTCCATGCCGAAGCCATAGGGGTCGCAGTGATCGATGATGTCGCCGTCGGGATTCTGCGGGGTGATGCGGTACTTGTACATCTGTCCGGCGACGGCTTCCGGTACGGTGAGCTCGTACACGCCGCCGTCGTGGATCCGCTGCATGGGTATCGGCTCCCAGTCGCCGCCCTCCCAGATCAGGTCTACGGCTGCCGCGTTGGGAGCGAGGGTGCGGAATACAACGCCCTGTTCTGTCACGTGTGCCCCGAAATACGTGTGAGCATCGAAAGCGTTGCCCAGAAAAAACTGATGAATATCCATAAGGTTGGTTCACTCCTTCGATTGATATATCCATTGAAATACAATAATTGCATAAGGTTTGCCGTTTCGTTGTAATTTTTTTCTCAAAGTGCATCGAAATCTAGTATTATTATACTAAATCTACATACTGCATTGCAAGCACCAAATCTGCATATAGTGTTGTATTGTAGACAGATGTACATATAGTGTTTGCCGGAACTGCACTTTTTGAGAAAAACCGAAAAAAATTTCGGAAAACCATTGCAATCGAACGGAAAATGCGGTATAATAAAAACAGGACAACACCGTGCAAAGCCGATACACGGACTTGTGCGGGGTTGCCGGAACAGATGACCGTTTCTGACAGAGGCGGCTGTAGTTAGGCTGTACGAATCTGTGGATACGGGGAACAACTGTTGCACCAATTTTTTAGGAGGCACTTATTTATGTTAGTATCGGCAAAGGATATGATGGACAAGGCTAGAGACGGCAAGTATGCAGTCGGTCAGTTCAACATCAACAATCTGGAATGGACAAAGGCAATCCTGAACACTGCACAGAAGCTGAATTCTCCGGTAATTCTGGGCGTTTCCGGCGGTGCCGGCAAGTACATGACCGGTTTCAAGGTTGTTGCAGATATGGTAAAGGCTATGGACGAATCTCTGGGTATCACCGTTCCGGTTGCTCTGCATCTGGATCACGGCACCTACGATCAGTGCTATGACTGCATCAAGGCTGGCTTTACTTCTATCATGTTCGACGGTTCTCACTTCCCGATCGAAGAAAATCTGGCAAAGACCAAGGAACTGGTTGCAGTTGCTCATAAGCTGGGTCTGTCTATCGAAGCAGAAGTCGGTGCAATCGGCGGCGAAGAAGACGGCGTAATCGGTAGAGGCGAGTGTGCAGATCCGCAGGAATGCAAGACTATCGCTGATCTGGGCGTAGACATTCTGGCTGCTGGTATCGGTAATATCCACGGCGTATATCCGGCAAACTGGGAAGGTCTGAGCTTCGAAACTCTGGAAGCTGTAAAGAAGGCTGTCGGCGACATGCCGCTGGTACTGCACGGCGGTACTGGTATTCCGGACGACCAGATCACAAAGGCAATCTCTCTGGGCGTTGCAAAGATCAACGTAAACACTGAGTGCCAGCTGGTATTCGCAGAAGCTACCAGAAAGTACATCGAAGAAGGCAAGGATCTGAAGGGCAAGGGCTTTGACCCGAGAAAGCTGCTCCTGCCGGGCTACGAAGCAATCATGGCAAAGGTAGAAGAAAAGATGAACCTGTTTGGTTCTGTCAACAAGGCGTAAGACCCCTGACACACTGCACGAATCTGCAGAGAAAGGAATGTGTTTCTGATGAAAAAGACATTACAGGTGATCCTCGCTGTACTGGAAATCGTCACATATACTCTGGGAATTGTCGTTTGGACAAAGAACCTGATCAATTTGACACATTCTGATGAGAACGAAAGCACAGCTGATGAGGCGTAATGCTTCGAAGAAACCGGTTTGCACCCACCGTGGTGTGAACCGGTTTTTTGTGCACGTATCGGCTTCGGGCAGAAAAAAGACGGATATGATGCGAAAAACGTAAATTTTTTTGGAAAAAAACGTACTTTTTTCTTCAAAAGCCTTGATTTTTTCGTCCGGCAGTGTTATAATAAGTGTAATCATGCAGCAAAAGACCGGAACCCCACCGGTCTTTCGTTTATGTAGGCACTTTTTTTGGCGAAACACACTGCCGGAAAAAGCGCCCAATACGCGGAAAAAAGGAGCAGATGCCATGAAAATGAAGAAGTTCGGCGGAACGGAAAAGGTTGTCTATGACCTCGTAAAGCCGATTGCCGATGAACAGGGATATTCCATCTGGGACGTGAGCTTTGAAAAAGAGGGTGCCTACTGGTACCTGCGGGTTTTCATCGACCACCCCGACGGGATCGACATTGAGGACTGCGAGAAGATGACACGGCCGGTAAATGCGGCAGTGGACGCCGCGGACCCGATCTCGCAGGCATATGTGCTGGAAGTCGGCTCTGCCGGTCTGGAACGGGAACTGAACCAGCCGCAGCACTTTGCAGAAACGCTGGGCATGGAGGTTCGTGCCCGTGCTATTCGCCCGATCAACGGGGAAAAGGAATGGATCGGCATTCTGACCGCGTATGATACAGAACAGATTACCATACAGCCGGAAGAACAGGAAGCACCGGTGACACTGCCGTTGGCAGACCTATCCTATGTGCGGCGGTATGTAACAGTAGAATTTTAACCAACGGAGGCATAACGAAGAAAATGGATAACAGTTTTTTTGACGCACTTTCCCTGCTGGGAAGTGAAAACAACGTAGACATTGCACAGCTGGTGGAAAAAGTAAAGTCTGCCATGCTGAAAGCAGCCAGAAAGGCATATCCGGAGTGTGAGGACAACATCACCGTCGAAATTGATCCGGCAACCAAGAAATTTGAAATGTATGTGCGGCAGACTGTCGTAGACGATGAGCCGATCGATGCCAACGAAGTCAATATCGACGTGGCACGCACCGTAGACCCCAATGCCTATGTAGGCGGCACCATTGACAGACGGCTGGACATCGCCAAGTTCGGCAGAGCCGCTGCACAGTCCGCAAAGCAGTCTATTAAGGGTGACCTGCGGGAGATCAATCGGGAACGGATTCTGGGCGAGTTCGAGTCGCTGGAAAACGACTGCATCACCTGTGAAGTTTCTCGGGTGGAAACCAACGGCACTGCAACACTGCTGTACCATAAGACAGAGCTGTATCTGTTCCCCAATGAGCAGATTCCGGGCGAAACACTGCGGGAAGGACAGCGTGTCAAGGTCTACATCACCACGATCGCCAACAAGCAGAAGAAGCCGATCATCAAGATCTCCCGTGTCCGCAAGGAACTGGTCAAGCGTCTGTTTGAACTGGAGATTCCGGAAATTTATGACGGCACTGTGGAGATCAAGTCCATCTCCCGTGAAGCCGGCTCCCGCACCAAGGTGGCTGTCTGGTCCAAGGACGAGAACGTAGATGCTATCGGTGCCTGCATCGGTCCGAAGCGTTCCCGTATTTCTGCAATTGTGGCTGAACTGAACGGCGAAAAGATCGACATCATTCCCTACAGCGAAAAGCCGGAGGAATTCATTGCCAAGGCACTGGCACCGGCAACGGTTCTGGACGTGCAGATCCTGAGCGAAGAAGAACGCACCTGCACCGTAAAGGTACCGAACAACCAGCTTTCACTGGCGATCGGCAACAAGGGACAGAATGCCAAGCTGGCTGCCAAGCTGACTGGCTATAAGATCGACATCAAGCCGGAATTCGATGTGCTGACCAAGCACGAGCACGATGCAGCACCGGCAGAACAGCCGGAAGCACCGCAGGCAGAACAGCCGACAGAAGCCGCAGCAGAGGCTCCGGCGGAAACAGCAGAAACAGAAGCAAGTGCACCGGAGGCGAACAGCGTTGAAGAGTAAAAAAGTTCCTATGCGGCTTTGTGTGGGCTGCGGCACTATGCAGCCGAAAAAAGACCTGATTCGGGTGCTGAAAAATGCAGAAGGGGAAATCAAGCTGGATTTCACAGGAAAACAATCCGGACGCGGTGCATATTTATGTAAGAATATGGACTGCTTCGCAGCAGCCAAGAAGGGGCACCGCATTGAGCGTTCTTTCGGCTGCCGTGTTTCGGAAGAAGTCTATGAGGAGATGGAACATGCATTACAGACAGAACTGGCAAGGGATTCTGAGCATCTGTCGTAAAGCCGGAAAGCTGGCAATGGGACTGGAGCCCACCAAAGATGCCATGTACCGCGGGACAGTGTCCGGCGTGCTGGTGGCATCAGACGCATCTGCCAAAACGCGGAAAGAAGCGGCGTTTTACTGCGGGCAGGCACAGGTGCCCTGTCTGGAACTGGCATTTACCAAAGCGGACTTTGCCCAGATGATCGGCAGAGGCAGCGGTGTGCTGGCAATCTGTGACGACGGCTTTTTCCGGAAAATGCAGCTGCTGGCGGAACAGGAAAAACAGGAACCACGCGGAGAAGCGTAACAGACTTTCATCATCACATGCGGTGCCGCAGACAGCTGCGGTCCGCCTGTGCTGTGGAGATACATTCGCAGGAGTGGAGTGCCGCGGCGGAGGAACAGCCTACGCCGGACATTCCTTGGAGAAAAGGAGGATTTTCGCCTATGACGAAGAAAGTAAAATTGAGCGACGTTGCACGGGATCTGCAGATCCCGACACAGGAACTGATCGGATTTTATCAGGAACGCGACGAAAAGGGAAATACGAAAAAGGGTGTGACCGGTCTGACACCGGAGGAGATCAATCTGGCACTGGAGTATTATTCCCAGAAAACACAGGTAGACAGTCTGGACGCTTACTTTGCTTCCAAGGATAAGCCGAAGCCGAAGCAGGAAAAGAAGTCCGGCGACAAGAAGCCGGCGGATAAGAAACCGGCAGACAAGAAAAACAGCGACAAGAAGCCGGCAGAGAAAAAGGCAGCAGACAAAAAGCCTGCTGACAAGAAGCCGCAGCCGGAAAAGAAAGCAGAAGAAAAGAAGCCCGCAGCTCCGCAGGCTCAGAAGCACGAAAAGCCCAAGAAGCAGCAGGCAAAGGCACAGAAGCACGGCGAGCGTCTGCACGTTGAAGTGGAAATGGCATCTGCGGACAGCATCACCACCGAAAAACGCCGCACGGTAGACACCAGAGGCTCTTATGTCGATCTGGATAAGTACAACCAGCGGTATGAGCAGATCGCTCCGGCAAGCAAGTATACCAACGACAGATATTCCACCAAGAAGCAGAAGATCAACCAGAAGTCTGCACAGCGGAATAAGCAGCGGTATTCCAGCAAGCGGGAAACCGAACAGGATAAGCTGCGTCGTCTGGAACTGGAACGTGCCAGAAAGCAGCAGCTGCGTGTCCGCATTCCGGACGTAATCACTGTCGGCGAACTGGCGACCCGTCTGAAAGTCACCGCTACCGAAGTCATCAAGAAGCTGATGATGCTGGGCGTTATGGCGACCATTAACGAGGAGATCGATTTCGATACCGCATCTCTGGTGGCAGAGGAACTGGGTGCAAAGGTAGAGCACGAAGTGATCGTGACCATTGAAGACCGTCTGATCGACGAGGACGACGATGCCGAGGATACCGAAGAACGCTGCCCGGTTGTCTGCGTTATGGGTCACGTTGACCACGGTAAGACTTCCATTCTGGACAGAATCCGTAACGCTCACGTTACCGCAGGTGAAGCCGGCGGCATTACCCAGCATATCGGTGCATATCAGGTACGCTATGAGGGCAAGGACATCACATTCCTGGATACACCGGGTCACGAAGCATTCACAGCAATGCGTGCCCGCGGTGCTAATATCACAGATATTGCAATTCTGGTTGTGGCTGCCGATGACGGTATCATGCCGCAGACAGTCGAATCTATCAATCACGCCAAGGCTGCCGGAATCACCGTTATTGTTGCTATCAACAAGATGGATAAGGAAGGTGCAAATCCGGACCGCATCAAGGAAGAACTGACCAAGTACGGCATGGTCTGCGAAGAATGGGGCGGCGACGTGATCTGCGTACCGGTTTCTGCAAAGACCGGCGAGGGCATCGACGACCTGCTGGAAAACATTCTGCTGGTCGCAGAAACCAGCGAACTGAAGGCAAATCCGGATCGCCGTGCAAAGGGTACTGTCGTAGAAGCCCGTCTGGACAAGGGACGCGGACCGATCGCTACCCTGCTGGTACAGAACGGTACCCTGCACGCCGGTGATGTCATTATCGCAGGTACCGCAGTCGGCCGCGTGCGTGTCATGACCAACGATAAGGGGCAGGCAGTGGAATCTGCTGGCCCGTCTGTACCGGTAGAAATCACCGGTCTGGCAGAAGTGCCGGAAGCAGGCGATACGTTCAACGCAGTAGAAGATGAGCGTCTGGCAAGAGAACTGGTAGAACAGCGGAAGCATGAGGCAAAGCAGGCGAAGTTCAATGAGTACCAGAAGGTCACTCTGGATAACCTGTTCAGCCAGATCGAACAGGGCGAAATGAAGGAACTGTCCCTGATCGTCAAGGCAGACGTACAGGGTTCTGTAGAAGCTGTCACCCAGTCGCTGGAAAAGCTGTCCAACGACGAAGTCCGCGTCCGCGTAATTCACGGCGGCGTTGGTGGCATCAAGGAAGGCGACGTTATGCTGGCAAGTGCATCGAATGCGATCATCATCGGATTCAACGTTCGTCCGGATCAGACTGCGGAAGAATTTGCAGCACGGGATAAGGTGGATATTCGCACCTACCGTGTCATCTACGATGCGATCGAAGAAATCGAAACTGCGATGAAGGGCATGCTGGCTCCGAAGTTCCGCGAAGTGGTAATGGGACGTATCGAAGTGCGTCAGGTATACAAGATCTCCAATGTTGGTGCCGTTGCCGGTGCATACGTGCTCAACGGCAAGGTGACCAGACAGTGCGAGATTCGCGTGGTACGTGACGGCATTGTCATTGCGGAAGATAAGATGTCCAGCCTGAAGCGGTTCAAGGACGATGTCAAGGAAGTCGGCGAAAGCTATGAGTGCGGTATCACACTGGAAAAATTCCGCGACTTCAAGGAAGGCGACATCTTCGAAGCATTTATCATGGAAGAATACAGAGATTGACAGAAGGGCAACGCCGCATAAAATTGGTGCGGCATTGCTGTGACATCATGTTGCTGAAAAGAAATGCAACGATAGAAAGGAGCCGTACAGCATGGCAAATTTCAAGGCAAATCGTACCGAGGAAGACATCCTGCGGGAAATGACAGCAATTTTGCGGGAACTGAAAGACCCCCGTATCGATCCGATGCTGACGGTCGTCCGTGCAGAACTCTCCCGCGACCTGTCGGACTGCAAGATCTTCGTTTCCAGCCTGTCCGGCAAGGAAACCGCCAAGGAATCCTGCAAAGGTCTGGACAGTGCCTCCGGCTTTATCCGGCGGGAACTGCTTCGCCGGCTGAAGATCCGGCGGAGTCCGGCACTGCATTTTGTGGCAGACGATTCGATCGCACATAGTGCAGAGATCGACCGCATGCTGCATCATATCCAGCCGCCGGTGGAAGAACCAGAGGAAAGCGGCACAGGAGAGGAGTGAACGGCGTGCAGGAGCTGACATTGGCAAAAACAGCCGCATGGCTACAGCAATGTGAAGATGCTTATATTCTGATCCACCGCAGCCCTGACGGGGACTGCATCGGTGCCGGCTATGCACTGGCAGAAATTTTACAGCAGCTGGGAAAACGTGCGGCAGTGCTCTGCAACGATGAGATCCCGCCGCGGTATCAGTTCATGCTGCCGGAACAGCCCGCAGCAGCGAACTTTCCGCCGAAGTGCATTATTGCGGTAGATGTGGCAGATGCCAAGCTGCTGGGCAGCAGGATACAGGAACAGTATGGCAGCTGTGTAGATCTCTGCATTGACCACCACGTATCCAACGTGCCCTACGCCAAGGCAAGACTGCTGGACGGTACGGCTTCGGCGGGGGGTGAGGGTCTCTACCGCTAGTGCCGCGTGTTGCCGGTTCAGATAACGGACAGCATTGCAGTGTGCCTGTATACCGGCATGGCAACGGATACCGGCTGTTTTCAGTATGATAACGCCGGTCCGGAAACCCACCGTGCGGTGGCGGCATTGATGGAAATATGCCCCGATGTGCGGTATGCGTGGATCAACCGGAAAATGTTTGCAGTCAAGAGCTTTGGCAGATTGCAGCTGGATAAACTGCTGATCGATCATCTGGAATGTTATCTGGACGGCAAGTGTGTCCTGATCTGTGTGTCACAGGAATTCCTGAAAAAATTCCACGTGGACGAAGCAGAACTGGAAGGCATTGCCGGATTCCCGCTACAGGTAGAGGGTGCAGAGATCGGCATCACCATGAAAGAAAAAGAAGCCGGAAAATTCCGGATCTCCATGCGTTCGGCAGATCAGGTCAATGTATCTGCGATCTGTCAGCGGCTGGGCGGCGGCGGTCATGTAAAGGCTGCCGGCTGTCAGGTAGAGGGTACCGCAGATGAGGTACGCCGCATTTTGCTGGACGCAGTAAAGGAAGAATGGGGGAAGGCATGAGTCAGGAAACAATGCAGGGGGTTCTCTGCATGCAAAAACCCGCGGAGTTCACATCGTTTGATGTCATCGGCAAGCTGCGTGGCATTCTGCATATGCGGCGGCTGGGACATACCGGAACGCTGGATCCTATGGCAACCGGTGTGCTGCCGGTGCTGGTGGGAAAGGCAGCCCGTGCCTGTGACATTCTGCCCGATCAATCGAAAATCTATCGTGCTACGGTACAGTTCGGCTGGGAAACCGACACAGAAGATGTCTGGGGCACCCGCACGGCTGTCTATCCGGAAATGCACGTGACAAAAGAGGCACTGGACGCAGTGCTCCCGCAGTTTGTGGGAGCGATCCAGCAGGTGCCGCCTATGTATTCCGCGGTTTCTGTGGAGGGAACACGTCTGTACGAACTGGCAAGACGGGGCGTTGTGATCGAACGTCCGGCACGGACAGTACAGGTGGATTCCATTGTGCTGGAAGCATGGGACGAAGACAAGCAGACCGCGGAACTGTCTGTTGCCTGCGGCAAGGGCACCTATATCCGCACACTGCTCTGCGACATCGGAAAAGCACTGGGCGGCGGTGCCGTGATGACGGCACTGTGCCGGACAAAGGCAAGCGGCTTTACGCTGGAACAGTGCTATACATTTGAGCAGGTGACGGAGTTTTGCCGGCGGGGAACGCTGGCGGAACATCTCATTCCCACAGACCGTCTGTTTACGGCACTGCCGGAGCTGCACCTGACAGAACAGCAGTCCACCCTGTACGGCAACGGTGTCAAGCTGGCACTGAGCCGTGTGGAGGGCGTTCTGCCGGAGCAGGATTTGTACCGCGTTTACGGTGCAGACGGCAGCTTCTTCGGAACTGCACAGGCAGACCGGAATGCGGACGAACTGCGTGTGGGAAAGAATATGAAATAGAAAGGCGGAAACGTGCTTGAAAGGATTCCAACGCATCACTGCACCGCTGGCACAGAAAAGTGCCGTAGCACTGGGCTTTTTTGACGGTGTGCATCTGGGGCACCGTGCCGTGCTGGGGGCAGCTGCCCGCTGTGCGGCAGAACAGGAACTGCTGGCGTGTGCATTTACTTTTGCGGCAGATTCCGTTCCGGTAAAACAGGGCGTGCCGCTGTCTTATCTCTATACAGATACCCAGAAAGCGGAATTGATGCAGGACTGCGGGATCCAGGGGGTATACTGTCCGGCATTTTCGGAACTGTGCGGACTGGACGGCGAGGCATTCTGCCGGCAGGTGCTGGTGGAACTGCTCCATGCACAGGAGGTATTCTGCGGCGGAGATTTCCGCTTTGGTGCAAAAGCAGCGTGGAATATCGACAGCCTGCGGGAATTCGGCAGCCAGTTCGGGTTCGGCGTGCATCAGGTCGCACCGGTGCTCTGCGGCGGAGAGAAAATTTCCTCCACCGCGATCCGGCAGGCGATCCGTGCCGGAAAGCCGGAACAGGCAGCGAATCTGCTGGGCATGCCCTATCACGTCAGCGGCAGAGTTGTCCACGGGGCAGCACTGGGACGAACCAAGGCAGTCCCGACGATCAACATTCCCTTTGCAGCAGGACAGCTGGTGCCGCGGTATGGCGTGTATGTTTCACGGACGCACACTCCGCAGGGCAGCTTCGATTCCATTACGGATATTGGAGTCAAGCCCACTGTCAGCGAAGCACAGCTGCCGGCGGCAGAAACGTTTCTGCTGCACTTTTCCGGCGACCTGTACGAACAGCCCTGTCGGGTGGAATTGCTGCATTTTCTGCGGGACGAGCAGAAATTCCCCGATGTGGACAGCCTGTACCGGCAGATCGCACAGGATCAGAAACAGTGCCAGGAATGGCTGAAACAACATGATCTGTGAGAACACAGAGATTATCATATGAAAGGAAGTACTAGCAATGTACAAAAGAGTGAGAACCAGATTTGCACCCAGCCCGACGGGCTATATGCACATCGGCAACCTGCGTACCGCATTGTTTGCCTATCTGATCGCCAAGAAACAGGACGGCGATTTTATTCTGCGGATCGAGGACACCGATCAGGAACGTTATGTAGAAGGTGCCGTTGATGTGATCTATGACACCCTGCGGGTTGCCGGTCTGAACTGGGACGAAGGTCCGGACATCGGCGGTCCGGTGGGACCGTATGTACAGTCGGAGCGTATGGGCATGTTCAAGTCCTATGCGGAGGAACTGGTAAAGACCGGTCACGCATATTACTGCTTCTGTGACAAGGAGCGTCTGGAAGAAGTGCGGAAAATTCAGGAAGCTTCTCACATTGCTCCCATGTATGACCGCCACTGCCGGAATCTCTCTCCGGAAGAAATTCAGGAAAAGCTGGACGCAGGTGTTCCTTACGTCATTCGCCAGAAGATGCCGCTGGAGGGAACTACCACATTCCACGACGACATCTACGGAGATGTGACAGTGGAGAACAGCACACTGGACGACCAGATCCTGATCAAGACCGACGGCATGCCGACCTACAACTTTGCCAACGTTGTGGACGACCACCTCATGGGCATCACCCATGTTGTACGCGGCAACGAGTACCTTTCCTCTGCTCCGAAGTATAATCTGCTGTATCAGGCATTCGGCTGGGACGTACCGGAATATGTACACTGTGCACCGGTCATGAAAGACAAGACACACAAGCTGTCCAAGAGAAACGGCGATGCTTCTTTCCAAGACCTGATGAAAAAGGGCTATCTGCCGGAAGCAGTTATCAATTTCATCGCACTGCTGGGCTGGGCACCCTCCGGCGAATATAACGAGCAGGAAATTTTCACGCTGGACGAACTGAAAAAAGCATTCGAGATCAGCGGCATCAGCAAGGCTCCGGCAATTTTCGACGACCAGAAACTCCGTGCCATTAACGGTGCTTATGTACACAAAATGGATCCGGCAGATTTCGAAAAGGCAGCAGAGCCGTATATCCGCCAGACAGTAAAGCGGACAGACATTGACCTGTCCCTGCTGTGCAGTGTGCTCCAGAACCGCACCGAAGTATTCTCCGATATTCCGGAGCAGGTGGACTTTATTGATGCCATGCCGGAATACGATCTGGAAATGTACCGCCACAAGAAGATGAAGACCACACCGGAAACCGCACTGGAAGCCCTGAAGGAAGTCCTGCCGGTTCTGGAGAGTGTCGAACAGTGGGATACTGAGCACATTCACGAAGCACTGTTTGCAAAGATCGCAGATCTGGGCGTGAAAAACGGCTGGATGCTGTGGCCGCTGCGGACAGCTGTTTCCGGAAAGCAGTTTACACCGGGCGGCGGCGTAGAACTGTGTGCAATTCTGGGCAAGGAAGATACACTGGCACGTGTTCGAAAGGCGATTGACGCACTTTCTGCATAAGGCTTTGCAATCAGGCAATTGGAACCTTTCGTAAGATTATCACTTCTCTATCACAATAGAATGATAAACTATACCTAGTTTTTGTGTGCAGGGCAGGAGCGTTCTGTCCGGCACGCAGCAGAAGGAGGCAATCACAAGGATGATTGAAGTCAAACATCTGACGAAACAATACGGCGACAAGCTGGCAGTCAACGACATCAGCTTTACCGTAGAGGACGGCGAGATTCTGGGACTTCTGGGGCCGAACGGTGCCGGAAAGTCTACGACCATGAATATGCTGACCGGCTACATCAGTTCCACCTCCGGACAGGCACTGATCAACGGCATTGACATTCTGGAAGACCCGATCAAAGCCAAGGCACAGATCGGCTATCTGCCGGAACTGCCGCCGCTGTATCTGGATATGACCGTCATGGGCTATCTGAACTTTGTCTATGACCTGAAAAAGTGCAAGCTGCCCCGTCGTTCACATCTGAAAGACGTGTGCAACCTGTGCCGCATCAGCGACGTTTCCGGTCGTGTCATCAAGCACCTGTCCAAGGGCTACCGCCAGCGTGTCGGTCTGGCACAGGCACTGATCAGCAACCCGCCGATCCTGATTCTGGACGAGCCCACTGTCGGTCTGGACCCGAAGCAGATCATTGAGATCCGCACACTGGTCAAGAAGCTGGGCAAAAAGCACACTGTCATTCTTTCCTCCCACATTCTGTCGGAGGTACAGGAAGTCTGCGACCGTGTGGTAATTATCAACCACGGACAGATCGCCGCAAACGACACCATTGACAACCTGTCGAAGGCGGTTTCCGGTGTCAACCGTCTGGTGGTTCGCATCAGCGGTCCGAAGAACGAAGTGCTGCAGGCGATTCGTGCTATAGACGACGTGACGAAAGTCCGTGCAGATATGGAACGGGAGCCGAAGATCTTCGAATTCGAGATCGAGGCAAAACCCGATGCCGACATTCGTCCGGCTCTGAACCAGATGGTCAAGGAACACGGCTGGGACATTTACAAAATGGATCTGGGCGTGATGACGCTGGAAGATGCATTCCTGAAGATCACCATGGGCGAGGGTGTCAAGCTTTCTTCGGAAAAGAGCAGTGCTCCCGCCGCAGAAAAGTCCGCAGCTCCGGCAGCTGAAACTACGGCTCCGGAAGAACCCGCAGCAGCACCGGCAGAAGCCGAAAAGGCAGAAACGCCGGCAGAAGATGCTGCACAGAAACAAGAAGGAGGCGAAGCGTAATGGGTGCGATCTATCGCCGTGAAGTCGGAGCGTTTTTCACCTCCAGCATTGCCTATGTTTTTCTGGCAGTGTTCTATCTGGCAGCAGGCTATTTCTTCTTCGGCTCGTCGCTGGCAATGGCAACGACCGATATGTCCAACTTGTTCAGCAGCCTGTTTTTCGTCATCACCATTCTGATTCCGGTACTGACCATGCGTTTGTTCAGTGAGGAAAAGAAGCAAAAGACCGAACAGGGACTTCTGACGGCACCGGTTTCCATCGGCGGCATCGTCATGGGAAAATATCTGGCAGCCCTCACGCTGTATACTATTGGTCTGGCGATCATTTTTGTCTATGCTCTGATCCTGAGCTTTTTCGGGGCAGTGGCATGGGGCATCGTGATCTCCAACATTCTGGCACTGTTCCTGCTGGGAGCAGCCTTTATTGCCGTGACATTGTTCATCTCGTCCCTGACCGAAAATCAGGTAGTTGCCGCTGTGCTGGGTATGATCGTTCTGCTGGCACTGGCTCTGATCGACGTGGTGGCACGGTATGCAGAAAATATACCGGTTGTTCCCACCGTTCTGAATGCTCTGTCGTTCTACACCAGATACTATGATTTCACTGCCGGTCTGTTTGATCCGGCTGGCGTGCTGTTTTATGTAAGTACGGCAGTGATCTTCAACTTCTTTACGGTACGCGTGTTCGAAAAACGGCGTTGGAGTTGAGAGGAGGACATCACCAATGGAAAAACAGAAACATACAGAAACAGCAGAGGCTTCTCTGGAAAAACAGCAGAAAAAACTGAAGAACCGGAAAAAGCTGAAATACGGCGGTCTGGCAACTGCGATCACCGTGATCTTTGTGGCAGTTGTGGTACTGGTCAACGTCGTGGTCACCCAGATCGGCAAGCGGTATCCGGATTTTAAGCTGGATCTGACCACCGCAAACCTCTATGCGATCAGCGATGAAACACTGGACTATATCCGCAATATGGACAAAGACGTGGACATTGCCATTTCTTCCGATGAAGCTACTTTCACTTCGGACAAGAACAATAAGATGATCGCGGAAACCCTGTCCAAGTATCAGGGCTATTCTGACCGCATCAGTGTGACCTATTTTGACACCACCAAGGATCCGGACGTATTGTCCAAGTATCAGGAACTGTACGGCGGTTCGATCCAGTCCAATGAGATCATCATCACCAGCGGCAGCCGCATCAAGGTGTATAACACTACCACTGATATGTTTGAAGTGGATCAGCAGAAGTACCAGTACTATCAGTACGGCATGGCAAGCTTTGCAGACTGCATCACCGCGTTCAAGGGCGAACAGACGCTGACTTCCGGTATCATGAACGTTACCGATTCCAATCCCAAGACCGTGGGCATCATTGCCACCACCAACGGCAGCCCGATCTTTGCACAGACCAACACTTCTTCTGACCCGAACACCTATGCGTTCTATGCAATGGAAAACCTGCTGGACGAAAACGGTTATGATGTGAGCCGTCTGGACATGATCAACGACACACTGGATACAGAAAAGTATGACATTCTGGTGCTGCCGGCTCCTAAGACAGACCTGACCACCGACGCTGTACAGAAGCTGCAAAACTTCATGTACAACGACGGCAAGCTGGGCAAGCAGCTGGTCTACATCGCAGACTACACCCAGTCCTCCACGCCGAATCTGGACGCATTCCTGAAAGAGTGGAATGTACAGGTGGATTACAGTTCTGTCATCGACGAAAACAACAGCACCAATCAGGAAGTCAACATTCTCCTGTCCCAGAGCAACAACAGAAGCTTCGTGGCTCCGGTCGTGACAGTGACAGATGAAGAAGACTATACCGGTAATCTGGCAAATGCCAGCCTGCCGATCGTGGCTCCTATGGCACGTCCGATCCAGACACTGACCGCCAACAACGGCAGAACGGTAACAGCACTGCTGACCTCGTCGGATACTTCTTACTGCTACCCGCTGTCGCCGAAGGACTACAGCACAGACAGCACTGCTGCTGTGGCTGACGGTTCTGCGGACAGTCAGGAAGCTACAGAGGCAGCCACCGAAGCAGCTGCTACCACCACTTCTTTCGATAAGGATTCCGCACCCAAGGGACAGAATACGGTTATGGCACTCTGCCGTGACCAGCAGTCCACCGGTGACGCTTTCATTGAAAGTGATGTGATTGTGCTGGGTTCCATGTCGATGCTGGACGTAAATCTGGTACAGAATTCGGCATACAACAATGCGGAATACTTTGTAGGTCTGCTGAACTCTGTCTGCGGCAAGGAAGACAGCATCGTAGTTGCTTCCAAGGACTTGACACAGACTTCGATCTCCGCATCTGCAACACAGCTGAAAGCGATCCGTCTGGTCGTGGTATTCCTCATTCCGCTGGCAGTTGTTGTGGCTGGCGTGATCGTTGCAGTCCGCAGACGGTACCGTTAAGGGAGGCACATCATGCGTAAAAAAGCACTGGGGATCATCGGCGGCGTGGTGCTGGTGGCAGCACTGGGCACGGCATCGTTTTTCCTGCTGCGGAATACACCGGAGGAGGATTCTTCTTCCGTGTCTTCTTCTGACAGCAGCGAGGAAAGCATTTCGCTGACCTCGGAAGACCCGAACGATGTGACTTCTATTGACATCACCAACGGCAGCGGTTCCTTTGCAGTGGTTCGCACGGCAGAGGGCACCGGCACGGGAGATGACCATGCGGCATATGCCGTGTCCGGCTTGGAAGATCTGCCTATGGATACCTCCACCCTGTGGACACTGTCCAACAATACCGCTTCTATGGAAGCCAACGGGGTGGTAGAAGAAAACTGCTCTGATCTGGAAAAATTCGGGCTGGACGATGCCGAGGCGATCGCAGTCACACTGCATTTCGCCGACGGCAGCGACTACAGCTTCCGAGTGGGCAATGCTGCCGCAGATGCTTCCAATACCTACTTTGCACCGGCAGACAAGGACACCGTCTACACGGTGAAAACGTCGCTGGTGGCAAACTTCAGCAAATCCGCAACGGATTTCCTGTCCACTACGATGCTGGAAGCACCGGCGGATACCAATGATTATCCCATTGTCAACAAGCTGACCGTGGAACGCAAGGATATGGACTATACGCTGGAGCTGGATTATGACGAAGATGCCGCAGACAACACCAATATGGGCGGCACTGTGGCAAGCCATGAAATGGTATCGCCGGTGCCGGCATATCTGAGCGTAGACCGTTCGACACCGGTGGTGACCGGCATGTTCGGACTGAAAGCGGAAAAGGTTGCAGTTCCGCACCCCTCGGCAGAGGACATCGCCAATGCCGGACTGGACGATCCGTTCGGAACGGCAACCATGGCGTGTGCAGACGGCAACACATATGTACTGACATTCGGCGAACGCTTTACCGAAAAAGATGAGGAGAACGGTACGGAAACGGCGTACTATTATGCGATGCTGAACGGCGTGGACGCGATCTATCAGGTGACCGGGGAAAACTTGGTCTGGGCGACAACAACGCCCACGGATATTGCTTCCAAGATGGTGCTGGGCACCTATGTCTGGGACGTAGGCTCACTGGATGTCAGCGTCGGCGAGCAGAAGTTCCAGTTTCAGGTGACCGGCAGCGATAAGGACACCGCGGTCGTCACCCTGAACGGAGAGAGTACCGACAAGGAACGCTACCGCCAGTTCTACTCGTTCCTGCTGAACACCACGGCGGAAACCGTCAAGCTGGACGGCGAGCCGGCAGGGGAGATGCTGGGAGAAATCCACGTCAAGACACAGGACGGCAAATTCGAACGGGATCTACAGTTCTACGCCATTGACGATTTCACCTGTCTGATCACCGCAGACGGCAAGTCGGCGTACACCTGCCGTAAAACTTATCTGGACACACTGCTGAACAACATGAACATCTACGACGACACAAGTCAGGACTTTACGACGAACTGGAGCTAAGTCAGGGGGCTGACCGTTCCGGAGAAAGGAAGGAACAGCAATGAATCAGGAATTTTTTATGTATCGGGGGTATCCTCTGGTACGCAAGGGAAACGAAATCTATTACGGGTATATGTCAGAGCCATTCGTGGTAATGATGCAGATCGTGCATCAGCAGGAAGTGAACGGGCTGAAGGTTGCAGATAAGATTCGCGTCTATCAGATCGCAACCAAGGAGCCGGATCCTGTGAAGGCGATCACCAAGACTTCCGACCGACCGAATTTGTACGAAGCCGTAGATCTGGCAAACGTCTGGCTGAAGCGTGCTGAAAAGGACGCAGCAGCAAAGTAAATCCGATTTGCTTGGAAAAGAGCATCTCTGCACGGGAGCGATCCTGTGGGAGATGCTCTTTTTGTTTGGCTGCTTTTTTTCAAAAATAGGCTTCCCTGAAAGGGCACCCGCAGGGCGTGCCTTGTGCTGAGCTGGCAAGCCGTAGGCTTGACTGAGGGGTGCTTCTGTGAAACCTGATACATCAAGTAAAAGATTCCACAGAAAAATCCCTCCACCGTCTAACGACGGTTCCCCTCCCTTTTCAAGGGAGGCTTTTTGCATTCAGGCTTCCTTGAAAAGGGAACTGGCAAGCCGTAGGCTTGACTGAGGGATTTTTGCGTAAATCTTTTACACCAAGCAAAAGATTCCACAAGAACCCCTCCACCGCCTATCGGCGGTTCCCCTCCCCTAAAGGGGAGGCTATTTTTATTCAGGCTTTCCCTTTTTAAGGGAAACTATGGTTCTATAAAAAGAAAAATGGATTTGCATATATTCTTTCAATTTCCCCTTGCATTTTTCTGCATCGTATGTTATAATTTGAAATGTAATTTCTGGATATGACAAATTTAGGAGGGTGTAGTATGAAATTGTGGAGAAAACTGCTGGCGGCGGTGACTGCCGGAACGATTTGTTTGGGGAGCATTGGGGCAATGCTGTCAGTCAGTGCGGAAACAGAGTTGGATTCCTCTGCTGTATCCGAAAACTCCACAGAAGTAAAGGCATCAAAAGGTGCACATACACATTACTATGGTGAACTTGCTAGCAGCCCTGATAATTGTTCCGGTTGGTATTTTTACTGTATTGGAAAAATTGGTGATAAATATACTATGATGGGCGATTCTATTGCTGATAAATATGCTATTGAGCATGGGTTTGTTAAAAATGATCTTGATACTGCTGGTGGTTATGTTTGGCTTGGAACCAATCCTACCACAACAGCAACGACAAAAGTTACCACCAAAACAACCACCAAAACGACTACCACTACCACCCAGCCGAGTATCCCGACCTCGAAAACGGGCAGTCTGGACAAGGGTGATATTGACGGCAGCGGCAGTCTGGATTCGACAGATGTGTTCTACTCCATGCTGTACATCGCCAATACTGCGGTAGGAAATACCGTCAAAATCAGCAAGGAACAGGTCACTGCCGCAGACGTGGACGAAAGCAGCAGCGTAGATGCGACTGATGTCTATTACCTTATGTACTACATCGCACTTCACGGCGTTGGCGTAAACGTGTCTTGGGACGACGTTCTGGCAAAGTAAAATCGAAAGCACATTCTGAAACCGGCTCTACGGAAAGAGTCGGTTTTTTTATTTTGGCTTCCCTTTTTAAAATAGGCTCCCTTTTGTGTATATGGCTCCCTTGAAAGGGCACCCGCAGGGCGTGCCTTGTGCTGAGCTGGCAGCCGTAGGCTGACTGAGGGATTTTTGCGTAAATCTTTTACACCAAGCAAAAGATTCCACAAGAACCCCTCCACCGTCTAATGACGGTCCCCCTCGTACTGAGCGGTCCCCTCTGCC
>ERZ791716.448-NODE-448-length-23402-cov-2.779072_pt1 | contig 23402 bp, 25 predicted proteins | sample MGYA00510049_ERZ791716 | MGnify/ENA primary metagenome ERZ791716 (study PRJEB30046, sample SAMN00715135) | human gut metagenome | study: EMG produced TPA metagenomics assembly of the A metagenome-wide association study of gut microbiota in type 2... | reverse complement strand
CAACTGGATCAGTTCCGGTTCCCGAATGGAGCTTACAAACTCCGACCAGCTCATGGCATCGATGCCTTCCTCAGACAAAGAAATCGCCGCATCACAGATGTGGTTGACCATCTGCAATGTGGCGATGAATGTGTTATACTTTAATGTCCCTCGAAACAGGCGAAACTCAATGGTGTGGTAGTTATTGAGGTTGACCGCAACGTATCTGCCGTTGCAGCCGCTCTTGGCTTTCTCCAGGATTTGTTTGCCGGTTTTCTCAAAACCGAATCGTGCACTCCAACGGCTCATGTTGTAGCTGCTGCGTCTGCTGAACGTAAAGAGTTCATTCCAGTGCTTTTCTACAAAAAACAGGATGCGGCTGATGACATCTTCCTGTTCTGCCTGGTTGTCGCCAAAAGCATTGCGGTTCACATGAACGTGCAGACCACAAGTCGATGTCTGGTGGGAACGGTAGCCCATGGAAACGGCTTCCCGAAGAAGTTCTTTCCAGTTCATTTCCTCTGTGTGATACTCTAAGGTCATGGGGTGGGAAACGATCTCAAAGCCATCTTCCAGAGAACCATCCGACTTGATGTAAATGTTTTCCTCATGCACATTGGCGATGCTTTTGAGAGCTGCGGCGTTGTCGTTGTCCTTGCCGCCTTCATCCACTTCCAGTTCCACGCCAAAGTATCGCTTTCCGTTTCCGTAGAAAATGGGTGTGGGCTTGTAGCCGTATTCCTCGATCTCGTCTTCAAACTCGTCGAAGCATCTTTCGCAGTAGGGCAGGTCGCTGTGCCAGCAGACAATGCTTTCCGGAACGATCTGTCCGCAGGATTCGCAGCGGTAGTAGTGGGCATCAAAACAGTCCTGGCAGAGGCAGGTATCTTCATCGGAGACGCTGTTCTGTTCCCAGATGGTTTCGCCGCAGTGATCGCAGGTGACACAGTGTTCCTCAACACAGTCATCGCAGAGCAGCTCATCGTCTACTGGTGTGCCCTCTCCCTCTGCAAGCACTCTTCCGCAGCAGTCACAAATTCTTACTTCTTCCATTTCAAGTTCCTCCAAAAACAAAAATTCCGGTAAGGCTGAAAGATTTACCTTACCGGAATTATAATATATATTTGAGGTTGGGGGTTGATACGGGTTTTACTGCATTTTCAGAGTAACCCCATGCTGCACCTGCGTATTTTATTTTCAGCAAATTTTGCATGGTAAAACAGTTGTCGCATTGTCGCACTGTTTCTTCAGAAAAGAGAAAATCTCAAGTTAAGGACGCAGCCAAAAAAGCACTGAAAGCAACAGGAATTTACCGGAATAACAGGAATCTACAGGAAAACCGTAATACAGTAATGTCTTTCTGTCGCACTGTCGCACTATTTTTTCACAAGTGAATTTCAAAACACAGCGACAAAAAATGCGTCGGATATTGTTCCTTTTGACCCCGCATTGAACAAAAGTGCATATTTCTGAGAAAACAAAAAAGCCGTAAATACGTGCAATTACGTATCTACGGCTTTTTTCGCTGCGTTTTTTTACTTTAAAAATACGCATTTCTTCGTGGTGGAGGCAGTGCAACAAAATGCGAACTTGCAATTCTTACACCGTCATTGCTTGCTATCTCCAACATTTTCAAGAAATAGTATATCACAATTGTCAACAAACCCCGGCAGCACAAATCAGGAAATCTCCTGCTATGCTACCAGTTTTCGTTATTTGTACCAACTGTCAAACCACCCTTGTATACAGCTATGCATTTTTCAAAAAGGCAACATAAAATATCAACTTCAAAAAATAATGCAACTTGGTATTTTTTAATTGTAATAGCATTTAATATTATAGTTGAATTGTTCAACAATGGCAAGTATAATAAATGATATATAAATTTAGAATGGTGGTAATAATTATGCATTCAGCTCATCAAGTATCAATTCATATCATTGATTGGTGCTATCGCTCTAGCATTCCAATCACCAATTTGAAACTTCAAAAATTATTATATTTTGTTCAAGGCGAATACTATCGTAAAAAAAAAGAACGCCTCATTCGTGAGGAGTTTTATGCGTGGCAACTAGGCCCTGTTATTCCTGAAATCTATTTTGAGTTTTCGATTTTTTCATCATCAAATATACCGAATCAAGGAAAAGCCAATAACATTGTGCAGAGTGAATCGATTATAATAGATGAAATATTAAATAAATATAAGTACTTTTCAACATGGGATTTAGTGGAATTGTCACACGAACAAGATCCATGGAAATATAATTACGAGATTTTTGGAAATAAATCACTTATTCCTTTTAAATCAATATGTGAATATTTTGGAAGTGGTGAAGAAAAATGACAGATGAGCAAAAAACGTTTCAATTGCTTGAATTAATTGATAAACTATGTGACCCTAATTTTAGAAAGAATAATTCGTTGGTAGATTCTTGGATAAAAAAATTATGTGATATATATACAGATAACTATCGTCATTCTTATTCAGATATTTTTTTCAAGGTGCAAGCAATCATTTCTGAAAAATCTGATTCTGAAACATTGGAAATTTTAGGGGAAAATCTCAATTTTTTAATGAACAGGATTTATGAATTGTGTAATGGGGAAGAAAATTCAAACGATTATGGAAATATGCTTTCTGGCTATAAGAAATTTGCTGATCATATTAAACTAGAAATTGGAAGATATAATTTTATCAAATTAAGATTTGAAAACGTTCAAAAAGCGAATACTGGTCTAGCTTCTCAAAATGATTCAAAAAGTTTTAATGATGTATCCAAAGAAGTTCAAGATTTAAAAAGAGATATTGATAAAATAAGACCTGTTGTCACAAGTGCAAAAAAAGGGCTTGACGGAATTGATGATAAGTTAGAAAGCAATAAAATTTCTTCTATTACAGCATTGACTATTTTTTCAGCTGTTATTCTTGCTTTTTCAGGTGGAATAACATTTGAAACAGGAGTTCTCAAAGATATGGCCGAGCCTACGCCATATCGCCTAGTATTCATTGTTGCATTAAGTGGATTTATTTTATTTAATACTATTTTTGCACTTTTGTATTTAGTCGGTAAAATGACGGGGAAGAAAATAAGCACAAGATGTAAACATATATCAATTAATGAAAATGAAATAAATAAGTGTTGTGGATCTTGTGGTGACGGCTATTGTAAAAAGAAATATCATAACGTAAATATTTTCTGTCGACTCGCCCATAAATATTCTTATGTCCTACTAATAAACTTAATTTTAATTTATGTGCTTTACTCCGATTTCTTTCTTTGGATTTGTAAAGGAGATATAAAAAGTAAGTGCTTTGTTTCTTCACAAGCCGCATTAATTCTTTTATTAGCTATATTTTGCTTGATACATTTGTTATATATTCGCACCAAACGTAAGTGGACAAAATACGATTATAAAGTAAGAATTTTTCAAAAAATAGTATTGCCTGATAAGCCAGATGGCATTTCAACTCTTGTCACCAAATTTCAAAAAGGACTTGCTGCATCACTTGGAATAGTTCAAGAAGATCTAAAGAGTGAATTTATAAAAGAAATAAAAGATATGGAATTCAAAAAAGCATTTAAACATCTGGAGCATTTTTCCAGTGAGCAAATGATGAAAAGAAATAATGTTCAGTATGCGAATATTTCATATGAAGAGCATAGAAACAACAAAAAAAGAATGCGTAAATTAAAGGCATTATTTAAAAAGTACTTTTCAAGTATAAAGGAATCGATACAAACAGATTGACTGTAGTTAAAAAAGCACTCTTGAACATCACGTTCAAGAGTGCTTTTTACCACCTATAAGCAACATTTTTTCACTATTTTCTCATTTCAGTTTCTTGTCAATGCTCGCAACATGCTGCAAGATCTGTTCCAACGTGCCGCTTTCCGTGGAAATGCCGCTGCTGTCGGCATCACCTGCCGCAGCTGCACCTAACTTGCCGTAGAAATAATCCAGATCCACGCTGCCGGAGATGCCGTCCACGCTGCCCTTGTTGCTGTACTGCCACAGCTGGTAAGTTCCGCTGTAGGTGCATTGGCTGCCCCACTGAGCCGCCCAGACTGGCAGGTCGTCCACTGTCAGAATGTGCTGCAATACGCTGGTACTGCTGTACACGCCTGCTCCGGGAATCCTGTCACAAAACGTTCGGCAGATCTGCGTGTACAAGCTGCCGTTTGCGGTATCCAGCGGCTTGCCGTGTTTCTGCTTGTAGCCGTCCGCATCTTCCATGTCGATCCACACGCCGACAGTCGGCTTTCTGCCGGAGATCATCCGCAGCATATGTGCCGCCTCGCTCTCTGCCTCCTGTGTGGTCAGTGCGTAGGAATACAGATACACGCCGTAGGGCAGCCCCACACGTTCGCACTCCGTCATGTTCCGCACTGCCTGTGCATCGTCCTGCTCCGCAATGTCACTGCCGATACCTACACGGATCACCGCAAAATCCACCTGCCCCGATGCTTTGACCTTGTCCCAGTCGATCACGCCTTGATGCTTGGAAACGTCAATGCCATTTGCCGTTGCTTTCCGGCTACCCTTGCTGTCTTTGGCAATGCCGAAATAGATGTAGAAATCGCTTGTCACCGTGTTTGTGCCTTTGGTTTCGTCGCCGTAGTACCGGCTGCCGGTGCGGACATCCAGATGCACTGCCTGGTACTTTGCACTGATATTGGCAATGCCGCCGAAGCCCAGATCCTGTGCCTTGCAGCACACCGTCTTTGCGGAAATAATACCGCCGGACTTGTCGTAGCACACTACGTCTGCCGCTGTACCTTTGGTGTGCTGTCCTGCTCCGTTGCCGCCGACTGCCTTGTCGTGTGCCGTGCAGCGGTAGCCGCTGTTGACGATGATCTTGCCGCAGTCCAACGCCGCATACAGCTGCTCCAGCTTGTCCACCAGCTCTGCAGCGATCTGGCAGCTGTGGTTTCCGCCGCATTTGCAGCGGAACTCTCTGGCGTTGAAATGTGCGGAGATCTGCGTGGTATCGCTGTTGGAATAGGTTTTCAATGTCATGAAATCATCTCCTTTTTCTCTGTACAAAATGTACAAATCCGATGCCTGTTATTTGTCGTATTTTTCAGATTTTTTTCCGGAATTTTCTTGACAACCACCAAAATATGTGGTATAATAGTATCATAGAGAGGAGGTGAGAACATCATTGGCAAAACAAAAAAAGAAGCCCACCAAACGCAAAAAACCAAAGTCAAAGATTGATGTCAGCAATCTTCTGATCGGAGCGTTGGTAGACTTCATCGTAGGAGTTCTGCTAATCCTGATTGATAAAATCATCGACTAACAGAACGGGCGGCATAGGGTGCGAAAAACACCCTCCCTGCTGCTTTTCTATTATACCATAGAAATCTGCCAATGTCAACAAAATGGGAACACTCACCAAACTGGGATGCCTGCTGATATGCTTTGGCATCGCAAAACTCGTGATCTATTTTTACCGGAAGGGAAAAAAATGAACCTAAGAAAAATCCGAAAAGAGAAGGGATATTCTGTGCCGAAACTGTCCGCCCTGGCAGATGTTCCCGTCCGCACCATCGAAAACATTGAAAAGCGAAATCAATGTACTGTTGCAAACGCCATCAAGCTGGCAGATGCACTGGGCGTGACACTGGACGCTCTGTGCCGGGACAACACAGACAGCAACGAATAACCCCACACCACGCCGTTCGGCAGCCTGTACGCTGTCGGGCGGTGTTTTTTTATTTATCTTTCTTTTGCAGCAGTTCCACAGTGTTTTTCAGCACTGCTGGCAGTGGAACGCCCATCAAGCCGGCGTTTTCCAAAATGGAGATCACCTCGTTGCACAAAAATGCAACGCAAACACCAGCACGCACATAGTCCACGCCGAGAACTGCATCCAGTTGTGCTGCCACCAGAACCAACAGCAGCACAACACACTTTTTGGCAAGTCCTCTCCAGCCGATCTTGCTGGACAGCTTGCCCTTCGGCGATTTTCCGGCAGCCGCAACGATCAATCCCGTCACATAGTCTACCGCCATAAAAATCAACAGCGTTGCCAACGCCGTATCCCAGCCGCCAAACAGTCCGGCGATCACACCGCCAACCGTTCCAACGATTGTACAAAGCCATTCCTTCATGCCTTTTCCCCCTCTGCCTCATAATCTCCGGACAGCAGCACCAGCATTTCCGGTGTCAGATCGCCGGATGCGAAGATCTGGTACTGTCCATTGTCCAGCTGTGCCGCCTTGATCTCAGCGGTTCCCCAGCTGCTCCGCTTGATTGCCTTGCCCTGTTTCAGCTGCTCCACTGCTTCTACAATATTCATGATATGCTCCCCCTTAAATCGCTGTGATGGAACGGATCAGCGGATGGCTGTTGTTGCTCCGCCCGACCCATGCCAGATAATATGTGCCTGTTGTGACACCTTCGCAGGGTGTCAGCGTGGTGATGTAGTCCGTGCTGTACAGCCATTGCAGGGACAGGTCAATGTAGCTGCCCTCTGTCTGTGCCTTGCTGAGAATGTCCTCTGCCGTGCCGCTGTCCGACTGTACCAGCCGCATGATGCCGGTTTCCATGCTGCTTGCCAGAAACCGCATGGCGATCTGTGTTGCCGCAGAGAGCGTCAGCGGCACAGTCGAACAGGTGTAGCAGGAATAATCCCATCCAAAAATAGAGGTGGAATAGTTCAGGGCATACTCATTTTTGCTGCTGCAAAAGTCCGGATATACCGCCGTAAACGCAGAAAGACTGTACAAGGTGTTATTGTGGGAAAGAAAGATTCCGTCCCGGTGGTCTGCATCAAAAATCACTGTTTTTTCGGTCGAGCCAGAGGGCAGCAGGGAAACCTTGTGTACCAGCAGATTCAGCTTTTCGTCTGCCGTTGCGATAATGCCACGGGCAACCAGATGCCCTGCCAGCAGGTCACGCTGGTGGTTGATCTCTGCAATGTACTGTGCAATTGTCGCCATTTACGCCGTCACCTCCACAATGTCCGCCAGAGCAGTTGCAATGTCGCCCAAAGAATCCTCTAACGCCGTGATTCTCGCCGGAAACTTGCTACTCAGATTCTCATAGTCCGCCGGACTAATGCTGTTCAGCGTTTCTATGTTGTTGTGATAGTGCCTGGTGGAAACCAGCTGTGTCCACTCTGTTCCACTGATCTTGTTCAGCGTTTCCAGATTGTCATGGGTGTGTGCGGATTCCTCCAGATGCGTGATGGACAGCGTATGCTCCTGCAAGGTATACGTCAGGCTGTCGGACAGCTCCTGCACCTTTTCGTCCACATAGACCGTCTTTGCGTATGGGGTGAGGTCTACGGCTGCACCCTCTGTCAGCGTTGCGATCGTTGTACCGTTGGCATCTGTAATGGTGATGGTCACCACGCTGCCGGACTTCTCCACCTTTGCGACAGGAGAAAATCCGTCTGCACCGTCTTTGCCGGATGCTCCGATATCGCCCTTTGCTCCGTCCGCACCGTGCAGGGATTCCAGCCATGCCGTTTCTGAGCCGCTGTAGCCGTGCTGTACGGCGATTTCATAGGCAGACGCACCGTTTACTCCGTCACGTCCTGTCGCACCGTCTGTGCCGTCCCTGCCGTCTTTTCCGGCAGCTCCGGTGTCACCTTTTTCGCCGGGCTCGCCCTTTTCGCCAGCTGCTCCCGGTTCGCCGGTGTCGCCCTTGTCCCCTTTGAGAGATGCCAGCCACGCCTGCTCCGTGCCGGGATACCCGTTGTCTACGGCGATCTCATAGGCGGATTTTCCGTCTACGCCGTCCTTGCCGTCATGGAGGGATGCGATCTTCTTGTCGATGGCGTCCAGCAGCTGTGCATACAAGTCCGGTGTGGGCGGGATCGGTGTTTCGCCGTCGCCCCGAAAACCGGAACGCTTGATGCCGATGCCGAGGGGAACGGTCGTTGCACGGACAGATCCGTCCGCCGCATAGCCGAACACGCTGACGCTGACACAGCCGGTCTGCAGCTCCGCAGGGAGCAGGCAGCGGCAGACGTTGCCCGTGCCTAGATGCACGTTATAGGTCTTTTCGCCCTGTGCGAACTGTGCCGTTTTGTCCATCTGTTCCCAGTCCGGAGAGAACAGAAAGCACATATCCACGAAACAGATCTGCTGATCGGCGATCGTCTGACGGTTTATCAGTTCCATTTTCTGCCCATAGATGCAAAATTTCAGCATTTTTTCACCTCTCTGTTATTCAGCACTCCACTTTCCGCTGGTGTTCCGCACATAGGTTCCGTCAGAGCAAATCACCTTTTTCAGGAAGGTGTCCGGATCTGTTCCTGTCACGTCCCACGAATCCGTCAGAGATGGAGTTGTTGTATTCGTTTGTTTCTCTACAGCATTCCACTGTGCCTTCGTACCGGCATAAACCAGATTTTCGATTGCCGTTCCGTAAAACGCCTGCAAACTGATGGTAGATACCGAAACCGGAACGGAAAGCACTGCAATGCCTGTGCCGGAAAATGTACGGCTGCTGAGCTTGGTCAGAACAGGCGGCAGGGCGATTCCGGAAAGCTTGCTGCAATCGGCAAATGCGTATGTGCCGATCTCCGAAACCGTCTGTGCGATCAGAGCAGAGGTCACGTTGGGCAGCCCATGGAAGAAATGATCTCCGATTTTCGTGATGCCGTCGTCCACAATGATTTTGGTGATATTGTCCGCCGTTCCGTTCTTCGCCCATACGCTGGTTTCGTTCTGGTCATCTGTTACACCGCTGCCGGAGATACGCAGCAGACCGTTGGTATACAGGGTGTACGCTGCATTTTCGCCGCACTTTCCGGAATCCAGCACTTTGACATCCAGAGCATCCATTTTCTTTTCCAGAGCGTCCATCCGGCTTTCTAGTGCCGCCATCTGTTCCTGCAGTACGGTAACGCCGCACTTCCCCAGAATGCACTTGCAGTAGCCGCAGAGAGTTTCGTCGTTCCTGCAGTCCGTCACGTCGCCGCTGAGGATAGACGCTGCACCGGGACGCAGACGCACGGTGCAGATCGTCAGATACGTCCTGCTCTCCGTGTTGGAAAATTTCGGCGGTCTGGGACTGCCGGAGCAGGTGCCGGCAAGTACTTCAAAGCCGCAGTCCCGCACCGATTCGCTAGTATCACAGTAGACACCGACAGCAACGCACCGTCCCAGAGATTCGTCTACATATGCAGAGAGATCCAGCTTTTCGCTGGTCGTTGTCTGTGCGTAATGCCCATTGATCCACGCCTTGCCGCTGCCGATGGTCAGCAACAGACCGTCGCCCTCAGACACAGACGGGGCAAAGCATTCGCCCACAGTATCCTGCACGCCGTTGCAGATCATACTGGACAGATAGCTTGTGAAATGCTCTGCGTTATAGAGCCTGTCCTCTCCTTTGCTGTTGAAAAAACCACATTCCATTTTGATGCACCTCATTCCTGTACGACAGGTGTCAGCCCATAGCCTTCACTGTCAAAGCTTTCGATCATGCCCACCAGCCGCACCCGTGGGATCTGTATGCCGTATCCGGTGTGCTGCATAGTGACAAAATCGCCGACCTGATAATCTTTTCCATAGACAAACTGGTGGCTCTCCGTCACGATGGTCGCCTCACTGGACAGCACGGGAGCGACCAGATTCTCTGTGCCGCGTTCCCGCAGCATCTCTTTATACTCCGAATCGGAAACCACAGTTTCGCTACCGTCGTCGTTCCGGATCGTCTGAGACAAGTCGCTTGCATTGACATAGATCTCATAGCGTGACAGCCCCGTCGGCGTTTCCTCTCCGGAATAGCAGGCAGCGGACTGCCGCCGGATTCCTTCCCCTTCGCCGTAGATATAGGCATAGTTCCGGTATTCGGAATAGTCCGAATTGTAGATGTACGTCAGCAGATTGTCATAGGCATCGGAAAATACCACCGGCATATTTTCCCGCTGCATGATACTGCGGTCTGTCCCCTGAGACAGTTCCAGAAACATGGCGTACTTGCCGGTATCGACTTCACGCAGCCGGATGTTGGCAGTGCCGCCAATGTTCCGGCACACGGTATAGATCCAGTCCATGAGGTTCTCATAGCTGACCTGCAAGACGTTCTTGATCTCCCAGCAGTCCCCGGACACTGCACCGATCTTCAGCGACGGAATCCCACGCTCAGCCGCTGTCCACGGGGTGATGCAGTTTTTCTGGACGGCGGTCTGCACGATCTCGCCGTATGTGCGGTATGCCGTAAACGACAGCGTAGGCGTGATGATGCGGCGGCTGAGCAGGCACATGAGAAACCGTCCGGAGATCGTCAGATAGTCGCCGTTCTCCGCATCTGTCCGCAGATACACGCCCTCAATGATGCCGTAGTGCTGCTTGTCGTCACTTCTGCCCACAATGTTCCCACGCCGGAACAGGGTGATGGTGTCCGCATTGGCGGAAACGTACACCTCAAACTTTCCCGGTGAAAAATACTCCACGTCCCAGATCAGACTGGAAAACGTGTCGCATATGCCGGTGAGCGTTACGCCCAGACCGTTTTCCGCACTGGCGGTCTGAAAAATTTCCAGATACACTGTCACACCCCCAGATAGGCATCTGTATGCCGAAATGTCACGATCAGATATTTCAGCCCTTTCATTGCCGTGAGATAAAAATGGGATTCCCCTGTGGGAAGCTCCAGCCAGTCAGAACCAGACACCCACCGGTACATGATCGGCGTGGAAACACCGTTTCTTGTCAGCGTCACCGTGCGGTGTCCGTGTCTAGTGGTAATGGTGATCTTGTCGCCCTCCAGAATATCTCCGGTGACCCGGAGATAGGCTCCGGTGTCGGCGTTATAGATCGTCGGCGTTCCCACGATGCCGCCTTTGGCTTCCAGCGTGATCTCCATGCCGATGGCGTCGCCGTTGTTCTGTATGGTGATGCTGTTGTCGGTCCGATACACGCCCAGCGGCACACCGGGCTTTTCTGCAATGGCAAACGGAAACTTAAAACCGCTGACGATACTGCCGTGCTGCACAATGGTGTCCTGTGTACTGTAGAAGTATACATCCGGACAGAGGATGCTGATCTGACCGGATACCGGCATATCAAACCGGGACGGCTCACAGGTTTCCACAACACCCTCTGTATAGACATCGATGTTGGATGTCCGGTAATACACCTTGATGTATTCCGACGGCTTTGCCACACGATACAGCCTGTGCCGCCGTTTCTCCACGCCGACACCACGCATTTCAAAGGAAATGACGATATTCCGCTTTTCCAGAAACGCCCGGTTCAGCTGGCTGCCGTTCATGGTGGCATAGGTCGCCGTGCTGATTGTCGCACCGGGCGGGTCCAGTCCGGTGACTTTTGACATCATATAACGGTTTGCCGTTGTGCTCATGTCCAGCTGCTCTCCGGCGGCGTTTTCCAGAATCAAATGGTATTTCATTATGGCTCACCTCACCGGTTCAGTGCGTTGTTGGTCTGCCGATAGATCTCCAAACGGGACAGTGCCTTGGGGCTGTTGTTGGTCTGGTTTACCGTTCGGCTGTTGTCGGTCTTATAGTAGTTGTTGACGACAGCGGCATTTTTCCGGACGGCTGCCGTCATGGGGTTCTGCTGCATTCGGTATGCTGCACCGGATGTCATGCCGTTCAGGCTTTCTACCGCAGTATTACGCAGCTTGTCTGCCATGCTGCGGACAGACTTCACAGCGGACAGGGTGGAATCCTCAATGCCGATCGCAATGCCGGCAGGCAGGAATTTGCCGACCTCGTCACGCATCACCTTGGACGGCGACGCAATGCCGAAAAAGTCTTTCAGTCCGCCCAGTACACTGTCGCCGAATCCGGAGATCTTGTCCCCGATCCAGCCCACCATGTCACTGATACCATTCCACAAGCCTTCCACCAGATCTCGTCCTACGTCCAGCATCATACCCGGCAGTTCCTTGATGTGATCCCAGATCGCACTGACAATATCTGCTGCGGCAGAACCGATAGAGCCGAGGGAATTGCGGATACCGTTGACAATGGAATCCCGTACCTCCAGCATCTTGCCGGGCAGCTTGCCAAGCAGTTCGCCTAGTGCCTCCATGATCTTCCCGAACAGTTCCCTTGACTTTTTCAGCAGCTTCGGCACGGCGTCTACCACGGCATTCAGAATCGCACTGATGATCTGCGGCAGTGCATTGCCCAGAGCCACCAGAATTTCCGGAATCGCATCCACCAGAGCCATCAGCAGCTGAATGGCTGCATCCAGAATGGTGTCGATATTATTCGTGAAAAAGTCCACCAGCGTGGTGATGATGACCGGAATTGCAGCCACCAGTGCGTCAATAATCGTCGGCAGTGCGTCCACGATTGCCATAAGCAGTGTGATCGCCGCCTGCAGTAGTACCGGAACCGACGTTTGCAGGCAGTTCGTGATCGCTGTGAGGATCTGCGGCAGAGCTGCTGTCAGTGCGGTGATGAGCGTGGGCAGAGCATTCACAATTGCCATGAGCAGGGTCGTGGCAGCCTGTAACAGCTGCGGCACTGCACCGAGCAATGCTGTCACAATTGCTGTGATAAGCTGCGGCAGCATTGGTACAAGCGTGTTGACGATCATCGGCACAGCATCTACAATTGCCATGAGCAGCGTAGTTGCGGCTTGCAGCAGCTGTGGCACAAAGGCAGTCAGCTGCGTGACGATGCTGCTGGCAATGGTGACGGCTGCTTCTGCGAACTGCGGTAAAAACGCTGTTATCGCCTGAATCAATTGCAGAATCATATCAGAAACAGTAGCCATCAGCGTAGGTGTACTCTGTGCCAGCCCCTGCATAATGCCTCCGAGAATCTGTGTTCCCATTTCCAGAAGCTGCGGAAGCAGGTCTGATGCCATAGAAGAAACGGTATCCACCAGCCCCGTAACGGCAGATGCAATACCTTCCTCTGCCCCGTCCGCACCGGTGACCACATCCATGAAGGCGTCAGACAGTTCCTGCAATGCCGGCGATACACCGGAGATCAGATTCGCCTTGAAATTGGTCATGGTGGTTTGCAGCGGCTCCATGGCAGCTACTACGCCTGCCACAGCGTCCTGATAATTGACCGTTGCTTCCCGTGCATCAATGATGGACGCATTGTTCTCCCGATAGGTTTCCGCACTGTCGGCGTACAGTCCGTTCAGCGTGCTGATAATCAGCTGCTGCCGCTCCTGCTCATCGCCGCAGGCAGCCAGTGCCTCGTTGAATGCGTCCTCTGCACTCATCCCCTGGGATACGCCGCTCTGAAATGCGGACAGTGCCGCCGCATTGCCGCTGAGAGCATTTGTCCATGTGTCATTGCTGGCAGATGCCCAGTTGATCGCATCCGCCATTGTGCCGGTGATCTGTCCGACCTTTGCCGTTTCATTGACGCTCTCCGCCAGACCGTCCAGCGGAATGGAATCACCGTACACCGCCCAGATGCCGGTGGCACTGTCCAGCAGGCTGTCCATGTCCTGCATGGATACGCCCAGCTTTTCAAAGTTGGAAATAGTGGTCGTGGTGGCGGTTTCGTCGCCCAGAACGCCGTACAGCTGGCTGTATGCCTGTGTGATGTAGTCCGCATCCATGCCTGCCGCAGATGTGGCAGTGTACAGCTTGGACATATTCTCCCGGTACTCCTGCGTGGATTCGCTGAGTTCGGCAAATGTGGAAATGGCATCGCCGATGGCACTCACCAGTGCAGTCAGACCGTTTCCGATAAAGGTCGCCACAGCCCCGTCCAGAACGGAAAAGCCGTCGCCGGAATCCCTGGCAGATTCGCCGAGGTCTTTTGTGCCGTCACCGGCATCCTCCGCTGCATCTCCCAGATCGTCCGCCGCATCGCTGAGTTCGCCGATCTCCTCGCTTGCATCGCCGGAATCCTGTGCCGCCTGCTCCGCAGCATCGCCCAGATCTTCAGTGGCATCTGCCGCAGTATCCAGCTGGGAACTGTATCGTTTCAGTTCGATCTCTGTTGCTGCGATCTCACGCTGCAATGCGGCGAACTGCTCCTGTGAGATTTTTCCCTCTCCCAGCTGCTTTTCCGCCTGCACGGCTGCGTCCTTCAGCGTTTCCAGTTTTTCCTTTGTCTTGCTGATCGCCTGCGTCAGCAGTTCCTGCTTCTGGGCAAGCATTTCCGTGTTGGTAGGATCCAGCTTCAGCAGCTTTTCCACATCCTTCAGCTGTGCCTGTGTGGAAGTAATGGACTTGTTCACGTCATGCAGGGATTCCGAAAGCTGCGTGGTGTCGCCGCCGATCTCAATGGTCAATCCCTTGATACGCCTATCATTTGCCACAGTACTTCACCTCCCTCAGAATGTGTCAAAATCCCGCTGTGTCGCACGGATCGGATAGTCATAATCATCGTTGGAACGCTCTGAAAACATATCGATCACCATGCCGTATGTCAGGACGTTCAAGTCCTCCATCGAAAGCCCCAGCTCCACACACCGGAGCAGGAACAGTGCCGTCGTCATCGGGCGTTCTGTCGGACGTTCTTTTTTTTAAGGTCTACGTTTGTCTTTTGGCTGGCTGCCCACAGCTTTGCGATCTGCGGGAATGCACGCCAGACAGACATCATGCCGAACTGATCCAGCCATTCCTCCACCGTGTCCGGCACGCTGCTGTCCGCCGCCTTTGCCATCACATAGGCGATGTTCTCAAACGTGCTCATCTTGCCCAGATCTTTCAGATCGATCTGTGCTTTCTGCTGTTCACCGGTTTCCGCCGGCTTGTGGAACTGCTCCGTCAGATCTCCGATGTCAGAAAAAATGTCAGAGCCGGTCAGTGCCATGTACAGTCTTGGAACGGCGGCAGAGGCACGGAATTTCACCGGCTTGCCGTCGATCATGATCTTCTTTTCCAGCATTGCTTATTCCCCCGTTGCTTCTGTCACATTCGGTACATATACCGCCTTGTACCAGTTTGCGTATACCTCAGAATCCGTTTCCTCACAGGTGCGGCACTTGACTAGACCATTGTCCAGTGCTGCGGCAGTGAAGGAGCAGGTTTCCGTTTTCGGTGTCTTGGTATCTGTGTTGGTTTCGCCCTCTACTGCGGTACGGGACGCTGTGCAGCAATACAGCACATGGCGGATGTGATTTACATCGCCGTCGAACTCAAACAGCAGTGCAAACTGTTTCAGCTCTGCATCGTTCTTCTCCACCAGCACGCCCTTCTGATCCAGAAGCTCGCCCAGCACGTCTTTGCGAAATTCCAGCGACAACAGTGCCAGCTCCAGATCACCCTCATAGCCGGAATTGTTGTTGATGACGTAGTACACACGGTTGTCCGCATAGAAGTTCTCCGGCTCGCCGGATGGGTTCACCGACAGCGACACGCCGCCGGGGATCCGCACCGGTGTGTCATATGTGGCATTGCCGTCATCATCAATATGGCACATCGCAAAATGCACCTTGTTCAAACCGAATTTTACCTTGTTTTTCTTTCCTGCTGCCATTTTATACGCCAGCCTCCTTCATTCTAAGTCAGACTTCCATTTCATACAGGACTTCATAGAGCCGTTCGCTCTCGATCCATGTTTCCGATTTTACATAGCTGATCTCGTGTGCGGTCAGGACATCTTCCACCCGCTGCTCTGCGTCCGGATCTTTCGTGTCCGTGTACAGTTCCACGTCCAGCTGCTTCCAGCTGTAATAGTTGATGTTGTCGGCGTGGAACGTATGCTCTCCCGGCGACAGGTACACCACAAACGGCGGCGGCGGACTTTCGCCCTCTGCGAAATGATGGTATGCACAGGGCAGTCCGATCTCCTGCATCATCGCCGTGATCTCTTCATAGGTCATACGCTCAGCCTCCCAACGCTTCTGTAATCAGGGTTTCCAGCATCTCTGCACCGTGTTCCTCTGCCGGAGCAACGTGCGGTCTGGCAGCCACACGCCCGCCATTCCGCTTTGCGTGTCCCTTTTCTAGCAGGTGTACGATCTGATACTTCCGGTTGTGTACGGACATATGCCGCATATGTGCCTTTTCTTCCACTACAGACGCACGCCAGCCCTTCCGGTATTTGCCGGTCTTGCCGTCAGGTGATGTGGTCACCAGTTCTTTTCGGACTGCCTTTGCCGTCTGTGTGACAGCGTCTTTCATGGCGTCCTCCGCCAGCTCCACATACTCCTCCAGCCCGTCCATCACTGCCGCTGCCAGATCGTCAATATCCACATTGCTCATCACATTCCACCAGCCTTTCCTGCTGCGACACCGCCGTGATCTGCACCAGATCGCCGCTGGTGTAGTACGGCATCACACCGGTAATGTTGTAGACCTCGCCGCCGAACAGGATCCGGTGGCGGTTGCTGCACAGTGCCGCTGTCGTGGCACTTTTCAGCACGATCGCTTTCATCGTCTGCCGCATGGACGTAACACCCGCCTCTGTTCCCTCCGTGGATGCAGTAATTGTCACGTTTGCCCACAGCTCCAAAAAATCCGTCCATGCACTGGTGTGGTTGCCGATGCGGTCTGTCACCGTTTCGTTCTGCTGCACGGTGATACGCTGGTTTCTCTCTGCAATCGATACTGCCATCAGATCACTCCCTCCCGCTGTGCAAACAGCATTGCCCGCAGCGTCAGCAGCAGGGCGTTGTGGTCGGCGTTCTCCCGGTGGGTATACAGATAAGGCGACGGCGTACAGCGTGGCAGTGTGACAGGTCTCCTCCTGCTCATACTGCTCTGCCGACACCCTGCCCACGTCCTGCACCGTCTGCTTTGCAGTCAGCAGCAGGGACTGGATCAGCTCGTCGTCCTCGGAATGCTCCACACGGAGATAGTTCTTTGCCTCTTCCAGCGTCACCATACAGCACCTCCGTCACTTCACTGCCAGCAGCTTTACCGCCTCAGGCAGGATCAGCTTGCCGTCCACACGTTTGGATGCCAGGAATCCCACCTGTCCGGTCATGGAGAACAGCTCGTCCAGACGCTTGAAGGTGATGCCCTGACGGTCGCCGATCCAGTAGTAGCTGAAATCGCCGAAGGCAATGCCGGTCTTGCCGGATGCCAGAGCCGGAATGTAGCTGGAAGTCACATACGGACGGTTCATGATCATGTCCGGCACGCCGGCAACCACAGACGGCTGCCAGATGTACTGCCCTGTGGTGTCCTTCACCTTGCGGAGTGCCTTGACGGTGGCGTCGTTCATTGCCCATGTGCCCTTCTTGCGGTACGGGCTTTTCAGACTGTAGAACAGCTCCAGCATATCGTCAAAGGTCACCGATGCCGATGCGGCAGTCACGCCGGTTTCTGCACCGTCGGTGGCATTGAAAATACCGGTCGGCTTGCTCTTGCCGTCGCCGACCCAGAACGCCTCCTCTTCCTTTGCACCCAGCCGTCTGCCGAACTCTCTGGAGATGTACGCCTCCAGATCAAAGGCGGCATCATTGAGCAGCTCTGTGGAAACTTTCAGTGCCGTACCCACCTTGTACGCACCCAGGGACTTCTGTCCGAAGGTGTCGTCCGACAGCGGGAAGGTGCCTTCCTCGTCGATCCACGATGCCTCGCCCTTGTCGCTGACAATGGGAATCTTCCGGTCGCCGGATGCGGTGGTGATCACAGTCGCCAGCGTGCGGAACACGTTTTCCTCCTCCAGTGCCTCGATCAGCTGACGCTCGAACTCGTCCGGCACCAGATAGCCGCCCTCAGAATCCGTCCCCACCTGCAATGCGTTCTGCACCGCAGCGGTATAGTGCTTGTTCCGGACCGCATCCCAGAACGCCTGCTTGTACGATGCGGACGCAGTGCCTGTGCCGGCAGCCTTGCCGCTGCGGGGTTCGCCCAGAATGGGATCAGCGGCGGCATTCATGGCTGCCTCCAGCTCGTTGGCACGTTCCAGACGGGCAATGTCGTTGCCCAGATCGGTCAGTTCCTTCTCCATGGTCTCATATGCGGCAGCGTCCGCCTCGCTCATTCTGCCGTTGTGGGTCTTGGAATCCAGAAATGTTCTGGCGGTGTCCCACTTTGCAGCACGCTCCTGCCGGAGTGCTGTCAGACGCTGCATTCTCTCTGTCATAGTCATTCGCCTTTCCTCCTTACGGTTTCAGTAGGTTCAACCGTGCACGCAGCTGTGCGGCGTCCACGGTTCTGTCGCTTTTGCTCTGCCCCAGCTTTGCCAGAAACGACTGCATCGTCTGTTTCCGGGAATACGCCTGTGCAGGGGGTTCTTTCTTGTCGGGTTCGTCCGGCTCATCCGGCTCTTTTTCCGGCTCTTCGTCGGGTTCGTCCGGATTCTCCTCCGGCTCTTCGTCTGGATCGTCCTCGGCGAACAGGATGCCGTCCACGAATCCCAGCCGCATTGCCTCGTTGGCGTTCAGCCACGTTTCCGCATCCATCATCTTTGCCAGACGATTCCGGGACAGTCCGGTCTTTGCCGCATAGGCGTTCAGGATGGATTCCTTGACTTCCTCCAGCACAGCGATCGCCTGCTCCATGTCCTTTTTCTCGCCGGCTGCCATGGTGGACGGATTGTGGATCATCAGCATTCCCACCGGACTGATGAGCGTGGTGTCCCCTGCCATTGCCACCACCGATGCGGCAGATGCGGCAATGCCGTGGATCTTCACTGTAACCTTGCCGGGGTGATTCCGCAGCATGGTGTAGATCTGTGCCGCTGCGAACACGTCCCCGCCCGGCGAGTTGATCCAGACGGTCACATCTCCGGTGTGCTGTTTCAGCTCCGCCTGAAATGCGGCAGGCGTGACCTCATCGCCCCACCAGGTCTCACTGGCAATAGCACCGTCCAGATACAGCTCGCTCTCGCCGTCTGCATCGTTCCGCAGCCAGTTCCAAAACTTCTTCATTTGCTTTCACCTCCATTTTTTGCAAATGCACCGGCATCTTCCAGCTTGGTGAAGCTGCCGTTTACCAGATACAGGTCGCCGCCTTCCTCTGCCGGAATGCGGTTCTCGTCCTCACGCTCCCGGATGTCGTTGGCAGACATCCAGCCGTTCTGCCGTGCAGTGGCATAGCCCTGCATCCGGCTGTTGTAGTCGCCCCGGAGCATGCCGTCTACATTGAACTTTGCGAAATACCGTCGTTCCTCCTGGGGCAGGAGCAGGGAACGCTGAATTTCCTGCTCCCACCGTGTCAGCCACGGCATCAGCGTAAACTGCACAAACTCCAGGGACTGCTGCTCGATGTTGGAAAACGTGGCGTGATCCAGATCGCCGATCATGTGCAGCGGCACCCGGTACAGCCGGGCGATCTCCTCGATCTGGAACTTTCGTGTCTCCAGAAACTGCGAATCCTGGGGTGTCATGGAAATGGGCTGGTAGTCCATGCCCTCTTCCAGCACAGCGGTCTTGTGGGAGTTCCCTGCTCCGCCATAAGCCTTTTCCCATGCGTCACGCACCTTCTGGGGATCTTTCAGCACGCCCGGATGTTTCAGCACACCGCTGGGTGCTGCACCGTTGGCAAAGAAGCTGGAGCCGTATTGGTCGCAGTCCAGAGCCAGACCGATGGCGTTCCGTGCCAGAGCGATGGGCGAATAGCCCACCAGCCCGTCAAAGCCCATACCAGGGATATGCAGCACGTCAAAGTCATACAGCCGGATCTCGCCCTGTTCCCTGAAATTAGGGTTCGCATCATCATAGCGGCGGTAGAGATAGACCAGTTCACCGCTGTCCTCTCGTTCCACCCGGACACGGTTCGCCGCCAGCGGATACAGCCCCAGCACCTCGCCCCGACCGTTGCGGATGATCTGGGCGTATGCGTTGCCGTAAATGAGCAGGTGCGTCATCAGCACCTCCCGAAACGTGTACGAGGTCATTTCCGGATTGGGCTGGTCATGCAGCACCTTGTACAGCGGATGCTGCACTGCCGGCTCTTTGCCGTGTTCCGTCCGCTCGTACAGATGCAGGGGCAGCTGTGCCACGGATTCCGCCAGCACCTTGATACAAGCGTACACCGCCGACTGCTGCATCGCCGTAAAGGGATTGACCTCTGCACCGCTTTTCGACCGCCCGAACCAATAGGCATAGGACGGGCTGTGGTAGTAGTTCTTCGGCTTATCTCTGGACTTGAACAGTCCTGTAAAAATTCCCATGTGTCATCACCTCAAAAAACCAGCAATTCTCGTTCATCGTACACGCTGCTCTCTGTATCATCTCTGTGCCGGATACAGCGATCCAGTGCCATGACCAGTGCCACGATGCCGTCGATCTTCTCCGTGGACTTTTCCTTGTCCGGTTTGATGTTCCCGGCTGGATCACGCCGGACGACAGCGTTTCCTGCCATCCACCGCAGCACCGGATTGCCGCCGTGCTGAATGCGTTTCTCCAGCAGCAGCCGTATCAGCTCCTTGCACGGCGGGCTGATGTCACGAAAGCCCTGTCCGAACTGTACCATGGTAAAGCCCATGTCCTCTAAGTCCTGTGCCATCTGCACCGCACCCCAGCGGTCAAAGGCGATCTCCTTGATGTGAAACCGCCGTCCCAGATCGTCAATGAACTGCTCAATAAAGCCGTAGTGTACCACGTTGCCCTCGGTGGTGCAGATATAGCCCTGCTTTTCCCAGACATCGTACATGACGTGGTCACGCCGGACACGCAGGTCGAGGGTGTCCTCCGGCAGCCAGAAGTATGGCAGCACGATGTAGGGTGCGTCCTCGTTCTCCGGCGGAAACACCAGCACAAATGCCGTGATGTCGGTTGTGCTGGACAAGTCCAGTCCGGCATAGCACGTTCTGCCCTCCAGTGCCGCCATGTCAATGGGCGTGCTGCCCCAGTCAAAGACGTGTTCCGGGATCCAGCCCACTGTAGAAGATGTCCACATATTCAGCCGCAGCTGCTTGAAGTTGTTCTCGTCCGCCGGATTGTCCAGTGCCTGCCGGTACAGATTCCGGACACGATCGATCTGAATGGTGTGTCCCAGCGAAGGGTTCGCCTTGTACCAGTTCTTTTCGTCGTTCCAGTCTGCGTCGTCCGGCAAGCCATACACCACCGGATAATAGGTGGGGTCTGCCTTTCTGCCGTGGAGAATGTCCAGTGCCAGCTGATGCTGTTCCCAGCACACACTGTTCCGGTCGTTCCCGGCGGTAGTGATAGCGAAGAACAGCGGCTGCTCTCTGGCGTCGCCGGAGCCCTTGGTCATAACGTCCCAGAGCTTCCGGTTCGGCTGTGCGTGCAGCTCGGCAAACACCAGACCGGAAACATTCAGCCCGTGCTTGGTGCCGACCTCGGCGGACAGCACCTGATAGAATCCGGCATTGCTGTAGTTCACCACACGCTTGACAGAATCTATGACCTTCGACCGCTTTTCCAGTGCCGGCGACTGTGCAATCATCTGCTTTGCCACGTCGTAGACGATAGATGCCTGCTGCCGGTCTGCGGCACAGCCGTACACCTCGGCGGACGGTTCGTTGTCCCCGTACAGCAGGTACAGGGCGACCGCTGCCGCCAGTTCTGACTTGCCGTTTTTCTTGGGTATCTCCACATACGCCGTGAGAAACTGCCGCTTGCCGTTTTCTTTGACGATGCCGAACACGTCCCGGATGATCTGCTCCTGCCACGGCAGCAGCCAGAACCGCTTGCCTGCCCATTTTCCCTTGGTGTGCCGGAGGTTTTCGATAAACGCCACAGCCCGGTCTGCCTTTTTGGCGTCATAATGGGACGTGGGGAGCATGAATCCGGACGGCTCGTAGTGCTCCAGACGGGGAAATTCCGCCGGACGCAGGTCGTTTTTCCCCATCATCCGTCACCGCCCAGCAACATTTCCATGTCGTCCGCCTCGGATTCCGGTGCATTTGCCGTCACGATACGGCTGCGGCTGGACGGTGTCAGACCAAATTCCGTGCAGAATTTCAGCATGGTTTTCAGACTTGCCTGTGCAATGGACACCCACGGGGTCTGCTGCTGATAGCCGTTGGGTGTCTCGAAGGTGCTGCCCTCTGCGGCAATGTGTGCCTTGGCATCCACCCAGTCGGCATAGGACTGGCAATAGCCGGCGAAAGCGGCACGATCCACCTGTGTGAGCAGTCCGGCTTGCTCCAGAAACGGCACAAGCCGTTTCCACTCCCGCTTTGCCTCTTTGCTCAGCCACGCCGGACACTTCGGGACAGATGCGTCCGGTTTCGGCTCGTTGGGGTTCAGCTGCCGCTTGCCGGGGTTGCCCTCCAGCACCTTCAAGCTCGTGGGTTTCGGTTTTCTTCCTGCCATTTCGTGTCACCTCCTGCCGTTTTCCGCCGGATACCCCCCTCTTTTCATTTTGCGAACTCTCACACGGAGTTGGGCGCCGGTCTTTTCATAGCCTTCCCTGGAGAGATTTTGATACCCCCTCCCCCTAGGGAAACGACGCATAAAGCTTGTCTGATGGCTTTATGTAATTTTCCTAATACTCGTAGGTCGGGCGGCTGTCCTCCTCGCCGGTTTTCTTGTCGTGACAAGCCTTGCACAATGCCTGCCAGTTGCTCTCGTCCCAGAACAGCTGCTCCTTGCCTCTGTGGGGGACGATGTGGTCTACCACCTGTGCCGGTCTGCCGCACCGGACACACAGAGGATGCTGCCGCAGATACTGCCTGCTGATCCGCTGCCACCGGCTGGTGTAGCCACGCTTGACGGCAGATAGTCGGTCAGGATGCAGCTGCTTGTGTTTGTCACAGTACTTGCTGCCTACCGGGATCAGCACCGGACAGCCGGGGTGGCGGCACTGGGTACGCTGTTTGTAGGGCATCGGATCACGCTCCTTTCTCCGCAAACACAGAACCGCCATGGGACGACCCACAGCGGTTCTTGTCAGTATTTCATGTTATTATTATAGCACAGGTGGTATGTACGATTCCATACGATTATTCCAGCATCGCCAGTGCCTTTCTGTGCCAGCGGTGGAAGGTGTCCCATGAGCAGGGCATTTCTACGCAGACCTGTTCGCAGGTCATGCCGTCCAGATAGCGATACCGCATCAGCCGACGCAGTTCCGGCGGCAGAGATTCGATGGCATTCTCCACTGCCGTCTGTGCCTCCAGCAAAATCCGATACTTTTTCCGATACAGCTCCTCCAGCGTTTCTTTTTTCTCCACATACCGCTGTGCCTCTGATAACGGTTCTCCACGCTGATGCGGTGTGTCACCGTATGCCATGCCATGACAGCCCTTGTTCTCCTCCAGTGCTTTCAGCCGCCTTGCAATGTCGGCAAGTTCTCTCTGGATGCTGCTGTATCGGCGTAGTTCTTCTTTGGTCATTCTCTCTCCTCCAGTTCCGGCAGCCCGACCCGCCGCCGTTCCTCATTGCACACCTGACGCAGGTCAACACTGTGCATCGTCAGTGCTGCATAGTACGGCGTAAACAGTTCCCGTTCCACCGCCTTCAGCTGTGCCAGATCGTTGTCACTCCGTGATCTGGCGTACCGCTGCAACGCACTGTGGTATTTGTTCATCTGCAACCGCAGGACGTGTTCTGCGATGCACAGACAGCCCTCGTTGCTCCGGCACATCACATCGCCGCCGTCGTCTTTGCGAAACTCCGGGCAAGCTGTCACGCAGTACGTTTCGT
>ERZ791716.437-NODE-437-length-23714-cov-2.326049_pt1 | contig 23714 bp, 14 predicted proteins | sample MGYA00510049_ERZ791716 | MGnify/ENA primary metagenome ERZ791716 (study PRJEB30046, sample SAMN00715135) | human gut metagenome | study: EMG produced TPA metagenomics assembly of the A metagenome-wide association study of gut microbiota in type 2... | reverse complement strand
GGAAGCACTTCGTACTCTACTTTCAGGAGCTTCCGCGCACGGTCCACGCATTTTTCATCTTTTCCGGCAATAATCGCCACCGGATCTCCCACGTAGCGCACATGCTGATCGAGGATCAGACGGTCATACGGGCTTGGTTCCGGGTAGGTCTGTCCTGCCATTGTAAAACGCTGTTTCGGCACATCCTCCCAGGTATAAATCGCCTCAATGCCCGGAACACGCTCTGCTGCCGTCTTTTTCACGGATTTTACGATTGCATTGGCATGCGGACTCCGCAGTACCTTGACAATCAGACAATCCTTCGGCGCCAGATCATCTACATAAACCGGCTTTCCGGTTACCAGCGTGAGGGCATCCTTTTTGATCACCGGCTTATTCACACTGCAGAGCTGATCGGTTCTTCCCGACCAGTCCGGTTCATAGATATGATTTTCTCTGCTCATGACGAACCTCCCTGCTGCTTTTTCCAGGCAAGGAAATTCAAAATTCCCCGAAGCTGTCCTTCATATCCGGAACAGCGGCAGAGATTTCCCGCCAGATATTCTTTAATTTCTTCCTCACTCGGATCCGGATTTTCCCGGAACAGCGCAATCGCATTCATAATCATCCCCGGATTGCAGAACCCGCACTGCTCGGCGCCCTGTCCGGCAATAAAGGAACCAAATTCTTCTGCTTCCTCCTGCAGTCCTTCGAGCGTATATACTTCATGTCCATCCGCTCTTGCACAAAGCACCGAGCATGACAAGACCGGGGTTCCATCTAAAAGCACGGTACAAAGCCCGCAATTTGCGGTCTCACAACCGCGCTTCACACTGTAGCAGCCATGCTTCCGCAGAAAATCAAGGAGCAGAAGATCCGGCGATACTGATTCACAAATCAGTGTTCCATTTACTTTGATTTTGATATCCATGTCTATGCCTGCTCCTCTCCGATTTTCTTTGTTAACCGATAGCAAAGCGCACCTGTAAGGCGTGTGCGGTATGCTGCACTGCCCCGGTGATTGCCGGCTGTCGGGATTTTTGTCTCTACCCATTTTGCAAACTGTTTTGCACGCTCTTCCGTGATTCCGTCTGTGAGAAATCCTTCCTCATCCGTGATACAGATTGCTCTGCCCGGTCTCGCACCGACAGAAATCCGGTATGTACCGGAAACATTTGCCGCTGCACATGCAAGAACCGGGAAATCTGTCCGTTGATTACGAACCGATGCATACGCATAGACACCCGGTGTTTTCTTCACGATCAGACGCACAAGCACGTCCCGGTCCGGTTTTTTCTCGGCGAACTCCTGCAACGGAATTATACCGCCCTGAAACAGTTCCACGTATGTATCCATAGCAAGGAACATCGTCAGGACATCCGAGAAACCAAACCGTCCCCAGATACTGCCGCCGACAGTTGCCAGGTTCCGGAACTGAACACCGACAATATCCTTTAAGGCATCTCTGACTGCGCCCTGTGTATATGCATACAGACCTTCATGCAGCTCGATTTCACGCAGAGACACCATCGCACCGATAAAAAATGCATCCGCGTTCTCATCAATCCTGTCAAGTCCCAGCTCGCACAGATCGATTGCCGTCTGGATTGTCCGATCCTGCATCTTCGTCCAAAGCATTCCACCGAGGATCATGCTTCCTTTTTTCTGGTTCAGCGTATAAGCTTCTTCCAGATTTTTTACACGAACATAATTCTGTATTGTTACCATAAAAGCTCCTTCTATTTCTCTAACCGCTTTTTTCCAACTTTATATTATAGTAAAAATACTTGCCTTTGAAAAGCGGTTTTGTTACAATACCGTTGTATTATCAAAAGTACAACGAAAGGGTTTTTATCATGAAACAAAGATTCAAAAAACATGTAGCACTTATACTCATCAGCCTGATGCTGCTCTCTCTGATCGGATGCGGCAAACCTGCATCCACAGACACAACCACAACAACGGAAGCAGCTGTCACAGAAGCACCGGCAGCCTCCATATCGGATGCTGCTACAACGGCAGACAGCACCCCCGCAGATGCCAGTGAAGAGGGCTCTGATGCGCAGACGGTCTATCCGGTCACAGTCACCGATCAGGCTGGTCGTGAAGTCACAATTGAAAAAGAACCGGAGTCAATCGTGAGCGGATACTATATCTCCACAAGTCTCCTGCTTGCACTCGGTCTGAAAGACAAGGTAACAGGCATCGAAGCAAAAGCAGATAAGCGGCCAATCTACAAACTTGCGGCGCCAGAATTCCTCGAGCTTCCAAATGTCGGCACAGCCAAGGAATTTGACTTAGAAACCTGCGCTTCCCTCTCCCCAGAGCTTGTCATCCTGCCTATGAAATTAAAGGATGCAGCGCAAAGCCTCTCCGAGCTTGACATCCCTGTCCTGCTCGTCAATCCGGAAAGCGAAGATCAGTTAGAACAGATGATTGAACTTGTCTCCACCGCAACCAATACAAAGGAAAACGCAGATGCCCTTCTTTCTTATATTGATGAGAAAAAAGAGATGCTCGAAAAAGACTTATCCGGCGTCGATGCAGAAAGCGTCTATCTCGCCGGTAACTCTTCCCTTCTTTCCACTGCCGGTCCAGCGATGTATCAGTCAGGGCTTATCGAACTGGCAGGCGGTAAAAATGCAGCATCCGAAATCACGGATACCTATTGGGCCGAGATCAGCTACGAGCAGCTTCTGGCATGGGATCCTTCTTATATTATTCTCGCTTCGGATGCAGAATACACACCCGAAGATGTATTAAACGACGAGAATCTGAAGGAGTGCACCGCAGTCAAAAACGGAAATGTCTATGCAATCCCTGGCGATATCGAAGCATTAGACAGTCCTGTACCGGGCGGAATCCTTGCATCCATCTGGCTTGCCGGAATCCTGCACCCGGATCAGGTATCTGCAGATATGTATACAGAAGAAAAGGCAGCGTTCTATGAAACTTTTTATGGAATCAAATAATAAAATTAAATTCACTCTTATCGTCGGAACCGTTATCTTAACGGTTCTGACGATTTTTTCATTTTTTGTCGGCCGCTACCCACTCACACTCTCCGGAATTATATCCGGTGATTCAAGACAGTGGCAGGTGTTTGTGACATTGCGCGCAAGCCGCGGAATCGTCGGCTGTATCGGCGGTTTCGTTCTCGGCGTAGCAGGTTTTGTCTTCCAGACTGTATTCCGGAATCCATTGGCATCACCGGATATCATCGGTGTATCTTCCGGTGCCAGCGCCGGTGCCGCGTTCGGCATCCTGCTTCTGTCCGGCTCTATGGCAGTGACTGCGTCTGCATTTGCCGGTGCTCTCGGTTCTGTTGTTCTAGCGCTTATGCTCGCATCCCTCACTACCGGGCAGGATGGCAGAGGAATCGTGTTGGCAGGAATCGCGGTACACAGCTTAGCCCAGACCGCGCTCATCTTCCTGAAGCTGCTCGCCGACCCGGAAAAACAGCTTGCATCCATCGAATACTGGATTATGGGAAGTTTAAATGGCATCAGTCTCTATACCATCAAAGGAAATGTGATTCTCTGTATCCTCTGTATCAGCGCACTTTTTTTGTTGTACCGGCAGATTATGATGCTTTCCCTGCACGATGACGAAGGGCGTATGCTCGGTGTTCACACACAACATCTCCGGCTTTTGATTCTCCTGATTGCAACGCTGGCAACATCCGGAATCATCAGCATGACCGGGCTTATCAGCTTCATCTCTCTGCTTGCACCGCACGGTGCACGTCTGATCATCAAAAACAACCGGCTATCCACGATGTTTCTAAGTGGGATCATCGGTGGCTGCCTGCTGACACTCGGAGATATTCTGGCACGAAGCGTAGCTTCCACAGAGCTGCCGGTCAGTATCTTCACCAGTCTTGTCGGAGCACCATTTTTGGTCTATCTATGCGTAAGGAGGAACCGCGAATCATGAGTCTGCTCACAGTCAGTCACCTGTCTGCCGGATATGGCAGAAAAGAAATCCTACACGATATCAGCTTTACGTCGCGTCCCGGAACAATCACCGGTATTCTCGGTGCAAATGGATGCGGCAAAACTACACTTTTAAAAGCGATTGCGAACATCCTCCCGCACAAAGGTTCCTGTCTGCTTGCAGAAAATACATTGGAATCACTTTCTGCACGGGAACTTGCAAAGCAATGTGGATATATCCCCCAAAAAAGCGGAATCACAATTGATATGACAGTTCTGGATGTTGTCCTGATGGGGTATCATCCGGACTTATCGCTGTTGCAGCCTCCCACCGCACAGATGAAAGAACATGCCAAAGCAACTCTCACGATGGTCGGTCTTCCCGATCGTGAGCAGAAAAACTACAACCAGCTAAGTGAAGGACAAAAACAGTTATGTATCCTTGCACGGACATTCGTCGGTACACGTAAGCTTCTGCTCCTCGATGAGCCGGAAAGCGCCTTAGATTTCCGGTTCCGGAACCAGATGATGCAGCATCTGCGGACATATGTGACTGCCCACGACGCCTGTGCGCTTGTCACACTCCATGACCCTTCTCTGGCATTAAACACCTGTGACGAGCTCCTTGTCCTGTCGAAAGGCACACATTCCGGGAAAATCTCCCCGAAATCGACTCCTGTTTCAAAGATGGAGTCGCTGCTTTCCTCGATTTATGGTACAATCAATATCACAAAGCTCCACGACAAAAGCGGGAACGAACACCTTGTTATGATACAGGAGGAGTCCATATGAAAGCTGTTACAAAAATTACTTTTTACGATGAACAGGATGAAAAATTCTTTGGAGAAGGTCCCTGTCGTCTGCTACATGCCATCGAAGCAGAAGGCTCCCTGCGTGCAGCTGCAAGCTCGATGGGACTTGCTTACTCGAAAGCGCTTCGTATGATAAAAAATGCCGAGCATGCACTCGGATTTCCACTCACAAGCAGGACTGTCGGTGGCAAATCCGGCGGTGGAAGCACTCTGACACAGGAAGGAAAGGAATGGATAGAAAAATATGAACGGTATCGAGATGCCTGCATACAGGCCAACCGCAAATTGTATCTGGAGATCTTTTCGCGCTAGCAGCAAAAAGCATCTGATTCTGAACGGAAGCCGCGGAAGCGGAAAGTCCACGCTTCTTTCTGCCCTTTTCCCACAACCAATGCCCGGGCTTACATCCTATGTAGTACCCGAAGATGGTGTCTATATGAAAGAAAACCTGTCAGGCGAGACTGTCCAGATTGGAAGATATCAGGCAGATGCACCCGGAAACACAAACAAAATGCAACCGGTTCCGGAAGCATTTCTCACAAAAGGCATCGAATTTCTGGATATGTGTATCCGTCAACCATCCGACTGGATAACCATCGACGAAACCGGTTATCTGGAACAGACAATGCCTGCGTATCAGGAAGCAATTTCCCGTCTGCTCGCAGCCAAACATGTACTTTTAGTTGTCCGTAAACAAAAACTTCCTTTCCTGGACTCTCTCTGCAAGCGGGATGATTGTTTTCTCGTAGATTTAGATAAGCCTTATGGAGACGCGTTCTGTATCATCATGGCATCCGGAAAAAGCAAACGCTTCGGTGCCAATAAACTCCTCACAGATTTTTATGGAAAACCACTGATTGCATACGCGTTTGATGCGACCGAAATGCTTGGGCAAAACCGGTTGGTTGTGACGATCCACCCGGAAATTGCACATATATGTAAGAAACAGAATATCCCATTTCTTCTGCATAATCTGCCGGACCGGAACGATATGATCCGGCTTGGAACCGGTGCAATAAAAAACAAAGCAAGCCACTGCCTGTTCCTGCCTTCAGACCAGCCGCTCGTCTCACGGGAGACAATCGGTGCATTGCTTTTCTGCGCCCAAAATGCACCCGATACGATCTGGCGGACTTGCGATCAGAATACTGCCGGTTCCCCGGTTGTTTTTCCATCTGCTTACTTTGATGAACTTTCTGCGCTACCTCCAAAACATGGCGGCAATACTGTGATTCAAAACCACAGGGAACATGTAAAGCTCCTACCGGTTACACAACACTATGAGCTAGCAGACATCGACACACCAGAGGATATGCAGGCAATGGAGGTTATTGCAGCGCATGCACTGGCAAAGTAAATACACTTCTCACCGCAGCCAGATACTCCTCCGGTCGCTCTGCTTTCTTTACCTTCTTCAGCTCCCGTTCTGCTTCTGGAAACATCTTACCCAGATAAAACCACACTTCCTTCATCTTAAAGAGCGCATCCCGCTCACAGTCCATCTCTTCCCGGTACCCAGCATACAACCGGTCATGGTACTCCTTTAGCTCTGCCGTTGTTACCGACTGCCCTGTCCGGATCTCCCGTACCAGTCCCGGATTCGCAATTACACCTCTTCCAAGCATAATGCGGTCTACCTGTGGAAACATCTCCCGGAACACATGATAATCTTCCACCGTAAAAATATCTCCGTTATAACAGACCGGGTGCACACATTCCTTCAGTGCTTCCGCAAATACATCGAGATTCGGTTGATTGTTGTAGAAATCCTTCTGCAGACGTGGATGAATGATCACTTCGGAGATAGGATACCGGTTATAGATCTGCAGGATATCCGCAAACTCTTCGGGAAACTCCATTCCGATCCGCGTCTTCACAGAGATCTTGCAGCTTCGCTCCTCCGGCAGTCTGGATATCCCCTCAAATACCGCATCAAAGAACCGGTCTAATCGATCTGGTTCCTCTAAGAATCCACTTCCTTTCTTCTTCGATACGACCGTTGCCATCGGACAGCCCAGATTCAGATTCACTTCCTGATAGCCAAGCTCCGCCAGCATATTGCACGTCGTAAGGAACTGTTCCGCATCGTTCGTCAGGATCTGTGGAACAACATACATTCCCTGATTGTGCTCCGGTGCCACGTCTTTCCGCTCTCTCGTCTTCAATATTTTTTTCTTTGATGGTGCGATAAACGGCATCACGTACTTATTCATATCGCCAAACATCGCATGATATGCATTCCGGTACACGTATCCCGTCACGGATTCCATCGGTGCCAGATAAAATTGTATTTTCTCGAATTCTGTAATACTCACCGTAACGCTCCTCTATCATCAGCATTTTCTTCCACATGTTTCGGGCGGAATATATACAGCAAAATTGCTTTACATATATTGTCTGCGATCATGCAAAGCCAGACTGCCTTTAAACCCAGTCCAAACACATTCACGCATAAGAACGTACCAAATATCCGGATGCCCCACATGCTGACCGCCTCACACGCGAACACATGCTTCGTCCGACCCATACCATAGGAAATACCCTCTAAGACAATCATCAGTCCAAAAAACGGCTCTGAAAACGAAACCAGACGCAGCATCTCACTTCCGATCCGCGCCGCATTGACTGAGTTCGTAAACAGACGCATAAATGGATATGCGAATAGGTAGAGTCCGATACCATTTACTACCATAATCAATAATGTGATCAGAATCGATACCCGCTCCGTTGCTTTTAATTTCCGGATATCCTTTTCTCCGAGCGCATTACCAACCAATGTGCTGGTCGCCACCCGCAGTCCATATCCCGGAATATAGACGATCTGCTCCGCTGTAATGGCGATCGAATGCGCCGCAAATATCGTCGTTCCCATACCAGATACCATCCGTGCAAACGCAATGTATCCAAAACAGCTTACAAAGGTCGTGCCAAGTGCCGGAAGCCCAATCGTAAATGTCTCTGACAGAATCTCCCGGTCGAGTCTCCTGTCCTCTCGCGTTGGTCGAAGCTTCGTCTTGCTGAGCATCAGCAGAAACATCGCAATACCGCCGATTCCAAAACTGATGCAGGATGCGATTGCCGCACCTGCCACGCCGAGATTCAGACCATATATAAATACCGTATTCAATAGGATATTTAACACATTTTCACCCACGCTGATAAACATCGGCGATTTCGTATCCTTAATGGATCGAATCATCGCGGAAAAGACGCGGGAAGACGCCCGGAACACAAGTGAAATGCTTGTAATTGTGAAATACACGCTTGCCGGTCTTACAATATCCGGTTCAACGCCCATCCACACCGGAATATACGGGGACAGCACAAGCGCGATCACTTCCAATAACGTTCCGATTGTAAATGCATATAGTATTGATTGTCCAGCCAGTTTCTTCAGTTTGGCTTCGTCCCCGGCTCCATTTGCCTTCGATGCAATCGCCAGCACAGCAACCGCAATCGCACTTGGAATTGAGTGGATCAGCCAGCCGATGGTTGTTGTCGTGCTGACTGCTGCCGTTGCTTTCTCACCCAGATGTCCCACCATCGCCGTATCAACATATTGAAGCAGCGTCGACAGCACCTCTTCTAATACGGTCGGGATGGATAAGGTGATCAGCGATCGAAACGCTTCCTTATTGTATGTTTGTTTCATTTATTTTCAAATCCTTCTGTTTACTTAAAAGAAGGGCTTATAGAAAGCCCTTCTTCGTAAAACTTATTTACTTATCGCTTCGTTTCTTTTTGGAAACACCAAGTATGATTATTCCAACAGCCGCAACTATCATTATAATGGTGATTGGAGCAATCGGCGCTGTATCACCTGTCTTCTTCACTGTGTTGGAAGATGTCGTAGTTGTTGTCGTCGTGGTTGTCGTACTCGTAGTACTTGTCTCCGTCGTCGTAATCTCTGTGGTTGTATCTGTTGTTTCAGTGGTTTCTGTAGTCTCAGTCGTTTCCGTTGTTTCGGTCGTCTCAGTTGTTTCTGTTGTCTCAGTCGTTATCTTGTCATACGTATTTGTATACGCAACATTTGCTGTCGCATGATCTCCGATTACAACCGAAGCGGTTTTGCCCTCCACTGCAGTCTGCGCGTCTACAACATATGTGATCTTGCTCAACGTATATCCATCTACATCTGAAGCAATCTCATTGACTGTATAGCTGCCTGCATTGCAACTGATTTCCTTTGACCACGTCTTACTAGCAGTATCATAAGAAAAATCTGCAAGACTATAGGTTGTCTTTGTACCGGTTGCATCCTCAACAACCTCAAAGCGAATTGTCTGCTCCGCATCTGTTTTGGATACACCACCCGCTATGGTCTTTGTCAACACAAGCTTAGCCGGAGCATATGTATTTTTCACAACGATTTTATCTCCAATGCTTCCACTTGCTGGTTCGTAGGAAGTCGCATAATTTGTAACCTCTGTCTCTCTCACACTATACGATATCTCAACGCCATTCTCGTATTTGTCGAGATCTGTAAATGTACCCTTCCAGTTATTTGTCTTATCCAGTTTCAAAGTCTTTGCTGTTGCAACACCATTCTTATAAAGAGTTACTGTGATCGCACTATGATCATCTGCTGCCAGGTTATCGCCAACCCACTTCTTTTCAACCTCGATATCACCCTTTTGTGTTGTATATGAATTTCTAACCTCAAATACACCGTTTTCACCAGCATCTTCTGCTGTCACAGTTGTACCAGAAGCATTCTTTTTCACATAACTTACTGTATATCCGGCTGGTACATCGACTTCTTTGACTGTATATACATATTCTGTATTTGCTGCTACATCACTGTACTTCGGAAGCTCTGTCCATATATAAGTCCAATGATTTGTTTCACTCAAAGTTACCGTGTCATATACATTTCCATCATACATTAACTGTACCTGTATGCTGGTTGGTCGTTTCCGATCATTATTATTCTGATCATCCCATACCTTTGTCACAGTTCTTGTTGTAGATGGATAAGAGTTTGTAACCGTAATAGAACCATTTCCTGTTGTCGTATCAACTGTCATCGGACTGTAAGATACGCCATAGCCCTGTGGTACAGCTACCTCTTTGACTGTATACACAATCTCCTGTCCAGCCTCATTATATGGAAGGTCATTCCATGTATAAGTCCAGTGATTTGCATCTTCCAGTGTTACAGCGGCTCCAACCGCGGAACCATTTGCATATAATTGAACATCTACACTCGTCGGACGAGATGTAGCATTATTATCCGCCCATACTTTATTGACTGTGATATTTCTTGTCCGAACTGTACGTTTATTCGTAATCGTTGTCGCTGATCCTGATGTCACAACAGTCGTTGTATAACCGCTAACTGTACCAACTTCTTCAACCGTATACACAATATCCGTACCTGCCGCATTCTGCTTGTTCAGATCATTCCACGTGTATGTCCAATGATTGGTCTCATTCAATTCCTTCGTTGCTTCCGGATCTGTAACAGCTGTGCCATCCGCTATAAGTCGTACTGTAATTGGTGTCCGCAATCCATCGCGGTTGTTATTATCATCCCATACCTTTGTCACTGTATGACTGACTTTATCCATCGAGTACTGGTTTGTGATAACCGCCAGATACGTTCCATCACTCTGCTTCTGGATTACAGATGACTTCTGTGAATATGAAGCAGGCATGCTTGCAGTATCTTCAACAACCGAATACTTGATCTCTACACCATTCTTATAAACCGGCAGATTGCCCCAGCTTGCAGTCCAGTTATTCCCTGCTGTCAATGTAATATCCTTCGACAGGGAAACTCCATTTTCCATTAAGGAAACCTTAAGGGTCCGCGGTCTATATCCATCCGCGTCATTATTATCATCCCAATCCTTCCGGATTGACACCTTCGTTGTCTGTAAAGTATTCGTGATATCATAGCCATTCGCTGCATATCTCGTCGTATACCCAGAAACCGGTGTTTCTTCTACCTTATACCGGATTTCCTCATCTGTACCTGCATAGTATTTATCCAGATTGTCAAAGGTAAAGCTCTTCGTCGTTTCTGTTGTACTCAGACTCTTTGTATCTACATACTCCCAATCTGCTGTCGTACCATTCTTCAATCGATACAGTTTCAACTCAATGCTGGATGGACGATACGCTTCATATCCCGTATCTACCCATGTCTTGGTGCCCGATACAGATGTTTTTTCCGTTTTATTCTCGAAGATGACGGCACCTAAGCTTGTTCCTGCACTGCCGCTCGCAGCTCCATTCACATATTTCTGCACAGAAGTAACTGCGGCATCCAATTTGTTGCCTGCAGTATTCTTTGTCACATTTACCTTGACTACATAATACGTATCATCTTTTGTAACACCTGCATAACCAGATTCTTTTTCATAAATCTTGTAAATGTGCTCTCCGACATTTCCTGTCACTGCAGAATCATATGTTAGTGGTGTGAATGTTACGGTTCCATTTGTACTTCCATTTGTTGTTCCTGTAGCAGCCCCTGCCGTCTTTATTGACAGATCTGCATTCAGCTCATCCACTGCAAATCCCGCAAATGTATAGTTAGCTGAATAGTTCGTTGCATTATCCAGCTTCTTTAATGCAGTAAATGTAATGCTGCCGGATGTCTGAATCATTGTATTCACGATATCATAAGTACCTGCAGGGTAACTTGTCGTATATCCAGCGACCGCTGTCTCTACTACCTTATATGGAATCTCAGTAGCCATTCCCGGATAATACTTTGGCAATGTTCCAAATGAATACTTCCATGCACTTGCTGCATCTACAGTCCTGACTGCTCCGACCTGCTCCCAATCGGCATCGTCATTCTCGTTTCCACCCTGTTTCAACTTATATAACTTTACCTGAATGCTAGCCGGACGATCTGCTGTGGTATCACCAACCCATGATTTTGTACCCTGAATCGTTGTAGTCACGGTCGTATTATTAAATACAACCTCTGAAGCCGTGGTACCGGTTCCTGCACTGTTATACTTCGTAATCTTACTGCATGTTGCAACCAGCTTTGTCGGATTTGTAGCATTATCCAATGCAACATCTACCGTCAGAATATAATAGTTCGTATCCGTTGTTACATCTGTGTACCCAGAGCTTTTCTCATAAACCTTGTAGTAATGTTTTCCTACATCTCCTATTGTTGCAGAACTATAACTTACCTTATCCTTAAATATAATTGTTCCCGTTGTATTACCAGCAGTTGTTCCGGTCGTAATATCCTTTACCCTGGTAGCGTTTGCAGCGTCTGCTGATACCTCTTCCACTGCAAAATTCGCAAAGGTGTAGGTATTTCCGCTTGCATAATCGGTTGTGCCATCTAACTGCTTTGTAGCTGAGAAGTCGTAGGAACCTGTATAGTATGTAGACTTTTCATTCTCATATGGAAGATTATATCCCGTATCATTTGTAAACGTCTTTCCCTCGTAACTGTTTGGAATCGTTATGTTCGACGACTTTTTAAGTACAAAGTAAAACGAATCTGCCCGAACATCAAACCCTTCTGCAGCAGATACTTCGACCAACTCATAAATCTGATCATAATTCAATCGATCAATTGTCAACTTACCAGCAACCTCATCGGTTACTTTCAGCACATCCGTATCCCGTACCAAGTTACCTCGCGTCATGGTTCCCGTCGCAGAATCATAGGTTGCTTCATACAAACGGAATGTAGAATCTTTCAGTGCATGTGTCGTTCCAGCCGCATCGGTCCAATATTTATATAACTCTATCGAGCCATAATTGGATTCTGCCTCATGCTGTCCTTTTGTGAACACCTGTCCCTGGAATGTTTTCGATCCACCCTGATCCGCCTGATATCCGTTCAGCGTAAATGTATTAGAGGATTGTTCATCCGTCAAAGTAATCGAACTATTGCCTAGTGTAAACTTCAGATTACACCTCGTTGTATAAGTTATCTTCAAATACTTGCTATCCGGTAATTCAAACCTAAGTGAATTCGAAGATCCATCATAACTGACTGTATAATCGGTTCCACTTGTCAATGGTGTTTCTGTACCGCCATTTACTTCGTATACCTTGATACTCTGCATATTATAAGAGAATGCAGTACCGAGTTTATCCACAGCCGTTAGTTTTCCATCTCCCGGTACCAGATCATAAGCACCCTTGTTGACTTCGACCGTATACTCCGCTGTATTATATTTACTGTTATCTGCACCTGTCGTGTTATCATAGGTACCGTAAAATACTCCGTCCTTCGATACCAATGCAGGTGCTTTCAATGTCGTTGTCGTTGATACTGGTGTTCCAACATTTGTACTGCCTATCTTTAGCTGAGCAGAATTCGTAAAGGTTTCCGATCCCTTCTTTGCAAAATCCTCCAGACTTGTTACTTCTGTCGTATACTTAATCCGAACATGTGTCTCTGTTCCCGCTGAATAGTTGTCAATGGCATTCATCAAAGCAATATAACCCGCAGTAACCGGAATCGTAAAACTTGCAATTCCATTCGTTTCACTTGTCTGAAGATCAATGTTCGGTATCGTTGCTCCACCTGCATAATACGGCATATCCGATAACTTCCCCGCTGTATTATGCGCTACATCCCTGACATAGAAGTATGCAGTTATCATGCTGGAAGATAATTTCATATCCGTTGGTAATGTATCCGCAATCGTAACAGATTCTCCACCTGAAAGCGCCATGGAATTCAATGACACATCTAACATGTAGCTAATCTTACCTGTTTCATCTACCTGCGTTGTAACTGTCTTATTCAAAGGCGGCAATGGATTTGTATATACATCCTCATCACTTTTTTTCTCTTCCTTGCCATTTGCAGAATAATAAATGTTTGCTTCGTTTTTATAATTTCTCTGTACCTGATTCAAATCAGTATCCAAAATCTTAGTCTTGTATTCTAATGTTATTTCCTTTACCGGATTCGATCCTGTAAAGAGACTATCTTTAAACGCAAACTTATAATCATATCCTTGATTATTTCCTGCAGTGTCTGGTGTATATGTCACATATTCATTGTCAATATTAGCATCATTCGAATCAGTTACATCTACATCAAACGATGAATTATCTTTTCTTGTAAATGTAATCTTTGTGTTATATATGCCTGACATGCTTCCCGGATTATTCCAGTATTTTTGCATATTATCTTTGATATACACATTTGTCAGATTTTCTGGAATATCTTTCACAGAAACCGTCCAATAAATATATCCATCCTGCATTTTCACAGCATGCTTTTCAATAGACCATTCTTTTCCCGGCGTCTGCACAGTTCCGGTTCCCGTATATTTATAACCCTTATTTGTTATAAGAGTTACATCATTTTTCACATCCAGTTTGGTCGCAGAATCCATATAATCATCTGTTACCTTTGTGTAAACAGTTGCCGTATATACACCGTTGTTCCCCGTAAAATCAGTAGCGCGCAATGTCTGTTTTGTATCTCCCAGCAAATTGCCATCCTTATCACACAGCCCTGATCCAATCTCTGGCATATCCTCAATTGTGCCAGAACCAAGCAACGCATCCAAAGAATCATACTCTCCTGCATAATCCTTCAGATCAATCGTAATCGTCCATGTCACAACCTTGGAAGTTTCATCCAACGAACCTGTTTTCTTTACTTCTGGTCTTGTCACATCGTAAGTTGCTGATGTAGTTCCCGTTTTTGTCTCTTTTTTATTATTCTTATATGTATAATCTACTGTATTCGTATAAGAAGTACTATTCGCATTATCCGGATCAAAAATACCTTCATCTGTCTCTACATCATAAGTAACTTCCACGGTCGTAGTACTGCCATCCGATGAACCAAGTTTGTTCAAAGCATTTGCCAGAGCACCAAAGCTTCCATATATGGTATTCGCAGTGACATTTGAATCATTGCTGCTTGCAATCTTGATATTGGAAATATTCTTTAAGTTTGCACCTAAACTATCTGTCAAAGATACCCCGGACACAGAGCCAGTCGTTTTTAATGTCAACTTATATGACTGCTTCCACGTATTTGTACTCTTGTCATAGGTTGCTTTTCCATCGGTTGCTTTCTGTACTGTCAATGTACTTGTTGCTGTTCCATCATCGTAAATCACATCTGAAACTTTTTTCTTTGCAGTTCCAATCGTTATTTTATCTCCGGATCCCTTATCGGTTTCCGTCAGCTTTACATTTCCATATATTGTTCCATCTCCCTTTCTTGTGTTTTCCGTCAAGAAAGTCTGATTATCAAGGCATATATATGCATAACCATTACTAATATAAATATAACCTACTTTTTTTCCTTCAAGCATAATATCCTGTTTTCCGGATATCAATTCAAGGTTATTCAAATCATTAAAATCTACTTTGATATAAATAGGATTTCCATTTCTTGGAATGGCACTGTTATCTAACTCCCATTTATATTTTAAGTTAAACTCATCACCTTCGAATACTTTTGTTACCTGATCCAAATCCGTCTCCTGCCCATTATGTTTAACACTGGCAGTAAAATTCATCGTTATTCCATTTGACGTATCTGTATATGCATTGTTCCAAAGTGAAAGATCTACGGAATCATCTGCCACATTTTGTGAGGTTTCATTCAGATTCTCTTCTTCTAAAGGAACACCATTTTGATTTTCTTGTGTTCCTATACTTTGCTGCCCTGTTGCGAAATTTGCATCGCTCTCCGATGCAACGTTCTCTGTCTCCCCACCTTCCGCAACCGGTGTATAGCTGATGTTCTGGAATAATGAAATTAACATCAACATTGAAAGCAGAAAGGCGATTACTTTTTTCTTGTTTTTTTGTTTGTTCATAAACTCCATCCTCCATTTTATTTTTTCAGACACATCCTCGCATCTATGCATCTGAATAATCTATGATAAAACCTAAGCATCTCGCTATGCCCGGTTAAGTTAAGAATAATTACTGTTTATTATGTATATCGACAGTAACCCACTATTGCATAATATTCTACACGAAACCATCCGTATTTTCAATATATCATGCCTGTAAAAACACGCTATTTTTGACTATTTTAGAATCGTGCACCGCAAGGCGCACCACCACAAAAAAACCGCCGCATGGAAACAACCTGATTGTTGTCTCCATGTAGCGGTTTTTTGTAACCTTCTTTTCCGAAGCAGTTTTACTCCTCTTCCTTCTTCTCCTCTGTGGATGCCTCTGCATCGTCATCATCAAAGAAGCTATCATCAAAGTCATCATCGTAATCATCGAAATCATCTAAGTAATCCGGTGTCAGATACTTGTAAACTGCTACACAGATACCTACGATAATTGTCAGAATACCAACGATCAATGCAACAGAGAAAAACGCGTTCTTTGCTTCTGTTACGCACTCGTCTTCTTTTACAACTTTTACTTCGTCACAACACTTTTTCATAGTTTTCTACCTTCCTTTCATCGCTACTGATATATTGATTTTACCACAGCTTATCTGATATTTCTACCGTGATTTACAACTTTTTCATTTTTACAAGCGATGCAAATAAATGTTTTTCTCCGACACGGTCGAAATTCACCACGATTTCCTGATCGCCGCCCGATGGAATCACATCGATTACCTCACCGTTTCCGAATTTGATATGACGCACCTTATCTCCCACTTCGTAACTTGCCGGCACAGAAGCTGTATTTCCCATCGGGAACGCCTTCCCAAATCCCGGATTGGCACTCGGGTTCGCATTCGCTGTGGCAGGTCGTATGTACGGATTGTTCTTTCCGTATGCCTTTAACTGAATTACCTGTTCTGCAGGCTTTCTCGATGGAATCCGGTCCATATTTGCCGGTGCATAGCCAAAAGCCTTCTCTTCATACTCGAGATAATGCTTCGGAATCTCCTTGACAAACCGCGACACTTCCTCGAAATTCGTCGAACCATGTACCATCCGCTGTCCGGCAGCCGTCATATACAGCTTCTCCATCGCACGTGTGATTCCGACATAGCAGAGTCTACGTTCCTCTTCAAGTGCATCCGGATCATCGGAATCCAGCGACATTCCACTCGGGAATAACCGTTCTTCCATACCTGTCATAAATACATACGGAAACTCCAGGCCTTTCGCGCTATGTAACGTCATCAACGTCACCTTCGCGGTTGGCACACCATCTTCGTCTTCCTCCTCAGTGTCTGCCACGAGTGCAATATCTTCGAGAAGTCCGGTCAGTGTTGGCACCTCTGCACTCTCTTCATAGGTAACGATCTTATTCTTTAATTCCTCTAAGTTATCCAACCGGGTACGCGCTTCATCCGTAGCTTCCGCCTCCAATGCTTCGCGATATCCGCTTTCATCCATGATTGCATCGAACACTTCACTGATAAATTCCCCCTCTACCAGACGCGCCTTAAAACCTTCCATCATATCTGTGAATTTCCGAATCTTTTCTACATTCCGTGTCATGCCCGGTACTTCTTCGATATCTAACAGTGCATCATACAGATTGTATCCGTTTGTCTGCGCATACATATCAAGCTTATCCACGGTTGTTGCTCCGATTCCCCGCTTCGGCACATTGATAATACGCTTAATTGCCTGATCGTCAATCGGATTTGCAAGCACCTTCAGATAGCTTACTAGATCCATGATTTCTTTTCTTCCATAGAAATTCTGTCCACCATAGATCTTATATGGCAGATTCTCATACAGAAGTTTTTCCTCAAGCACACGGGACTGCGCATTGGTACGATACAAGATCGCGATATCATCGAGTGATACCCCCTGATTCTTCAAGGTCTTGATCCGGGACGCAACACCGTTTGCCTCCTCGTACTCCGTACCGTAACGGGTAAATGTTACCTTCTCACCATCCTCCTGCTCAGTCCAGAGACGTTTATCCTTTCTGCCCTCATTATTCGCGATCACCGCATTCGCAGAATTTAAGATATTCGCCTTGGAACGATAGTTCTGCTCAAGCTTTACGACCTTGGCATCCGGATATTCTTCCTCAAAATTCAGGATATTATAGATGTTCGCACCACGGAATTTATAGATACTCTGGTCGTCATCACCCACGACACATAAGTTCCGGTATTTCGCCGCCAGCATCTTCACCAATATAAACTGTGTATGGTTCGTATCCTGATACTCGTCCACCATAATGTACCGAAACCGAGTCTGATATTCGGCAAGCACATCCGGATTCGTCTCAAAAAGGAAGATCGTCTTGAAGATCAGATCGTCAAAATCAAGCGCATTGTTGCTCTGCAGACGCTTCTGATATTCCCGGTAAACCTCTGCAATCTTCTGATCCCGGAAGCTTGCTGCATGTTCTTTCTCATAATCGTCCGGTGTCATGTACCCTTCCTTCGCCTTTGATATCGCCGAAAGCATCGCACGCTCCGGATAGAGTTTCGGATCTAATTGCAGATATTTCAGCACTTCTTTTACAACTGTCTTCTGTTCACTTGCATCATAGATTGTGAAACTACTTGTTCCGCCAATCTTATCAATATGCTTTCGTAAGATCCGAACGCACATCGAATGGAACGTCGATACCCACACACTCTCTGCGCCAAATCCTACCAGATTGTCTACTCGTTCCCGCATCTCTGCCGCAGCCTTGTTCGTAAATGTGATTGCCAGTATATTGTATGGATTGACTGACATCTCATCAATCAGATATGCGATCCGGTGCGTGATCACTCTGGTTTTTCCGGAGCCCGCACCCGCTAAAATAAGTAAAGGCCCGTCGGTTGTACAACAGGCCTCTAACTGTTTGTCATTTAATCCCGGCATCGGTTTACTGTAAACCTAACTTTGCCTTCATCGCTGCCAGCTCATCCTGTACAGCTGCATTTGGAGCTGCATCATACTTGGCTGCTAAACTGTCGATACCACTCTCCTGTGTTGTCTGATTTAATTCGGTCATGGCATTTGCCTGATCAAGCATTGCGTTCGCCTTTGCTTCCATACGATCAAAGGCAGCCATGCTGCTTGCTGAATCTGACAGATTGTTCGTCATCTTGTTCAGACGATCCTGAGTCTTAGCAACCTTCATCTTCGCCTTGATTGCATCACGGCGGGAGTCAAGCTGGTTGATATCTGTCACAAGCTTGTCATGCATCTGACGCATCTTCATCGCATTTGCAGCTGCAACATCATAGGTCTGCTGCAAGCTTGCCTGCTTCGCTGTAAGCTGGTTCTTCTGCTCTAAGAACTTCATGGCATCTGCTTCGTTTCCGGCAAGAAGTGCCTTCTCTGCGTATGCCTGCATCTTTGTAATCTCAGAATTCACTTCATCAAGCTCACGCTTGCATCTCTGCTCATCTGCCATAACGGCAGCTGTTTCCTTCTTCACTTCTGCCAGATCCTTCGTCAGGTTGCGAAGTGTCTGATCAATCATCTTCTCCGGATCTTCTGCCTTATCGAGAAGTGCATTGATATTTGAAGCCATAATGTCTTTAAATCTCTGTAAAATTCCCATTGTAATAAAACCCTCCTATAATTCTCATCTTCATACCGTGAAATCCACGTTGCTTTTATTATACTTGATAAAGATAGTAAAGTAAAATGGAATTTTGTTAAAAATTGGTGTTGTCTCTGCAACTTGTCTTAGTTGTATTTTGCAATCACTTCTTCGTTTGCCTTCATGGCGCTTTCTTCCATCTGCTTTCTCTCTGCAAGGAGCTTTTCCTGCACTTCCTTATGCTGTACACCGATGATCTGCAATGCGAGATATGCGGCATTCTTTGCACCATTGATTGCTACGGTTGCAACCGGAATTCCGGATGGCATCTGCACGATAGAGTAAAGTGCGTCCTGTCCATCGAGTACGGAACCGGAGATTGGAACACCGATAACCGGAAGAACCGTCTGGCTTGCAACAACGCCCGGAAGTGCGGCTGCCATACCTGCGGCTGTAATAAACACTTCTGTGCCGTTTCCGTTTGCTTCCTCGATAAATGCGGAAAGTCCTGCATGTGCACGGTGTGCTGACAGGCAACGCACATCAACCTGTACGCCATAGTCCTTCAGAATCTTAATTGCTGGCTCTACCTTTGGAAGATCACTTGTGGAACCCATAATCACTGCTACTCTCATTTGTTCTGCCTCCTTGATGTTAAATATATTGTATTGTATCACTATCTCCTGATAAAGGAAACAGTATTTGTTGCTGTTATGTTATCGTATGTTCTTCCGGGTTCCGGAGATCCCTTTGGAACCAATATGATTTGTATACCTTCCAGTCTTTTTGCCAGTCCGGCAGTTCCGGATGCTTCTCCGTTTTTTGCCCACGACAGCCAGCCAAACGACTGTGCATGTACGCGGTAATAAATATCATAGTGTTCTGCCATCTCTCCATAGAGCGAAATCCGGATTGCTTCTAATCGTTTTGCCTGTCCGCTTGTACCGGACATTTCTCCATCTTTTCTCCATGTATTCGGATCATTTTCATTTCCCTGCCATCCATAAGATTGTACATGCGTTGTGTACCTTACACCACCTGAATATGATGCGTTCGACAACTTGATATTGATTCCTTCCAACCGCTTTGCCTTGCCGCTGGTTCCGGACATCTGTCCGTTGGTTTTCCATGTCTGCCAGCCAAAGGATTGTACATGGGTCTTATACATTATATTGGCGTTATACGCATCCCCCGGAATCTGAATCGAACCATTCTGCAAAGCAACATAAGCACGGGTATTCACAGATGACGGATTCACATTCGCATACGATTGTCCTGGCGCCGATTCTCCTTTCTTCACTACAACAATCTGAATTCCTTCCAACCGCTTTCCATACCCTGCTGTTCCGGATGGTTCCCCATTTTTTGCCCATGCAAGCCAGCCGAATGACTGTGCATGTACACGATAATAAATATCATAGTTATCTTTATCTGCTCCGGTCAGACGGATTTTGATTGCTTCTAAACGTTTTGCCTCACCGCTCGTTCCGTTTTTCTCGCCATTTGCAGACCACGGCAGCCATCCATACGTCTGGCAATGTGTAGTGTACTGTACACCAAGATTCGCATTTCCGGATACACGCACCCATATATTTTCCAATCGTTTTGCTTCACCACTTGTACCTGCCATCCAGCCATTTGACATTGCCGGTTGGGAATCACCATATGTCTGGATATGCGTCTTGTAGCTGACATCTACTTGTGGAATTACCGTTGGTCTTGGTACTGTAGTTCCATATGTAAATGTACTGCTTCCACTTACCGCGCCACACTGTGAACAGCTATAATAGTACACAGCTGGCGAATCATAGGTTGCATCCGACTTTTTCGTTGTATTGCTTACTATCTTCGCCGTAAATTGATGCGGCAATTTATCACCATACGTAAACACATCTGTACCTGTTTTTCCGCACCGACTGCACTCGTAATAATATGTTGCCGGTGACGTACATGTTGCTGCACTTGCCATGTAAGCATCAGATATATGCTTTACAGAATACGCATGCCCCAATGCTGTTCCATACGAATATTGCACATCTCCCTTCTCATTACATCCACTACATGCATAGTAATATCTGGCTGATGATGAACAATTCGCTGCACTTGCAAGATATGTATCGGATATTATCTTTTTAGTATAAGAATGATCCCCTGCCGTACCATATGTATACGTTTTTGCATTTGCAGACTTATCTACTGCTCCACATCTCACACAACTATAATAATAAATTGCCGGCGATACGCAGTTTGCCGGTTCCTTTAACGCAGCTTCCGTCTGGACTTTCTGTGTATACTGATGGTTTAGTTTGTCTCCATCATAAAATATTGTTGTTCCCTTCTGTCCACATCCCGCACAGCTATAATAATACGCTGCCGGCTTTTCACAGGTTGCTGCACTCGCGAGATGCGCTGTATCTACATGCTGTACCGTATAAGAATGTGCTGCCAGACTGCCAGATTCAAAAGTCTCTGTACTTAGCTTTTTACACTTGGAACAGCTCTTGTAATATGTTGCTTTCTTAGTACACGTTGCATTGCTTTTTAATGCCCCTATTACTGTCGGATCATTGACATATGTATGTGTAATGGTGTATGGTTTCTCAACTGATTTTGAAAAGATACCTTTACCCGTAATCTTGCATGTACCTGTCGTTCCACTCGTCGAATGACTCACGGTATAATCTGTTCCGCTTGTCAGCTTAATGCCATTATAAGTTACTGTTGGAGCAACCGCAGATGTACTTGTTCCACATGATATAGACGTCTTCGCCAGTGTCACTACCGCATTACTGATATCTACTGATCCATCTGCTCCGGTGCGAATTGTGTAAGATTTTTTTATAGCCGGATTGTATTTTGGGTATACAGAAATCGTAACAATTCCTGCTTTTTTCACTTTAAACTTAACGGTGCCGGATGAAACACTTGTAGTCGGTGCTTCAATCACAGAATTATCTGAGCTTTCAAACATAACATCCTGATATCCACTATCTCCATTAATATCATAAACCCAGCATAAAATATTGGAGCCAATCGGATTTTCCGTCGAAACATAAGAATAATAGTAAGAATCCGATGATTCACTATTCCTCCAGTATAATGACATCGACGTCGGCGGTACAATCGTAATTGTCGCGTTACAGAAAGAGCAGACACCGGTTGCCTTGCCTGTGCTGTCAGCCGTACCATAGACGTAGGAATGCGGTGCTTTTTCTATTGATTCTTTTATCGTCATCCCGCATTTTGAACACTTATATATGTTCTCTCCGGTTGTCTGACACGTTGGTTGAACCGTTGACTGCAATACTTTATTATGATTGCAGCTCACAGTAAGATTAAATGTACACAGTGCAGTACTTCCTTTTTTGCAAGTAATCGTTGTAGTTCCGGCTTTCTTTGCAGTAACTACTCCATCCGCTGACACGCTTGCTACTGTTGTATCAGAGGATGTGTACGTAACAGTATCAATCACCCAGAGATTCAGCGAATTGGAACCATTCACCAGATGAACCATTGGTGTGAGTGTTTGTGTCTCTCCCAAATACTGTGTTTCCGAGCCATCCAGATAATACTTGTTGATATAAGTGTTCTTTACTTCGACCTTCTGCATAATATCTGTATATCCGGATAAGGCAGACTGGCTTAAGCTCTGGGAAGTGCTGTTAAACTCACCCGCTAACGTATTCGGATAACCAGAGGCCGTTGTATAAAAATCCCCTAGTCCAACATAGGTATTCCTTGGATCAATCATGCTTGTATAGTGACCGGTTACGGCATCTGATGTCTGCTTTATCCAGTCAGATTTCTCGTCATACCACTGGTTAATCCCCGATACCAGATTTCCCTTATTCCAATTATACGCTAACACTTCAGCATATGTTGATACACCATTGTATTTTACAGTACTCAAGCCTTTCCCATTCAGGCGACTATGTCCGCTTGCCATAAATCCGAAACACAATCCACCTTCCACCGCACGGATTCTCGCAATCCGCTCCAGATCGGTCGACCATTTGATTGGTACATAATCGGATGCCGTAAGCATCCGGTTTGAATTTCTCGGATCTGGTACATTTCCTGCCTCGCATGCTTCTTTTCTTATTTCATTAATCCGGTTCAATGCATTTTGTGCATCTACATAATACGTTCCATACACCCCGAACATCGTACATCCTGTCGATGGCGCACTTACATCCGTCTCCAGTATTGTGTACTGTGCCGCCTCTGCAATTGGCGACAGTTCCGTCATACCCATACTGAATATCATTGCAAATGCAATGATATATGCAACAAGTCTCTTCCCTCTACGTTTTTTCATTCGCCCCTCCTGTAATTTTCCCTCCACCACTATATCTTTCACAAGTTTCTCTGGTTTTATTTGTCTCTGCTCAACCGTATATGCCCCAAGCAACCGTTTCTTTGCTTCTTCGAATACACCCATATCATCGATATACATATAAGCAAGCACGTCGCCTTTTCGCACTGCGTCGCCCAGATGCTTTCGGATATCGAGCCCGACACCTAAGTTGATTGCGCTGTCCTTCGTCGCACGTCCGCCGCCTAAGATGAGGTTCACCATGCCAACCTCGCTTCA
>ERZ791716.426-NODE-426-length-23846-cov-3.018999_pt1 | contig 23846 bp, 27 predicted proteins | sample MGYA00510049_ERZ791716 | MGnify/ENA primary metagenome ERZ791716 (study PRJEB30046, sample SAMN00715135) | human gut metagenome | study: EMG produced TPA metagenomics assembly of the A metagenome-wide association study of gut microbiota in type 2... | reverse complement strand
CTATGAATGGCTGCAGCCAGTCCCACGGCTCCGCCGGCATTAACCGTGCCGGCTTCGAATTTGTGGGGCAGTTCCGCATAGACTGCATCGTAGCGGGAAACGGTTTCGATCATTTCCCCGCCGGTGAGGAACGGCGGCATTTTTTCCAGCAGTTCCTGCTTGCCGTACAGCACGCCGATCCCCATGGGAGCCAGCATCTTGTGACCGGAAAATGCCACAAAATCCACGTCCAGTTTCTGCACGTCAATGGGCATATGAGGGGCACTCTGTGCCGCGTCCATCAGGATTACTGCACCGCAGGCTCTGGCACGCTTCACCAGTTCCGGAATATCGTTGACACAGCCCAGCACGTTGGAAACCTGTGTCACTGCCACCAGCTTGGTGTGTTCCGAGAAAGCCTCGTCCATTTTTTCCTTGGGAATGGTGCCGTCCGGCTCGCATTCCAGAAAGACCAGCTTGGCACCGGTGGCACGGGAAACCATCTGCCACGGCAGAATATTGCTGTGGTGTTCCAGAATGGAAACCAGAATCTCATCGCCAGCTTTCAGGTTTGCCATGCCGTAGCTGTACGCCACCAGATTCATGCTCTCTGTAGCATTTCGGGTGAAGATGATCTCCTCAGGACAGGCAGCATGAATAAACCGCTGCACGGTCTTTCTGGCGTTTTCATAGCGTTCCGTAGCTTCTACGCTCAAGGGGTACAGTCCGCGGAGCACATTGGCGTTATACTTTTCATAGAATTCCTGCACCGCATCGATCACACACTTCGGCTTCTGAGAAGTCGCCGCGTTGTCAAAATAGACCCGATCGGTGTTCTGGAGCAGCACAAAGTCCTGCCGCACTTTTTCCGGATTCCACGCTGTCACGTCAGATCACCTCCTCGATTTTCTGGTGCATATACTCTGATGCTTTCTCGTCAGCAGTTTCCTGACAAAGCTTTTCCAACCGAGCCTTTGCCACGATCTTTTCCGCTTCGCTCTTGCTGATGCCGCGGGCTTCAAAGTAGAACAGCATGCCCTGTTCCAGTTCCCCGATAGATGCACCGTGGCTGCCCTTGACATCTTCTTCGGTGCAGAGGATCAGCGGAATGGTCTTATTGACAACGTCATCTCCCAGCAGGAGCACGTTTTCTTCTTCCTTACCCTCCGAGCCGGCACAGCCACGCTTCAGGTCAATGGTGCCGCGGAATGCCTTTTCAGCTCCGTCGTACAGGGTGCCGTCTGCCTGAATGTCACTCTGGGTGTTCTTGCCGATATGGTTGGCAATCACGTTCATATCCAGCTTTTTGGACGGCTTTACCAGATAGCCGGATTTGCAGGTGAAACTGCTGCCGTTTCCTGCCAGATCGGTACGGATACCGGAAATCACATTGCCCTGTGCCAGATACAGCCGGATCACCTCGAAAGAAGCCTTTTCGCCGGTGACACAGCCCACATCATTGATGCACTCTGCACTGGCATCGGCAAGGATCTGCACCAGCCGAACAGTTGCTCCGGCCTCTGCACGAATCACAGTCCGCAGTGCCGTATGGGAAGCGTCTGCTTTCCAGATCTGCACCAGTGTCAGTTCGCTGCCGGCTTCTGCCTGTACATGGACAAATGCCGCACAGTCACCGCCGTCCTCGCTGCCGATTTCCATACGCAGGGTGTCGCTTCCGTTTTCCGGAACGGTCACGGTCATGCCCCACTGAAACAGGTTGTCCACATTCCTGCCCACGCCGGTTTCCACGGCACTACAGTCGGTACAGGGCTCCAGTGCGGAAACTGCTGCAACACCGTTTTCGGAAACGGTCTGCACGGTGCAGGGCTTCACCGGTGTATAGGGTTCTGTTTTGCAGGCATTGACATGCAGTCTGTGCCATGTCAGTGTCGGAAGTGCATTTACTCGAATTGTATTATTTTCCATCATGCTCACCTCACCCAATGCTGCCTTTCATTTCCAGACGAATCAGATTGTTCATTTCGATCGCATATTCCAGCGGCAGTTCCTTGGAAACGTTGTCTGCAAAGCCGCTGACGATGCATGCCCGGGCATCTTCTTCGCTCAAACCTCTGGACATCAGGTAGAAAATTGCTTCGTTGCTGATCTTGCCGATCTGTGCTTCGTGTCCCACGTCTGCCTTGCGGGTGCGGACATCGATTGCCGGAATGGTATCCGACTGAGACTGTGCGTCCAGCATCAGGGATTCGCAGGAAACCGAGGACTTCGAGCCCTCTGCGTCCTTATTGACCACAACGGAACTGCGGAACGTGCTGATACCGCCGTCCTTGGAAATCGACTTGGTGTTGATATAGGAACTGGTGTCCGGAGCCGCATGAACGACCTTGGCACCGGTGTCCAGATTCTGTCCATTTCCGGCAAAAGTAATGCCGGTGAACTCCATTTTTGCCCCCTTGCCCTTGAGGATACTCATGGGGTACAGGTAGGACACATGAGAGCCGAACGAACCGGAAACCCATTCCACCTTGCCGCCCTCTTCGACCAGTGCACGTTTGGTGTTCAGGTTGTACATGTTCTTCGACCAGTTTTCAATGGTGGAGTACCGCAGTGTGGCATTCTTGCCCACGAACAGTTCGACACAGCCGGCGTGGAGATTTGCCACATTGTATTTCGGGGCGGAGCAGCCCTCGATAAAGTGCAGATATGCTCCCTCTTCCACGATGATCAGCGTATGTTCAAACTGTCCTGCTCCCGGCGCATTCAGACGGAAATAGGATTGCAGCGGAATCTCCACGGACACGCCCTTCGGCACGTACACAAAGGAACCGCCGGACCAGACTGCACCGTGCAGAGCCGCAAACTTATGGTCTGTCGGCGGCACCAGCTTCATGAAGTGTTTGCGGATCATGTCCGCATATTCGCCGTGCATGGCACTCTCCAGATCGGTATACACTACGCCCAGATCGGCAACTTCCTGCCGCACATTGTGGTACACCAGTTCGGAGTCATACTGTGCTCCCACACCGGCAAGGGACTTTCGCTCTGCCTGCGGAATGCCCAGACGTTCGAAGGTATTCTTGATGTCCTCCGGCACATCGGACCACTTGGTTTTCATATTGGTATTGGGGCGGACATAGGTAACAATGTTGTCCATGTTCAGCCCGTCGATAGACGGACCCCAGTCCGGCACCTGCAATTCGTTGTAGATCTGGAGGGAGTGCAGACGGAACTGCTGCATCCAGACCGGATCGTTCTTTTCTTTGGAGATCTGTTCTACCAGTGCCGGTGTCAAGCCGGCATCGATCTTATAGGCATCGGTTTCTGTATCTTTAATATCGTAGACACTTCTGTCAATATCTGCGATCTGCTGTTTTTCTTTCACGCGTTTTCACCCTTTCGGTATTCCTGCAACACTTGAGGGCTCGTGTTCATAGGCGTCTATCTACGTCTTTTCGGCAAATTTTGTTGCATACTGCGTTAAAAATTCTTGCCATACGAAAGTATGCCTGCAAATTTTTGCCTTGTCTGCAAAAAAATTTGCTCGAAAATCCGCATATATTTCCTACGAACACAAGCTCTGAGAAACGCTGCATAAAGTTCGCCTGACGGCTCTGCATACAATCTGCGTACAGTCTTCTTTATCCAGTGTGATTACTCTGCATTTTCATAAGCGGCAAAGCCGTTTTCGTTGACTTCTTCAATCAGGGAACTGTCGGAGGTCTTGACGATCTTACCGTTCACCATGATGTGCGTATAGTCTACCGGCAGTGCTTCCAGAATCTTGGTGCTGTGGGTAATGACCAGCAGACTGCCCCTGGACTGCTTGCGGTATGCTTCGATGCCCTTGGAAACAGTGCGGACAGCATCAACGTCCAGACCGGAGTCGGTTTCGTCCAGAATGACAAATTCCGGATTCAGCATCAGCATCTGGAGAATCTCAGTCTTTTTCTTTTCGCCGCCGGAGAAGCCCACGTTCAGGTCACGCTCTGCATAGGACGGATCCATCTGGAGCAGTGCCATTTTTTCTTCCAGTTCCTTTTTGAAGCTGAACAGACGGACACGCTTGCCGGTCTTGGCTTCCAGTGCACTGCGGATAAACGCACTGACGGTGATGCCCGGAATCTCAATGGGGTTCTGGAACGACAGGAAAATGCCGTTCTTGGCACGTTCGTTATCCGGCATTTCGTTGATATTCTGTCCCTTATAGATGATGTCGCCGCCGGTGACGGTGTAAGCAGGATTGCCCATGAGTGCAGCACCCAGTGTGGACTTACCGGTGCCGTTCGGTCCCATCAGGACGTGTACTTCATTCTCGTGAATGTCCAGATCGATGCCGTGAAGAATTTCTTTTTCTCCGGCACATACTTTCAAATTCTGAATACGCAGCAGATCATTATGACTCATGTTACATCTTCTCCTTCATCTTTATAATTTACCGCATCGGCAAGGGTAATGGAATTCAAATAGTTATTGATCAGTGCAGAAAGCCCTTTCCAGATCGGCAGTGTGGAACAGGAATCCGCAGTTTCGCAGATCGGCGTTCCGTTTTCAATGCACTTTACCGGTTCGATGGATTCTTCCACCGCCCGCAGAATTTCTCCCACGCTGTATTGCTCCGGCGGACGGGACAGGCGATAGCCGCCGCCCTTTCCGCTTGCCGCTTCCACAAACTTTTTCTTGGAGAGCATCGAAGTGATGTTTTCCAGATATTTGAGAGAAATATTTTGCTGGGCAGAGATGACTTTCAGCGGTGTATACGCTTGGTCGTCCACCTGTGCCAGACACATCATCAGCTTCAGGGCATTTCGCCCTTTTGTGGACACAATCATAGTTACCACTTTCCTTTGCTCTGTTTGATTTCATTATACACCTACTAACCTAGTATGTCAATGGGACAGGCGGCAGGTTTACAAAAACTTCATGGAGAATTTTCATGATGCTATGCGGAAAATTCTTGGGCAATACCACACAAAGCTTATGCGGGGTTGCCTTAACGATTTCTTGCCTTAGCTTTGGCAGGTTTTATGCCATTTATACCATAACTGCACCGAATGCAGCGGATCTGCATACACTGGAATGCACCGGATTCTCGAAAGCGGTGCAGAAAGGAGTTTTGTAATGCAAAGTTCTATGGATCACATGCCGCAGATGGCAGGCATGCAGCGGAACTTCCTGAGGGAATTCCAGTCGGCTGATGCCCCGATGTACGGCATGCAGGAAGCAGAACCATTCCAACCCACCACGCCGTTTCCGGAGCAGACACCACCGGGCATGGCATATGTCCCCTATCAGCAGTGGGAGGAGCCCTATGATGCAGACACCGCCTTCCCCGTCGGAACCATTTTTCCGGCACTGGACTATCCCTATCGGGGAGGTGGTTCCTGTGCATGAGAAACAGAAGCTGCTCTCCATGATTCGAAAATATGATTTCGTCCTGTACGAATTACAGCTGTATCTGGACACCCACCCCCGCTGTCCGGAGGCTCTGCGAATGTGGAAAAACTATCAGGCAATGCGGCAGAAAGCGGCAACGGCATATGTCCGGCAGTACGGTCCGCTGCAGCCTTTGCAGACCAGCGGCGACAGCCCCTGGGCATGGAATCAAGGCCCGTGGCCGTGGGAAAAGGAGGCGAACTGAGATGTGGACCTATGAAAAAAAGCTGCAATACCCCGTTCGGATCAAAACACCCAACGCCAGAACGGCAAAGTATATTATTTCACAGCTTGGCGGACTTAACTGTAAAAGATGATAATAAGATTATGACAAAAAAAAACCGTCAGTACAGCAGGAGATTTCCTGTTTTGTACTGCCGGTTTTTTCGTTATTTGCATCGGATTATCATTTCTGTGTTACTTGAAATTATCCCAAGACACATACCCCGTGACATACTTCCCCGCCGGCTTTTTACCGCAGTTCGCCGCCGTAGTGGTGATGCGATACCGTCCCAACTTACAAGGTACGCCGTCGTAGATGTAGTACGTTCCGGCGGTCAGTCGGACAGCCGGCGTGGAGGTAGTTTCATTTGCGAACAGCGGCACGTTGCTGCCGATGTGCACCGCCTGACCTTTCGCAAACTTCCCGGAGCTGCTGTTGGTATACACCGCCTTCCCACTGGAATCGAAAACGGAATACCCTGCCTTGCATGCCTTCTTGGCGTTCTCCAGAGAAGCATATGCGCCGAGCTGACTCTTCATATCGTTCGCACTCTTTCGAACTCTGTACAGCTGCGCGTTGGATGGCTTTGCGGCAGAAGTGCCATTCAGATAGGCTTGTACCTTTGCTTTGAACGCCGCCCAGTGCGGCAGGATATACGCCGGGCACATTTTATAGCTGTTGTGCATGGTGTTCAGCTGATCCACGGTCCCGTTCCGCCCGTCACGGACATTGAGCCAATGCGTGTGCGTGTACAGGTGGTTGATGTCCAATCCATGCTGTTTCAGAAGTGCAGCTGCCAGACGTACAGCATTTTCCTCTGCCCGCTTGTCTGCTGCGTCACCGCTGCCATTCATGATGCACTCAATGGCGATGGTTCTGCGGTTGCCGTTTCCGCTGCCGTCAGCAGCGTGCCAGCCGGAAAGATTTAGCGGAAGATTCTGCCACGCACAGGTGCTGTCCACATAGTAGTGTACCCGCACAGTCTTCATGTTGCCGTTGACAGTCGCACGGGTGTACTGCTCTGCTGGCGTAGTGCCGGCGGCAGTCTTGATGCGGTCAGTGTTGTGGATCGTCACGCCCAGCACCTTGCCTGTCAGCTGTGCTGTCGGCATGTCAATACGATTGGGGTTGTGCTTTGTCAGCAGATACTCCTTGACGGTCACACCGCCGAGCGTGGTTGTTTTGTCTGGGGTTAAAATTGCCATAATCAATCTTCCTTTCCCTTGCTTTGCAGCAAGTCAATTGCTTTTTTTAACGCCGCCGGCATGGGGATTCCCATTAGTCCGGCGTTTTCAAAAATGGAGATCAGCTCGTTGACAGTAAACGCGATACAGACTGCATCACGGATATACGTTGTGCCAAGAATCAGATCCAGTTGTGCAGAGATCAGCACTAGCAGCAGCGTTACACATTTTCGTGAAACGCCTTTCCAGCCGATTTTCGATTGCAGACCGCCGGAAGCTGTCTTGGGGGATTTCCGGAATACGCCTGCCAAAATCAAACCGGTCAAAAAATCGATTGCCATAAACAACAGCAATGCCCGAATAGATGCGTCCCAACCACCGAACAGCCCGGCAATAAAACTGCCGACAATGCCGGCGATGGTGCAGATGGTTTCTTTCATAGTTTCCTCCTTGTCAATAAAATAAGTCAAATGTTAGTCTACAAAAAATGTACAGTGCATATAGTACTCGGTTGCTGTAGTAAAAAATCCTCGCGTTTTTCCAAAAAATCCGACTTTACCGTCGGTATCAATCTTGGTCAAAAACGATGCTTGTGCTGAGCTATCAACAGCATTAAACTGTTGAATTTTTGCCGGCGGGCGATAGCCTGTAGGTAGAGTAAATACCGTAATCGTAGTCTGTGCTGTGGAAAATTGTACATAGCCGGTTACAGACACAATCTTCCCTTGCTTACGGTATCGTATAGAGCTACTTTTTACACCGCTTGGGAATGTTGGCTTTTGCCACCCGGAGTCAACCAGTGTTTTGGCGGAGTTTACGTCCAGTTCACCCGCATATCGATGTTGAATCCGATTATCCTTTTTCACTAAAACCCACGTGTCTGACGAGTTGTATGTATCAACGTCGTTTATTAAGCCGTTCCATGTGGTGGCGTTGGCTACAGTGCTGGTTAGAAATGCATGGTCATAGTACGCTGTGTCAGCACCAGTGCCTTCTGGTTCCTCAGACTGTATCAAATGTTGATATGTCCAAGACTTGTATTTGCCATATACAGCATAATTTCCGTTCCAGTACCCCCAAGGCATATACGCCCAAACGGTATATGTGTCATGTGCTGTAGGTATCACTTTGACTTTGACACTACTACAGTCAACGCGATAGACCGTAACGCCACACGCTTTTGTCGCCGATTCTGTGGATTGCCATCCGTCCTTGATCTGAACTTCAAAAGAAGAGTTTTGGTTCGCACGACCATTTGCTCCATCGCCGCTCCATACACGTATCATGGCATTGCTGAAATTACCGGAGGATACCAGCGTGCCTAGCTTAACCCATTTTGCGGTGTTGTTGGCACCGCTTACCCAAAGAGCACTGTTTGTTATCATCGCATGTGTATGATCGCTTTTGGCGGCATAGCTGCTATAATTTGTGCTATCCAACAACACCCGCTCGCCTTGCCACTTGCCAGCACCAGTTTGCTTGTTCCAGATTAGGCTGCCGTCAGAAGTTAAAAGACTACGCAAATACATTCCATAATTTACGCCGTCATTATAGCCATTTCTATGACGTACCGATATGATACTATGCCATACACTGTTTTGATCTAAAAAGGAGCCGACCAAAGATTTTCTTTCTGGCAAACCGCTACTAAATGTTTGTTTTGTAGATATTGTTGCACCGGCTACAGCCGTTGCATAGGTTGTCTGTGTTGCTCGTTGTGATCCAACCAATAAATCCACACCATTTGACGCTAGATCAATATCGCCGGTCATCGCCCCGCCAGCCAACGGCAGATATTTCGACAAATCCATATTACTCAACTTTGTCACCAGTGCATCTGTAATCTTATCCAGAGCGGCTTTGTTCGCATGCGTATGCATATTCCCATACGCACTAAGCCACATTGCCCACCATTCCATGTCCAGCTTTTCCAGCGTGTACTTGTTGCTGTGGACATGTGCCTTGTTCACAGTGCCCTTAAAATCGGAATAATCCTGTGCTGTTAACTTATCCAGTACAGCTTTGTTGCTGTGCTCATGTGTTTGTCCATACACTGTCAGCCATGACACATCGTCAATTTTATCCAGCGTGTCCTTGTTATCGTGGGTGTGTGCTTTATTTTTGGCGCTGTTAATTGCGATCCATTCTGTCTGCGTGATCTGGTCGAGCACTTCCTTGTTATCATGCTCATGGGACTGCCCGTATACAGTCAGCCACGCTGTTTCATCGATCTTGTCCAGCGTGTCTTTGTTTGCGTGGATATGTGCCTTGTTGACAGCCCCTTTAAAGTCCGCGTAATCCTGCTCCGTGATTTTATCCAGAACGCCCTTGTTGGAGTGTGTATGAGCCATTGCATCGGCACCGGAGCCGGCATCTGCAATGCTGCCGCCGCCCTGCCCGCCGCTTCCGCTTGTGATGCCGCTTTCCTGTGTGCCTACTGTCAGCTTCGCATTTTCAGGTGCCGCGATCGGAATCTTAATTGCGGTTATGGGGAAAAGGCTCTCCGCGGAATCCCCCGGCAGCTTTGTCCGCACATAGTCACCGAGCGTGAAGTGTTCCACACTTTCATCAATGTCCGCCAGATCAATCGCTTCCGCACTGATCGTGCTTGACGCTTTCCCATTCTGCCGCAGCCACACCGCCCCCTGGTACGCCAGTGTTCCGGTATCTGTGACATCGTCAAAAGTCACCGCCTGCTGTATCAGACCATACTTTTCCATGCGGGATTTGCTGTAGACCATATTGCCGTATTTCACGAGATCGTCCGTTCCAGTCATGTATTGGATCATAAAAGTGGCATCGTCATCGTCTGCTTTGTCTATCGTAAGACGGACTTCGTTGTCTCCGCTGCTGCCCTTTCGCTTTCCCAGCGGTACAACAGCAGTTGCAATTGATGTACAGTCATATGTCCAGTCGCAGTTCAGCAGATTTTTGGCATACCGCACGTCCTGAGTACAGGTCCCGTCCGGAATTGCCAGCCAGTCGATATATCCGGCACAGGTATCGCTGCCGACATATCGGACACGCAGAATGCCGCCAAACGAGTTCAGCAGCTTGTCTTGGATTTCTTCCCAGAAGGACGGATACACACCACTGGAGCGTGCAATCGTTCCCTCTGTTCCGTCCTGCGTCATTGCCTTATGTACCGTTACAGTACCCAGTTCGAAGCTTTTCGACTTGTCCCGCAGCTTTTGGTTGTACATTTTGATATACCAGTACAGTACGTCTTTGGGCGTTGCCCCGCTGATCGAGTAGGCAAAGTGCAGGTCGTTCAGCCATGCCAGAGCTCCCTCGCAGTCATACGTGCGTATGCCATACATGTCCCGACTGTATCCCGTGACTTCTCCGTAAAAAAGTAGTTTGCTGTCCCGCCAGATCTTCACGCGGGACACCTTGCATACGATTTTTTTGTACAGTGGGTGCTGCGGGTAAATTGCGAAAGAAAAGCTGTCCACGCCGTTGACCACAAGCTTTACATCAGGGTCTGTGACATACTCCATGCCGTTGACACTGCCGGTGAAGCACAGCAGCTTCTCATCTACTTTGACTTTATACACTTACAGGCTCCTTTCTTGCAGCTTTATCGTCACTGTCAAATCGCCCTCTCCGACACAGCAGAACCCGAACTCCTGCGTTGTCCCAGCAGGAATCTCAACGCCGCTGATCGCCGTATCTTTCCCGCTTGGCAGCGATTCGGATTCGTTCAGGTACGTGTCGCTGCTGCCGCCTGTGTGCCGCTCCGTTGCTGTGACATAGAAATCCTTGTCGCCGTTGAACGTCGGCACAGCAGGAACGCCGCCGGCGTTTGTGACGGAGGCGTGGATCAGGGTGGCAGCCGTACCACCAGCTGTACCAACGCCTTTTCCGACCGTGTGACCGGAGCAGGTCACTGTTCTAGCCTTGTTCTTGTACTTATACGGATCGCAGGTCGCCGTCAGCGTCACTTTCCCGATCTGCCCGTCAGGAGAGAGTTCCCCGACAGATACACGCCCCGTGTAGAAGTAATCCTTGTCATCGTCCAGCACGATTTTCACTCGCTTGCCGTTCAGGGCGTTTTGCAGCTTTGCATATGCCGCGTTCAGCCCGAAGCGATCCGCGGTAAAGGTGAACTGCATCTTCAGCGTGCGGCTTTTGTACGTCACGCCGCCGAAGTACTCCGTGAAGTCCACAGCACCGTCTACGCCGGGGATCTCCACCAAGTTTGTGTTTGGTTCCGCTTCACCGATGCTGTAGGAGTTCAGAAAAAGCTGGTACACGTCATACGAATGGTTCCCGTCAAATTTGATGCCTTTCACTTTATGTCACACCTCTCCTTGCTTTGTTTTGCAGGCTGCCCAGTTCGCGGCTCATGTCGGAGGCGATCAGCTTCGCAAGCGTTCTGCCGTTGATTTTGATGTCATGACCGGACATCGCCACAAGCTGCGGGAAGTAGTCCAGTATCGCCGCCAGAATTTCAGACAGCAGCTCCATCACGCCGGCATTTTCGGCACGGACAGCTTCCTGTACATAGCCTTGCAGCGTGGCAATAGGAGCGACTGCTTCTGCACCTGCTTCGCCGCCGATCATGGCGTTGCCGGTACTCGGATTGATGCCGAATATGGTCGGCTGATGCAGCACGGCACCTTTGGCGTACCATTCCACGCTCAAATGCGGTGCGGACGGCGGATCAAGAGAAAAACTGCCCTCAATACTGAAATGCGGCAGCTTGATGTCCGGCAGATGCCAGTCGAAGTCGAATACATTTTTCAGCCAGCTGACCACACCGTCAACGACTTCCTTTACACCGCTGAACTTCTCAGAAGCGGAATCAAAGATGCCCTTGAACGTATCTTTCGCACCGTTGAGGAAGCCTGTCAGATAGCCGGAAACCGTATTCCACAAGCCCATAAACGTGTTGGAAATACCGGTGCCCATTTTGACTGTGCTCTCTGCCACAAGGTCTGTGTCCCCAGTGAATGCCCCTACAAAAACACCGAACACGCCCTGCAAAAATTCGAATACACCGGAGATCGCCTGTATAATGCCGTCGATCGCGTTGAACAGCCCGTTCAGCAGCCCTGCTACGGTGGAAACTGTTGTCGCCACGACAGTGCCGATCAGAGCAATGATCGGTTGTAGCCAGCTTAAATTTTCGCCAATGGCTTGAATCTTCTCGATCCAGCCCGGCAGATGCTCTGCAATAGTGCTGCTGATCGTGGAAATTACAGGCGTTATCAGGGAGGACAGTATCCCGATCACGCCCGCCACGGCCTGACACGCTCCGGCGAACACCGTCATTGCCGTAGATGCCGCACCGCCGCTTTCGACAAAACCGGAAAACAGTTCGGTCAGCGGCGAAACCGCATCTTTCAGGTTGTTCCACGCATCTTTCAGTGCATCGATGACCGGCTGGAAAGATTCCTGCACAAAGGCTGCAACCTCCTGTGCCTTTTCCCACCATTCCCCGAGTTTTTCCTTGAAGTTCTCGATCTGCGGCTGAATCTCCTCGAATTTCTGCCGTGCGATGTCTATCCACTCGGAAAGCTTTTGCATGGCAGGAATTACGAAATCCTCCATGATCGGCTCGCCGATTTCCGCCTTGAACTGCCGCCATTTTTCCGTCAGATTGGCTTGCACGTTGGCGTACTGCGTGGATTCCTTTGCCGCCTGTCCGACAGCACCGGAAGCCTGCATCATGTTTTCTGCATATTCCAGACGTGTTGCCTGCTTTGTGGCTTCGTCCAGATTCGCCCATGCCTTGGTATCCGCGACTACGCCCTTTTCAACGGCATACGCCGCCATTTGTGTGTCGTTGGCAAACAGCCCAATCGCTTCACCGCCCTCATAGGAGCCGTTAATGAAGCTGTTCAGATGCCCCATGGATTCGTCCAGTGACACGTCCCAGAACGCCGCAGCATCGGAAGCCAGTGACAGCCCACTGGCTGCAAGGTCTGTAGCATCTTCAACGCCAAATCCCAATCCCTTAAACTTGGCGGTTAAAGATGTCATACTGCTGGTCAGCCGCGTGGATACCACGCCGGTGGATTTTGCAACAGCGTCCATTTTCTTCTGTGCTTCGCCGGCATAGTCGCCCATAATTTGCCCGAAAGCAGAATTTTCCGCGGACACTTCCGCAGAAGCTTCTACGCACTGCTTCCCGAAATCCACCAAAGCACGCCCGGCTTGTGCAGCAAGGTCTACCAGCTTTTCAAAGCCGGCAGCGATTAGGTGAGCAATTGCCATTTTCATGGTGGAAAAGCCGCCCTCTGTGCCTTTTGCACTGTCGCCAAGACCTTTTACAGATTTTTTCGCTTTCTTCGCGGATTCGTCGAGATCGTCTTGCGTGTGGTCTAGTTTGTCTGCCGCTTTTTCCGCAGTTTCTAGCTTTTGTTCGTTCTGCTTCAGTTCTGTGCTCAGCTTTTCAATGCTTTTCGCACAATCTTTTGCTTCTTTAGAATTCTTCCCCTGCGTCAGGTACAAATCCTTATACTTGGCTTTCAGCTTGTCGAGTTCTGACTTCTGCTCGCCGATCTCGCTTGTTAAAGAATTCAACGCACCAGAGGTTTCCTTGACATCACCGCTTTTGCCTTTGAACGCCTTTCCGAACGCTTGCCCGATCTTCTCAAACGCCTTTGACATTTTCGATTCGGTCTTTTCGGCATCGTCCTCGGTTTCCCGCAGCTTCTTCTTGGCTTCGCTGGTGTCCACGATGATCTTTCCGCTAAGCTTAAATATGTCCATGCTCCACCTCCTCCCTTAGTAACTCTCCGTTTCCCTGCCGATTTGCAGATGTTCAAACCTGTGCAGAGTTTTCTGTATCACGTCTTTTGCTTTTGCGTTCGCGGCTGCCGGAGCAGGCTGCTTCGATTCCAGTTCTGCCATAAACTCGGAAAACGTCTTGTCCCGCACACAGTGCAGGAAAAACTCCCAGCATTGCTGCCGAGAGGATTCCCTGTAGATTTGACAGACGGTATCCGTAAAACGGCATTGCCGCAGTGCGACCGCCAGCAGTTCCAGCGGATTGGCGTAGCGGTGATACAGCATCTCAAAAAATTTGGTTATTCCGCCTTGGGTTCTGCAAATGACAGCAGCTCCGTAAAAAAATCTCTGATTTCTTTGGTGGTAGCCAGTTCCCGCAGCAAAGCAGCGTAGTAGGCAGGGCTGGACTGCCCGATTTCTTCCGCAGTCGTGCCGGTAAGCGATGCCAGCAGCCTTTTCAGCTGCGGTTCGCATTTGCTGTAGTTGCGTATCACGATCGCAATTACCTTTGTGACCGCGACTGCACCGACCTCGCGGAAGCTGTTCTTTCCCTTGCCGCTGCTGATTCTGGCGACCGCTGCGGAGATCGCAGGATCCTCAGTCAGTGCCGCGATCTCATCAGAGCCGACAGCCGCAGCGATGTCGAACAGCGTACCGACATCGTCCGCTGTCAGTGCTCTCACAAAGAGTGTCTTTCTTTTTTCCGCCATGTTGCATTCCTCCTTTACTTGGTGACTGCCGCCGCAGATGCCGCACTCTGTGTGGTGCTGCTCTCCGGAAAGTAGATGTGGATTCCGAGGCTTGTCAGCCGCGCGTTCACGTTTCGGTGTGCATATGGCTCAAATGTCACCGGAAGTACATTCGCTTCGTTGCTCTTGCCGTCCACTTTCAGACCGCTTGTGCAGAGGGCACGTTCAAAAACGATGATTACCGGCTTTCGGTCTGCTGCGGTTTCGCCGACGTAAGCCAGATTTTCCACATAGTGCTTGCTTTCAATTTTTTCTCCGGTGGTGCCGGAAGAGTAGCCGGCAAGCGGCTTCAGATCTGCCATTGTGCCGAAAAGCTGGTATTCCAGCAGTTCCGGCGACATTTCCAGGGCGTTTACCGTCAGCGTGCCGGTTTCTCCTGTCTTGATCGTTGTTCCCTGCACCTTGACACCAACGCCGTCGATCGGAATGTCATACAGCGTGCCTACGATTTCAAGGCTGTTTCCGCCGGAAGTCGCAAACATGCAACTTTCCTCGAAATTGAAGCTACCGTTGCCGCTGCCGCTGAGTGTCAGATTCTTATGGATCGTGCCCGCCCCCAGAACGATGCGTTTCAGGGTGTTGGCAGTCATGCCGTGCTGTCCTTTGTACATTTAGTTCACACTCCATTCTTTGCATTTTAAGTTGATTTGTATCTTTTTGATTGCCGCGTCGTCACATGGCACTGCGATCGCACTATCATAGCAGATCACAATGCCGTATACTTCGTGGAAAATCCGATGCCCGCCGATTCGCGGAAAGCTGCACCGGATCTTTTCGTGTGCCTGCTCCAGCTTCGCCCAGCTTGTGCCTACCAGCGTCAGCAAAAACGTTCCGGAGAGCATGCCGCTTTCTTCTGTCACGGGGCTGCTGCTGTAGTGCCCCACCGCATACACTTCCGGCAAAACCCCTTCTGTCCGGTATACGCCGTACTGATACGGCACACCGGCTTCCTGCATCTGTGCGTGCACCGCAGCAAGCAATTCTGTTGTCATGATGTCCTCCGTTTCAGCATCTCTGCCAGATGCTTTTCCGCTTTTGGCAAGTCCTGATCTGACACGTGTTGCAGGGTATGCTGTGCCGTCTTGCCGTCTGTCTTAAAGTACCGCACCCCGTTTTTGCCGTATGCTACCGTGACTTTGCCTTTATATGTAGGCTTTCGCGTACCGGTGTATCCGGCAACCGGCACATACCACGGTGTCGCTCTGCCGTCCCCGTTTGCCGCGTGTGTGCCTGTGCCGAACTCGTTCCAGACCGCGTTTTCCAGATTGCTGCCGACGGTGACGGACTTCTCTGCGGCGTCCACCTGATAGTCCCAGGAGCCTTTCAGCTGCCCCTCGTCCACCGGTGACATTGCCGCCGCATCTGCCGCAAGCAATGCCCCCATTTCCGTGAGAAATTGCTCCGCGGCACTGTCGATTTGGTCGGCAGCTTCCAAGATGTGTGTCTCCAGAGAAACGCTTTCCAGCCTCATTGTGCGACACCTCCTGTATACCGGAGATAAATCTCCAGCTGAGAGCCGTCTGCCATGCCCATAGGGTTATCGATTTGTAGTACGTCATACCGCTTTCCGCCGCAGAGCAGGCAGCAGTTTTCCGGAGAGAAGTCCTCCGGCAGCTGCACCCAGTCCGCCACAAACACATGTGTGGCTTCTTCGGTTTTGGCGTGATACGTGGTATACCGGCTGTCCCCGCCGGTCATGTCCAGCCAGCCGTGCAGCGTGACCGCAGATGCTTCCTGCGGCTCGGATTCTCCGATCGCATTGACGACAGATTTCAAACGCACAAGCTGTGCAGCTGTATTTCCGCCGATCCGTCCGTACATGGTCAAAACCTCGCTTTCCGGTATCTGTCCAGAAACTTTGCGAGCCGTGCAGGAACGCCCAGAACTCCGCTGTAAGCGCCCTCTCCGGAAAAGGTCACGCTATGCCGGCTGATGGTTTCCGATGCAATTCCCGCCCTGTCGGCGGCGTTCTGCCCCGCCCTGCTAAGCTTGTACCGCAGAATATCCACGCACCCCATTACTACGTCCTCCGGATACACCACGCGGTACAGCACCGCAGAAGCGGTATCAGCCGGAGCAGGTGACAGCATGCTGTCCGGCAGCACCGTGTACAGTCGCTCGCCGATCTGCACGGTGTCCCCTGTCAGGATCCGCAGGCTCGGTGTCAGCATGACACCGCCCTGAATCGCCGTCACGTGCCGGAAGCCACGTTCTGTAAAGGTGTTGTGCGTTTCCTGTCGGATCGCAGCTTCCAGTGCGGCAAGATATTCTGCAAGCAGTTCGTCCGGTGTTTCGGTGTCCACAAATTTTCGGAGATGCTCTACTGTCATTAACATTTCGCATTCTCACTCCTCACTTCTTGAACTTCGCCAGTACCACCTTGGAGGTGTCAGACAGTGCTACCGCATAGAACCGGTCTGCACTGATGTCTGTCTTTCTGGACAGGGTGTCGCGTTCTGTTTCCACGTTGGTGTCACGCTTCAGGTAAATGGTCAGTGCGGCAGTGTCGTCCTCGGTTTCATCGTCCTGATTCAGCTTGACGATGGGGCAGAAGTAGCACGCCGTGGTGGACTTTGTGACCTTGTCGCCGACCTTTGCAGCGGGCAGGGTTTTCCGGATCTCCGCAATGTTCCCCTCAGCCGCCGCCGTACCACTTTCGTCAAAGTAATACCACTCACTGTGCAGCGGCACTTTCTTGGACGGCACCACGCGGCAGTTTGCCACCATGCCGATCTCACCGGTCAGCATCACGCCGTCCTTGTACTTGTCTGCACTGAGGAAGTCGCTGTCCTTCCGCAGCTGTGTCACCTGCTTCGGGTGCACAAAGATGACCTTGTCCGTATTCACTTCCTCGTCCAGCACGTCAATGGCGTCCACAATGCCGGCGTACTTGATCGCCGCCGCACTGCCGTCATAGGTCAGCTGTGCCCCCTGCAGTGCAGCCATGGCATCGGCATCGACCTTCGCCGCGATGGACTTTCCGATCTGGTTATTGGTTTCTGCCACCGGATTGCCGTAGCCGGACAGCACGGATTCGTCTGTCAGTTCCACCGCTTTCATTGCTTTCTTGATCTTCACGGTGGTGGTGCTGGTCTGGAGTTTTACGGTGTCTGCCTTTACGCCCTCGGCAACGTCTACCGCATCGCCGATGTAGCTGTACTGCGGCACGGTGATCGTGTCACCCGGTACGCCCTGCAAGGTGGTGTCCACCTTTGCGAACGGAGTGACAACGATCTTGCTGGTGATTTTGGCGGAGATCATATCCGCCATGACCTGCGGATTTACAAGGTCCTGAATGGTTGTTGTTTCTGCCATAGTTATTCTCCTTTTCTACCGGTCAGGGTGTCGTATGTGTCTTTGTCGGTCTTGTACAAGTCCAGCCGCTGAGCATAGGACATCTTTGCAAACGCATCAGCAGTGACCGCAGAGCCGCCGCTGTTGTCCGGCAGCTTCTGTTCCAGTATCTGCTTTTTCTCTGCCGCCGCGAACTGCGTCGGATACTGGGATTTCAGCGTTTCCAGCGTGGTGTCCCAGCCTGTCAGTCTGCCCTTGTCGTCCAGAGCCACGCCGTCCATGCCTTGCAGTTTGTACGCCAGATAGTCGGTGTCCAGTGCTCCCGCTTTCAGCAGTGCCACCTGTACCGCAGCGTCCAGCTTTGCCTTGGCAAGCTCTGCTTCCAGTGCGGTAACGCGGGCGTTCTCCTGTGTCTGCTTGGCGGCGTTGTCTGCCCTGGTCTGCTTCTGGGCTTGCTTTAACGCGTCCTGTGCCTGTTGCAGCTGCACCTGCAACGCGTTATACTCTGCCGCTGTGTAAGTCTTTTCCGGCGGCGACGCGTTGGGTTCAGGCGGCTGTGCCGGATTCTTCTTCGGTTCGTCTGCCATTTGAATCAGTCCTTTCGTGATTTGGGTATAAAAATAGCACCTGATCGCTCAGATGCTGATTTTTCGATAAAAGAACGCCGTACCCACAGGCTTTTCTTGTTCTTGTTTTCCGTCCCTCCGCCAGTTTTTGCCCGTGGTCGGGGCAGTGATTACAGTTCGATGTCTTCGATCGCTGCACGTGCTTCCAGACTGGCGATATAGTCAGCCATCGCTCTGATCTGGAAATTATAAATTCCTCTCGGACAGGTCGGCTGGAAGTTCAGTTTGCCTTCGTCCCATTTGTCCAGCATTGCTTTCAGCTTCTGGTACCGGACGCACACTTGCATATACTCCGCTTTGAATCGCTCTTTGTAATCGGTACTGTTCATCAAGCTTACGGTATCTTTCAGTTCTGCCTGCTTGTATGTTGCCATTATTTTCTCCTTTCTGGCATGAAAAAAGCACCTCGGGTGAGATGCTTTTTCTGTATAAGATTTCGGAAACACTATCGATTCTCTTCAAAAAAGAAAAAAGGCTTTTCAGCAAGGCGGATTGTCTCCTTGTTGATTTCTTTCGCTTTTTTCACAATTTCCAGCGGTGTGTTTTTGGAAAAGGTTCGTGTTTTTCCTTTTATCATATATTTACGCCATTCCATTGGATAATCAATCAGCATTTTCATTTCCTCCTTTGTGCAGCAAAGCTGCCACAACATCACGGGACATTTTTCTCGGCTTTTTGCTGCAATATTCTGCCACGCATTCTGAAATAAATTCGTCTAGCGATTCATCATCTATAAGTCCGTAAATGGACAGTGCTTCCTTTTTCAATTTCATTATAGCATCTTCGTCTAACCCTGTCAAGCTTTCAAAAAAAGCATCTCGAATGTCACGGACTTTTTTCAGTCTTTCCTCATAATCCGGAACAGTATCTTTCAAATGCTTTTGCAATGCATGACCAAGCTCATGGCGAAAAGCGTGATACGGGGAGGAACTTGACCATTTCCCCGTTTTTTTCATTTCAGCAGCAACTTTTGAAATTGTATTTTTCCCGTCTTTACCACCTGCACCGGAAATTGAGATTGTGCCGTTGTTGTCATTGTAAGTACCCCAAATTCCGTTGTTTTTATATGGCTCTATCAAAACACTTCTTACACTGGGTGTTTCTCCGAACTTCTGTCCAAAGCGGTCGTATTCATCAGAAAATTCCTTTGCAAGCTGTGGCGTGATTTCTTTTGTCCCGCTGACCTTATCAAATGCGATACTGTAATTCCCTTTTAAGTATTTGATTTTCTCCGCCCGATACGTCTTTCCCATACCGCCGTTGTCCTTTGTTGCAGGCGGCGTCACTTCCACAGCGTGTCCCGCAGGAACCGGAGCCGTTCCGTCCGGTTTCTCCGCTGTTTCCTGCACGTATCCAGTACGATATGCCGCGTAGGATTCACTGGAAACCTTCACAAGGGCTCTGTGCTGGTTGTCATACTTGTAATCGCCGTCAGCTCTGACCGCCCATCTGGGGCGGCTGTAGGCGTGACAGCGGCAGTTGATGTCCTCGGACGCAATGCCAAACCTGCCGGGTGCCTGTGCCTTTCTGCCGTCCACCTCAAAGGGCTCGTCCAGTTCGCGGACTTGCCCGTCCAGCTGGACATGGTGCGGGCGTGTCTTTTTGTCCATGGTGCTGTCCCACTGCTTCACCAGATCTGCCCCCTGCTGCTTCGCCGTTCTGGCGGCTTCCAGTCTGGCGGCGTTGGCGATGCGGTTTCCCTCGGTACGCACGATCAGCTTTGCCCGTCCCAGTGCCCCGCCACGCATAGTGGCATAGTTGCCGATCATTTTGCCGGTGATCTGGTTCGCCATGTCCCCGTAGCTTGCACCAGATGCAAAGCCGGCGGAAACGATGTCGGTGATATGCTTTTTCAGTTCGGCAAAGTCCTCGCCGATGCTGTCATACAGCGGCTTTACAAGCTTCGTGTCGTTAACGGCAGCCTGACAGACCTTATCCTGCGGAATAGGCAGCGAGAGCCGCAGCCCGTCGCTTTGCAGTTCGTACAGCACCGCCGTGTGCCCTGTGAGATAGCAGTCCTGCAAGTACTCCTGCACGGTGCGGTACGTCTTGCTGTGCAGCTTTCCGAGAATGCGCTCCAGCTGCTTCTGCAAGCCCTGCTGAAACGCTTTCTGATAAGCAACAGCCTGCCGGTTTTCCACGTCAGTCCGTTCGTCCAACTGCCGGAGCCTGTCCTTGACATCTTCCAGTGCTTTCTGATACGACCGTTCCAGCTGCTCCATGACTTTTTTCTCGGAAAGCAGCTCATACTGCGTGGTCTGCTTCTGTGCCGGTGTCATCTGCTGCACCTTCTTCCAGCTGCTGCATCAGGCTGTCCAGCTGTGCACCGTCCGTCTGTTCCAGCGACTTCCGCACCTCTGCCTCGTCCAGTTCCAGCACTTTGCACAGCGGTTGCAAAACAGCTTCCACGCCCAGCTGTGCCGCCGCGGCAAGCAGCGTGTTGACCTTGGTCTGCACGGCAGCAGCTTCCGCACTGCCGATCGCCGCGTTGTCGGATTCGTTGGTGATACAGGTTCTTGTGAAGTCCATTTTCACGTCGGCACGGGTGAACGCCGTCCCTTTGTCCTTGTTGATCTGCTGCAATACCACGTCGATGATGCCGCCCATCATCTGCCGCAGGTGCGTTTCCAGCTTGCCGCACTTGATGTCCAGCAGGGCGTACCGGGACTTGATGACCACGTTGGTGATGTTTCCGTCGCCGACCTGTGCGGCGTTGAAGCCCATGCCGAACTGATAGATATTCTCCTTGTCCAGTTCCAGCTTGACCTTGCGGGCTTCATAGGGCACTTCTACCGTTTTCATGTCCACACCGCCGCTTTCGCCGGTGCCGATCACCTTCTTAGTCTTGATATTCTGCATCAGTTCCGTCATATCCGTGCCGCCGTATCCGGACACGACCACCAGATACTCCGCCGCGTCCTGCAGGTTGTTGGACAGCCCACATGACATCAGATCGTAATCATCGATCAGCGATTTCACCGGCTGAAGCCCCGAAATACGTTTACGGTTGTTGTCGATACGAAACCACGGCAAGAACCCCAGTCCCTCGAAATAGGTGTCATCTGTGTTCTGCTTCTTGTACAGCACATGGGGACGTGGATTCGGAATGCCGTTTTCTGCCGCGTCCAGCGTGATCGTGCCGCTGTCCACCTGGGTATACGTCCACGTCTGCGTGTCGTCCATGACAAGCACCTTGTACACCGTGTGCCCGTACATGTCTGTCCGCTGCGGATACCGGTACAGCACATAGTCCCTGCCGTCAGAAGTGTACTTGCCGTCTGCTTCGACAACAGACAACGCATCAGCACACTGGAACGCCAGCTTTCCATCTGCGTTCATATAGGCATACAGCCAGCCACAGCCGCAGACCACAGCATCTGTACAGGCATCTGCCAGTTCTGCCCGAAAGCGGTCGTTTTCGTTGAAGTAACTGTCCATTTCCTTTTGCAGCTGTTCATCTTCGGCGACCACGATCCTGTCACGGTTGCTGAGCAGGTACTGGACTTCCTGATCTGCCAGTTCCGTGAAAAACGGGTGTGAGATCTTGATGTTGCTTCTGGTCTTGTCCTCTTGCAGTTCCCCGTGGGCATCATAGTAAAAAAGGCGGTAGTTCTGTATCGCATGGCGGGCATGGTAGTACTGCCGCCCGATGCGTGCCTGTGCCTTTTGCGGATCCCCGTATGCTGTGTTCAGCAGCGTTTGTATTTCTCCGATGTGAAGCATTCTTTCACCTCCTACACAAGCCACATGCCGGGTGGCTTGGGATTTTCATACACGCCGGTCAACGCGTCCGGTGCGTCGTCGTGGGCATTCTTTCCGGTACGCTGATAGGACAGCACCGCACCGGCAAAATCCCGCCAGCGGTCTGCCCAGTTCACCGGAAACAGCACGTTCTGCATCACGCCGGTGCTGTTGGATAAAATCCGTGCAGTCTTGTTCTTATGCTGGTGAAACCACGTGATTTTCGTGTGCCGGTTCCCCAGCTTCCGGCATTCCCGTTCCACGTTTCTGGCGAACCCCCCGCCGCCGTTGTTGGATTCGATGATCGCACAGCCAATGCGGTGCTCGGTCAGCATCTGTGCAGTCTGCGGCTCGGTGGTTTCCATGGGTGCACTGGTATAGAGCACGTCCAGCACGTAGTATGTGCCGTTATACACGCCGTAGCAGATGCTGCACAGGTAGTCACTGCCCTCGTCTGCGGTATCGGTGTAGCACAGCAGATACTGGAGCAGGGATTCCCCGTTTTCGTCCACCGGCAGTGCAGTGTACGTCTGTAGCCGGGTATACAGTCTGCCCCTGATGTCCATGGGCTCCTGCTGATAGTTGGCGGCGGCGATCTCTTTTCCCATGGCACTCGTCTTTGCCAGATAAGACCTTTTGGTCAGCACGGCATCACAGAGCATTGTGCCGTCGTCCTGCAACGCTTTCATACAGACGTGCCGCATCTTTGCACCGGACTTTCGGTAGTGCTCCAACGCCCGCCCCGCGAGGTCGTCTGTCGTCCAGCGTGTCATGATGATGAGCAGCTTTCCGTTTTCCTCCAGGCGGGACTGCATCGTATCCGTAAACCAAGCCCAGTGCTTTTCTTTCACCAGTTCGTTGTTGGCTTCTTCGGCGTTTTTGATGAGGTCATCGATAATCATCAGCGATGCCCCAAAGCCGGTCGCCGTACCGGTGGGCGATGTGGCAAGGTAGTTGTTGTAGCCGCCCTCCAAGCTCCACAGGTTCATTGCCCCGTCGCCGTGCTTGATGCGGGTGTCGGGGAACACGTCGGCGTACACCGGTATGTACAAGTCCGCCTTTTGCTCGGAGATCGCGTTTCGCACATTCTTGGAAAACATGGTGGAAAGCGTTTCGTTGTAAGAGCCTGTCATGATTTTCTGAGAGGGATCACGGCCGAGCACCCACTCCACCAGCATGCCGGCTGTTCTGGACTTGCCGTGACGGGGCGGGAGATTCACGATCATCACTTCGTCATCAGATTCCACGAACGCCTGAAACTCCCTGCACAGCCGCACAAGATACTGCCGGTCAGGCTGATAAAAGTCAGGTGCCATCAGGCTGCAATAGTCAAAAAAGTCACGCCTTGCCAGTTCCGCTTTCGCACCGAGCACGATCAGCCGCTTATCCACTGCCGATCACTTTCCGCAGTTCTTCTGTGGTGAGTTCTGCAAACGGATTTTTCTGCACCGATGCCTCCACCTTTGTGGTGTACTCCCCCGTCATCTTGTTCAGCGTGTCCACGGCTCGGATACGGTCTGCGGCGGCGTTGTCCTCGCCCCTGGCGATGTCGGACAGCAGCTCCTGCCGGTCCCGTGCCGTCATGATGCGTGCGGTCTGGGCAGCTTCGGAAAGCTGTTTGATGTAGGCGGCGACTGTAGTATTTTGTAGTAGTTTCGCTGCGTTGGTGTTGGCGAACTTTTCGGAATATCCGGCTTTTACTGCACTCTGTGTGGCGTTACCGCACTGCACGTAGTATTCTGCAAATTTTCGCTGACGTTCGGTCAATGCGGTCACGCTCCTTTCTCCGCAAACAAAAACGCCGCAAGGAAATCCTCACAGCGTTTTGCTTTTTTCGTCAGTATAAGTATAACACGGAATGTGGATTACTGCAAGTGGTTTGGCGGTTATTCTCGGTTAGTTTCGGTTAGTGGCGGGG
>ERZ791716.425-NODE-425-length-23882-cov-6.431317_pt1 | contig 23882 bp, 19 predicted proteins | sample MGYA00510049_ERZ791716 | MGnify/ENA primary metagenome ERZ791716 (study PRJEB30046, sample SAMN00715135) | human gut metagenome | study: EMG produced TPA metagenomics assembly of the A metagenome-wide association study of gut microbiota in type 2... | reverse complement strand
TTTCGCCTATCGAATTTCTTAATAATAGTGTCCAATATGATTGACAAACCTACACATCAAGAAAAAGTGTGAAATTTTAGGCATAAAAACAGCACCGCAGAAATCCCCGCAGTGCTGAAATATGGATCTTTTATTATTTTGCCGCAGAAACTGCAACATCGTTTCTGCCATATTTTTCATTACCTGTTGGCTTATCACCTACAGGACTGAATGTTGGAACGATCTTTTCGACCATTTCAACGATATTTTCGTCATTGTTATAGCTTGCACGAGCAAGCTCTCCAAGCTGACCAAGGAACGTTTCTGTGTCAAACGGTATAGGCTTTCCGATATGGATAAGCTCATTATCCGTCTTCATCATGCCCTCCTCTGCCATAAGCTTCTCTTCAAAAAGCTTTTCGCCAGGACGCAGACCTGAGTAAACTATTTTAATATCTACATCAGGCTTATATCCTGAAAGTCTGATAAGATTTCTCGCAAGAGTGTCTATCTTCACAGGCGCACCCATATCAAGGACAAATATCTCGCCGCCCCATGCGTATGTGCCTGCCTGAAGAACAAGGCTCACAGCCTCAGGTATAGTCATGAAATATCTTATGATATCAGGATGAGTAACAGTAACAGGACCGCCTGCTTCTATCTGCTTTTTGAACAGCGGGATCACAGAGCCGTTGCTTCCAAGAACGTTTCCAAAACGAACTGCAACAAACTGTGTGCCATTTCTGTCCTTATTGCCAACGCTTTCGATCTTAACCGCTTCACTGCTCTCTATATTATCAACAGCTATCTCGTCTATCGGATCGTTCTCAAGCATACCATCTGTCATTTCATCAACGTGTGCATGGAGCATAGGTAGAAGATCAGTTCTGCCTGCCTTGCTGATAGCGTCCATGCTCTGGATGACCATTTCGCAGAGTCTTTTACTTGCACCCATAATATTAGTAGGGTTTACAGCCTTATCGGTGCTTATAAGCACAAACCTCTTTGTGCCATGCTTCAAAGCGGCATAGGCTGTCTTGTATGTACCAACAACATTGTTTTTGATAGCCTCATTAGGGCTTGTTTCCATAAGCGGGACGTGCTTATGTGCTGCAGCGTGATAAACGATATCAGGCTTGTATTTTTCAAAAACGTCATTGATACGTCTGCTGTCACGAACAGAGCCGATAAGCGTCACAAGATTGAGTTTACTGCCATATTTACGTTTAAGCTCCTGCTCTATTTCATAAGCATTGTTTTCATAAATGTCAAATATGATAAGCTGTTTAGGCTCATGACCTGCTATCTGTCGGCAAAGCTCGCTTCCGATAGAGCCACCGCCACCTGTTACCAATATAGTCTTACCCTTAAGGTGCTGGAATATCTCGTCCATGTTTACTCTGATAGGCTCTCTTCCAAGCAGATCCTCGACTGCAACAGGCTTCATCTTGCTGAGAAGCACCTCACCATTTGTTATCTGATAAACGCCCGGAAGCTGTTTCATCTCACAGCCTGTTTCCTTACAAATATTAAGGATATCCCTTTTGTTCTCAGGTGATGCAGTTGGAATTGCAAAAAGGATCTGATCAATATTATACTTTTTGACGCTTTCCATAATGCAATCACGGCCACCGACGATAGGAACTCCTCCGATATTTCTTCCCCACTTATTTGGGTTATCATCGATTATGCAGAGTGGTCTTGCATTTGCACGTTCTGACATCGTAAGCTCTTTAAGGATCATCTGACCCGAAGCACCTGCACCAATGACCATTGCATTATGCACTGCCACTTGATTTGTTACCTGCTTTGCTCTTAAAAGGGTGATGTATCTATAGGCAAAACGCACTGCTGTTATAAGCACGAACTGAGTTCCCGCTCCTACTATATAGTAAGCCACAGGCATTCTCATGAAGAGTAATGTTATACCCACAGCCTGGAATATGGTAGTAACTATCGAGGCCAAAAATATCCTTGACAGTTCGCCAATGCTAGCAAATCTCCACAAACTATTATAAAGCTTGAACACAAAAAACACCACAACACAAAAAGCTGTATATATGGGAGCAAACTTAACATAGGCAAGCATATACTCCTTTGGTATTGCAGAAAAAGTAAGGTCAAATCTGATGAAAAGTCCGAAAATGTAGGATAGATTTACGGCAACAATATCATAGAAACACAGAAAGAATGCAATAAGCATCCAATGCTTTATCTTTTTGTTTTTCCACACCTGAGCTGTGTTTTTACTTGTTTTCTCCATAAATAAAACATACCTCCGCTCGTTTAAAGCAATGAATAAGATCACACCATGGCCACCCCTCAATGGCACAGTGCAGGCTATTTATAATATCATCAATATTTTTTCTATACTTAAAAAGCAAACATTCTTTCTTCGTCAGCCATAGCAGACATGAGTACTTTATCAGAACGTCTTATATTTTCACTTCCAGATCTTTTAGCTATAAGATCAAAATTAGGTTTTCTATCATCAAGATTATGAGCATCGCTTCCAAAGACAAAATCTCTGCCACTTGAAATAAGCTTATTAACAAAACGTCTTGTGGAAAAATGCTCAAAAGCTTCTGCATTTATCTGAAAAACTGCATCCACAGACATCAGACTTTCCAGATCTGACTTTGAATAAACGCCCATATATCTATGTACATGGGCGATTATCGGAATAAGCCTTCGAGAATTTGCTATCTCGTCTATCTCCTCGACGATCCAACTGTTATACTGAGTGAATGGTGGTTCAAGAAGAATAAGTCTTGTTCCGCTGATACACAGCTTTTCAAGTTCTCCTAATACGCTGATGCCCTTTTCTATAGCCACCTCAGCACCAATATGTATATCCTTCACGGCAGGGTCAGATGCCATGAGCTTCTCATAAGCATTTTGCCGTTTGACAAGATAACTGTCTAAAGAAGCTTCCCTGTGCATATAAAAATGCGGTGTTGCCACAATTATACCTATGCCCTGCTGTTTCATCATTTTTATCATTTTAAGTGATGTTTTGATGCTGTCAGAGCCGTCATCAATATTCGGCAGTATGTGGCTGTGATAATCGGTAGTCAATCTAACATCTCCATGTCATTTAACTTTCGGCAGAAGTATCCTTCCCACCGTATTTATAGCTGTAGTCATATTTATACTTGTAGCTATACTTGTATCCGTAATGAGAACCGTTCTTTGCGGAAATATCATTAAGAACGAAACCAAGCAGATTGCAATCGCCTATCTCAAGCTTCTTCATAGACTCCTCTATCTCCTGATATGTAGTTCTTCCATATCTCGCCACAAGAAGAACGCCTGCGACCTCGTCTGCAAGGCTCATTACGTCAGTTACAGGAAGCAGCGGGGTTCCATCGACAATAACATAATCATACTTATGCTGAACATATTCAAGCAATTCACGCATTTTCTCAGAAGCAAGAAGCTCTGACGGGTTTGGAGGCAAAACACCTGATGTAAGAACAGCAAAATTGCCATTCTTGGTTTCATGCACACACTTATCAAATGTGCTTTCACCACTCAGTATTGTTGAAAGTCCAACATTGTTTTTTAACTTGAAGTTTCTGTGCTGAACAGGTCTTCTCATATCAGCGTCAATAAGAAGAACCTTATTTTCTGTTTCAGCCATTGAAGCTGCAAGGTTTGCAACTGTTACAGACTTACCCTCACTTGGATTAGGGCTAGAAACGACAACTATCTTATTTCGTGTTGTAGAAAGTGTAAACATAAGGTTTGTACGCATTGTTTTGTAGTTCTCTACAATATTGAACGGTATATCCTTATTATTGAACAGAAGCTGTTTTTTTCTGTCAGCAGAAGAACCTTCATCCTTTTTAGAAGTCTTTCCGCCAATATTCATTATCTCACCAACGATAGGCTTCTGATAAATATCGCCAAGCTCATCAGAATTCTTTACAGTGTTGTCGAAGAAGTCGATAACAAGTATCACTAGAACAGCCACCATCAAGCCACCAACAAAGCCAAGGGCAACATTTTTAGTGGTGTTAGGAGAAACAGGTGTATTGTAAACCTCAGCATCACCTATCTTTTCAACTGAGCCTGCACCGATAACTCTTATAAGAAAGCTTGGAGCAACGTCAGCCATGATGTTACAAAGGTCAGAAGAAAGCTTTGCATTGGTTGTTGTGGCAGTTATCTGAAGTACCTCTGTCTGATTTACAGCGGTCATGCTATAAGCATTTCTCAGGCCGTCATTTGAAACCCTGCCGCTTGTTACAGTAAAATAAGGAGCAAGCTGTTCAGGAGTATACATCTCAAGAAGCTTATCGCTTACCTCGTTCATTACCGGGTCATCAGTAAGTATAACAATATAAGTCTGTACCAATGACTTTGAAGCGTTAATGTCCTGTAAGTCAACATTAGTCTTATCCTGACCCGTTGACTGATTATCAGCACTTTTAACATACATTGAAACGTGTGACTGATACTGCTTACTCATAACAAATTTTGATACGAAAAGGGCCAGTATCGCACACACTATTGAAGCGGCAACGATATACCAAACCTTTCCGAGAAGAAGTACCAGGAGATCCTTGATAGTGTAATTTTTTTTCATTTGAATTATTCACCCTATTGTTGATATTTTCGTTATTTTTCCAAAAAATAAACCGTACAATAATAATTTTATCACATTCTATTCAAAAAGTCAACTTTAAACGATACGTTTTTTTGTATTTCAACAAAAAAATGGTTTTTTGTTATAACATACAATAAGATAAACAAAATCAGCCAAGTATTTGTTGGAAAATCATATAAGCTGACAGCTTAATTTAACAATTATGAACGGCTACTGTAAAAGCCGCCATTACAGCCGGTCCAAAACTATTTACCAGTCCTTGTATCATAAGTATACCGAAATTCATGACAGGATAATTCTAACATAATCAGATGTCAAAAACATTATTTTCATTGGAGTATGCAAAAGTTTCAAAATCTCATTGGAAAAGCACAATGTGATAGGCTCTGTCACCAAAGTAACAGAGCCTATCATCAGAAATGATATGTTCAGACAGCCTTTCAGGCGGCATTCATTTACTTCACCGAAACAATAAGAAACAAGCGAGCCACAGCCCATGCACAGACCTATTATGATCGAATAAAGAAAAGTCGTGAGGGTGTATGTGCCGCCCACAGCCGCAAGGGCGTTTTTGCCAAGAAATCTGCCAACAATAAATGTGTCGGCAATGTTATACACCTGCTGGAGCAGATTTCACAGTATCATCGGGCTTGAAAAAGCAAGAAGCAAGCTTATGATACTGCCGTTTGTAAGATCTCTTTTCACTATCGTTCTATCTCGATACTCATACAGTTTGTACCACTAAGCTGACAACTAAGTTCATCAGGCTGATGCGTACCAACATAGAGGGTGAATTCTTTTGCAAACTGTTTTCTCTCGCCGATATCTGACACTGTTGTGAAAGCTTTGTCAAGTACTTCGATTTCAACATCAAGCTTTTCACCTTTTTTTACAAAAATCCTCTTGAAGCCGCACAGCACAGGATAAGCCGGAGCATTATCACAATGTGATTTAATGTAAAGTTCGATAACATCACAAGTATCGGCACCGTTATTTTCTACCTCTACATTGACTTTGCCATCGTCATAACTAAGCGATGTAACAACAACATCTCCATAAGTAAGACCATAGCCGAATGGATAAAGAATGTTATCTCTCGTGTATCTATATGTTCTATCAGACATAGCATAATCAGTAAAGCAAGGTAGCTTGTCGGCGCTATTATAGAATGTAACAGGCAGTTTTCCTGATGGCGACACTTTACCAAAAATAATATCCGCAATAGCCTTGCCGCCCTCTGAACCCGGATACCATGCGTGAATAAGAGCGTCACAATCATGCTCGATATTTATTGAGCTTCCTGCCGCACATACCACTATCATAGGCTTGCCGATCTTTGCGACACGCTTTATAAGCTCGCGCTGACTTTCAGGAAGTCTTAGATCGTTCTTGTCACCCGATGAAAACTCATTACCTGTGTCGCCCTCCTCGCCCTCAATAGTGGCGTCAAGACCAACGCAAAGTATCACAACATCAGAATTTGCCGCTGCCGCCTCTGCTTCGGCGTATCTATCCCCTGCCTGTGCAAGACCCGATACTCTATCCTTATACAAGTGACAGCCTTCAGCATAAATCACCCTGCCATCAAATGCGTCCTCGATACCATCAAGGAAAGTAACATACCTGTCGGCTGTGCCGTTATAATTGCCCTCTAAAGCCGCTCTGCTGTCCGCATTTGGACCTATTACAGCGATAGTTGATATTGATTTTTTGTCAAGCGGAAGAATACCCTTGTTTTTGAGCAACACCATGGACTTCACTGCACACTGGTAGGATACTTCTTTATGCTCAGGGCAAGAAACAACTTTGTATGGTATGTTGTCATATTCCGTTGACTTGTCAAACATACCAAGTCTTATGCGAGTTCTCATAAGAGCAACACAGGAAGCCCGGATTTCATCTTCTGTCACAAGCCCCTTGTCAAGAGCAGAAAGCAGGTGTACATACGTACAACCGCAGTTCACATTACAGCCTGCTTTAAGTGCCATTGCGGCCGACTCTACAGGAGAAGACGTCACCATATGGTGTTCGTGGAAATCCCTTATTGCCCAGCAATCAGAAACAAAATAGCCATCAAAACCCCATTTGTCGAGCTTGCCCATTAGAAACTCACTAGCACATGACGGCTCGCCATTCACACGGTTATACGCACCCATTACACCCTCGACCTTTGCTTTTTTCACAAGCTCTTCAAAGGCATAAAGATAGGTCTCTTCAAGGTCTTTCCAACTAACCTCTGCATTAAATTCATGGCGAACAGCCTCAGGTCCGCTATGTACTGCAAAATGCTTTGCACAAGCGGCAGTTTTCAGTACCTTGCCACTGCCCTGCAAGCCTTTTACATATGCCTTGCCGCACTCTGCGGTAAGATAAGGGTCTTCACCGTAAGTCTCATGACCTCTGCCCCAGCGTGGATCTCTGAAAATATTTATATTAGGTGCCCAAAGGGTAAGACCTTTGTATATATCCCTGTCATCACGCTTTGAATACTCATTATACTTGGCACGAGCTTCTGTGGAGGTTATATCTGCCACTTTAAACACAAGGTCGGTGTCAAACATAGCCGCAAGACCTATTGCCTGTGGAAACATGGTGGCAACACCGCTTCGTGCAAGCCCATGAATACCCTCATTCCACCAGTTATAGGCAGGAATGCCGAGCCGCTCAACAGCAGGAGCGTCATATCTAAGCTGTGAAGCCGCCTCCTCTACGGTCATTTCATTTACAAGTGCTTCAGCTCTTTCCTGAGCTGAAAGGCTTTCATTGAGATAAATTTTCATATATCCTCCTTGTTCATTACATCAATTATATAATACACGAAAATTATACACCATGGCATGATATCGTGTCAAGGCGTATAATTATAATAATTAATGTAGAAATTATATCTAAATGCTTTGAGATCAGCTTTGACAAAAATCATAAAAGCACCAAAACAGTAATGTTATAAGTCTTTTATTTGAGAATGCCAAGGATCTTTTGCACTTTCCAGCAATATACAATTGTGTGAAATAGCGCATATACGAACTTATACATAACTATTTCAAATCATCGTAAAAATATTTGCTTTTTTCTGAAAAAAATACCAATAAAAATATTGACAATCGAATTTTAATAGTGTATAATATTGTTATAAGAAAATATTACGAAAGGTGATAGGTGTTATGAAAAAGATATTTAAGTCAATTTCGGCTTCTGTTACTGCGTTCATCATTGCTTCAACAATGGTTGTGAGCGCATCAGCAGCTTCTTCTGCCGATGTTGTTTCTGCAGCTAAATCAGCAGGTGTTCCTTCTAACCATGTATCAGAGCTTAAGAACTACCTTGATTCTCACGCTTCAAAGTTCAGCTCTGCTGACTATGATTACATGGTAAAGGCTCTCTCTGATTGTGGTGCTAAATATGTTCAGCCTGTTGCTGACAAGCTTTTTGGTGCAGGAACAGATCTTGCTTCACTAACAAACGATCAGCTTAGACAGGTGTTTAAGGAAATGGGCGAGGATAGCAGAAAGGCTATTGCTGATGCTTGCGTAGCTACAGGTAATCACTTTGGTGTTACTATCAAGGTAGACGAGCTTACAAGCAAGGATTGGAACGTTCAGGTTGTTGATTCAGATGGCAATACAAACATTGGAACAAACACAGGTAACGGTTCACTTAATACTGGTGCAAACAGCATGACAGCTGTTCAGGTTGCTGCGGTTCTTACACTTGCTCTTAGTGCATTTGGTATTACAGTAGCTGTTAAGAAGAACAAAGAGTGCTAAGATATGGTCAGGAAAGAGGATAAAGCTTCCTCGTCTGACGCAAACAAAATGAAAAAAAATAAGAGGACGTCAGTGGCTGTAATGGTCTTGACGCCTCTTTTAGTTTTGGCTCTTTGTTTGTCTATCATGACGCTGGTAAGTTATAAAAAAATCATAGAGCTGCAAGGATATGCAGCAATAGCGTTCAATGAGAACGCTCATTTGAAAAACCCATCAGAGGATAATAAATACAGAAATGCAGACGCACTGCCTATGAAGGGATTAACAAAAGTCACAGTGCCAGATTCTGATAAAAAAACGGAACAGCATGAGATAATCTATCCGTATTACGGCGACAAATATGCCGAGCTGACCGTAAAGAATGATAAGGCAGGCATTGACAAAGAGCCTGTTTACTGGGGAGACTCTGATGATCTCCTAGCAAAAGGGGTTGTGCAATCTAACTATTCTGCATATATAGGTGCTACAGGCAGAGTTGTCCTTGCGGCACATAACCACACTTATTTCAGATATTTACCTAATATTCTAGTGGGAGATCAAGTGATACTAAAAACAGATTATGGCAAATTTACTTATGAGGTCACAGAAACTAAGGTACTTCCAGACACAGATACCTCCCTTTTGTATTATGACGTGACCGCAGATCCACCTGTAGATGATCTGATACTCTACACTTGCTGGAACAATGGCTATATGGGTCTTTCAGATCAGAGGCTTTATGTTATCTGCAAAGTCGTAAGCAAAGAATATAAGAATTAGGAGGGTAAGATCTGTGAAAAACAAAAAACTATACAACTACCTGCCTAATCTGATAATCTCGCTGTTTTTGGCGTTTATATTCCTTCTGCTGTCACTTCTGTTTGCGGCAGACAATATTTTCTTTGAACCGACAACCTATACGAACAGTATGCACAAGATAAAAATCGAGGACACGGCTTTTGAGGAGATACAGACATATTGTGAACAACAATATGCCTACACTGGTGTTGAAGCTGATACACTGAAGAAGTCGATTAACAAAACTGATGTATCAAACGCTATTTATAGCTATGTTGAAGATACTTTCAGTTATATTCTTGGCAAAAAGAGCGAAGTTCCTGAGTTTAAGGCAGACTTCACACTTCTTGAAAAGAATATCTCAGATGATTATACAAAATGGGCTGAAAAAGAGGGCGTTGAATATACTCAGGAACTTGAAGACATAAAGCAGAAGACAATAAAAAATGTGGAACAGGCAATCGAATCCGACCTTGACGTTATGCTTTTGAGCCATATAAATAAACCTAATGGCATTTCCACAAAGCTTAAAGATCTGCTTGTGCTTGCGAGAAAAATAAGGATAGCTCTTATTGCAACGGCTGTTATATTTATAGGCGTTATGGCAGCAGTAAACAGAAAGCATATAAGCGGTTTGCTTTATTGGGTAGGTACTTCACTTTTCTGTTCCTCAATGCTCATTCTTGTTCCGTGTGCTATCCTAAAGGGAACAAAATATTATGATGGGCTTGCGATACATAATGACACTGTGTATAATGCACTAACAAGATCCATGTATGGCTTAACTGACAGCCTTATTAAATTATCGACAGTTACTCTCGTAGTGGCAGTTCTTTTTATGGCACTTTTTGCGTTGATAATCAATCTGACAAAGTTCAAAAAGAAAGAAAAATGCTAAATTTATCAGACCCCTGTTTTAAATAGGGGTTTGTTTTTTATAGAGGAAACAATTCCATTTAATAGTCGTCAATAGTTTAAAAATATGATTAAAACGTTGTAATAATATTACGATATATAATGGATTTGGAGTTGTCATAGCCGAACCATTTGATGTGTCTCACACAGAAAGTGATCTCAATAAGCTTGTGCAGCTCATCAAATCACTTTCTGGTGAAACAAAGGTTGTTATGGAATACACAGGTGCATATTATGAACCGATCGCCAATGCACTCCACAACCAGGGAATATTTGTATCCGTAGTCAATCCTTTGTTGATCGATGACTATGGCACAAATCGTGTTAGAAAGGTCAAGACCGATAAGCAAGATTCTATAAAAATAGTCTCATTTGCTATCGATAAATGGCTTGACCTTCGTGAGTACATACCTGCCAATGATATTCGCAAAACGCTTAAGATCCTTAACAGGCAGTATGTTCAATACAATAAAATTCTTGTTATGCAGAAAAACAATCTTATCAGCCTACTTGATTCCTGCTTTCCAAATGCCAACACATTATTCACTTCACCTCGCAGAGAGTCTGACGGACACGAAAAATGGGTCGATTTCGTGCTGAAGCTTCCTCATATTTATTCTATTTCAAAGCTTTCCTTATCAGCTTTTAAGGTAAAGTATCAAAGCTGGTGCAGAAAGAACAATTACAACTATAGTGATAAAAAAGTTGCTGATATCCACTCATATTGCAAAACACAGATAAGCGTATTACCTATGACGGATTCCGTCATTAAGATTATTACAGAAGCGGCTGTGATGCTTAATTCCACTCTTGAAACGCTGTGCACAAGTTCCTGCGCATTTACTATGCTCGGGTCATGCAGGCTCTGAACTGATCTCTAAACAAATATTTTTTAATTAGACTGCTTCAAAAAAAGATTTTGATGCGGTCTTTTAGTCATGCACTTTTTATCTTTGTGAATTGTTTGTAAATTCACTTAATTGGGGCTTGACTTTTATTTGCAGGTCTTTATATTTATCTTCTAGTAAACAGATTGCTAACGGAGTACCATTACTTTCATCTCTCAGAATAGAATTACAGCATATGAATTTGCGTCGTGCTTCTTCAACTTTTGAAATTCTGCAATAATAGTAGTATTCGCTATAAACTGTTGAAAAGTTGCTCATTGTATTTAACCCTCCCATATAATTCTTCACAAATTTCCAATCAAAATCGGATTCAACAGCACATAATCAAAGAACCCGATCCCCAGCAGTGAAAGCAGAACAGGCAGAACCAGAACCGCCGTGCTTGCAAGAAACGCAGAAATAACGCTTTTAAGCTTGCTCGACAAAAAATATATTATCAGCATAGCGAGCACAAGTGCGACATATCTGCCGATACTTATGAAGATAAGATATCCTTTTATGCTCATACCCCAATTTGAAAAAGCCTCAAGTGAACATATAGGAGCGTCTATTCCACGTGTTCCGTATGCGTTCAGCACGTTGTAAAAATACGGAGAATAAGTCAGGACATAAATTATCGTGACAATAATTAGTCCTATCGCAAACTTTCGCAGGAACGTGTCTTCTCTGCCCTTCGCCGAGGTTTTCAGCAGCACGTTCGCACCTGTCTGATACTCGGCGGCATAAACGTAGGTAAGGCAAAGTATCACCATTGCCATTGCGGTAAGACCAAGGGTCAAGTCCTTGTTGCCTGCACTTTCGTCGCCCGTCAAAAGCTTATAGCCGCTGTCGTAGACAAATTCACCGTTTTCTGTTGTACTCAGATACTCAGCGTGAGCCTTGACCTGCTCGAATGCGTACTGCGGAGCAAGTATATCCTGATACTTCATCATTATGAAAACGCCGTCGCCCTCTGAGTTCGCCATTTCTTCTGACATTTTCATTTGTGCGTCGGCAAATTTCTGATCTTCCTCGTTTATCATTTTCTGTTTTTCGGAAGTGTATTCGCCCTCAAATTTAAGCATATACTGCTTGTAATAAACCTCGTCCGCTGACGAAAAGCTCTCGCTGATAGGAGAATATGAAACTGCGGTGATGACTGCAAATGCTATCAAAATCAGCAGAGCTTTGCCACCGATAAACACCTTGTAGCACTCCTGCAAGAAGAGGTTTGTTGTCCTGCCCTTGAAAATTGTGAACCTTGCAAGGCTGAATTTTCTTGTGCGGCTTTTGATGACCCTTTGCTTTGAAAATATCAGCACGGTGAGTATTGAAATCACAATCAGCAATACCAACGCCGAGCCGACAAACACAGCCATATAGTTCACAGGCTTGCCGAAAATGTTAAGGTTGAGGTAGCTTGCAAAGAGGTCTTTTGTATTGGCGTATGCAAGAATATTAATGTATTTCAGCGGACAAAGATAACTGGTGCTTGGTATGGTGTAATAAAGCACGGCTTCCGCCGCTATGGTGATTATCAGTGCGCCGTAGACCTTTACAGCGGTGTTTGATACCACAGTAACAAGGTAGATAATCGCTGCAAATACGCAGTAAACTGCAAGTTTTGCTCCGAAGAAAAGTGCGAAATATTGCAGTACGGATATTTTTAAATTACTGCCGTTAAATTCGTATACCGATTGTATCTGCCTTGACAGGTCGCCAAATCCGTATGTAAAATATGAAACTGCAAAGTTTACTCCGTAAAGCAGAATTTCCGCCACTATCGCCTCCGCAAAACAGGTGAAAAGCTTTGCTATACCGAGGGGCATTCTGCCATTGTATGTCGTCCTAGAAAGTGTTATCTGGTCAAGCTCTTTTTCACGGGTGACAATCGTGACAACCACGGTCATTATCATCAGTATTGCAATAAGGTCTGTGGCGAGGAAACCCGTTGCCATTGAAACGCCCTTTGAGGGTGCAGCAGTGAGCTTTGAGCCTTTGAGGTTGGCGAAGTCCGCAGGCGTTCGTGCGATATTCTTGTAACTGAAACTGTCAGGGTCGGCGAACAGAGAAATCCCCGTCATTTTTCGTGCGGTGTTGTCGATGTTTTCAAGATAGCTGTCATAATTTTCACAGGCTGATATCTCATCAAAAAGGCGGTCGGTCAGCTCTATTTCGGAGTAGATATCGTTTGTAAATTCAAGATAGTCCTTGTTTTTATAGCTTTTCAAAAGCTCCTCAGCATTGCAGTTTTCCTGCGAAATATCCTCGCCGAATGACAGCCGCTGTATCAATTCAAGCTCCGTTTTTTTCTGCGAGATTTGCTCAAAAGCAGTGTGAGTGTCAAGCCCCTCAATGGTCTGATAAGCGGCTTTGTACTGTTCAGGGGTGTATTCAAGCGTCTGTTTTGTCTCGTTTATATACAGCAAAACGCCGTTGAGAATCAGCAGAACGGCGAAAATTGCAATAGTTGTGCGCTTGCAGAACGCTTTTATCAGTTCGTTTACGAATATCATTGGCTCGCCCCCTGGTCGAAATAGTAGAGGTAGAGATCCTCAAGGTCGGGCTTGCAAGGACGGCACTCAAAGCTTGGCGGCTGTTCGCTGATAACACGGACGTAAATATTTTTCTCGTCCTTTGAGATATTTCCCACCTTGTATTTTGCGGAAATTTCGTCCAGCATACTCTCGTCGGCGGTTATCTCGAACACTTTGCCGTCGATCTTTTCGCAGAGGATATGAGGCGCACCGCTGTCGATTATCTCGCCCCTTTTCATCAGCAGGACTTCTTTTGCGATAAACTCGATATCCGAAACAACGTGGGTTGCGATTATGACTATCTTGTCGAAAGCTATTTGTGCCACCAGATTTCTTATACGGATACGCTCCTTCGGGTCAAGACCTGCGGTAGGCTCGTCGAGGATAATGACTTTCGGTTCGCCGAGCATAGCCTGTGCGATGAGGGCACGCTGTTTCATACCGCCCGAAAAGCCGCCGAGGCGTTTGTTTCGGCTGTCCTGCAAGTTGACAAGGTTGATTAGCTTTTCTATCTGCGGCTTTGCGTCAGCTTTTTTCATGCCTTTGAGGGCAGCCATATAGTAGAGAAAACGCTCCAGCGTAAAGTTTGGATAAATCCCTTGTTGTTGGGGCATAAAGCCGAGAATTTTGCGGAAGTCGGCGTCCATTGTGCTTGTTTCAACGCCGTCAAATCTCACGGAGCCTGACGTTGGTTTCAGATTGTCGGTGATGATATTCATAAGGGTGGATTTGCCTGCACCGTTTGGGCCAAGCAGACCGTACACCCCTGCGGTGAACTCATAATTGAAGTTTTGAAGGGCAGTAAAGCTGCCATATTGTTTGGTGAGGTTTGTTAGGGTGAGGTTCATTTTGAGTTCTCCAATTCCGAGACAGCTTTCTTCTCATATGTGGGCGTGCCGCCTGTTCTGATAATAACCTGATCGCCCTTTATGGCGGCAATGTCATATGTATCTGTGAGTTTTGAAGTGATCTTGTCGCTTTCTTTGAAAAGATACTGACTGTTCTCGCTGTCTATGAGTGCATAGCCGTTTATTGTTGCAATATTTGTCACGTTTGTTCCGTCATCAATGCCCTCGATAGTCTGCTCTTTGCCACTTTTGTCAAGATAGCATGGCTTGTCGTCTTTCACATAGTAATAGCAGTTGTCAGATATTGCAGACGGCTCAGGCATGGCGTTTTTCTCCACCTTATCACTTGAAATATCATAGGAAAGATACTGGTAATCATACTCCGCCTTATCGTTATACTGCTCGATAGCTTCACTTTCAGACAGTCCGTTTTTATCTGCAAAGTCCTGCAAACGTTCCATAAACGGACGATCATCTGCCGCCTTTGATGTACGGAAAATGAGCTTATTATCCCACAAGCCATACACCCACGCACCGCAGCTATATCCCTTTGTGACTTCGCCTATATTATTGACTTTTCCGCTGTCAAGAGCCACCGAAACCAACTCCAGTGACGGCTCTAGTTCTTTAAAATCCTTGTCATAAGGCTGGTTAGTCATGACAAGATACGCTGTGCTGCCTACTATCGCCATTCTATCATAATCATTATAGCTAAGCCCGTCAATCTCAGCGACCTGCTTTTCATTAGCACCATTTATGTCAGAACAAAACATCATGGTATTTGTTGTATATGTTCCGTCATCTTTGGTTATTATATCGGAACTTCTCAGATAATAGAGCCTTTTATTGTAAATAAAAGGGTGATTGTCCTTGCCATATGCAGTGCAATCAGAACCCTCACGATGTTTGCAAGAAGGGTCGTCGCACACAGGGCTGTCCTCAAGGGTTGTCATATCCACAAAGTCAAGACGTGAATTTTCCTGCGTGGAAAAGCAAATGTTATTGTCATAGTCTGCACATTCATAAACAGAAACTATCCTCCACTTATCTGCCTGTGCGGCGTTGCTGTCCTTATTTTTATCGCTTTTACCGCAAGCGGTCAGGGTCATAGCTGCCGCTGACAATATGCTAATTATCTGTATTGTGTGTTTCATTGTACTCCTCCAGCTGTCTGTTTACCTCGTCAAGAATATCCTGCAAGCCTGCGGAATTCAGATCATCGTTCAATTTATCTAAATATTCTTTACCTGTTTTATATTCCTTAGAAGGAAAATCAGAATCAATAGTCTTTAAAACCTTATCAACAGCTAAAATTTTATCAGAAACATTTGTAGTGTCAAAACAAAAGCCAACACTCTTTGATAATTTAAAATCTGTTATTGCCTCGTGGTACTTTTCATTTGAATTAGGGTCATTAACACCATAAAACGGATATCGTATCAATCTGTTTTCGACACCCATTGTATTATAATACCCATATGGTTTTATGCAACCATTTATAATGTCATAATCAGTACCAAAACACAAGAGATCATTCAACTCTTTATTTGTCATGACCTCGCAGATAGCGTCAAATGCAAGATACTTGTTGTCTGATAACGCACATATGCCCAAAGCTTTTGAAGAAGTATATATTTTATTAGAGTATTGCGGATATATAGTGTATGATTCAGTTGAGGCATAGCTCGTTTGCAAACCGTATTCTTGGCTCGTTTTAAATTTGTTGTTTGTATAGCCGCCGCATAATGTAGAATTTATAGAGCCAAAATATGTATCTATATCATTTATATTATCATTGACAGGGTTGACTATAACGTCATTTGTGAAACCGTCGGATATGGTATTGAAAAGATTTTTTGCATAATCGGTTTCGTAAATATTCACGGCGTGACCATTATCATCGATGCAAATATTATCAGTTATAAAATCATAATTTGAGTATAATTGCATAAATCCGTGCATTCCGGCGGTAAATTTCCAACCTCTGGATTTGCACAGATCAATAACTTTCTGGAGTGATGTATCATATTTTCCTAAAAAATCATCAAGATCTATACTGTTTTTATCAACTAAATCAGCATTAAGCTCATATCCAAGATCTTCTTTTAAGCAAGACAACGAACCGTCGATACCATAAATTTTGCCGTTTATCATTAAACTCTTCCAATAATTTGTTGACATTTCGGCATAAATTTTCTTACCGCACTCGGTGTTTTCAAGGTATGTATTTAATGGTTCGAGAAAATTATTGTTGACACAATTCTGATATGGATTATAGAATGTATCAAAGCCTTGATATTTAAGCCCTGTATCAATTATATCGAATTTCTCTCCATTATCAAACGCATCTGACAATAGTTGTGCATATGAGGTTATAAAGTTAGAGTTATCATCTACCATATCAACGTCATATGTAAGATTTTTGAAACACAATACATAATTTTTATTGTGTTCAGATAAATACGAATTTACTTCATCTTCATATCGAATATTTTGGTCACTTACCCAAACAAGCACAGACTTATCGGGATATTGTTCTTTGATTTTTTCGTATCTTTTCTCAAAACTATAAATCGGAGTATCGTCTGAATAATAGTATTCAACTTCATCATCAAGGGTATCATCTGTTTCATAAGAACTTGTATTGTCATTTGAACTGTAATCCGAGATCTTGCTTATTGAGGAAATATCAGAATTGCTTGCACAACCCGTTATCATTAAACAACTTAGAATTATCGTTAGTCCAAATCTATATTTTTTCAATATACAACACTCCTTCGTTCAATAATTCGGGCATAGCTTTCACTATGCCCAAATAAAAACTAATTAAGACACATATGATCCTGTTTTATTTAATGTTCTTTTAGAGTAACCAGTTGCTGTATGTGTTGATGTGACCGAGCTCCAACCATGTCCCTTTGTATTGGTCAAATAACACGTTACACCACTGGTCGCACTGCCATTACCATATCATAAAATTCAAAATTATCGATACTAATCTCTTCATTACTTCCACCAAGTCTTTTATTTACTATAATATACAAGTTATTTACAATCAAGTCAAGCAATTTGGCGTGACGTGTAAGTTTTTGTCGTGAAATACAAAAAGAGAACTGTCCACCATATAAAAACCGGCGTAACAGCTCCCTTTTTCGTTATAAATTTAATTTGTTTCTCTCAATTTGCTATGACTTAAATTTGCCAATACAAAGAGATTTTAACGTTTTACAGTAAAGTTGATTTTAACGTTATCAAACATGTGAACATTTTATCCGATTCGTAAAATTCACATCTTCCCTGATATTTTTCTGCAATCTCTCGTATTATTTTAATTCCCCACCCATGCTTATGAACATTTAATTTTGTTGTTTTAAGGCTCGGATTTCTTTTTAAAACAGACTCATTTATTGCATTTCTGACTACTATTCTATATATGTCCATTGTTTTACTGATGTCAAGGTTTATGAACCTTTCTGACTCGTCAGTTATTTTTTCACTAGCCGTTATAGCATTGTCAAGCGTATTGCTTAAAATATGAAGCATATCAATATCATCTATACCATCAAAGCTCTTAATGCAGCTGCAATTTGTTCTGATTCCTTCTGTCGCTGCGACTGCAAACTTAGAATTTATAATAGCATTTACAATATAATTGTCTGTATTTACAAAGCTTTCACTGATTGATATAACGTTAACATATTTCTCTATGTACTTCATTGATTCATCTGCGTGTCCTTGAGCTATCATTGTATATACAGCGGACAACTGATCTTTCAAATCATGTCTAATCTTTCTTATCGAATCATATTGCTGACTTGCATTCTCTATATATTGGTGACTGTATTGCTCTTGGAGCTTTAAAAGTTCCAGTTCTTTTTTCTGATTATTTTTCACAGAAATAGAATCAATCATATAAAAAATTATAATGTTAACTGCAACTATCGTTAAAATCAATAAGTTTATATAGAGTCTCTGCGTTGAATCAATAGCTATCAAATGAAGTAAGAACATCATAATAATGGATATTGCAAGTATTAATATAATAGCGATCCACTCAACTGCATTAAAGTTCTCAGAAGTCGTTGCCAATAATTTCAGCATCAACTTTACTGAAATAAAGAATAATGCCTGTGTAAAAATCAATACCGTAAAACGAGCAAATCCGGATTCCGTAACTATTTCTTTTATTGACATTGAATTTACTGATGAAACAAAATTAAGCGTAATTATAGATATTAAAGAAATCATAACAAGAGGAACAGTGGCTGCAAACAGTTTTTTTATTATACTGCCTTTTCTGTTCACTAGGGCATAGAGAAACAAAGCCATTAAGTAGCAGACAATTCCAAGAATGCCCTCAAAAATCGTTAAGTAATTCATTACGGTTATCAGTAATCCGAGCGTACAGAAACACAATGCAAAAGCAATAATGTTTTTCTTAGTGCTTTCTGTTTTCGGAGGCAAAAACTTATATATAAAATAAGTTTCCATAAAACCTTCATAGAAATTTATAATCACTTCAAAAGCAATCCATATTATACTCATTTATATCGTTTCCCTCAAATATTTTGAAAAATCGGTATCAACCGTGTGTTTGTACTTTCTACTCATTGTAAGTCTAAAACCTTGCTTAAAAATAACTTCGTCATTTTTCATATCCAGATTAAAAACATGACTAAGATTAACAAGATACTTTTTATGAACTCTCGAAAAATCGTATTCCGCAAGCTCACTTTCAAGGTCACCGATAACTGCACGTACCTTAATATGAATCTGTGAACCATAATCATCCAAGATACAATATTTCACATAATGATTGTCACTTTCAATATACAAAATGTCTCTGTATTGAATGCAGATTCGCCCATGCTCTTCATCGCTCAAAATTATTTTTTGGTGCTGCTTTAAATAAACAGAAAGCTTGTTTAAAACATTAACAACATCTTTATTTAATCTTGAAACGCTAGACTTTTGTATAAAGTAAAACGGTTGAAATTCCATGCTTCCGTACACCAGTTCATTGTGATTTGTAACAAATATTATATAACAATCCTTTCTTTGTTTTCTTAATATTTTTGCAACATCAAAGCCTGTGAATTCAGGCATATCAATATCCAAAAAAATCACATCAAAAAATATGTGCTTGTGTTGATTCAATAAACTTTGACCGTTATTGAAACCTTGAACATTTACATCTTTAAAATAATTTATTGCATTCTCTGAAATTATTTTTTTTAATGTTTCTAAAAAACTCTCATTATCATCACAAACTGCGATTTTAAGCATACCCTTCACCGCCTTTGTATGACATTATATCAAACATTTTTCACTAAATCAATACACCTTTTATTAATTATGTTATAAAATCACTTACATCCGTGTATAAACGCTTAGCTTTGCAATAATTGTCACCAAACAATCCGCCATTCAAACATCTATATATTCCGGAATTAATATGATTACTCATAGTTCTGAGCCTGCTCGTCCTTGATACCCAGTGACAGTTTTTTCTGCCTAATCATTCTTCGCAGTCTGCAGTCTGCTGTTTGTTTAAAGGACTTGTATTTCTGTGCATAATCATCTTCAATGCATCTGCTGAGATTTACAAACAGGCTTAATATCGTATTCGCAAGCAGAACATTCTCAAACTTCGATATGTCGTCCAGCATATCTCGTGCATACTCATTGCCGTCGTTTGCGGACTTTGTAAGCCATTCGATAGCTTGTTCCTCATCCTTTGTAAGTTCCGCTGCCCCGAAAAGATAGATCCTGCCAAGCTGATAACTTACCAAATGATTTTTGTCAGCACAATTCTCAAAATAATTGACAGCTTTTTGTATATCATACTTTTCTTCCTGCAAATACAGCTTTGCAAGAGCATACTGCGTATACTCGTTATCTGCAGCCAAGAGCAAATACTTTTCTGCTTTGTCCAGATTTTGAGACATTATCTCGCCTTGCAAATAAATTTTGCCTAGTCTGTAACAAGCAATGACATCTCTGCTGTCCGCACACTCAGTAAGCAAGGCTATTCCCTTTTCAATGTCCTGTTCCAAATGCTCTCCTGAAATATATTCAAGGGCAAGGAATCTTTTTGCATTGCTGTTTTTAAGTTTGACAGCTTTCTCAAGCAATTTTACTGCACTATCTGCATTCTGCGGAATGTGTTCACCTATCAAAAGTGCTTTGCCATACTCACTTTTGGTTTTGTCGATATCACTTGACACATTTTATACGGACAAGAATTATGTAGCAAGTGAGTTCATTGAAAAGGCTATATTGTTTTATATCGGCTATATGAGTCAGCAAGATAATCTCAACTATATCTCTCCGATGATTACCGAAACAGTGAAAGCGCAGATCAATGGTACAGAACAGCGCTTGGCACGTCTGCTCTTCAAGGTTGCTGTTGAGCTTGGCAAGCTGATGCACCTGCTTGCGGCGGCGAATGATGTTGACGATGAAACGCTTCGTCAGCTTCTTGTCATGTGCATCAACGAGGTGCGTAAAATCAACGATGCCATTGACTGCGAGGATGCTGTCAGGTATCAGAAGGAGTAAAACAAAAGCCGTAATCAGAGTGTGTCTGATTACGGCTTGTACATAATTCTCGGATTTGATTTTTTACTTCTTAATCATATACTTATCTAAATCTGATGTTTCACCTCTGAAAATAAACCATTCAGGAAATTCATTCAATTTGAATCGTATAAATTCATCAACAGTGCGATAAATCTCATCCTTTTCAGGATCGTAATATGAACTTCTGTTAGCGTAAATCGTAATACCAGTAAAATCTTTCTCTGACCCCATCGGACATTTACACGGAGCATCGTTGTTGGTTATGATGATATGCTCTTCGGTTTCACCTTCTGATGGTGACAAATAAAATTCTCCACAGGCAGATAAATTATTTTCCACTGAAAACTGAATTTCATTATTCATATAATCCGCCAAAACTTCTCTGTTTATCCGATAGATAGGACCTCTAAGAAAATCCTTTATTTTAGAAAATAAACCCATAACAATCTCCTTAATCCAAACATTTCTCTTCAATTTCCTGATTGGCAATGATCAGCTTAATAAACTCCACGAGATTGTCAGCGACGAAATAAACTTCATTATCCATCTCGTTGTCTATTCTGACAATGCGAGGTTCGCCGTTTTCGTCAGCAGATCTGAAATCCATGTAATACATATCATGACCTGCTGACTGTGTTTCACCGAAAGGAATACCAATGTCAGGATACTCCCATTCTTCCTTCCAGTTTTCAAATCTCTCTTCCAGACTGTTGTATGTGTCAGCAGTGGGACCGATTCCGTAGATCGTTGTCAGCCAGCTCTCATCAAATTCATCAGAAATCATACCGCCGTTTTGAACCTTCAGCAGTTCAATGTATGATGCAGGCATTTTATATCCTAAAGTCTGTTCGGCTCTTGCAATCATCTCGTCTGTAAGCTCACCGAATACATAACTTTTTCCGTACTCGCTGTCATGGTCAAACAGCTTAGTCAGATCAATATCACCAAATAAACTCATGAAATATTCCTCCTTGGATTCTTGATATATTATAACGATGCAAACCAATCCTGTATAAACAACTTCTGTTGTTCGGTTGTTGGAAAATCATCTGTATCGCATGTTTCTGCTTCATCTGCATATACAACCGTGTTGACTTCTTAGTTTTCAGTTAAAATCAGTAATGCGACCTCATATTTCTCCATACATGTACCCTCGCTGTGTATTTTATCATTACTTTCTAAATTATACAACATTCACGAAGAAATATCAATCCCCACCGAAAGGAGTGACACCATGTCCAAGCTAATCGTAACTAGCAGATACCTGAAAAAAGGTACAGTAAAAAAATCGCAGAACTATATGAAGTACATTGCAACCCATGAAGGCTCTGTGCATGTAAAAGATAACAGTTGAAATGAACCTTAGAAAATGAAAAAAGCCTATTTCATCGGTTTTCAACTTTGTGAGAAAACAACAAAATAGGCTTGCAAATTTTGTGAAATAGTTTTATGCGAAAATCAGTAACGATTCCCTTGAAAATGTCGAAACATTTCCAAAACCCCTGATTAGTATCAAGTGTCATGGGTTCAAATCCCTTTTTGACTGAAAAACATCTACGATTTCACACTAAAAATTTTCGTCCCTAAAACGTCAAAAAAAAGCCCGTAAATACGAGCTTTTCTTCGGTTACATCTATTTCATTGCACTAATATGTCTTGCGACTATAAAATAGATGAATGGAAAAGTGTCTGCTTTTGACAACAATTCAAGAAATCTAAGCAACGCGAACATGATTACATTTAATATTATACTTTTTCACTTCTTAATCGACTTTCAATCAGCACTACGGATACACCACAGTTTTCATCAGATATATCCTCGATATTGATATAATTACCTAGTGCCTCATCTAACAATGTCATATCTCTCATACCCTCTGTACAAAAATGACTACATTCATTAATTCTAGAAAATGACTTAAGTTGTGCATTCTTTCTTTTGGAATATTTCAAAGTTGAAATCTTTAGTAAATCCCATATCATTTTAGACCATTCATCTTCCGTTGTATGTGGGTTACTATCAAATGTACGTCCCGACTTTAATTTCAGCAAATCAATAAGCTCACTTGACAAACTGTTATTAATACATAAGATATCATCGGGAATTGCACATCCCATTGGAAACATTCCCTTTCTAAAATACAATCCATTAGTAAATGAATTGTCATCTATTAATAAATATTGTGCCCCATCATTTATAGTTTTAGGTAGAATGTTTCTTTTCTTTCCATTCAAATTCCCAGCTCTACAATATGTAAATTGTGGCCAGTTTTTATATAGCTCTAATTGATGCCTCTCACTTTGATGTACCCGTAGACAGGGATCACTTGATACTTTTGCCTGAAGCAAAAGAGAATTTAAGACGATTTCACCTTTTAGTTTCCTATCTGCATAAACAAATAAAATATCTCCCAACTCTGTTTTCTTAGCTTGTTTAATATCTACTATTGGTTTTTGATGGCAATACACACCTAAAACCGAAAAATCATAATATGGGAAAACTGCAACTAATACATTAAATAAATCCTTCACAAATTTTGTTGATAGTGCTGACATATAATCCGGCTCTTGTGGTTTTTGCGATGTACACCTATTTGCAACCCACTTTACAGAATCTAAAAGAGCATTATCTATCAGTTCTTCTAAAATATGTCGTTTGCTATTAATGTCATATGCTTTCATATTACACCTTTCCACCTTATAATTTAAATTTAGTTTTGCTACATTTGACTCTAAAATCAAGGATATCAAAATAATTCTTTTATTGTAATAGCCTAAAATTGCTTCTATCCCTTATGTGATAATTATGTCTTTTATATCAAATTCGGAATGTGTGACTAATACAAAAAAATGCAAAAAAACAATTTGTTACAATTAAATCAAATAAACCGCATAATAGTAAAACCAAAATAACATTCAAAACTTAATCCTGTATAATAAAACTTGACACATACAAAACAATCAAAGTATAATAAAAA
>ERZ791716.413-NODE-413-length-24255-cov-2.954917_pt1 | contig 24255 bp, 23 predicted proteins | sample MGYA00510049_ERZ791716 | MGnify/ENA primary metagenome ERZ791716 (study PRJEB30046, sample SAMN00715135) | human gut metagenome | study: EMG produced TPA metagenomics assembly of the A metagenome-wide association study of gut microbiota in type 2... | reverse complement strand
TTCATAACATAGTCCTTTCTTTTGTTTAGCCATCTATTATATGAATTATTTTTAAAAAAACTGTCATATTTTGCAATAAAAAAAGAAACCTTAAAGTTTCTTCAAATCATCAATTCCTCCTGCTACACTATAACAATTATATCCAAGAGCATTAAGTATTTTAGTGCAAGATAAACTTTCCGTTCCTTTATTGCAAACTATATAATATGTATTATTTTTATCTAAATAATATTCTGGATTTCTAAGTAAATTAATTCTTGTAATATTTCTTCCTCCAATATTAAATTCATTAAATTCAAATCTTGTTCTTATATCTATTATATTTTTTTTATTCTTTATTTCGTTAATTTTAATTTGCATAACATCACCATTATAATATATGAAAAAAAGCACAACGTTAATGTGCTTTTATTCAAAGAATTCATCAAAGAAATCATCATCATCTTTTGAAGAATCTTTTGTATTCATAATTTTATCTATTTCTTTAGTATTTCTATAAACATTAGATTCGCCATTTTTATCATCAGCTTGCTTGTTTATGGGCTCTTCAGCCTTAATTTCTGATTTATCATCCTTCAAGATATTTTCATCTTTGATAGCATCGTTTTTATCAATAGGTTCATCAAAAGATAAATCTTCAATCATATCATCAAACATATCATGTTTTGCTTCACTATTTGTATTTCCAAAGTTTGATATATCCTTGCTATCAAATGAAGGAAATTCAAGTTTATTACTATCCATAGTTGAATTATTTAAACTTGGTTTATCATTGCTGCCTTTAACATCAGTAGTTTTTTCTTCAACCATCTTTTGTTCTGATGCTTTAAGTTCGTTATCTTCAGCCTCTTTTTCTCTTTTTTCTTCTTCTTCTAACTCTGCTATTCTAGCATCAATCTTTTTCATCATAGCATCAATATCTAAGTCATCACTACTATTATTAGATGATGAGGCTGAATTAAGTGGTGAAGGTGCTGATGGCATGCCAGAAGTAGCACCAAAGGCTGATAAAGGATTTGGATTTGATGGAGATGTAAATGGTGATTGCCCAAACGGATTTGCATTTCCTCCAAACGGGTTAGGTGTCATACCACCACCAAATGGATTTGCTGCCCCACTACCACCAAATAATTCATTTCTCTTTTCTTCTTTTTTCTTCTTAACAAATTCTCTTATATCAAATAATTTTATTTTTCTTTGTTCATGAGAAGTCACCTTAGCAGGTGGAACTTCAGCATTATTTTTACCATATCCGAAATCAGTATTCCAAAATGGTAAGAACTTTGTTCTAAGTGGCGGAAGACGATGTTTTAAAATCAGCACTTCATCTTGCTTAAATCTTTGAAGTTCAGTAACAGTAATAAGTGGTCTTGTTTCCTCTTTTTTATCCTTACCTACTTTTACTATTTTATCACCACATAATTTACTTATCTCCTCTAACGCTGATAATTCACCGGTTAACAAATACAAAATGTTACCACAGTTACCACGAATTGTTTCAGCATCTTCATTACCATAAACTTGTTTTAACTGTGCAAAGTTTTGAATGATCATCGTCATTCTTATTTGTCTTGAACGAGCTGCCGTAATCATTGTTGTAATATCTTTAAACTTAGGCATGTTAGCAAACTCATCAAGTAAGAAGTTTGTTCTAACAGGAAGCTTACCACCATGTCTTTGTGCAACCGCAATTAATGATTCATAACATTGTTTTACAAAGATTGTTGCAAGTGCGTGATACGTTGTTTTTTCATCCTGTATAATCATAAATACTGCTGTTTTTCTCTCACCTATTGTTTCCATATCAAAGTCACTACGCGATAACATTTCTGCTAAATTTTGAGTAACTGCAAACACTTTTATTTTTTGCTTTAATACAGAAAGTACTGAGTTTTTAGTATCTTGTGGTGCATTTACCGTTCCTAATGCATTAATTGCCGCAGGACTTGCAGGATCCTTAAATTTAAAATATTCCTTAATGTAAGTTGAGGCTCCGACTTTTTCCTCACCAACCGTTATCATTAAGTTTACCGTCGAAATATTTATTTCATCTTCTGGTGCATCTTCAAACATTCCAAGAGATAAACCCGTTAAATAGTCAGCTGCTGAATTAGTCCAGAAAGGATCATCAGCTTTCTCATCAGTTGCTATGTTAATAGCCATATCATTTAAAAGTTCATTTGCTTTATCTTGATTACCCTCTTTATAATACTTATATGGCAATGTATAAGGATTCCAACAACTACCATTTTGAGGATCACGGAAGTTAACTACTATAACATCATACCCTAAATCCTTTAGCATTTCACCATTCTTTTCAAATATTTCACCCTTAGGATCGGTAATAACCATTGATTCACCCTTTTTAGATAAAATATTAACTAATGGATTAATTACCATTTGAGTTTTACCTGAACCAGTAGCACCAATAACAAGTGAGTGAGCCTCTCCATTATCTACGTATACTAAATTTTTCTTTTTATCGTAAACAAGTGGAAACCCTGCTGCCGTACTTTCCTTTGCCGTAAGTTCAACAGGCTCTACATCTTTGAAATTTTTATATTCATCTTCCTTAGCAAATCTACCAAAGCCATCTTCTTTTTTACCTTGCACTATTCCAAAACCTTTTTCTGTAGTAAAAAACTTACTTGATACGCTTGCTGTTAAAAGAACAACTGCAAGTATCCAAAAGAGAATCGTATAACCCAAGTAAGGCGGAAAAAAAGCTGGTATGAAATTAAATGACCAACCTACCGTTTCAGTTGTCGCACTAGTTCCGACATCGGTTACATGATATAAGTTTCTAACACATAAAGCAACTACTATAAGTAATAATAAACAAGCCCATGCATAAGCTACAAAATCTTTATGTTCTGCTCTGAATTTTAGCTTCATATTAAAGCCTCCCCTTAAATAAAACTAGAATAATTATTTATATAAAAATATTATACCAAATATTTAACATATTTGGTATAATTTTTATTCATAATCAAAACTATTTTCATTATATTTTTTCTTCAATAATTTGTAGATAGTAAATATTCCAAAAATAACTAGAGCTATTATTGCAATAATAATTATTCTTTTGCCAGCTTTTTTTACTTTTTTCGCCTTATTATATTTTTCTTCACTTTCTTTTAAAGAATTTTTATTAATTTTAAGATAAAAGTTTTTGTCCTTTGTATCTTTATCATACTTCCATATATATGTTGTTTCATCTACTTCATCTGCATTTTGTTCTTCAGCAGATATAGGTAAAGTTATTCGAAGTTCAACATTATCAAGTTCAGGCCATTCAGCACACTGGCTGCAATAAGGTATATACTCTGTTGCATTTTTAACTTCATAATAATAATCATTTTCTGTACAACTTATGTATTTATAAACATATTGATTTAATGCAGAATTATTAAAATATTCACATATGTTTTTATAACTTTTATAAACCTTTACACCACTTAGTTTTTTTCCTTTTTCATATGTATAAGAATACGCTTTAAAATCAAGAACTTGTTTATAAGGACTTACCATCATATCCATCAATTTTTCAAACGAATATTTTTCTGATGTCAAATTTTCTGTTTGATTAAGTAAATATACTTCTTCTGTTGTTTCTCCATTGTTATCAAGAGTTATATTACTTTTGACAGTACAACCTGTCAAAAGTAATATACAAACTATAATTAACATATATTTTATTTTTTTATTCATTTTATCAGCATCCTTTACCGTCACATTTTTGACCAACATATGTTTTCTTAGTTCCAATATATTTAAGAACATTATAATGTGTACCACTGCACGTATGTCCTAAACAATTTATAGAATTGATTAACTCTGCATGTAAATGCGCTCCTGTAGTGTTTGTTCCTGTATTACCAGATTTAGCAATTAATTGGCCTTGAGATACTTTTTCACCTTCTTTGACTTTAATGCTAGAAAGATGAGCATACAAATTATAATACGTCTTCTCACTTGTACTTAATTTTATTATTATGTATTTACCATATGCGTTACCAGTATCATTATGAGCAGTTACAACTTCTCCACCGTCCATAGCATAAACATTAGTTCCTGAAGCAACAGCAAAATCAATTGCTCCATGATATCCACCACTATTATAATAAAGCGTTGATGAATTTCCATTTAGATGATTCTTTGCTTGACTATTTGTTTCATTTTTTCCAAATGGGCTAGTTAAATATCCTGTTGTTTTACCAGTTCCTTGTGATGCTCCGGATGATCCAGATTCACTAAAAGAAATACCACCGGTAATCGCATAAAATCCTGCTGCACCATGATTTTTAACATTAGAAACAAACGTATCAAAATCCGTACTTAACTTAGTACAATGATTACTTGAATTGAATTCTTCACAATGCTTTATCATAAATTGATTTTGCCATGGATCTGCAATGTATACATTATCACCACTATATCCTCTAACAACAACATAATGACCACCATCAGTTTTGTAGATTCCGTCACCAAATACACCATTAACATTAGCAATAACTAAACCTCCAGAATCTAACGTAGATATAATATCTTCCTTTGTACTTATGCTTTTTGCTTCAAGCCCATTATTACTAGAAACATATGGAAATAAGCTTCCCATTGTTCCATCAGAACCACAATCTGTTCCTACCCTTGCACTTGAATTTATGGTTTCTGGAGTAATATTTTTATTCTGAGTCAACGTTGCAACAGCCATCGCAGCCGATGTAACACCACATCCTGAAGTACAAATAGAGTCCCCTTTAGCACAACCCTTTGCACCAGCAGATAAGGTTCTTCCACAAAAAGCAGTGTTTGCATAATCATTTTGCGCATAATAAATGAAGTTTGAACTATCATTTGTAGTTGAACAAGTTGTGTTTGATGTTCCAACTACCGCTGAAGCAAATTCTCCTTCTACAGTAACAAGAGAATAAGAACTATACTGATCCATTAATATATTGTCATATGTTATTGAAGAATATTTTGATAATTCTTGATGTGCTAAACAAGTCCCCTTTGAACAAGAACCACATCCATCATCTGCACTTCTACTATTACAAAATTCACCTTTTAATGCTCCATTGCTGCTTTGTATATATACATTTTTGGTTGCTTCCCAAGCTTCATCTAATTTAGCTCTAGTATTTGCATCAACAGCATTTCTTTTAGTGCTGCCTTCTCTAACTATTGTTTTACCACTTTTACATCCTAGATCAATATCACAATAATCTTGATCGTTAGTATTAGCTCTTATTGTTACTATATAATTTCCAGCTGAATCTTGTCTTACTCCCCAACCCATTGATTTAGATCGGCCAATAACATAACTTTTAGCAGCAACTATTTGAGCTTTTACTTTTTCAACATCAGATGAACCGCTTACACCAATTTCTTCATACGTGACACCTTTTGCATATTTAGCCATATCTATTGGTGTATCATACATACTTTCACAATTCCACACATTATTACCAGTAGTGCAACTAGAAACTTTAACATCAACCAAAATATTTCCTTTAAGCATTTCATCTACTTCTACTGATCCTGCTTCTTGTGCACTATATGTTGTAGAACAATTATCATAAAAGTATCCTTTAAAATCATCCTTTTGATCTTGAATATCACTTATAATTGCATCCGACAAAGCGGTTTCATCTTTTACACCATCAAATAATTCTTTATAACCTGCATCTTTTTTAAACCAAGTATTTTTTAGATATTCAGTTAAAGCATCGTCTCCATCTTTAGATATTTTTAATAATTTTTCGAATTTTTTTCTATATTTTCTTTTTCTAAATAATTCCAAATATGGATCATTGGAAATAGTATCATTTTCACTTTCTTCCAAGTCTTCATTGTCAGATTCATCAGAATTATCTTCTTCGTCATAAACATCTTCATCATCAGATTGTGAAATATTAGTTTTGCCTCTTATAGAGCTTACATTTCCATTTTGCATTTCATCAATATATGGATAAAGAGTCGCAGCCATTGCATAAGAAGGATTTCCAGATGTATACTTTTCAGAAATTTTTTTTAATTTATCTATGGTTTTTTGATCTACCTCCGAATATTTACTATAATTTTCTTCATTTTGAACTTCGCCACCAACTTGCGGAGAACCTGATGCAAGCATACTTGGAACCATTATAACTAAAACAAATATTAATAATAAACCTGCTATTACTCCAAGTGTTGCCAAACCTGCTGGAGTTTTTAAAAACGTACCAACTGTTTTTGCGGCAACTTTCATTTTTTGCGCTGCTTTTTTTCCACCCTGAATTGCTTTTTTTCCATTATTTATGGCTTTTCCCAGCCCTGAATTATTATACCTATTTTTAGCACGATTTTTAATTCCGTTTTTTGCTCTGTTTGCAAAATCTTTTGGAGTCTTTGGCCTATTATTCCATTTATTTTTTAAATCATCTCTTTTTTTGTTCAAACCACTTGGTTGTTTTTCTTTATTCCCCATTTCAGGCTTATTATTGTTAGATTTTGAAGGCGATGAATTTTCATTTTTCTTCTTATTATCTTGCGGTGGCTTGCTTGTATCTTGATCCTTTTTATTATTTAAATCAGAATTGTTTTGACCATTGTCATGATTATTTCTTTCTACTGAATCCTTATTTGCATTTTTTTTGTTTTCTGAATTATTATTTAAATTGTTATCATCTTTTTTATTCTCCGAATTATCATTTTGTGATTTTTCATTCTCTTTATTTTCATTAGAATTTTCTGGAGTAGTTTGATCATTTGTAGGTGCTGCTCCTTTAGATTTCCCATCCGAAGAATTCTCACCAGAAGATTGTTCATTATTTTTTTCTCCTGCCTCAGGCTCTTTTAAATCTCCTTCATCAAATGAATTTTCTTGATCTCCGCTTTCAACTAAATCATCACTTTGTTGCAACTGGTCATTCGAAGGAGAATCATAAGCTGACTGATCATCTTGATTCTCACCTGTCGTCATTTTATCCGATGCTTTACTAGCCTGGAAAGCTTCATTAGACAATTGCTCATCAGTTAAATTCTCTGCTACATCATCAACTACATTCGTATTAGTATTGCTAATACTTGGGTCTGTTTCAAAATTCAAATTTTCTACTTTAACTTCTGTTGGCTTTATTTTAACTTCTAAGTTTATATCATTTAAATCAAGATTTTCTATCTTTTCATCTTGATCTTTTCCATGCCCATTCATGTCCTCACCACCATATCATGTAAAAATTATATCATAAAATGTTGAACGTATCAAACTAATGCAAAATAAAAAATTGGACAAAATCCAATTTTTATAAACCGCCACCTTCACCAAATGAATCCAATTCGGCTTCTGTTACAATAACATCTATGCGCATTCTTCTGCTTCCGCAAACAAATAAAGCTTCACCTTGATTATATCTTTTTATACTTTCCTTTTCCTGATCATTTAAATCTATTAGCATACCAAGATCTTCAACAGCTTGCTTTTTTAGTCCCATAACAAGATAGTAAGAAGCATTATCAAATATAGCTTTACCTTGCGTTATTACCGAAGGATCAGCGAAATCTGATGGTTGTTGTGTTATTACAACAGTACCACTATTATATTTACGAGCACGTCTTTGTATATTAGCAAGGAAATCAGCTCCTATATTATTTTTACTAGATAAAAGCATATGCGCCTCATCTACCATCATTATAGTATTTATAGATCTATCAAGACAATGACTCCAAGCATATTTAAGAACGTTAAAGAATAACGCGTTTCTTATATTTTCATCAGCATTCATTAGATCTCTTATATTAAATACAATAAATTTAGACTGTGGATGAATGGTTGTTTTACCATCAAAATAAAACTTTAACTCTTTAACAAGAGGTCTTATTTTTAGCTCAAGTTTTTCTAAAATATCTCTTTCATGGGTCACTTGATCACCATAAGCCTCTAATCTTCTTACTAATGTTTCATATAAATCTGAAAATGTTGGATATTGTTCTGAGCTTAGAAGAGAAAAATCTGTTTCAAAAGATATACCAAAACGTTGATAAGTAAGCTGTGCTATCTCACTAAACATAGTTAGTACATCTTCTGTTATTGTAGGATCATAATATTTCATAAAAGCTTTTAAAAATTGTAAAGTTTTTGTAAGAACAGTATACCCAAGACCATCTTTTAATTCTTCCTCATCAGCCTCTATAATAACCTCAAGTGGATTTATCATACCAAATTCTCCACCCTTACCAAGATCTATAAAGTCACCTCTCATGCGTTTTGCCATATCCTCAAGTTCACCTTCTGGATCTATTGCAACAACTTTATATTCATTTCTTATATAAGTTCTTAAAAGAAGCTTTGCAGCAGTAGATTTACCACTACCAGATGTACCTAAAATAATCATATTAGCGTTGTTTCTATTAAATTCTTTTCTTACTTGGTATAAAAATTGATTAAATAAAACTACACCACCAGAAAAATCTGTTCCCAAAAGGCAAGATGGTCCTGGATCTTTTAAGCTATCAAAAATAAATGGATACATAGCTGCAATAGTTGGAGATGTTATAGGAGTTCCTATCTGATCTTCTATATCTTGCTTTGGAAAAATTGGAAGAATTGATTTTAATACCTTTTTTTGCTCAAATCTAAGAGGAATGCCTCTTAATTCCATAGATTCCAAATAATTTTTCACTTGAATTTTCTTTGTATCTAATTCTTCCTTACTATTAGCTGTTACAACTACATGCATTTGAAAATCAAATATTTTAGATTGATTGGTTACTATCATTTGAATGAAATCATTTAATGAATCGTAATCTTGCCTTAATTGTTCTTGGACTGTTTTATCTCTTTCTTTTTCATAATTATCTTTCAATTCTGCTAATTCTTTATTAAGCATTTTAGACATTACAGAATAAGGAAGAGGAATATGTTTTATTACAACCTTAACACCACCACTAGTTGCTAAATCAGATAAATATCCTGGTGTAATCCATTTAGGATAAGACACGATAGTTAAAATGGTGCACCATTTATCACTTATAACAAAATCAGCAGGATGAAACTCTAATCCTTTAGGTGCTAACTCTTTTTTTATGTTAATATTTGCCATTATGCCATCACCGTCCCAAAAGTAGTTTTTTCACCGCCGTTTAAGAAATTATCTAATATACTTCTTAAATCATCATTATTAGCTTGTCCTGATGCTAAACCTGCTGAGGCCAAGCCATTTATCATTAATCTTAACTTTTTCTGAACCATCTCAACTTGTTTTTCTTTAAATAACATATAAAATTCTACATCGGTTACATCGTCAGTAAAGTTACTTGCTTTTCTTAAATCTTCGTTAATAAGTTTTCTAATTACAGGATCTTTTGCATTATTATATTGCATTTGAAGCTGTGCTATATAAACTGATATATCAACTGGCCTATCTGCTATAATAAGCCAAAATTCAAAATCAATAGTATTATAGAAATCTTTTAATCTATCTATAACATTAAATTGATCACTTTCTTCCATTATAAATATATTTTTAGGAGCAATTTTAACTCCAGCAATTTTTTCTCCATTATCAAGTTCTATCATGTTATTGACAATAGATCTAATTGGAACAAAACTTTCTGTTGTATTACTAGTATTATTTGAACTCATCTTTAGCACACCATCCTCTCCATTTAAAAGTTCTTCTTTCAACAAAGTAAAATTTATATATATTTTGAAGTACACACATCATATTATGATAATTAGGTATTGGAATAACTAAAAATGCACAAACAAGTATTGGAAGTAGTGTTATAATTGCTAACCATAAAGAATCTGGTTTAATTATTAAAAACAATAATATTGTTGTAACACTACCACCTATTGCTATATATAAATCTATTGGTCTAAATATGCTAAATATTAATTGGCCTCTTTTAGAGTTTGCCGCTATCAAATATTGTCCATTATTCATACATTATTCCCCTTTCTATTAACTTGATTTTGGTTCCAATGCACTGTGAGCCTTTTCAGCTTCTTTATCGTTTTTATTTGCTACGTTAGCAACTTTATTCATCACTTCATTTATAACCGTTACATCCAACATGAAGTTTTCAGCTGCAGTATTGTCCTTACTGTATACAAAAGGATCATTTTCAGAAGCTCTAGTAAACTTTCCTGTAGCAGTTTTATATGTGTTATTATCAATTTGAACAGCTGTAGGACACTTATGAGGTGCACTTTCATAGCTTTTTTCAGAAGTTTGAAGATTATTAATTATATTTTTATTTTGTAAATTAATAGTTTCATTTTGGGTTTTCAATTGCCCTACAAGATCATTTAAATTTTTAATTGAAGCATCATCTGCTGCAACACCACTTGCTTTTAGATTAGCAATTTGCGCATTATATCCAGCAATTTTCTGATCATTTTCAACTCTTAAATCAATATTGGTTTTAAGAGTTTCACTTTGATTTTGAAAGTTTTTAGTTGTAAATGATGTAATATCTTTTTGACCAGCAACTGTAAATGTTTTTTTATTATCTTCCCAGGTAATTTCTTTTCCAGAACCATCCATAACTTTATCTCCATCTAAATGCCATCCATTTTCACCGTGAGCCGCCTTAATCTTCATATCTCTAGTATAAGCCTCCGCTTCAGTCATAACATCTGAACCAATAGCAGTCTTAAATTCGTTATATCCTTGCCAATCTAGTTTAGCATTTCTTTCACCTTTTGCATCTAAATTGACTTTACCCATTCGCATTTGAGAAGCTGTTTTTAACTTTTCTGCATTTTCTTTTCTTTTCTGAAGAGCCTCTTGAGTATTTCCAATTTTATCATTATACATTTTAGCTTTTAAATCAGCTTTTCCTTTAAAATGTTCACTTAATGTTTCGGCAGATGGATTAACATTTTGACGTCCACCCATATAGCCTTGAGCAACATCTTTGAAAAAGCCTTGAGAATCTTGCCCCCAATTTGCTTGTCTCGAATTTTTTGCTGCTGCTCTACCTTGCTTCCACAAACTTTTTTTATTATTTCTATAAGCTTCACCAGTAATTCCATTTTGTTTTAGTCTTTTGTTATCGGCATGAGCTTCTTTCATTCCACCAACACGTGCTGCTGTATTTCTAACTCTATTTGCAAGGAAATTTTTACCTTTTTGACCAGCAAAGTTTTTGGCACCTTCAAGACCTTTCGATAAAGCGCCACCTACCAATGCGGCACCACCAAGTTTCTTGCCAATAGATAATCCACCTAACCCGCCTTCACCTTTAATACCAATCATATCTCCAATCCATTTAGGTGCTTTTTTAGCAAATATTAAAAGTCCTATAACCATAAATATTTTTGCCCAACCAGAAACATCTCCCATTGATTGAAACATCTTTGATTGATTAATTATCGATACTAACAACACCATAAGTGCTATTATTGCTAGCCTAATATACAATGATGCATAACTCTTGCCTACCGCTGATAACCAGTTTTTAAAAGGTCCGGACTGTGCTGATTTAGGATCAACAAATGTTGCAATAAACAAAGGTGATAATATTTCTAAAACAACAAGTTCAAATATCCTAACTGCAATATCAATTGCAAAAGAAATTATTATGTACGTCATTGCAACACCAACTACACCAGTTATTATAAACATGTAGTTATACACATAAACTTCTTGTTTTTCACCATTTTCATCTTCTATTTTTTCACTAACACCAACATAACTTGCTAGTTTTGATGGTGACATATCTTCGTTAACATACATCTCATTATATGTATCAACTGCATTTCGACAATTAGCCCAATCACATTTTTCACCATAAACATATCCACCTTGTGGTGTACAAGTTCCATCTCCATTAGAAACACACACTAAAGGGCAGAAATCATATTCATCAGAATTTGTAATTTTTGTATAATCGTAACCTTTTACTTTTCCGTTGTCATCTTTTATTTTTTTATAATTGCATAATACAACTGCTGGATTGTTTTCATCCTTGTTTCTTAAATATGACTTATCAATTGTAATCAATGATGATAAAGCTATATTTTGCAGTGCTTTTCCTGCATTACTAGTATCTGATGATGCAATATTCGCATTATTTTGCAGTGCTTTTCCTGCATTACTAGTATCTGATGATGCAATATTCGCATTATTTCCCAGTATCGTTTTAAAAATAATATTTTGACTAGCATCCGCCCCAACTATTTTTCCTTGCAATTCATATGACATTTCAAATAAAAATGGAGTTACAGCAAGTAAGATAATCATACCAACAACTCTAAAAAATATATTGCTTAATCCCTTACCTTTTTCATTTAATTTTTCCGGATCAATTATTGCATTAACAAGTAATAATGCAAGTCTAAAAAACGCGACAACACCAAATATAATATATAAATTTTCAGTAAGACTCTTAATGGCTGCGGGTTTTAAAAGTTCTGCGGTAGAAAGTTTAATAACAAGATCATAAGCATTATCAAGTAAACTATACAAAACTCCATCAATTGCCATGCAAATTGCTCTTAATGGGCCAATAAAACTAATTAATATACTCATAAAAACCTCCTTATATGCATAAATCTAATCCAACCAAACTAAATATTAATCCTAATAATGCTGGTAAAGCAAGTAACACAACCGCTGAAATAGCTCTTTTAATAGTATTATTACCAGCTTTTTTTATAGAATCGCTATCTCCCTTTGCTAAAGCCTTAAAAAAATCTATTGTAATCATAACGATTAATAAAATTGGAACTATTACCATAACATACTTCCAATAATCATGAATTAAACCACTAACTTCTGTACAACTTGTAACTGAAGAATTTACAATTTCACCATCAGAATTTGTTTTAAGTTCTACCTTTTTTGAATTTCCTTTTCTAGTTCCAGAAGATGCACCTTGCTTTTTTGTTTCATCTCCACTATCTATATGTTTATTATTAGCAGTTGTCTCATTAACTAAAACATGATCTACACCATTTCCTAAACTAGATTTTTTAACAAGAAATTTTCTAGTTTCAAAGTTTTGAAGTTTATTATTAGCATCATAATAAGTTCCTTCAAATTTAATCATGTAAATATGTTTTTTATTAAGCTTAAATACATACTTAAATGTTTCACATTTTTCCTGGCCTTCACTTTCCTTACATAATTTGGTAACATCAGTCTTATATTCACACTGAGCTTTTCCATTATATTTTTTTTTGCCAGTTTTTTTGCTAGAACCATCATCGCTGTACACCGTGAACTTAGCATCTTTTATATAACCGTGATTAGCAGCATATACCCAGTAGAAATCCTTTGTGCCTTCTTTTGAGCCTACTTTATCCCAGTTACCATCCGTTGAAATTTTAATATTGTCCATATCATATGCAGCGGTTCCATTAATAGTACTTCCAGTGGCTGCAGCCACAATTTTTTGGGTTCTTGTTTCTAATGAACCATAGTTATTTTCAAAATCACATGTATCAAGTGCTTTTGTGCTATTAACACCAACAAAAAAACTTATCATAATTACAACTAATGTAATAATTATTCTATTTATATTTTTCTTCATAAATACACCATCCTAACATACACTCTATCATTATACATATATAATAACATTTTTAATAAAAAAATGAAAGATATTTTTGCAAACAAAAAAAGTAGAAATAAATTCTACTTTGTACTATTTTTTCACAGTATTTTCAACAGTACCTTTAAATAAATTGGATACATGACCTGTATTTGCATTCCAACAGTCTTTCCAATCTTCTGTTCCCATTAAACTAGTTAAAAGACTTACTATAGTTGGCACTAAAAAAACTAAAACGCCTGCAATTAATCTTGTGATTAACGCTTTTTGTTTCTTTTTAATATCTTCTTCCTTACCAGCAGTTACTGCCTTAAATAAATCAAAAGTACCAAGAACAATCATGACTATAGGAACTAATATACAAATCACTTTCATAACTAATTGAACTAAATCCATAACGTCTGCCATAGTAGCATTACTACAGATACCATCTAATAAATATAACATTTAATCTCTCCTCTCATAACATACTTAGATAATAAACTATATTACTAAAGTTGTCAAGTTTTTATAAGTTTCACTTTACAGTGTAGGGAACATCAGAAGTACCATTTCCTGATAAAACTATATTTTTATCGTTCAAATAAATTACTGGATTAATACGCATTTCATTAGATGCTAAGTTTTCATCTATTGTTCCTGATAAAAATAACACCATATATGTATTTTTAGTTGTCGATGATAAAAGCCAAGTATTAAACTCGTCATTATTGGATAAATAATTTCGATTTTCGCACTCTGAACTTTCAACTTTAATACATTTTTCATTTAAACTTGCATTTTTATAATCAGAGGGAACCAACAATCCTATTTTCTCATTTTCTTTTACCATTGAACATTCTTTTTCAACACTAAATGTATCTGAAGTATAATTATCTATATCATACTTTCCAATGCATACATTTTTAGATATAGTCTTAGCTTTTGCGTCTTTATCAAAGTTGTTATCATAATAACTATTTAACGATTTTCTAATTTTTGTATGTAAATAATCGGTAGTAATTCCAACTGATTCCTTTCTCTCAGAATTATATGCATTATCCCAAACATACGAATCATCTGTGAATTTAGCTAGCACAAGCTTTATATCGCCTTCACTATCAACTTTAACTATTCTCCATAATTGATTATTAAATGATACATAGTTTTTTACATCATCACCACGGTAAACGTATTCGCCACCCATTTCATAAACACCGTTTCCATATTCATCTTGTTTAGATGATTTAACAATGTCCGTTAAATATTTTGGCTCATAATTACCTTTGCATACTAAAAATGGTGTATAAGAATATTCTTTTCCTACTTTAGTTACTTCTACATATCCAGAGCAATCTTGATCCTTATTATTTGGATCTTTTACTTCTTTTAATAATTCTGCTTCTATTAATGTTGATATTGTAACTTTAACCGTTCCATTTTCTTCTTTAGGTAAGTTCTTTTCATGAGAAGCATAATAATTTTTAGCTGCATTAACCATTTTCTGTTCTATTTTATCGTAGCTACCAGAACTATTAGAGCAAGCGTTAATAATTATTAACAATATAATAACTACTACTATTCCTCCCAAAAGATAGTATGATTTGTCTTTTATATATTCTATTATATTTTTCATATCCACTCTCCCTCATTAATTTAATTATAACGATTTAATGAAAAAAAGTAAACTATCTGTTTACAAGTAGTTTACTTATTGTTTCTTCTTTTTTCTTTCTGTAACTTCTTTGTAATATTTCTTTTTGTTTTTTATTAAAGAAAAAATCTAATAATAAGTAATTTTTAGGTAATGACTTTTTCTTCATTATATTTTTTTCTACATATTCACACATAAATAGTTTGCATGAGATATTTGGATTAGTACATCTTTTATCTTTAAATAATTTGCAAAATCCCTCATTTCTAAAGTAACAGCATCCATTTTCTTTATGAACTGATTTGCCTAATCTATTTGCAATGCATTTATCGTTTTTAAAATCGCATAAAACACACACATTATTATCTAGGTATTTGCACATATAATCATATATGAACTCATACCTCTTTTTTATCTCTTTTTCATTAAATGCTTTTATAAATGCTTCTTCTAATTCGTTTATTGGATCTGTTTCTATTATAACTTCCTTATTGTCAATATACTTTTTAAACTTTTTATATTTGTTTTTTCTATCTTTTTCTTCTATTACCATATAAATACTCCTAATATGAATATATATAAAATATTTAATAAAGTCAATTATGATATTTTTTATTAGACAAATATAGACACAAAACGACTAATACAAAACATTTTTATTGTTAAATAAAAAAATAAGTGATAAAATTATTACAGGTGATTTTGATGAAAAGAATTTTTAAAAGTATAATACTTATATTTACGTTAGTAATATTATTAACAGGATGTACATCAAGTGATAAATACATAAAAGAAATATCCCTTGATGATTTTAAAGAGAAAATGGCTAATAAAGAGACCTTTGCTCTTTATGTTGGTAATGAAAACTGCTCACACTGCATATCTTACTTACCTACTTTAAAAAGTGTTTTAAAAGAATATAAAATAACTATATATCACTTAGATAATAGTAAATTAAGTAAAAAGGAATACAATGAATTTAATGAATATTTAAGTATATCTGGTACTCCTACTATTGCTTTTATAACAAAGGGTGAAGAAGAGACAACCTTAAACAGAATAGTTGGCGAAACAAGTAAGGAAGATACTATAGAAAGGTTTAAAACTAATGGTTACATTAAGTAGAAACAAAATATGTTTCTACTTTTTTAATACAAAAGAAAAAGAAGCATATCTACTTCTTTACTCCTCCAAATCTTCTGTCTCTTTTATTAAATGAATCAATTGCTTTATCTAGTTCTTTTTCATCAAAATCAGGCCATAAAACGTCTGTAAAATAAAGCTCTGCATACGCCATTTGCCATAACATAAAATTACTTATTCTATATTCCCCACTAGTTCTTATCATTAAATCTATTGGTGGTAAATCATTAAATAAATAACTGTTATACATTTCTTTATTTATATCGTCTATTTTTATTTTACCTTCTTTTACATCACTTACTATTTTTTTAGTAGCTTCTACTATTTCATCTTGACCACCATAATTTAAGCAGATGTTAAATACTCCGTTTTTATTATTCTTAGTTTCTTCAGTCATCCTTTTCATTTCTTTTAATACTTTATCATTAAGTTTTGTTTTAACACCTGAAAAAACTATTTTAACGCCTTTTTCTTTGATAGATTTAAAGTTATCTTTAAATACTTTTATAAATAAATCCATTAAGTAATCTACTTCTTCTTTATCTCTTTTCCAGTTTTCTGTTGAAAAAGCAAAAACACTTAATACTTTTATTTTTTTATCATAAACATACTCAGATATCTTTTTTAGGACCTTAGCACCCATTTGATGTCCTTTAGTACGTTTTAATCCTCTTTTTTGTGCCCATCTTCCATTACCATCCATTATAATTGCAACATGATTAGGAATCTTATAATCCATTTTATTACCTCCAAACGACTATTTAGAGTATAACATAAATATCAAATAATTGGTATAGTTGCTATTGCTATTATTATTTTATTTGCATCTTAATAATTAAAGGATGTGAAAAAATATGTGGTGTTTATTTCTATTATTTTTAATTTTTTTACCATTATTCATAATATTATTTATTATATTCCTACCATTTATTATATTATTTTGGATACTAAGTGTTATATTTAATGGATGTAATTGTAATTGCAATAATAATTGTAAAAGGTAACTTTATTTTTTTAATTGAAAAGCCTTATGCAAAAAAAACACTCTATTATTTACTAGAGTGCATTACTTCTTCATATATGTTTTTTAATTTATTTCCTATGTTTTTTAAATCTCTTTCTTCTGCTATCTTATATGCGTTTGATGCTAAACTCTTAAGTTTACCATCAAAGAAAAGTCTTATCTTTCTTTCAAATTCATCTACGTCTTTTGCTTTATATACGTTTTTACCATCTTTAAGCCAACCATCAAATATAGGAATATCTCTTATAATAGCATCACACTTACATGCACAAGCTTCTATTATAGGAATTCCTTCTGTCTCTTCAAGAGTTGGGAATAAAAATAAGTCCGCTCCGTTCATTGCTGATTTAATCATAGATGGTTCTACGTAACCTGCAAACGTTAAGTTATCAAGTTTCGTATGAACTGCTTTTTTAACTGGTTTAGTTGCTGCCGCAAGAGGACTATATCCAAACCAAATGAATTTGTACTCTTTCATTCTTTTAGCAAGCTCAACAAAGTCTACTATTCCTTTTCTTTCAATATAAAGACCTATTCCAAAAATAACTTTATCAGTATCTTTATATCCATACTTTTTTCTAAACTCATTTTTAAGATGTTTATCTTCCTTAAAGAAATCTAATTCTATACCATTTGATACATCTACTATTTTCTTATCAGTAAGTCCCTTATAGCCTTTTAAAAGTCTTTTAGAATAAGGCGTTGGTGTTACTATAACATCACCTAAACTATAACATTTAATTAACCATTTTTTAAATAATTTAGACGTCTTATTAGCTAAAATAAAGCCATTTTTATAATCTTCTTCGGTTGAATGAGCATGATAAACTATTTTTTTGCCATGTTTTTTAGCTTTTTTAGCAAGCATATATGACTTTGGAAAATAAGTATTAATATGAAGTATATCATAGTCATCGGAAGGATTAGTTGTGTAAGGTACCCCTGCATAAGAAAGTGCCTTCATTTGATGTTTTATTGCTTTACCAAGTCCAGATTTTCCAATCATTTTTTCATTTTCAGTATATAAAAGTACTTTCATAATTATCCTGCTTTCTTAAATATAAAGCAAAGCATTAACCTTGCTTTGCCATGTAAAAGTTTATTGTTCTTTCTAATGGATCTTCTTCTTTTTCTTCATTTTTAACTTCTTTTTCTTCTAAATTAAGACCTTTTAAATCTTTATTTTTTAGTAATTTATTATATTCATTTTTTATTGCAATAATGTCATTTTGGCATCTAGAAATATAATTTATTTTTTCATCTAATAATTTTATTTCGTCTTTCTTACCCTTTTTATTAGAAGTAAATAAGCCTATTTTTATACTTCCTTTTTTTACTATTAAATCGCTTACTATGCTTTCTACCTTAATGATTAATGAATCAATGTTTTTTATATCATCATCTAAACCATCTTCTATAACATAACCTGCTATAGCACTTTCCTTAATAATTTCTTTTGTTATATTAGAAAGTTTATTAGATAATCTATTTATATCTTTTCTAATTACTTTTTTTAATGCTTTTTCAAATTCACTTGGATTTTCTTCTTTTGTTATCTTTTTACCATCTATACTATAAAATTCTAGTTTGGATAATCTTTCCATTTTAAATTCCTCCTAACTATTATATAAGTATATAATAACATAAAAAAACAAAAGAATGAACAAATTTCATTCTTTTACTTATTTTTTCTTGATTTTAAGTTTTTTAAAGCTTCTCTCATATTAACTAATTCAAAATAATGAATAACATTATCTAAATCCTCAAAATTAGCATCATAGTTTCTAAGTTCTTTATCTATTTTTGATTCATCATCTAAAGTATATTCCAAAGCTTTAATTAAAGTAATTAATCTTATATCTATTGACTCTTGTTTTGGAAGATTATCTATATTAATTTTAGCTTCTTCTTTATTTAGCATATCTTCTAACACATAATTATAAGCATCTTCTATTACTTTTATAATTATTTCATTTGATAAGTTATTTTTTGATTTTTGCTTTGCCTTATTATATGCAACTTCTAAATCCATTCGATCAAAATTACCACTTAATCCTAATATTTTTAAACTTTTTTCATACACTTTTATCACCTTCATATAAACTTTTGATAATTGGTGATTTGTATATTAGCACAAAAGAATGCTTAAGTCAAATAAAAAGACCAAAGTAATTATTTCTTGGTCTTATTTACCTTTTTCTTTTTTACGTTATCTTTTTTCTTTACTGGAAAATGTATTTTCTTTAAATTTAACTTTGCATTATCAGTAACTATGTTAGTTGTTAAAACAACCCATGTTATAAGTAGTACTAAAATAACGTATATTATTGCACCTATTTTTCTATCTTTTAATACATAAAAAATGGATGCTGAAGAAAACAAAATACTTACTGCATATATTATTAAAACAGTTGTTTTCTGTGAGAATTTCTTATTTAATAGTTGATGATGAAGATGCTGCTTATCCGCTTCATATATTGGTTTATGATGAATAATTCTTCTTAGGATTGCAAATAAAGTATCCAGTATTGGAATTGCCAAAATAAGCATTGGAACAACAAGTGATGTAAGAGTTACTGCCTTAAATCCTAAAAGACAAACGACTGCTATCATAAATCCTAGAAACATAGAACCTATCTCACCCATAAATATTTTAGCAGGATTAAAGTTAAATATTAAAAATCCAAGACAAGCTCCTATCATAATAAAGGCGATAGTAATTTCAAGACTTCCTAAATTATGCATAATAAATGCTAAAACACCTATCGTTATAAAGAATATCATTGATATACCATCTGCTAGTCCATCTAAACCATCTATTAAGTTAATGCAGTTCATAACAGCTACAATAAACACTAATGTAATTGGATAAGCTAGCCATCCAAAGTCAAAATAATATCCAAAAAATGATATATCATTTAAAAGTATCTTTCCATAAAAAACTATTATTAAAGCTGCAACTACCTGACCTACTAATTTTTCTCTTGCACGAAGAGGCTTTATAACATCTAATATTCCGGTTATTACCACTATAAAGCTTGCTATTAAAATAGCTAACATCTGAGTACTTTGAGGTGCAAAAAGCATATATCCAAACAAAAAGCCTAAGTATATCATAAGTCCACCCATAACTGGCATTGGTTTTTTATGAACCTTTCTTTCATTAGGATAATCAAGTGCTCCAACATGATAACTAATCCATTTTATCATTGGAAAAAGTAGAGCCGTAAAGGCTGCTACTATAATAACTATTTTTAATACTTCAATTATTTCTTTTTGCATAATAAATCACCACTATTATTAGTTTATCATAAATTAGAAAAACAACCAAATACTATTTTTGAAATTTACTTTGAACTTTTATCGTTAAATCCTAATTTTTCTTTTATTATATAGCAAGGTCTATTTAAAATATTACTGTATATTCTAGATACATAAAGTGATATTATACCAAGTTGTAGCATAATAAAACTTATAAACAAAATTATCGTTCTATTAGCTAAATTGCCCATTAAAATAAAGTTAAGTAATCCAACTATAAGTGCAAGCACACTAATTATAAATACTGATTTTATAGGTTTAGTTGAAAACGATATTATACCTCCAAGAGAGTACTTAAGGAGTTTAAATAATGACCATTTAGAAGTTCCATACATTCTTTTTTCTGGCATGTAAGGAACGTATATCGTATTAAATCCTACCCATGAAAACATTCCCTTTAGAAATCTTGTTTTTTCGTCAAGAGATGTAATAGCATCACAAACTGACTTTTTAAACACCCTAAAGTCACTTGCTCCAGGTAGTAATTTAACGTCTGATATTTTATTATTTATTTTATAAAATAATGAAGTTAAAGTTCTTTTTAAAGAGCCTTCATCTTCCCTGTTTGATTTATATGCACAGCAGCAATCAAAACTATCATCATTAATTAGCTTTTTATACATTAAAACGAGCATTTCTGGTGTGTGCTGTAAATCAGCATCCATTATTGCAACATAACTTCCACTTGCATTTTTAAGTCCCGCAAGCATAGCGGACTCTTTACCAAAATTTCTTGAAAATCTAATTACTTTTACGTTTTTATTTGCTTTATTAAGTAAGGATAATTTATTATAAGTGTCATCCGTACTTCCATCATCTACAAATATTATTTCATAAGTTATTTTTTCTTTTAAAAGCGCTTTAGATAACTCACTTTCAAATTCACTTACGTTTGCTGCTTCATTATAACAAGGTACTACAACAGATAATTTCATATTTACCGCCTACTTTCTACTTTCTACTTTCTTTTATTAATTAATTTACTCCATTTTTCAAGAACTACTTCGCCGCTAAAATCTTTAGCACGACATCTTGCTTCTTTTCCTATCTTTTTTCTTAGTTTTTCATCAGTAATTAATAAGTCTATTTTACTTACCATTTCACTAGAATCTCTGTTTTCAATTAAATAACCGCTTTTTCCGTTTTCTATTATTTCGTTTGCTCCTTGTGCTGACGTATATGAAAGGCAAGGAATTCCGTAGCTCATAGCTTCTATTAAAACAAGACCAAAGCTTTCTGTATGAGATGTCATAATGTATATTGAACTATTTAAAAGTAATTCGTTTATGTATTCTTTATTTTGATATCCGTGAAATATTACTTTATCTCCTAGTTTTAATTCTTCTGCAAGTTCTAGAAGATTTCCTCTTTCCATTCCATCACCAACAATGTTTAGTTTCCAATTAGGATGTTTTATACTAAGTGTTTTAAATAACTTAAGCAAATCATCAAAACCTTTTTCCTTTGATAACCTACCTACTGATATTAAGTTTTCACTATCTAACTTAGATAATTTATTAGGAAGCTTATCAAGACAGTTTGGAATATAAACCGCTTTTTTTCCTAAGTAATTACCATAAAATTTAGTAAGTTCATTTGAAACCAAAACTAAGTTATTAACTCCCTTACAAGATTTAACTAATGAGTTTATGTATTTCTTGTTATTATTATGATGGTTATGTTCCCAAGCTATTTTTCTTATTTTTTTAGGAGCAAACTTAGATACTAACATATTATGAACTGTACGTGTAGAAATTATGACATCGCAATCAAGTTTTCTAAGTACGCTTGCAGTTTTAATATATTTAACAAATCCAGTTTCTAATGATTTACCAATTCCCTTAAAAAACATTTTGAAAGCTTTCTTTTCTAAGTAAAATTTCATTTCTTTTTTATTTGGTTTAATATTAGAAATATATCTTATTTTTACTCTTTCATCAATATCAAAAACTGGCTCGTTATATAGTCTATATACCGATAATATTTCAACTTCATATTTTTCACATAAAAGATTTGCTAATGTTGCAACTGCGTTTTCAATACCTCCATAACCTAAATGGAGTGCTAAAATAGTTACTTTTTTCATTTATATCACCTTCTTAATTATACTAAAGTAATTATAAAACGTCAAAAATTTATAAATTAAGTGTAAAGTAAAAGAATATGATTCATCATATTCTTTAGATATTATCTATGTAATCTTTAATTTTCATCTTAAAGTTTTCACTGTTTGATTCATACTTTTTTGGTTTAAAAGTTTTTATTTTATCTAAAGCAGCCGATAATCTCGACTTATCATATAGCGCAATAACATAACCTTTCATTTCAAATTCTTTTGTTATTTGCATTTGATGATCATTTGTGTGCTCTAGATATTTTTTTAATCTTGGTACAACGATTATCTTTTTTCCTTTTTCTAGGCACTCCGTTATTGTCCCAACACCAGCGTGTGTAATTATTATTCTAGCCTTATCAATTAGTTTTTCTATTTCGTCTTTTGACTTAAAATCGAAGGTTGTTATTTTTTCATTTGAAAAAGCTGTATATCCAGTTTGCGCTACTACTTTTTCTTTTATGTTACCTTTATCTATTTCTTTTGAAACCATTTTAAGCAATCTTAAAAAAGGCTTATCTTGAGTTCCTAATAATACTAATATCATTAAAATATCCACCCTTCATATTTAGCTTTTGGATATAATTTAAGCATTGAATGCCACTGAACAACAAACACATCCGCTATAGGATATATTAATTTTCCTGTTAACGTTTTTGTTTCAATGTTTGCAAATGATTCAATGTAAATAACCTTTTTCTTAAATATTTTAGCTATGTAACACATTGCAACGCACGTATGAGCTCCTGTTGTAACAATTACATCTGGTTTAAATTTTAAAAATAAAATAAGACTTTTTATCACGTTATATGGTAATACCCAAATATACCTTAATATATGATCTTTATTACCGGTTAGAAGATAATCTATTTTACTTTTATATCTTGCTTTAAGCCCAACTGTAGATTTATGTTTTTCTGTTACAAGTTTGTAGTCATAATCTTTAAAGATGCTTTTAAGTTGCATAAGTTCTGTTAAATGACCACCCATACTTGATATAAAAATTACCTTTTTCATATATTTTTCACCTAACTTGATTATAGCAAATAAAGAAGAAATTGTATATAAGTTTTAATTTATATGTTAGTTAAAACTTTATTAGATAACCTATACGTTGTAACAAATATATTAGGATCACTTACATATTCTAACGCTAACTTACCATTTTTACGTGTTATTATAATGCCTATCGTTTCGTTATGAAATCTCCTTTTTAAAAACTTATCGGTTAACATCATATACACCTTTGTTTGCGCAACATCTCCGGGCTTTATTTCACCAAGTTTAAGTTCACATACTATGTATCTGTTAAGTTCTATATTAAAAAGTAATAAGTCTACGTAATAATTTTTATTATCATATGAGAGTTTATATTCGCTTCCTACGAAAGTAAAACCAGTACCTAATTCTAAAAAGAAATGTTCTAGTTCTTTTAATATGTATTTTTTAAAACCTTTTCACTTATTTTTTCAT
>ERZ791716.372-NODE-372-length-25752-cov-2.906331_pt1 | contig 25752 bp, 23 predicted proteins | sample MGYA00510049_ERZ791716 | MGnify/ENA primary metagenome ERZ791716 (study PRJEB30046, sample SAMN00715135) | human gut metagenome | study: EMG produced TPA metagenomics assembly of the A metagenome-wide association study of gut microbiota in type 2... | reverse complement strand
ATGATTGCGTGCAAAGCCGTCAGGCGGGCTTTATTCAGTGTTTCCCTAAGAATACAAGCACATTGCCTGCATGACAGTCGTGCAGCAGAATACGAGGAATATTATGGCAAATAAAAAGAAACCGTCCGAAAAGCAGGAATTTCTGGCACAGCAGCGGAGAGAACAACGCCGAAAAACGGCAAAGGAAGAAAAGAAAAAACACCGCAAGAGAAAAATTGTTACCACCGTGGTATGCTGTGCGGCAGCTGTCGCCGTAGTTGCCGGCGGAATCACATGGTTTGTGCGGGAAAAACCGATGACCCAGATGATTCCGGTGGAAAAGACAGAACATTATTCTGTCAATGCGGCAGAAGTGTCGTTCTACGCATGGCAGATCTACAACAGCTATATCAACAGCAGCACCGGTTCTGATTCGGCGAACCTGCCGGATACAGAAAAGCCGCTGGCTGACCAGAACTACGATAACGATACCACTTGGGAAGCCTATTTCACCGATGCGGCACAAAAATACGCGGAAAACGTACTGGCGTACTGTGAAGCGGCAGACAAGGAAAATTACGAATTTCCGGAGAATATCTCCGCTATGGTGAAATCTGCAAAGGAGCAGATGGACTTCAGCACACTGCCGAGCAGCGTGACACAGGACAACGTCACCCATGCACTGGAACTGTATTTCAAGGCTCAGAGTTTCAGCACCAGCGTGGAGGAGAACATGTCTTTTACCGGTGATGAACTGGAATCCTACTACAAAGAGAATACCAAGACGATGGATGTTTGCAGCTATATGGAATTCTCTTTTTCCTATGATGATTCCGGCGACAGTACAACGATCAGCCGGAGCGAAGCGGAAGAACTTGCCCGTAGTCTGCGGCGGTGCAATACGAAAGATGAATTCCAGTCATGGGTGTATGACTACTATGCCAAGAATACGTCTTTGACAGAGGAGGACTTGCAGTCCCAATTAAGCACACTCTACAGTCATAACATCTCTTATACAGAGGGTGATGATGTCAGCGAGTGGGCATTTTCCGGCGAAGCAAAGGCAGGGGACTCCAATCTCTTTACAGATACGGACAACAAACGAATCACCGTGTGCCTGCTGTTGGACGAACCGAAGCGGGACGAATCTCACCCTGTTACAATTCGCCAGATCCTGTTCACCACAAACACCTATGAATCTTCTGATGGTGCCCACAGTGCCGCAGAAAAGGCACTGGAGGAATGGAACAGCGGGGAACAGACCGAGTCCGCTTTTGCTGCACTGGCTGACCAGTACACAGAAGATACTACCGTTTCCGGCGGACTGTACCAGAACATCACAGAGGGACAGCTTTCCTCCGCATGGCAGAACTGGTGCTTTGATGCCGCACGGAAATCCGGTGATGTGACGATTCTGGACAGCTCTTATGGTTCCTGTCTGGTCTATTATGTAGAAGCCGCAGAACAAGCTGGCTGGGAAATGACTGCCACAAATGCCCTGCAAAATCAACGCTATAATGAGTTACAGGAAACCTATCAGAAAGAAGCAGACCTCAAGTCTTCTGACTGGGGCATGCGTTTTGTCACTGTCAACAATCAAAAGTAAAGACAACAATCAAAAGTAAAGACAACAGAAAAGCCTGTCCGTGCCGTTGGGTGCAGACAGGCTTTTGTTTCCTTAAGGCAATAGCTGTTTCTGAAAGATCTGCCCGTTCCACGGCGAAGAAACCGGCTGCTTTGTCACAGGCTCTCGTGTGGCAGTTGCTACCGGCACATTGGTCTGCATGGCACACTGCATCTGAAAATCATGAGTGTACTGTACCACATGTGCCAGATAGACCGCATCGGCGGAATCCACAGTACCGTCAAAATTGGCATCGGCAACCAGCGAATCTGCTATGCGGTTCTGCATCAGCAATTCCACATCAGCACTGGTTAGCTGAAAATCGCCGTCCAGATCTCCTGCCATTTTCTGTATCTGAAACGGGTGAACTGCTGTGACGAAGTAGCCCTTTTCCAATGTCTTTGCATCGCCCAGATACTCCACATACCACGAGCCGGAGTCCAGCAGATACAGGCGTTTTTGTGTGGTGTCTGCATAATCTGCCAGTACATAGTGGTCGCTGCCGGAGGCGGTCGTCATTTGCAAAATGCAGCACCAACCGGCATTGGAACTATTTTCTGCACAGACTGTGTATGCCTGCTCCATGCGTTCTTCCGTGCTGCCGGACAGCCAGACAGTTTCTTCTCGGGTCAGGTATGCCGAATAGGCATCTGCTACCTGATCCATTTTGGTGCCGCTGCCGGAAAGGATCTGGTTGGTAAAGGCGGTGTAATAGGTATAGGAATCCGAGAGCAGGTCCACGTCGGAAACCGGCAAGTGATAGCGGACGCTCATTTTGGCGAGGGTGTAATTCAGACAGCCGTCTGTATCGATTGCCGGCGTGTGGGTGTCCGGCGAAGCAAACTGCATCCATGATTCATAGGCGGCAATTGCCGGCTGTGCCGCACTGCCGCCGGAAGCAAATTCCTCCGCAGTCGTCGGCGTGGAACAGCCGGGAAAGAGAACCGCTGCGGTCAGGGCAGCGGCGAAAAGGCGATAAAATCGTTGCATAAAGACCTCCTGTTTTTACGTCATGTTTTATACGGCATAGTGCAGTATATGCCGCAATGCATGATTTCAGAACATGTGCAACACCGTATAAAGCTTTGTACAGTGCGATCTATGCTCTATTTCTATCCTACCCAGTTTTCTGGGAATTGTCAATTCAGAAAATCTGGCAGATTTGCAGGAAAATTTTCAGGATACCTTTTCAAACCACAGAAAATATGGTATAATAAACACATATGCGAATCTGAAATCCCGAAAGTAAGGAGAGAAAGCTATGACAGAAGCAGAGTGCATTGCATTAAAACAGCAGGCATTCCGAAAATATTTTCATTCTCTGAATGAACAACAGCAGCAGGCGGTTTTTTCCGTAAACGGACCGGTTCTGGTGCTTGCCGGTGCCGGCAGCGGCAAGACCACTGCCATTATCAGCCGAATTGTCAACATGATTTATTTCGGTGACGGCTACGCACAGGCAGACGGCTACCTGCCGGAAGAAGATGCCGTCTGGCTGCAAGCCTACATTGATGGAAAAGAACCGGAAGACGTGGAACGCCTGCGGGAGATACTGGCAATTGCCCCGATCCGCCCGGGGAACATTCTGGCGATCACCTTTACTAACAAAGCTGCCGGAGAAATGCGGGCACGTCTGGCAAGCACGCTGGGAGAGGAACTGGCATCTTCCGTGCATGCTTCCACATTCCACTCTGCCTGTGTGCAGATCCTGCGGCGAAGCATCGAACGGCTGGGATACGGCAGTGACTTTGCCATTTATGATGCGGACGATTCCCGAAAGCTGATGAAAAGCTGCCTTGCAGACTGCAATGTTTCCGAAAAGCAGTTCCCGCCGCGGGGTATCGTACAGGAGATCAGCAACGCCAAAGATGCGATGATCTCGCCGGAGGAAATGTGGGAAGATGCCGGAGAAGACTACCGCAAGCAGACGGTTGCCAGACTGTATGCGGCGTACCAGCGGCATTTGCGGGAATCCAACGCTCTGGATTTTGACGATATTATTTACCTGACTGTGGAACTGTTCCGGCGGTTTCCGGAGGAACTGGCAAAGTATCAGTACCGTTTTCCCTATGTACTGGTGGACGAGTATCAGGACACGAACCATGCTCAGTATCAGCTGATTTCGCTGCTGACTCATGCCAGCGGAAACCTTTGTGTTGTGGGTGATGATGACCAGAGTATCTACCGGTTCCGCGGAGCGACGATCGAAAATATTCTCGGATTCGAAGAAGAATTTCCGGACTGCACCGTGATTCGTCTGGAACAGAATTATCGTTCCACCCAGAACATTCTGGACGCTGCCAACAGCGTGATTGCCAACAATACCGGCAGAAAGTCTAAGCATCTCTGGACCAATGCCGGAGCAGGGGAGAAGATCACGTGGTACAGAGCAGCAGACGAATCGGACGAGTCTGCCTATGTTTCGGATACTATTCTGAAACAGGTGAAAGCTGGCGAAAAGTACAGCGACCATGCGATTCTGTACCGTATGAACGCCCAGTCCAACATGCTGGAACGGGCACTGGTACATAAGGGAATCCCGTATCGCATTTACGGCGGCACACGATTCTATGACCGCAAGGAAATTAAAGATATTCTCGCCTATATGAGCATCGTGGAAAATCCCAACGACCGTGTGCGGTTTGAACGTATCGTCAACGAGCCTAAGCGGGGCATCGGCAACGCTACCCTTGCCCTGCTGCTGCAAATTTCGCAGGATCTGCACCTTTCTCCGCTGGAGGTCCTGCAGAATGTGGAACAGTATCCGGCACTTTCCAAGAAAAAAACGGCACTGAAAAAGTTTGCAGAACTCTGGGAGGCGTTGATCACCGCAGAACGGGAACAACCGTTGGAACAGTTTTTGGATACGATTCTGGAGAAAACTGGCTACCACGGCATGCTGGAAAGCATGGGTGAGGAGGGTACGTTCCGTCTGGAAAACATCGAGGAATTGAAAACCTCGATTCTGACCTACCAGAACGAAGCGGAAGAAGCTTCTCTCGGCGGATTTCTGGAAGAAATTTCTCTGTACACTGACGTGGACAAATACGAACCGGATCAGGATACGGTGATGCTGATGACAGTGCATTCCGCCAAGGGTCTGGAATTCCGGAATGTTTTTCTGGTGGGTATGGAGCAGGGTGTTTTCCCCGGAAATCGCAGCCTGAGCACACCGCAGGATCTGGAGGAGGAACGCCGTCTGGCTTATGTAGCACTGACCCGTGCCAAGGAGAAGCTGACGCTGACTACTGCTGCCAGCCGTATGCTGTTTGGTATGACCATGCGAAATCCACCCTCGCAGTTTCTGGAAGAAATCGACAAGTCACTGCTGGAAGAAAAAACTTCCCGGAGGCAGTCCAAGCGGGGGATTCCGGCAGGCAATGCGGAGTCTGTGCAATCTATTTCTTTGTTGCAGCAGCAAATGGCTGCGTCCAAGAAACGGGTGTATCAGGCACAGCCCAAGGAATTTCACGTAGGTGAACGGGTAAGACATGCGGTTTTCGGCGACGGCACCGTGCTTTCAATTACCAAAATGGCAAATGATGCAATGCTGGAAGTCGGATTCGATCAGGTCGGCACCAAACGGTTAATGGCAAGCCACCCAAAAATCAAAAAGCTGGAGGAATGATTCTTGAAAAACGGTTATCGTATCACAGATGCTCATGCCCATGTGTTTCCGGACAAGATCGCGGAAAAGGCAACAGAGGGGATTTCTCATTTTTATGATCTGCCGATGCAGTACCATGGCAGAGTGGCAGAAATGTTAGAGAATGGCACGGCTGCTGGTATCGATCATTTTCTGGTCTGCTCTCCGGCAACTACCGTGACACAGGTACACTCGATCAACAGCTTTCTGGCATCTTGTGCGGCGGCATACCCCATGTGCACCGCTTTCGGAACGCTGCACCCTTATGCGGAAAACGTGGAGGCAGATTTTCAGCAGCTGCGATCCCTACAGCTTCGCGGTGTCAAGCTGCATCCGGATTTCCAGAATTTTCCCATTGATGATCCGCGAGCATATCCCATGTACGAGATGATCCAGAGCTCCGGTTTGCCGATCCTGATGCACATGGGTGATGCCAAGTCCGACTTTTCCCACCCGTACCGTCTGGCAATGATTTTGCGGCAGTTCCCGAAATTGCGGATCATTGCAGCACATTTTGGCGGCTGGGGGCAGTGGAAAGAGGCAAACGCCATTTTGCAGCCGGATGAACGGCTGCGGTTCGATACCAGCAGCAGCCTGCCGTTTTTGCCGCCGGAGGAGATTCGAAAGCTGCTGTCCCACTTCGGGGCAGAGAACTGCTTCTTTGGCGTAGACTACCCCATGTGGGATTATAGGAAGGAACTGGAACGCTTTTTTGCATTGGAACTTTCGGATTCGGAAAATCGTGCAATTCTTTCTGAAAATCTTGAGGCGTTTTTGGGCGAATCCTACAGCTAATTTGATAATCAAAGAAATTTCAGAGAATGCTTATCTCAGAAAAGAAAAAAGCGGAATACTTTTCGTAAAATTAACTTTTCATTTTCTGCGTTTTATGGTATACTAATAAAGGATAAGCATATGAAAGAATCTATACAACCAAAAGGATGCGTGAATTACTTATGAGAAAGACAAAGATTGTTTGTACGATCGGACCGGCGACAGATGACGATTCCGTTATGCGGCAAGTTATGCTTTCGGGCATGAATGTCGCTCGTTTTAACTTTTCCCACGGCGACCACGCCACACACGAAAAGCGGTTTGAGCAGATCTCCCGTCTGCGGGAAGAACTGGGTCTGCCCATTGCCACACTGATGGACACCAGAGGACCGGAGATTCGGCTGGGCAAATTTGTAGATGATAAGCCAGTCACCATTGAAACCGGCGACACCTACACACTGACTACTGATGATGTTCTCTGTGATGATAAGGTAGGCAGCATTTCTTTCAAGAACCTGCCCCGTGATGTCAAGCCGGGCGTGCACATTCTGGTGAATGACGGCGTAATTGAAATGGTTGTGGAAAAGGTGACCGTCACTACAATTGTCTGCCATGTCATTCACGGCGGTGTTCTTTCGAACAATAAGGGAATCAACGTGCCGGGGGTACAGCTGTCTATGCCATACCTCAGTGAAAGCGATAAAAACGACTTGGAATTCGCAGCGAAAATGGGATTTGACTTTATCGCTGCCAGCTTTGTGCGGACTTCTGCGGATATTGACTATCTGCGGAAGTATACCCAGAGTCTGGGCTGGTTCGATGTCCGCATCATTGCCAAAATCGAAAATGTGGAAGGCGTTCGGAATATCGACGAGATTCTGGAAGCCTCTGACGGCATCATGGTTGCCCGCGGCGATCTGGGCGTAGAAATCCCCTTTGAGCAGATTCCGTCTGTCCAGAAGCAGCTGATTCGCAAGGGCTATCAGGCGGGCAAGCAGGTCATCACTGCAACCCAGATGCTGGAATCTATGATTACCAATCCGCGTCCGACCCGTGCCGAGATCACAGACGTTGCCAACGCGATCTATGACGGCACCAGTGCGATCATGCTTTCCGGCGAAACCGCTGCCGGTGCCTTTCCGGTAGAGGTTGTCCGCACCATGGATCTGATTGCACGTACCACCGAAGACGATATTGACTATAAGGGCATGCATTCTGCAAGCCGTACCAAAAAGAACGCGGACATTGCCAATGCGATTGCCCACGCGACAGTTACCACAGCACACGATCTGGACGCAGCTGCCATTCTGACAGTAACCATGTCCGGTGTCACTGCCAGAGAAATTTCCAAGTATCGTCCGTGCTGTCCGATCATCAGCTGCACGGTAAGCGAACGGGTACGCCGGCAGATGAACTTGAGCTGGGGCGTTTATCCGATGCTGGTCGATGAAGTTTCCAATACCGACTCGCTGTTTGATGCATCGATTCACGCTGCCCTCCGTTCCGATTTGGTCAACAAGGGGGATATTGTGGTAATCACTGCCGGTGCACCGGTAGGCGTTTCCAATACTACCAATATGATGAAGGTAGAACGTATCTGATTTCAAAAATCATAAAATGATACAAAAAACCGGCACAAGATGCTTTCACAACATCTTGTGCCGGTTTTGCTTGTTATGGCAATTATCACCGGATATAAAGGCAACATGCAGTTTTACATGCTGTCACCTCAGTTTATCAGTCAGTTTCCTTGTCGTCTGTTGCAGGAAGCACTTCCAGCACGATACAGGTAATATTATCCACGCCACCGTTCTGTAGTGCAGCCTGCACCAGCACTGCGGCTTCATTGAAATAATTCTCAGAGAGAAGCTCTGTGATTTCTTCGTCCGAACACATATTGGTCAGTCCATCGGTGCACAGTACAAATTTTGTGCCGACTTCCAACGGCAAAGGGGGTCTGCTGTCCGCATTTAACCCCGTCTTTTTGCGGTCGGAGCCGATGAACAATGTCAGCCGATGCTGATCGGGACTGTGCTTGGCTTCTTCTTCTGTATAGATTGCAGCTTCTACTTTTTGGTTGGCAACGGTATGGTCGCGGGTGAGCAGCGTCAGCTGATCCGTCTGATAGCGATAGATCCGGCTGTCCCCCAGATAATATAGCTTCACCGCATCTCCCAGAAAATAAAGCATGGAAAAAGTAGTTCCGCCGGTTTGGCAGTGCTTTTCTGTGAGCATGTCGCAAATGGCGTTGTTTGCCTCCGTGGTATAAGAAGAAACCAGCTGATCCAGCATACGTGTCCCGTCTGCGTGTTTCAGTTTTTTCTCGTATTTTCGGAGTGTCTGCACCGCAATTTCCGATGCCACTTCGCCATACGCTGCTCCGCCCATACCATCGAACACCGCAAAACTCATGCCGTCTGCGTAATGAATGGTATAGGAAGCAGAAAAATCGTTCCGGAATATGTCGTTCATATACAACCCTTCCAGATAGAAGTTGTCCTCATGATTGCCCCGCACTTTTCCGATGTGTGTTGCAACAGAAACACGCAGGTTGTAGTTCTTGATTCCGGAATGATAAAAGGGTTCTGATGTTTCTCCGGGATAATTTCCGCCATAGTAAAAAAATGGATTAGAACTTCGCGATTGCTCCGGCTCTGTATTTTTATGATTGAAAAACATCATAGAATCTCCTCATTCTTCAAAGCGGCTGTGGGGGAGCCGCTTCTGAAATTGGTATGACCTCAATTGTCATCATACCATATTCCGCGGGAAAAGTAAACACTTTTCCGTGAAAATTCCGAGAGAAGCCATGATTTTTCTCACATGGTACAGTTTTTTGAAAAAATATTGTGCAATACTTCCAAAATATAAGACCATTTTCTTTGTGTCAGGTACAATTGCAGCAGCAATCCAGAATCAGGTTCAGCAAAATATTTGCCGCACAGCAGCGGACACAGCCGCTGTCATCGAAGCCGCCGCCCATATAAGGCTGCTGCATTTGCTGGTAGGAGAAACCGGGGGATTCCAGCTGCTGTACCAGTTTCTGATATTCATAATTGTTGGGTTCCATTTGTGCAGCGGTTCTGGCATACTGGAGAGCCATAGCGTTGTTGCCGGCACCAGAATGTGCTACAGCAGAAACATAGTACCACTGGGCATTTCGGTTGCTGATGCCTTCCAGCACGCGGACAGCTTCGGTAAATCTGCCGTTGCGAATGAAGTTTACGGCAGCCTGCAAGTGAACGCTGTTCTCGTCGCCGGCTCCCGCAGAGGTGTTCCGGTTGTAGAAGTCGCCATATCCGCCGGAGTTCTTGTGCTGGCGTTCGTCCATGATCGTCTGGTATGCCTGCTGAATCTGCTTGAACTTTTCTTCATACATTTTTGCATTGGGTTTGTCCACGTTGGCATCGGGGTGATATTTCCGGCTAAGGGCACGATAAGCCTTTTTCACTTCCTGATCGGTTGCGGTGCGGGGAATCCCCAGTACTTCATATGGATCCATGTTTTATTTCTCCTGTTCTTTCTTTTTCTGATAAAACTTTGTCCAGACACCGGCATATAAAATATTTCGCAGGATCTCTTCGTAGTGCAGAATGGGCAGCCGTTCAAATGCCGCCGCACAAGAAGACATCATCATTTGCAGCAGAGCCTCGCAGTTCTGCGAAAACTGCGGCTCGGTGGTGTCTGTCTGGTGAAAAGGGTTGTAGCACTGTTTTTTTCGGTCGTGTTCAAGATCGTCATAAGCGTCCAGCAGATAGATGAACTTTCCCAGATAAAATCCCACCTGCCGGAGCGTGTCTGCCCAGATGTCATCTTTCCAGACAAATAATTCGCCCAGCATGGTACCAAAGCAGCCTGCCGGAATTTCCGGATTGGATTCGTGATTCTGCTCCATTTCGTGCAGCTTTTCCAGTTGTGTGCGGACAACGCTGCACTTTTCCGGATACTGCTGTTGGATTTTCCGGTAGCTTCTGGAGAACATGCCAGCGGCGGCACGACGGGAGATCTTTCGCTCGTCGTTCCAGTCGTCCATGCACTTGTCACGAAACAGCAGAATGCTCATATCTGCGGCATAGTCTGTCACGGCACTTTGTATGTGCAGATTCTTGTGAAACGGGTGTGCAATACAGCGTTGTTCCGCCTTAGTTTCTTCCGGTTCATACAGACCGGTCAGCAGCAGGATCAGAAAAGTCATGTCATAGCTTAGCGTCCAGCGTGCTGCCGTACCGTGCCGCCGATGCAATGCCTCACAAAGTCCGCAGTAACAGCCGTGGTAAATGTCATATTCCCGAAACCGCAGTTCCGGCTTGTATGCCCGAATGTATCCGTACATTGCTTAACTCCGTTTGATAAAGTGATTGCGGCAGTTCGGACAGGTGATCTCGATCTTTCCCTTGCCCTTGGGAACACGGACTTTCTGTCCGCACTGGGGGCACTGGAAGATCCGGTGTGTTTTGTCGCCGCTTTTCTTGCCGAAGAAGCCGCGGATCGGGGCAGTCAGTTCCAGAAACTTTGCGTTTTCTGCCTGCCGGCGTGCAATATTCTTGGAAAAGATGCGGAAATAGGAATACACCAGCACTGCAATGGCAAGCAGATTAAAGATGCTGTTTGCCGCACTGCTTTTGCTGGAAAAAATGGCGACCAGCAGGAAAAACAGAAATACCCCGAAAAGGAATTTGTTCAGGGTATCGTTCCCGCCGTATCTGCCACGCATGAATTGCATCAGCCGTTCTCTGAAATTGGACATAGGGAAAACCTCCTTTTGTAAGGAAACAGGGTTGTCAAAAGTGTATTTCATATTATTATACCACACTCTTGCAGGAATGAAAAGCAGATTTTCCAAATTTTCATGCAATTTTCAGAAAAGGCAGTGCAATGCTTGTACGGAAGCTGATGTAAAAAAGGCAGATGAAGCGTTTTATCGCAGTAAAGCGGCTTTTTTCAAAGAATATTCAGAAATGCTTCTTGAAGCCGGAAAAGATTTCATGTTACAATAGAATTGCAATCAAATGTAAAGCAGCATGATGAAAGGAATGTGGTAAAGCATGGAATGGCTGGATATTTATGATGAGCACGGCAACCGAACCGGAAAAACAGCAGAACGCGGCACCTTTTTGTCTAAAGGGGAATATTTCCTGTGTGCCCATGTGATTCTGGAAAACACGGACGGTCTGTTCCTGATTCAGCAGCGTTCAGACACAAAGGCAACACGTCCCGGACAGTGGGATATTACTGCCGGTGCAGTGGACTGCGGTGAAGTCAGTCTGGACGGTGCTTTGCGGGAGGCGAAAGAGGAGGTCGGACTGACGCTTCCCAGAGAGAAGATGCAGTTCCTGTTTCGGGACAAACGCCGCAGCTGTTACCATGATGTGTACTATATACAGATTCCTTTTTCCCTGCAAGACTGCACCATGCAGGAATCAGAAGTACAGGACCTGCGGCTGGTGACACAGGAGGAACTGCTGGACTTGCTGGAACAAATGCCCCACCGTTCCCCGAATTATAAGCGGCGGCTGACAGAATTCCTGTCCCACCGGAGCTGAAATTGATCTTCTGAAACACAGTGAAAATGGAAAATCCTGATTTGTTCTTATATTTTTTTGAAAATCGAAAAAAATATCCGGATTAGGGTATTGTAAAATGTCAGAAAAGGTGGTATAATAAATAAAGGCGTGCCAAAGGAGAAAAGATTTTAGGAAGATGCTGCCAGAACCTGTGCGGTGTTGTCCTGGGGGAACGCCGAATATAACAGCCGATATTTATATGGACGGCTGTGGAACGGAAAGGATCGCTATGAAAAAAATTTCAATTGTGGTGCCATGTTATAATGAACAGGAAGTATTGCCACTTTTTTACATAGAAATTCAGAAAGTGATGCAGCAGATTCAGGAAGAACATGCAGATACCGAATTTGAACTGTTGTTTATCAATGACGGCTCCCGTGACGGAACACTGGCAAAGCTGCGAGAACTGGCGAAACAGGACGAACGCGTTCGCTACATTTCGTTTTCCCGTAATTTCGGAAAAGAATCCGGTATGTATGCCGGCTTGGAAAATGCCACCGGAGATTATGTGGTCATCATGGACGCGGACTTGCAGCACCCGCCGGCATTCCTGCCGAAAATGTATAACATTGTTTTAAGTGGCGAATATGACTGTGCCACGACCCGCCGCGTCAGCCGAAAAGGGGAGCCGAAATTGCTTTCGTGGTTCTCCCGCAAGTTCTACAAGATCATGAAGCGGATTTCGCAGACGGAAATTGTGGACGGTGCACAGGATTTTCGCTTTATGACACGGCAGATGGTAGACTCCATTCTGGCTATGAAAGAGTATAACCGGTTTTCCAAAGGCATTTTCAGCTGGGTGGGATTCCGCACCAAATATATTGAATACGAGAATGTGGAACGTGCAGCAGGTACCAGCACATGGTCTTTCTGGAAACTGTTCCGCTATGCACTGGACGGCTTCTTTGCGTTTTCCACGGCACCGCTGACAATTTCTTCGATCCTCGGCGTGGCAAGCTGTCTGATTGCATTTATCATGATTATTGTCATCATCATTAAAAAGCTGGCATTCGGTGATCCGGTACAGGGCTTTGCCACTTTGATCTGTGCAATTTTCTTCATGGGCGGCTTGCAGCTGTTCTGTGTGGGCATTGCTGGTCAGTATCTGGCAAAAACCTATCTGGAAACCAAAAAACGACCGATCTATCTGGTACAGGAAACTGAAAAAGATGCCCGCAAGGATATGGATACCGCAGCAGGAGAACAGTAAATGAACAAACATACCCGTCTGGCGGTAGGCATTCTCGTATTGGTTCTGGTGCTTCTGATCGTGGCAACTGTCAGCTTTTCGGTAAACATCTCCAAAAAGTCTGCCGGCTCTCAGAACAGTACTTTTGACACGGGAACGAATTCCAACGGCAATGTCATTGTAGAGGGGGACGATCATCTCTACGGCGTGTCCGATGCGGCAGGCAACCTGATTCTGGAACCGGAATGGAAAGAACTGCATTTTATCGGTTCGGATTACCTTTCTGCCGTACAGGAAAATGCTGACAGCAATTGTGTTGGTGTGCTGGATCTGGACGGCAACGTGGTCGCTCCTTTCGTCTATGACCATGTGGAGGCGTTGACAGATTCCTATTATCTGGCGGTGCTGGCGGAAAACCAGCAGGTGGTGTTGTATGACCACGATTTCCGTGCAGCAGATGCTATGGTCTGGGACAGCAGCACATGGGAAAAACCATTGCTGACAGTCACCAGCGGGGAAGATTCGTTTCAGTTCTCTCTGGAAAAAGAGATCCTCCAGCTGGTACAGTGTGACCTTGCACGGAAAACGGAAAAAATTTCGTTTTCTGTCCATGCTGAAAAAGTACTTGCCGGGCTGCTGCTGCCGGAAGAATGGAGCAGCAGTGCCGATCAGACAGCGGCGTTTCTGGATATGGTGAAAACGCAGGAATTTTCCAAACTGCAGGACCTTACCGGACAGGATCATGAAAATGCTGTTCTGGGGAATATCGCTCCGGCGGATACTAAGGTGACCCGTATGGATTCTGACGTGTATTTGCAGGCAGAACAAAACGAGGCGGGAAAACTGATTCTGACATGGCAGATCGGGCTGACGCTCCGCAATGCGGAAAATACGTCGGAAAATAAGACACTGACGTTCAAGATGGAAAAGAACGGAAAAGAAACATGGGTGATAACAGAGGCGAAGCTTTCTTGATTCGCATTCTGCTTTCATAAACCGGCGGGGCATACTGCCTTGCCGCAACAGCACACCGGCTTGCAACAAGCGGTGTGTAACTCTGATTCAGGAGGAATACATATGTCAAAAAAAGTAGCAGTGATCATGGGCAGTGACAGCGATCTGCCGGTAGTAAAGGGTGCACTGGACGAACTGGACAAGTTCGGGATCCCGTATGAAGTGCATGTCATGTCCGCACACCGGACACCGGCACTGGCTGCGGAATTTGCCGGAAACGCGAAGAAAAACGGCTTCGGCGTGATTTTGTCCGCCGCAGGAAAGGCTGCACATCTGGGCGGCGTTCTGGCAGCACATACCACGCTGCCGGTGATCGGCATTCCGGTCAAGTCTTCTACACTGGACGGGCTGGACGCATTGCTGGCAACCGTACAGATGCCGAAGGGCATTCCGGTGGCAACTGTCGCAATCGACGGGGCAGCCAATGCCGCAATTCTGGCAGCACAGATGCTGGCACTGTCTGATCCAGAAATCGACGCAAAGCTGGAACAGATGAAAGCAGACATGGAACAGGGCGTAAAGGCAAAAGACGCAAAAATTTCAGCAGAATACAGCAATTGCTGATTTCATAATGATATAAATTTAATTTTTTTGGAGGAACAGAAAATGGCAGATTGGAAAAAAACAGAGCAGCTCTATGAGGGCAAGGCAAAGAAAGTATTCGCAACCGAGAATCCGGAAGTTGTGATCGTAGACTATAAGGACGATGCAACTGCATTCAACGGCGAAAAGAAGGGCACGATCGTTGGCAAGGGTGTTATCAACAACCGTATGTCCAACTACATCATGAAGCAGCTGGAAAAGGAAGGCGTTCCGACTCATCTTGTAGAGGAACTGAGCGACCGCGAAACTGCTGTAAAGAAAGTTTCTATCGTACCGCTGGAAGTTATTGTCCGCAACGTTGCAGCCGGCAGCTTCTCCAAGCGTATGGGCGTAGAAGAAGGCAAAGATCTGCTGTGCCCGATTCTGGAATTCAGCTACAAGTGTGACGAACTGAACGACCCGTTTATCAATGATGACTATGCACTGGCACTGGGTCTGGCAACACAGGAAGAAATCGACACGATCAAGAATTACACCCGCAAGGTCAACGAAGTTCTGAAGAAGTTCTTCCTGTCTATCGGCATTCGCCTGATCGACTTCAAGATCGAATTCGGCCGTCTGTCTGACGGTACAATCATTCTGGCAGATGAGATCTCTCCGGATACCTGCCGTCTGTGGGACGTAAAGACCAACGAGAAGCTGGATAAGGACCGTTTCCGCAGAGATATGGGCGGTACAGAAGAAGCTTATCAGGAAGTTATGAAGCGGATCTTTGGAGAATAATCCATGGGTGGCTTTTTTGGTGCAGTTTCAGCAAACGACTGCGTTCTCGACGTATTTTATGGGACGGACTATCATTCACATCTGGGGACACGACGCGGCGGTATGACATCCTATTCTGCGGAACTGGGATTCCAGCGGAATATTCACAGCATTGAAAACTCGCCTTTCCGGACAAAGTTCGAAAAGGACGTGGAGAAAATGCGGGGCAATATCTGCATCGGCTGTATCAGTGATACAGATCCCCAGCCGATCATGGTGCGTTCCAAACTGGGGCTTTATGCAGTTTGCTCGATCGGCATTATTCAGAATGCAAAGGCACTTTCCGAAGAACTTCTGGAAAGCGGCTGTGCAAACTTTGAAACCATGAGCAGCGGCAACATCAACTCCGGCGGTCTGATCGGTGCGTTGATCGCACAGAAGCCGACCTTCGTGGAGGGGATCCGCTATGCTCAAAGTAAAATTGAAGGTACCATGTCTTTGGTCATCATGACAGAGGATTCCATTATCTGTGCAAGAGATCGGGCAGGAAAGCTGCCAATTCTGATCGGAAAGCGTTCAGACGGCTACTGCTTCTCGTTCGAATCCTTTGCATACCAGAAACTGGGGTATGAAACCTGCCACGAACTGAAGGCAGGGGAGATCACCTGTCTGACCAAGGACGGCTACGAAGTTCTCTATGAGGGAACGGAGGAGATGAAGATTTGTACCTTCCTCTGGACGTATTACGGGTATCCCACCGCCTGCTACGAGGGCGTGAATGTAGAAGTGATGCGTACCAAAAACGGTGAGATCATGGCGGAGAACGATATGAAAAACGGAAAGCTTCCGGACGTGGATTATGTCTGCGGCATTCCGGATTCCGGCGTTCCCCACGCCATTGGTTACGCCAACCGAAGCGGCATTCCATTTGCAAGACCGTTTATCAAGTATACACCCACATGGCCGAGAAGCTTCATGCCAGCCAATCAGTCCATGCGGAATCGGGTTGCAAAAATGAAGCTGATTCCTGTTCCGGAACTCATTCGGGGCAAGAAACTTCTTTTCGTAGATGACAGCATTGTTAGGGGCACACAGATGCGGGAAACGGTTGAGTTTCTCTATGAAAACGGTGCGAAGGAAGTCCACATGCGGTCTGCCTGTCCGCCGATTATGTACGGCTGTAAATATCTGAACTTCTCCAGAAGCACTTCGGAGATGGAACTGATCGCACGCCAGATCATTGATGAAAATGAAGGCGTTGCCGGTTTGCAGCATATTGACGAGTACAGCAACTCTAACACAGAGCGTGGAAAGCTGCTTCGGGACGAAATCTGTCGGCGTCTGCAACTGACGTCATTGGAATTTCAATCGCTGGAAGGCACGATTCGTGCCGTAGGAAAACCCGACTGTCAGCTCTGTTCGTATTGCTGGAACGGAAGGGAATGATTGTATTGAAGACAGGACTGCATGAGGAATGCGGTGTGTTTGGTATCTATTCACCGCACACCACAGACGTTGCAGCGATGACATATGTTGCACTGTATGCACTTCAGCACAGAGGGCAGGAAAGCTGCGGGATCGTGGTAAACGATCGTGGCGTTTTTTCGCATCATAAGGATCTGGGATTGGTGCCGGAGGTATTTAACCGCAGTCAGATCGAAAAACTCGGACAAGGGAACATTTCGATCGGACATGTGCGGTATTCCACAACCGGAAAGCCGAGCCGTTCCAATGCACAGCCCATTGTGGTCCGCCATGTAAAAGGTCCCATGTCGATTGCCCATAACGGCAATCTGGTCAATGCACATGAGTTGCGGAGAAAGTATGAACTGCGTGGTGCGATTTTTCATACCACCAACGATACCGAAGTGATCTCCTATGCGGTGACGGAACAAAGACTGGAGCGTTCTTCTATTGAAGAAGCTGTGGAATACGCCATGTATGACCTGAAAGGTGCTTATTCCCTGGTCGTTATGTCCCCGCAGAAGCTGATCGCTGCCAGAGATCCCAACGGCTTCCGTCCTCTCTGTATGGGACGGCGGAAAGACGGCAGTATCGTATTTGCTTCGGAAACCTGTGCACTGGACAGCGTAGAGGCTGAGTTCGAACGGGAACTGGATCCCGGCGAAATTGTTATTGCAGACAGCGACGGCGTTCGCTCTGTCCGGACACACTGCGGACAGAAGCCCTCTTTGTGCGTGTTTGAGTATGTGTACTTTGCTCGTCCGGATTCTGTCATCAATGGCTGTACCGTACACGATGCCCGCATTCGTGCCGGAAAGCTGCTCTGGAAAGAGCATCCGGTAGAAGCGGATGTAGTTATCGGTGTACCGGACAGCGGACTGGATGCCGCACTGGGACTGTCACAGGCTTCTGGAATCCCATATGAAGTCGGCTTTATCAAGAACCGCTATGTCGGCAGAACCTTTATCCAGCCCAATCAGAAGATGCGGACGGATTCCGTGCGGATCAAGCTGAATGTGGTAAAAAGCGTTGTGGCAGGCAAGCGTGTCATTCTGGTAGATGACAGTATTGTCCGCGGCACGACCTGCCAGCGGATCGTCAGTCTGCTGCGGGAAGCTGGTGCAACGGAAGTACATATGCGGATCTCCTGTCCGCCGTTTACAAATCCGTGCCATTTCGGCGTGGACATTGACAGTAAGGAAAACCTGATCGCATGCCAGATGACCATTCCGGAGATCTGTGAACATATCGGAGCAGATACACTGGGGTATCTGAGCATAGAAGGTGTGCAGTCGCTGGCAACGCCGGACATGACACCGCAGACTGGTTTTTGTACAGCATGTTTCACCGGCAATTATCCTATCGAAGTGCCGAAGGAAATGCCGAAAGATAAATTTGAAAAGAAGATAGGCGAATGATCGGGAAATTGCGAAAGGCGGTTTCCTGCGGCGGTTCCGTATCGGATTCGCCCGACAAACTTTGGAGGTAACACATAAATGGAAAGCTATTCGGAAAGCTATAAAAAGGCAGGCGTAGACGTCACTGCCGGTTACAAGGCAGTGGAGTTGATGAAGTCCCATATTGCCAGAACCATGACAGCAAATGTGCTGACAGACATTGGCGGCTTCGGCGGTCTGTATGCACTGGATGTGGCAGGAATGCAGCAGCCGGTACTGGTTTCCGGTACAGACGGCGTAGGAACAAAGCTGAAAATCGCCTTTCTCATGGATAAGCATACTACCATTGGTATCGACTGTGTGGCAATGTGCGTCAATGATATTATCTGCTGCGGTGCAAAGCCCCAGTTCTTCCTGGACTATATTGCACTGGGCAAGAACGTTCCGGAAAAGGTCGCATCGATCGTTTCCGGTGTGGCAGAGGGCTGCGTACAGTCCGGCTGTGCACTGGTCGGCGGCGAAACTGCCGAGATGCCGGGCTTCTATCCGGAAGATGAATACGATGTTGCCGGTTTTGCCGTTGGTGTCGTAGACAAGAGCAAGATCCTGAACATGGACAGCCAGAAGGAAGGCGATGTGCTGATCGCAATGCAGTCCAGCGGCGTACATTCCAACGGATTCTCTCTGATCCGGAACGTATTCACAGTCAACGAACAGAATCTGGCTCGTCACTTCTCTGATCTGGGCACCACACTGGGTGACTGCCTGCTGACACCGACCAAGATTTATGTCAACGCGATTCAGCAGTTGCTGGCAGAGGTACAGCCGAAGTCTATCGCTCACATCACCGGCGGCGGTTTCTATGAGAACATTCCGCGGGCACTGAAGAAGGGTCTGTCTGCAAAGATCGACCGCAGCGACGTGCAGGTTCTGCCGATCTTCGACCTGATCGCAAAGACTGGTAAGATTCCGGAACACGACATGTTCAACACCTTTAATATGGGTGTCGGCATGATGGTATGCGTGGCTCAGGAAGATGCAGATAAGGCGATCCGCATTCTGAATGCAGCAGGGGAACATGCTTATGTGCTGGGCGAACTGGTTGCATCTGATGAGGGCGTGATCCTCAAGTAATAGAAAGAGGCAGAGCAAAATGAAAAATATTGTTGTGCTGGTTTCCGGCGGCGGAACGAATTTGCAGGCATTGATCGATGCACAGAAAAACGGGAAGATTCCGAACGGAAAAATCACCTGTGTGATTTCTTCCAATCCGGACGCATACGCACTGACCAGAGCCAAAGAAAACGGCATTGGCACTCGCGTTATCGTCCCGAAAGAATTTGCATCTCGTGAAATGTACAGCAAGGCACTGCTGGAAGCACTGTTTCAGGAATATGCCGATCTGATCGTACTGGCAGGCTTCATGACCATTCTGGATCAGTCGATCATTCGGGCATATCATAATCAGATCATCAACGTGCACCCGTCTTTGATCCCGTCCTTTTGCGGTGAGGGATTCTACGGACTGCGTGTACACGAGGCAGCTTTGGCACGGGGCGTGAAGTTTACCGGTGCGACAGTGCACTTCGTCAACGAAGTCGCCGATGACGGACCGATCATTTTACAGCAGCCTGTTGCTGTATTTCCGGACGACACACCGGAAGTGCTGCAAAAGCGTGTCATGGAACAGGCAGAGTGGCAGATTTTGCCACAGGCAGTGAACCTGTTCTGCAACGGACAGTTAGAAGTTCGAGAGAAAACCGTATTCATTAAGCAGTAAAGGCAATATCAGTAGGAGGAAATTATGAAGATTGCATCATTGCAGCAGGAATTGCAGCAGAATTCTTATCCGGGCCGCGGCATTGTGCTGGGACGTTCGGAGGACGGAGCGTATGCGGTTTCTGCATACTTTATCATGGGAAGAAGTGAAAACAGTCGGAACCGCGTTTTCGTAGAGGACGGTGCAGGTATCCGCACACAGGCATTTGACCCGTCGAAAATGGTAGACCCGAGTCTGATCATCTACGCACCGGTTCGCGTTCTGGGAGATTATACCATTGTGACCAATGGCGACCAGACAGACACTGTGTATGATTTGATGCAGGCTGGGAAAACTTTTGAGGAATCCCTGCGGACCCGTGAGTTCGAACCGGACGCACCGAACTATACGCCGCGTATCTCCGGACTGATCGACCAGAGCAATAATGGCTTTTCCTATGCACTGTCTATTCTGAAGAGTGCAGACGGCGATCCTTCCTCCTGCCAGAGATATACATTCTCCTATTCTAATCCCATTGCCGGCGTTGGACATTTCATTCACACCTATGAGGGTGATGGAAATCCGCTGCCGAGCTTTTCCGGCGAACCGCAGAAAATTGCGGTTTCCGGTGACATCGATGCGTTCACAGAAATGCTGTGGAACAGCCTGAATGCGGAGAACAAGGTTTCTCTGTTCGTTCGGTACATCGACCTCAAGACCAAGAAAACTGAAACCAGAATCGTAAACAAGAATCAGTAAGGAGGCACTTTCATGGCTAGTGAAATGCAATTAAAATACGGCTGTAATCCGAATCAGAAGCCGTCCCGTATCTATATGGAGGACGGCAGCGATCTGCCGATCACTGTACTGAACGGCAAGCCGGGCTATATCAATCTGCTGGACGCTTTCAATGGCTGGCAGCTGGTATCGGAACTGAAAGAAGCAACCGGCATGTGTGCGGCAACTTCTTTCAAGCACGTTTCTCCGGCAGGTGCCGCAGTTGGTGCACCGCTGTCAGATACCCTGAAGAAGATCTATTTCGTAGACGATCTGGGCGAACTCTCTCCGCTGGCGTGTGCTTATGCCCGTGCCCGCGGTGCAGACCGTATGTCTTCTTACGGCGACTTTATCGCTCTGTCTGACGTTTGCGACGTGCCCACTGCAAAGATGATCCAGCGGGAAGTTTCCGACGGTATCATTGCACCGGGCTATGAGCCGGAGGCACTGGAAATCCTCAAGTCCAAGCGGAAGGGTACCTATAATATCATTCAGATCGATCCGGCATACCGTCCGGCAGAACTGGAACGGAAGCAGGTATTTGGCGTTACCTTTGAACAGGGACATAACTTCCTGAAGATCGACAAGGAAATGCTGTCCAATGTTGTTACCGACAACAAGGAAATTCCGGAAAAATATCAGAGAGATCTGCTGATTTCCCTGATTACGCTGAAGTATACCCAGTCTAACTCTGTATGCTATGTCAAGGACGGTCAGGCAATCGGTATCGGTGCCGGACAGCAGTCCCGTATCCACTGCACACGTCTTGCCGGCAATAAGGCAGACATCTGGTGGCTGCGTCAGCATCCCAAGGTTATGGGCTTGCAGTTCGTAGACGGTATCCGCCGTCCGGATCGTGACAATGCAATTGATGTATACATTTCTGATGAATACATGGACGTGCTGGCAGAAGGTGCATGGCAGAATACATTCAAGGTAAAGCCGGAAGTGTTCACCAAGGAAGAACAGCAGGCATGGCTGGCACAGAACACAGAGGTTTGCCTCGGTTCTGACGCATTCTTCCCCTTCGGCGACAACATCGAACGTGCTCACAAGAGTGGCGTGCAGTACATCGCAGAGCCGGGCGGTTCGATTCGTGATGACCATGTTATTGCAACATGCAATAAGTATAATATGGCACTGGCGTTCACAGGCATTCGTCTGTTCCATCACTGATCGCAGGAGGAAGACAGCATGAAGATTTTAGTGGTTGGCGGCGGCGGACGGGAACACGCCATCGTCATGAAACTGGCAGAGAGCCCGCAGGTCGAGGCACTTTACTGTGCACCGGGCAACGGCGGCATTGCCAAGTATGCGAAGTGTTTTCCGGTAAAGGCAACCGATATTGACGGTATGGTCAAGCTGGCAAAGGAACTGGCAGTGGATCTGGTGTTTGTTGCACCGGACGATCCGCTGGTACTGGGCATGGCAGATGCGATGCAGGCAGAAGGCTTCATGACCTTTGGACCGAAGAAAAACGCAGCGATTCTGGAGGGCAGCAAGGTGTTCTCCAAGGAACTGATGCAGAAGTATCACATTCCGACTGCGGAATATCGTGTATTTGACAAGCCGCAGGAAGCTGAAGCTTACCTGAAAGAAAAGAACGAATATCCCACAGTCATCAAGGCAGACGGTCTTGCACTGGGAAAAGGCGTTGTCATTGCCCAGAATGAACAGGAAGCTTTTGATGCGATCGCATCGATCATGGAAGACAAGATCTTCGGGGAAAGCGGTTCCAAGGTTGTCATCGAAGAATTCCTGACTGGTCCGGAAGTTTCTGTGCTTAGCTTCACAGACGGCAAAACTGTTAAGCCGATGGTTTCTTCCATGGATCATAAGCGTGCACTGGACGGCGATCAGGGTCTGAACACCGGCGGCATGGGCACTGTTGCCCCGAACCCGTACTACACACCGGAAATTGCACAGCAGTGTATGGATACCATTTTCCTGCCCACCATTCGTGCGATGCAGGAGGAGGGCAGATCGTTCACCGGCTGTCTGTATTTCGGACTGATGCTGACACCCAAGGGACCGAAGGTCATCGAGTATAACTGCCGGTTCGGTGATCCGGAAACACAGGTAGTTCTGCCGCTGCTGGATACCGATCTGGTAGACATTATGCTGGCGATCTGGAACGGTACATTGGATCAGCTGGACATTCAGTGGAAAGACGGCTGTGCAGCCTGCGTAGTTATGGCAAGCGGCGGCTATCCGAAAAAGTATGCTACCGGTCTGCCGATTGCTGGTCTGGACGAAAATGGACAGACTGCAAACTGCTTTGTTTACCATGCAGGCACCAAGCTGGATGGGGACACATTCCTGACAGCCGGCGGTCGTGTATTGGGCGTTACAGCAACTGCGGCAACTCTGCCGGAGGCACTGGACACTGCTTATGCAGGTGTTAAAACCATCTCGTTCCAAGATGCACATTACCGGAAGGACATCGGACAGCGTGCACTGAAGGCACTGTCTTAATACATCAATTGTAATGGAAAATCAACACTCGGAGGCGTTGTATGAATTGTCGTTTACCTGTACTGCGGGAAAAAACTGCAAAGTTAACAACGTCGCCGGGTGTTTATTTGATGAAAGATCAGAAGTCTGAGATCATCTATATCGGAAAAGCAAAGAATCTGAAAAATCGTGTGACAAGTTATTTTCGGGAGTCAGCTGACCATACCCCAAAAGTGGCAAGTATGGTGGAGCATGTATATGACTACGATTTTATTGTCACCGACTCGGAATATGAAGCCCTTGTTCTGGAATGCAGCCTGATCAAACAGCATCAGCCGAAATATAACATTCTGCTGAAAGATGACAAGGGGTATACCTATCTCTGCTTTTCCGAGGAGCCGTATCCCAGATTGACGGTAGAGAAAAACAAGAAGAAAGCCGGCACCTATCTGGGACCTTATATGAGTGGCTATGTGGCACGGGAAGCTACCAAAGAAGCAAACCGTGTATTTCAGCTGCCCACGTGCCGCAAACGTTTTCCGGAGGATTTCAAAAAGACACGCCCCTGCCTGAACTATCACATCAAGCAGTGCATGGGCGTTTGCCGCGGCTGCATTTCGCAAAAAGATTACGCAGAAGTGATTCAGCAGGCGAAAGCGTATATCCAAATGGGCAGCACGGATTCCGTAAAGCGAATGCAGGAGGAAATGGAGCGTGCAGCAGAAGCACTGGACTTTGAACGTGCGGCAATGCTGCGGGATCGGATCGCCGCAGTGACCAAAGCCGGAGAAACCCAGAAGATCATGGACGCGGCTCTGGAAGAAGCCGACGTGATCGCCATGGCGGAACATATGGGTACCCAGTGTGTGTCCATTCTGCGGTATCGCGGCAGACGGCTTTTTGATAAGGAAACGTTCTTTTTTCAGGAAAACGCCTCCCGCGAAGAAGTCATGGACTCCTACCTGACACAGTACTACGAACATCACCGTGGGGAGATTCCCAAAAATATCGTGCTGGAATTTGCCATGCCCGATCCGGAGATGTACGAGCAGCTGTTCACCAATTTTGCCGGCAGACGGGTGCATATCACCGTTCCCCAACGCGGAACGCTGTGCCAGTTCGTGCAGCTTTCCCGCAATAATGCCAACGAAGAACTGGCGATTCGCTTCAACCGGACGGGCAGGGAAGTGCAGGCACTGGAGGAACTGGGAGCCGTGCTGGGATTACCCCAGCCGCCGCAGTATATCGAAGCCTACGACATTTCCAATCTTTCCTCTACTTCTATGGTCTGCGGCATGGTGGTATTTGAAAACGGACGCGCCAAGAAGAATGACTACAGAAAGTTCAAGCTCAGGACCATAGACGGGCCGGATGACTACGCAAGCATGAGGGAGGTACTCACAAGAAGGTTCACAGACGAGCGGTTTAATATCTACCCTGATGTACTCATGATGGATGGCGGCCGGGGTCAGGTCAACATAGCTCTGGAGGTTCTTGACGAGCTTGGTCTCAACATCCCGGTATGCGGAATGGTAAAGGATGACCACCACAGAACCAGAGGACTCTATTACAACAACAAGGAGATAGATTTTCCTGCAAATACACAGGCCTTCAACATGATAACAAGACTTCAGGATGAGGCCCACAGATTTGCAATCGAGTACCACAGAAGTCTCAGAAGCAAATCCCAGATCCACTCAGTTCTGGACGATATTGAGGGCATCGGTCCGGCAAGGAGAAAGGCTCTTCTGGCATACTTCAAGGACATAGACAAGATCCGTGCCGCCAGCATTGCTGATCTCGAGATCCCGCAGGGAATGAACAAGACTGCAGCCACTGCGGTATATAACTTTTTCCACAACGATAAACAGAAGTAACGAGGATTTTATGATGGAATACAACTTTTTTGCACTTATATCACGAATGAAATATATTGACAGATGGGCACTCATGAGGAACAACCGCGAGGAGAATCTGTGTGAGCACTGCCTGGAGGTGAGCATGATAGCCCACGCACTGGCAACCATCGGCAATGTACGCTACGGCAAGACTCTGAACGCCGAGAGAGCTGCACTCATAGGTCTCTATCACGATGCATCGGAGATCATCACCGGCGACATGCCGACCCCAGTGAAATACTACAACGATGATATCAAGACAGCCTTCAAGGATGTGGAAGATATCGCATGCCACACACTGCTTGACAAGCTGCCGGACGATCTCAATGAACCGATATTCTTTAAGGATGCCGACGACGAGAATGATGTATATCTTTGGAAGCTCGTCAAAGCGGCTGACAAGCTGTCCGCCCTGATCAAATGCATGGAGGAGACAGGATCGGGAAATACCGAGTTCTCCAGTGCCATGGGTACGATCATGAATTCCGTGTCACAGATGGCTGAGACTTATCCTGAGGTAAACGACTTCGTGTGTGAGTTTTTACCGGCATACGGCAAGACCCTGGACGATCTTCAGCAGATATAATCTAAAGCAAATATAGAAAAAAGAGAAGCCGGAGCTTTTTGCCAGCCCCGGCTTCTCTTTTTTTGATCTTATTATTGTCTTAATTTTATTCCTGTTCAACATTTTGTTCAGCATTTTCAACTCTGTTGAATATCTCCATGAACTCCTGGCCTGTTATCGACTCCTTCTCTATCAGATACTGTGCGATGGCATCCAACGCATTCATGTGCTCTGAGAGAAGCTTCTTGGCCTCATCATATGCCTTCTTGAGCTGATTCCTAATCTCCTCATCGACCTTTGCAGCAGTCTTGTCTGAACACTGGAGCACTGCATTTCTGTCGAG
>ERZ791716.371-NODE-371-length-25763-cov-3.760775_pt1 | contig 25763 bp, 19 predicted proteins | sample MGYA00510049_ERZ791716 | MGnify/ENA primary metagenome ERZ791716 (study PRJEB30046, sample SAMN00715135) | human gut metagenome | study: EMG produced TPA metagenomics assembly of the A metagenome-wide association study of gut microbiota in type 2... | reverse complement strand
TGAACTGCCTTATTATTATACCAAAAACCGAGCCAATTGGTCAAGTATTTCTATGTAGAATATTTTTGTTGATTTAAGCATGTATTTATACAAGTTGTACAACTGCTGGGATTCCCTAACTCCACCAAAATGGCATCTTTTCCAACCAATCGGATTTGCCGAAAATCGATGATGCAATTGTCACGCGGCCCCAGAATTCCGAAAAAGCGTGGTCTGCCATACAAAATCAATGCTGTGACAGTTGCAGAATTCGCATCCATTTGGAGATCATCGACACGGCCAAGGTTTTCACCATTTACAATATTAATGACATCTTTGCAACGCAGTTCTTCCAGCGTACACACCACAGTGCATCACCTCTGCAACAGGATATGCAAGATTCTGCGAATTCTTTCACAAAAACAATTTGAAAAGGATGGTACAAATCAAATCCAGGCCCATTATAACTGCTGCTGTGATGCTCACTACGTGCAATACCTTTTCCGACATCAGTCCGGTAATTTTGGCAAACAGCGGGCGAAGCAAATACAAAAACAGAACGCCGCCGATGCCAAAACGAACAGACGGGGAAAGAGCAACTCTTGCCTGAAAATTGATTGCATAGTCTGCATAGGTTTGCCATGGCCAGCTTCCAGTTGTCCATTCCAACAGATAGCTGACCGCCAATTCGATCAATGTGGCAACTGCCCCACAACCCAGAAAAATCAGAATCGGTCTTGTCCAACGTACACGCCATGATAGTTGCATTTTTGCAAATTTTCCAAAGCAGAGCAAAAATGCCAGCATGCCGACTCCATATACCGGACAATACGGACCAAACAGTACGCCTCGGTTTTGAAATCCCCAACGATAGACAACAACTTCTAAAAACACTTCATAGCACCAGCCAATAATTGCTGCCATGAGAAAATAGAGGAACAATTTTTCAATTGTTTGCAGTTTACTTTGCATTTCTGTCCTCCCTCCAATTATCATCTGTCTAATAAAAAAGCAGGTGTTCTCACAAAAAATAGAAACGCCTGCTTTTGTATCCTATGTGTACTTATGAAAAAATCACTTTTTTTCGGTGACTGCTTTTTTGGCAACTGCGGCAATGTTTTCTGCACACAGACCAAATTCCTTCAGAAGCTCTACAGCCGGACCAGAATGACCGAACTCATCGTTCACGCCAATGCGAACAACCGGAACCGGACAGCATGCAGTAACTGCTTCTGCAACAGCACCGCCCAGACCACCGATAATACTGTGTTCCTCTACAGTTACCAGCAGACCGGTTTCTGAAGCAGCCTTACAGATCAGTTCAGTGTCCAGCGGCTTAATGGTGTGAATATTCAGTACACGAGCGTGGATCCCTTCGGCTTCCAGCAGTTCTGCTGCCTTCATGGATTCCCATACCATCAGACCAGTAGCAACCAAAGTTACATCTGTGCCTTCCCGCAGTGTAATGCCTTTACCAATTTTAAATTTATAAGTTGCAGCATCGTTGAAGATCGGAGTTGCCAGTCTGCCAAATCGCAAGTAAACCGGACCATCATACTGAATGGCAGCTTCTACAGCAGCCTTTGCTTCTACATCGTCTGCCGGATTCAAAATTGTCATACCCGGAATGGTTCGCATCAGTGCAATATCTTCGTTGCACTGATGTGTGGCACCGTCTTCACCAACGGAAATACCAGCATGAGTTGCACCGATTTTTACGTTCAGGTGCGGATAACCGATAGAGTTCCGCACGATTTCGAATGCTCTGCCAGCAGCAAACATGGCAAATGTGCTGGCAAACGGGATCTTTCCTGCTGTGGAAAGTCCGGCAGCAACGCCCATCATGTTTGCTTCTGCAATACCGCAGTCGAAGAAACGCTCCGGATAAGCTTTCTTAAAAATGCCTGTTTTTGTGGCAGCAGCCAGATCGGCGTCCAGTACGACCAGTTCCGGATATTTGTCAGCGAGATCACGAAGTGCCTCACCATAGCTTTCTCTTGTTGCTTTTTTTTGCAATTCTGCCATCGTTTAACCCTCCAGTTCCTTCAGCTGGGCTGTCAGTTCAGCCATTGCCTGTTCATACTCTGCCTGATTCGGTGCTTTGCCGTGCCAGCCAACTTGATTTTCCATAAAGGACACGCCCTTGCCCTTGACACTTTTCTGAATAATCGCAACCGGCTTGCCTACGATTGTTTCAGCTTCCTGCATTGCAGCATCAATTGCATCGAAATCGTGTGCGTTCATACGAATGACATGCCAGCCGAACGCTTCAAACTTTTCCGGAATCGGCTCCGGCGAGCAAACTTCGGAAAGCTTGCCGTCGATTTGCAAACCGTTGTTGTCTACAATTGCTACCAGATTGTCCAGATGATACTGGTTTGCGAACATTGCAGCTTCCCAAACCTGTCCTTCTTCGATTTCGCCATCACCCAGAATGGTGTAAACCTTATAAGCAGCATTGTCCATTTTTCCTGCCAGTGCCATGCCGCAGGCTGCGGAAATGCCCTGTCCCAGAGAACCGCTGGACATATCTACGCCCGGAATATGAATACACGGGTGTCCCTGCAAAAGTGCACCGATATGACGCAGAGATTGCAGTTCTTCTTTCGAGAAAAATCCACGCTCTGCCAGTGTAGAATATAAAGCCGGTGCACAGTGTCCTTTGGAAAGCACCAGACGATCACGGTCTGCCATTTCCGGATTCTTCGGGTCAACGTGCATCTTTGCAAAGTACAGATAAGTCAGTGTATCACAAATCGAGAGAGAGCCGCCCGGGTGACCGGACTTTGCGTGATAGGTGCCTTCAATAACACCCATACGAATACGGCAGGCAGTTGCCTGCAATTTTTTCTTGGTCATTTCATCCATGTTATGAACCTCCAATGATTTCGAAAGACGATAAATCAATTCTGCAATCGCGTTTTCTTCACAGGAATGCATCAACTGTATATTGGCAATTTCTTTAATGCAGGGCTGTGCATTAGACGGACAGGCACTGGTGTCTGCTACGCGAAGCATATCCAGATCGTTGTCAAAATCTCCTGCCGCCACAATATGCCAGCTTTCCGCACCGCATATGGTGCGGTACCGCCGAAGGGCACTTCCTTTGGTAACGCCTTTCGGCAGCATTTCATAAAAACGTGCTTCAGACTGTACAAAATCTGCACACGTCCAGTTTTGTTCTTGAAAATAGGCAATCAAATCAGGCATTCGTTCGGGTGCAATTGCAAACAGCACTTTCAGCCAACCATGCGGAATTTCCTCCGGCATTGCCAGAATGGGTTCCACTTGACAAATCTTCAGATGCTCCTTTTCATAAGGTGTCATTCTGGAAACATAGGTGCCGTCTGTGCGGAGAATCTCCGCCGAAACGTCCGGAAATGCTTCTAACACTTGTCGGGTAATTGCTGCGGCTTCTGGCGGCAATTCTTCTGTGTAAAGCCACTTTTCTGCTACCGGATCATAAATGGCTGCTCCGTTGAACAATATCACAGGAATATTGGGCTGCAGCTTTTTCAAATATCGTTGAGCCGCCTGCAGCGTTCTTCCAGTTGCAATTGCGAATTTGCCGCCTTTTGCACGGAACCGGAAAATTTCTGCTGCATCTGCCGCAGAAATCTCTTTGCTGGCTGGCAGCAATGTACCGTCCAGATCCGTAATAAGCATGGTATTTTCCAAAGACTGCATCAAAATCACCCTTTCAGGATTTCAGTTTTCGAAGTACCTTTTCAAAATATTCCGGCAAAGGACTTTCAAACTCCAGATACTGCCCTGTAGACGGATGAATAAATCCGATTTTGGCAGCATGAAGACACTGCCCTTCGATTCCGGGAAATGCTTTTCCATAGACATCATCACCCAGAATCGGGTGCCCCAGATACGCTAAATGTACTCGAATCTGGTGTGTGCGTCCGGTTTCCAATCGCAGCCGTAAATGCGTGGCACGGGGATATTCTGCAATCACAGTATAGTGCGTTGTAGCAGGTTTGGAATTTTTTTCTGTGACACACATTTTTTTGCGGTCTACCGGATGTCGTCCGATCGGAGCAGAAATCGTCCCTTCTGCTTCGCGAAAATGTCCCATTGCCACCGCCTGATATTCTCTTGTAAATGAATGGGCAGCAATTTGTGCCGATAACGACTGATGAGCCATATCATTTTTTGCCACCATTAGCAAGCCGCTTGTAAAACGATCGATACGGTGCACGATTCCGGGGCGAATTATGCCATTGATGCTGGAAAGCCGATCTCCGCAATGATACAATAGTGCATGTACCAGCGTTCCTGTCGCGTGTCCGGGAGCTGGATGTACAACCATGCCCTTGGGTTTGTTCACCACAAGTAAGTCATCATCTTCATAGACAATATCCAGCGGGATATTTTCCGGATGCAATTCCAGCGGCTCTGGTTCCGGCAGCTGCACCAAAACTTGATCCCCTGCTTTTTGCCGATAATTTTTCGGAACTTTTTTGCCATTTACTGTCACATCACCGTGCTCCATACGAACTTGCAGGGCGGAACGCGTCATCGCAAGACTCTCCTGTCCGGAAAGCCATTTGTCCAGACGTTCTCCGTCCGCTTCCGCAGGCACACAAAAAGACAAAGTTTCAGGCATTTTTCTGTTCTCCCTCAGCTGTTGCCTTGGCTTTGGAATTGAGTTTTGGCTCCACAAACAAAAAGTAAATTGCAAACAAAACAACACCAATTACCACGCAGCAATCTGCAAAATTAAACACGGCAAAGTGAAACAGCTTCACTTCCAGATAGTCTACCACCAGACCACCGCGAAACAGTCGGTCAATTAAATTGCCTAGACCGCCGCTTAGAATCAAGGTCAAGCTGACTGTCAGCAGCTTAGATTTTTTTCCATGACGTACCAGCCAGTAAGCACAAAACGCCATCAAAATCACCGTTGTTCCCACTAGCAGCCAACGCATGCCGGCAAAACTACTGAAAACAGCTCCGTTATTTTCCAGATAAGTCAAATCCAGAATTTTATGATCGCCAATGTGCAGAAACGGCACACTTCCGACTGGTTTCAAATCCTGAACGACCCAATATTTGATCAGTTGATCTGCTGCGGTCAGCAAGATAATTCCGATTAAGGCTGCAATCAGCACAAATATATCCTTTCCCGATTACAGCTGATCTACAACAGAAGCACAACGTGCACAGAGTGTCGGGTGTGCAGCATTCTTGCCAACACTGTCCAGATACATCCAGCAGCGTTCGCACTTTTCACCGGCGGCACGTTCTACTGTATAGGTGGTTTCTCCGGATTCTGCCTTTACAACAGAAACAACAGATACGATCAGCACCTTTGCCAGAATGTCAGCAGCTTCTGACAATACTGTATACTGAGCATCATCTGCAATAGCGATTGTCACCTTGGCTTCCAGTGATTTACCGATCAGCTTTTCATTTCTCTTTTCTTCCAGAACCTTATTGGCTTCCATACGAGTCTGATAGATTAGATCCCACTTTGCCATAAAGTCTGCATCTTCTGTCAATCCGCTTGCCTTGGGCATTTCGTTCAGGAATACACTCTTGGCATCATCGCTTGCAGCATGCGGCAGATAAGACCAGATTTCTTCTGCGGTAAAGGAGAGGATCGGTGCGATCAGACGAGTCAGTGCACTCAAAATCCGATAAATCGTGGTCTGTGCTGCACGACGAGCCACGGAATTTTCCGGTTCGCAGTACAGACGATCCTTGATGATGTCCAGATAGAAATTGGACAAATCAGTGGTGCAGTAGTTATGGATTGCGTGGAATACGATGTGGAAATCAAATGCTTCATAGCCCTCATGTGCCTTTTGGATTACGTTATCCAGACGCATCAGTGCCCAGCGATCCAGTTCCAGCAACTGATCGTCGGATACGCTGTCGCGATCCGGATGGAATCCGTCACCATTGCCCAAATTACCCAGAATGTAACGGGCAGTGTTCCGGATCTTCTTATAGGCATCGGACAACTGTCCCAGAATGCCCTCTGAAATACGAATGTCAGAGTGATAATCGGAAGAAGCTACCCACAGACGAAGAATGTCTGCACCGTATTTCTTGACAATTTCTTCCGGCATAATGCCGTTGCCCAAAGATTTCGACATCTTTCTGCCTTCGCCGTCAACGACCCAGCCGTGTGTGCAGACAGCCTTATACGGTGCACTGCCCTTATAAACGACAGAAGTCAGCAGAGAGGACTGGAACCAACCACGATACTGGTCTGCACCTTCCAGATACAGATCAGCCGGCCACTGCAAGCAGTCATACTGTTCCATGACAGCACTGTGAGAAACACCACTGTCGAACCATACATCCATGATGTCATATTCCTTGGTGAATTCCTTACAGCCGCATTCGCACTGTACTTCCGGAGAAAGAAATTCTGAAAGATCCTTTGTCCACCATGCGTCTGCTCCCTCTTTGCGGAACAATTCTGCAATGTCGCGAATAGTGGTATCATTGACAATCGGCTTTTTGCAGTCCTTGCAATAGATGATCGGAATCGGTACGCCCCAAGTACGCTGACGGGAAATACACCAGTCGCTGCGGTCACGAACCATGCCTTTGATGCGTTCTTCTCCCCATGCAGGAATCCACTTGACATTTTCAATTGCTTTGATTGCTTCGTCCTTAAAGCCGTTAACAGAGCAGAACCACTGTTCTGTTGCACGGTAAATGATCGGCTTGTGGCATCTCCAGCAGTGCGGATACTGGTGGACAATTTTTTCTGTTGCCAGCATTGCACCAACTTCTGTCAGCTTTGCAGTGATTGCACGGTTTGCCTCATCGGTGTCCATGCCTTCAAACTCGCCGGCTTCCTTGGTCTGGCGACCCTTGTCGTCTACGCAGACCAGAATGCCAATGTCGTCATAGTTCTTGCAGACTTCAAAGTCTTCTACACCATAGCCCGGTGCAGTATGAACACAGCCAGTACCGCTTTCCAATGTTACATGATCACCGACAATTACCGGAGAAAGACGGTCATACAACGGGTGCTTAGTTTTGATATGTTCCAGTTCTGCACCAGTGAAGCTGCCGACCATTTCGTATTCGGCAATACCAGCTGCTTTCATTGTTGCAGAAACCAGTTCCGCAGCCATGCAGTAGTATTCTTCGCCGACCTTGACCAGTGTGTAGTCATAAGACGGTCCCACACAAATTGCAAGGTTGCCCGGAATGGTCCATGTTGTGGTTGTCCAGATAACAAAGTAAACCTGTTCTTTGGCAATTCCCAGTTTTGCAAACAGTCCCTTGTCGTCAGTCACCTGAAATTTCACATAGATAGAATAACAAGGATCGTTTTCGTATTCGATTTCAGCTTCTGCCAGTGCGGTGTTGCAGTCAGGACACCAGTAAACCGGCTTCAATCCCTTGTACATGTAACCGCGTTTTGCCATTTCACCGAATACTTCGACCTGACGTGCTTCATATTCCGGCTTCAGTGTCAGATACGGATCACAGTAATGTCCCAGACTGCCCAGACGCTTGAACTGTGCCATCTGATTCTTGACATGCATCATGGCAAAGTCTTTGCAGTGCTTCCGCAGTTCCACCGGCGGAATGGCACCATTTTCTACGCCGATAGACTTCATTGCTTTCAGTTCGATCGGCAGACCATGTGTATCCCAGCCCGGCACATATGGTGCACAGAAGCCACTCATATTTTTATACTTGACAATGAAATCTTTCAGTGTCTTATTCAAAGCAGTACCCAGATGAATTTCACCATTGGCATACGGAGGACCGTCGTGAAGAATGTACTTCGGCTTCCCTTCATTTTTGGCGATCATCTGTTCATACAGATCCTCGTCTTCCCACTTTTGTAAAGTGTCAGGTTCCCGCTTCGGCAGGTTTCCACGCATCGGAAAATCTGTTTTAGGCAAATTTAAGGTCTTATTGTAATCCTGTGACATAGCTTGATCCGGCTTTTTCTCCTTTTCAGCGTATCGCTGTGGCAAAAGCCGCTCCTTTCCCTGAAATTAGTCTTTATCCTGCAAGTCGCCGAATCTGGAGTCATATGCTCCCTGAATTGCTTTTGCAGAAAACGGTTCCGCATCAAACGGATCGCTTGCAGTTGGTGCAGCGGCTACTGCCGGCTTCGGCTGTGCCGGTTCTGTCGCATTTTCTTCTGTCATACCAAAGGTAGTGTCATCTTCTTCCGGCATAGCAGAGAGCATGTTCAGATGCTCCTTGTACATGTCAAAGAGAGCTTTTTTGAAATCAGCGACCTGCTTTTTTGCAGCTGCCAGTTTCTTGTGCTCCTCCTCGATCTCTGCCTCATTCTTTTCAATGAGGGCATCGTGCTGTACAGTTACCTCGTCCATCATTGCATCTGCTTTTTCTTTTGCCTGTGCAATGATCTCTTCTGCCTTGGCGTTGGCTTCGGAAATGATGCGGTGACCCTCCTTTTGTGCACCGAGGAGTGCGTCCTTCAATGCATCTTCATCACGCATGTATTCCCGCACCTTGTCTGCCAGAACCTGAATTTTGTTGTTGCTGTCATCCAGTTCTCGCTGGGCGATTGCAGCTTCTTCTTCCAGCTTATTCAGGAATTCATCAATGTCTTCCTGTTTATAGCCGAAAGCAGCTTTTTCAAACCGTAATTCATGGATTTCGCTTGCACTAATCATTATGGTATCTCCTCTCATAAGAGCCTATGCAGCCTATCCTACATTAGCCCTGATATTTTTGAATTGTGATATGGTATCTTCCTTTTCGGCTGATGCCATCGACCGCGGCAATACGAAATTTTCCGTAGCCACGAATTGAAAACACATCACCCACCTGCATTGCAACAGAAGGCGTATCGATCGTTGCATGACGATAGGTCAGCCGGCCTTGCCGAATCAACTGCACTGCCTTTTCCCGACTCAGACGTGTTGCCAGTGCGGCAACTGCGTCTGCCCGCAGAGATGCAATCGTGCCTTGTATCGGCAGGAAATCCATTTGCACCGACAGGCAGACCGGATCATCTCCCGTCACGCTGACACCAACTCGTCCAATCTGATGAACTTCCTGTAAAAGCACAGGAGCCACGTGGGTACAGACGAACATTTGTGCCATTTTCGTATCGATCAAAATGTCGCCGATCGTATCTCGTTCCAGATTGCATGCCATACATGCTCCGAGAAAATCCCGATGCGTTGGCGGCTTAGGAACACGATAAGAAAACGTCAGACACTGGATCGGGAACTGTTCCGGTGTAACCGGAATGAAATCCGGAGCAAAACAAAGTATTACACGAGTGGTGTTTTCTGTTCCGCCCCAAGCTGTACAGACTGCTCCTGCCGTATTTGCAATCGCTTCTGCCATTGCGGTATCTTCTGCAGGTAAAAAATCCGTAAAGTACGGACGATTGTCCCGCATGCATCGGTTCGCCAGATCGTTCCAATGTGCTTTTAGTTGCTGCACCGCATCTGCCATTTTCATGTTTCGGCTTGCCATTTTTGTTTGTTAACCTACTAGACCGTTGCTCTGCAGTTCGCCAACGAGGCTGTCGCCGTCAAAACCGACATTCTGCGGAATAATCAGGAAAGTCTGGTTGGCTACCGGCTTGATCCGACCATGGGTTGCATATGCTGCACCAACTACAAAGTCAATGATCCGACGCTTTTCATCATCGTCAATCTTTTCCAGATTCAGAACAACAGTCTTATTCTGCATCAAATAATCTGCAACCTTCTTGGAGTCTGAAGTATAGGAAGTTGCCTGTACCAGCACTACCTGAAACTGTGCAGTTGCCTTGATCGTTGCATAGCGTTCATTGCCGCCCTTTCGTTCTTCATAAGAAGACGCACCTCTGCTGTAACTAGAATTGCTGTAACCAGAGGGCTGTGCAGCGTGGCTCTGCGGCGGAGCCTGTTCTGGTTCCGGCGGAGTCATGCTCGGGGTTTCCGGCTCATTATCATCAGCCGGCATAAAGAAGTCTTTCAGATTGTCTATAAAATTCATGATACTCTCCATTCTCCGCATCAGCGGATTTCATTTTATTTCTGATAATTTCTTGCACCGAACAAGGCTGTCCCGATCCGGACAAGTGTCGAACCATAGCGAATTGCGGTGGCAAAATCCCCCGACATTCCCATCGACAAAATCTCCATATCTATATTATCCATTTTTTTGGAGGAAATGTCAAGATAAAGTTGTTGCATTTTGTAAAGAAATTTCTCATCACCCTCTACTGGCGGGATTGTCATCAGCCCGCATACATGTACGTGGGACAATTGTCCTGCCTGCCACAACAATTCTTCTAATTGATCCGGTGCAATGCCGCTTTTGGATTCCTCCCCGCCGACATTAACTTCAATCAAGATGTCCTGCACTTTATTGACACGTGCTGCATGCCGGTCAATTTCAGATGCCAGCTTGATGCTGTCTACCGAATGAATCAGTTCCATGTCCTCAATGATATACTTTACTTTATTGGTTTGTAAATGTCCAATAAAATGAACTTTTGCATCTTTTGCATAAAAATCTTTTTTAGAAAGATATTCCTGCACGCGGTTTTCACCCAAGGTGTGGATACCACAGCTGATCGCATGATTTACCGCTTCCGGGGCAACCGTTTTGGTGACCGCCATCAATGTAATTTCGTCTGTCGGCTTACGGTACTTTGCCTTCGCTTCCTCCATCGCATCGACGATTCGTTTGTAGTTTTCGTCGATATAAGCAAAATTAGTTTCCATTTGCATCAATCCCTTCTACAATTATGGAATCATAAAGCATTAAATAACCATCGCCTGCATTCAGTTTAGAAAGCACATAGTCTTTGCCTTCGTAAACTACATCCAGACGTCGGAATTCCACTTTTTCACCGTCCTGCACATAAACGCCCCGGCTGTTCACGGTCTGTGTTTTTTCTTCGCCAGTTTCTTCATCGGTGACGGTTTCTTCTACGTCTTTGAAACGGATCGCACTCCGCGGCACTTTGATGCCCTCATATTCTCCAAGAATCATTTCGACATTTTCAGTTCGATTCTGTACAAAGTCCGATGTCAGCATATCGCTGTATAAAACCACCATGACCTTGCCGTCTTCTCCGGTATTTCGGAGTTCCTGAATGGTGGCATCTGCTGTTGCGGAAGATGTCATCAGACGAATCTTGACAGAATCACCGACCTGATATTTCTGATCCTGATTATCAATAATTCCAAGCATGTACCAGCCGTACTGTGCAATAGATTTTCCCACTGTGTTTTGATCCTGATTCGTTTGGAGATTATTTTCGCTACTTTTTTTAGTGATATCCTGAATCTGTTCCGGCGTGATATTTGCCAGATTTTCCGCAGTCAATACAGACTCCAGCCCATCTACGTGGCTGACAAAATAGGCAGAACTATCTGATGTAACAGTGTCTATGGGTGTTGCTTCCTCGCTTTGCAAGGTCTGTATCTGTGCAGTCAAATCAGAAATTTGCTGTGCAAAAGAAACGGTTCCCTTGCTGACAACAATCTGATATGTGCTGCAGGATTCCATAAACTGTTGTTCTGCGGCTGCCATGCCGGAGAGATTTCCAGCGTTTCGATTCTGAATCATCTCTTCGTAGTACTGAGAAATCTGGCGAGATAAATCCGCAGGCTGTGCCTGTTCCAGCGTTCCGGGATTGGAGATACGTTCCAAAACATTCAGCTTTTCCTGTAATGCCTCTGCCTGTTGTTGTTTTTCAATGGTGCTCTCGTCCGGATAAATTTCAGCAATCACATCATTGACTGCAATTTTTCCTCCGTCCGGTACTTGATAACTGATTGCACCAGTATCGCTGTAAGTCAGTACTGTTTCGTCCCGTACATAGACGCCCTCGAAGAATTTGGATTCATCTGCTTTGGCACGCATGGCAGTTTCTGTTTCATAGCTAGTATCCACAAGGTGAAAGATGATCGTGCCAAATGTAGCAATGACAGAAGCCGACAGAAGCACTAACAGCACATTATTCATTTTATTGCTGGAATTCATATGCAGATCACCTCACAAAACCAACGGATTTCTAGATGCTTTTGCATCATTCTACAGAATCACTTTCTAAAATGGAAACAGGACGTATGGGAATGATAGTGGAAATGGCGTGCTTGTATACCAAGTTTTGTTTTCCGTCACATTCCAGAATGACAATATAGCTGTCAAACCCTTTCACGATGCCCTTAAATTGAAAACCGTTTGTCAGAAAAATCGTAACGCCGATGTGATCCTTTCGGGCTTGATTCAGGAATACGTCCTGAAGGTTCATGTTTTTGTTGTTCATTGTTAGACTCCTTTTCTTTGAGCGAAAAATACCGAATGCGTTTTGCATTCATTTTCTCTTTGTATATAAATGCTCAATTTATATTATAGCACATTTCTCCGGACTTGGCTATAATTTTTTGACACTTTTCCATAATTTCTGGTTTCTTGTCAGATTTGTCTAAAATAATCCACTGAACTCGATCATTTTTGCGGAACCATGTCAACTGTCTTTTGGCATATCTGCGGGTTTCCTGTTTGATTTTGTCGATACACGCCTGCAATGGCATCTTTTTTTCAAAATATGGAATCAATTCCTTATAGCCAATTGCGTGATAAGCAGTCCGAAGTGCTTCGTTTTGATACACATGATAAGCTTCTTCGATCATGCCTTGTTCTATCATTTGATCCACCCGTGTATTGATTCGTTCGTAAAGCACCGACCGTTCATAAGTCAGGCCGATGATCAGGGATTGATAAGGACTTGGGATCTGGTGACTTTCGGCTTTGCATGCGGTGAATGTTTTTCCTGTCAGCGTACAAACCTCCAGTGCACGTATCACACGCACCAGATTATTAGGATGGATTTCTGCTGCGGCTTCCGGATCCAATGCTTTTAGCTGGTCATGCAGTGCAATGTTGCCGTGTTCTTTGGCGTATTCCAGAAATTTTTGCCGCAGTGCAACGTCCTGCGTAGTTGGAGCCAGCTGCACGTTGGAAAGCAATGATGAAACGTAAAGGCCAGTTCCGCCGACAAGGACGGGCAGGTGCTTTCGGTGATAGATTTCTGCAATTGTCGGTTTTGCTAACGCCAGATAGTCTGCAACGCTGAATGCGGCATTCACAGGGACACAGCCGATCAGATGATGCGGCACACCCTCTTGCTCTTCCGGTGTGGGCTTTGCCGTTGCAATATCCAATCCCTGATAGATCTGCATGGAATCTGCGGAAACAACTTCTCCATGATACGCTTTTGCCAGCATCACGCCAAGTGAAGTTTTTCCGGATGCCGTGGGGCCAACCACTGCAAGTACTGGTATTTTTTCTGAATCTGTCATGACCTATACCCTCCGCCGGAATTGTTTTTCCAGATCGTATTTTCGAATCACAAACATTACCGGTCTGCCGTGCGGACAGTGCCGGACATTTTCATCGTCCCATACTTGCTGTGCCAGCTTCTGCAATTCTTGTATGGTGGAATGGTCACCGGAACGAATGGCAGATTTGCAGGCAATGGTGTGCAGAGTATCGTTGAAAGTATGTACCTGCGGATCACGTTTTCCTAGCACTAGGTTGTGTGCGATCTCTGTGACGACCTCATCAATATTCAGTGGCAGTACGAAAGACGGCACGGCAGTTGCCCGCAATTGCGGCGGACTGCTGCAATCAAAGGCAAATCCCATTTCTGCTAACTTTGGAAGATTTTCCTGCACCGCTGAAAATTCCTCCATGGAAAGCAAAGTTTCGCTGGGGCGAAGCAACATCTGGCTGGTCAGCTTTGATGCTCCGGAGCGAAGCTGTTCAAAGAGCACTCGCTCATGTGCGGCATGTTTATCAAAAATCAGCAGCTTGTCTTCTTCCGCAGCTTCTGCAATGATATAATTTTCAAAAATTTCTCCCAGCACGTGGATCTGTACATGCTCTTGTGCCTTGTGTTCTGGTACTGCTGGGAGTGTTTCCTTTGCTTCTGATACAGGATTTTCTGCAAAGGAACGACTGTTGAGAAACTCATACTTTCCCTCAGACAACTCTGGAATGGAAACCGGCTCCACAGGTCGAGATCTTTCGGTTTGTTCTGTATATGCTGTTTCTTCCGGTTCTTCATCGTGAAATTTTGTTTCCGGAAAAATGATTGGCGGAACTGCAATGGTTGCCGAAGCAGTGCTGACCAGTGGGGCAACAGTTTCTCTTGCAATTTCTTTCGGTGCCGGTTCTGCTGCTGGCTTTTCTGTCGGCGGAAGGAGCACTTCTGGTTCTGGCTCTGAGATCTGCGGCAATGCTGGTTGCACAAATTCCTGTTGAGGTTCTGGCTGTGCAGTCCAATCCCGCTGTGGAACATGATCCATTTGAAACTCATAGATCAAGCCGTTTTTCATCAGTGCATTTTTCACTGCGAAGAATAAACTGTCCATGACTGCTTTTTCATTGGAAAAACGAACTTCTGCTTTTGCAGGGTGAATGTTTACATCTACCTGTTCCGGCGGAACTTGCAGCATCAACACACAGGTGGGGAACTTTCCGACCATGATCAAATTCTGATAGGCGTTTTCCAAAGCTACGCTGCACTGTCTGGATCGAACATATCTGCCGTTGATAAAGAAATTCTGAAACGTTCGGTTGGAACGGGAGTACAAAGGCTTTCCCACAAAACCAGTCACCTGATTCATGCCGTCCTCATAAGAAACCGGTATCAAGTCATGAGCGAACTCTTTCCCCAGAATGGCATAAATTGCAGTGTACAAGTCACCGCTGCCGTCGGTACGGAATTCCGTTCGGTTATCCCGTATCATGCGAAATGCGATTTCTGGGTGTGACAATGCGATTTTCTGAACGATCTGGCTGACTGCGTTTGCTTCGGTCACATCTCGTTTCATGAATTTTTTCCGAACCGGAACATTGTAAAACAGGTCGCGGATCAAAAGTGTTGTCCCGTCCGGACAACCGGTCTGTTCCAATTCTCCTGCTGTACTGCCGGAAATGCTGTAACTGGTGCCGAAATCATCCTCTTTTCGCTTCGTCAATACTGTGACTTTTGCCACTGCTGCAATGGAAGCCAGAGCCTCACCGCGAAAGCCTAATGTGAAAATGTGATCCAGATCGGTTTTTTCTGCAATTTTACTGGTGGCGTGACGGAGAAAAGCAGTAGGTACTTCCTCCGGTGCCATGCCGCAGCCGTCATCTACGATTCGCATGTAAGTGGTACCGCCATGCTGAATTTCCACTGTGATGTGTTTTGCTCCGGCATCGATTGCATTTTCCACCACTTCTTTGATAACAGAAGACGGACGCTCAATGACTTCTCCGGCAGCAATCAATTCAGAAATTTCTTTCCGCAAAACTGTAATATGCGGCATGACAAACACCTTCTTTCTAAGCGGCATTTTACCGCGGACATGTGAACACTTTTATTAAAGCGTGTTCACATACTAGGACAACATCGATGTGAGATCAGCCAGTAGTTCCCTGCACTCTGCATCGCTTAATTCTGCCAGATGTGTTTTTTGCAAGGTGGCAATTGCCCGTTCCTGCTGCATTGCTGCAAAACTGATCTGTCCAGTCTGTGCGGTTTGCTTCGGGGCGGATACTGCTGTCTGTGCTTCCATTTCTGCCAGCAGTTCCTTGGCACGTTTGACGACCTGATCCGGCAGCCCTGCGAGTTTTGCAACAGCAATGCCGTAGCTGTCATCAACGCCGCCGGGAACGATTTTTCGCAGAAACCGAATGGTATCGCCGTGCTTCTTGACAGCAACGCTGTAATTTTTTACCCCGTCGATTTCTTGTTCCAAATCCAGTAGTTCATGGTAATGGGTGGCGAACAAAGTTTTACAGCCGATTTTCCGGCTGCTGATGTACTCTGCTACAGCACGTGCGATGCTGACACCGTCCAACGTGGAAGTGCCTCTGCCTACTTCGTCCAGAATTACCAGACTGTTCTTGGTGGCATAATTCAAAATGTCTGAAACCTCTTTCATTTCCACCATAAAGGTACTCTGTCCGGCTGTCAGATCATCTGATGCTCCGATACGTGTGAAGATCTTATCCACGACAGAAATTTTGGCATACTCTGCCGGCACGAAAGAACCGATTTGAGCCATTAGCGTAATCAACGCCACCTGACGCATGTATGTAGATTTACCTGCCATATTTGGTCCGGTGATCATCAGCATACGCTGTGCTTTGATATCCAGATAGGTGTCATTTGGCACAAACATTTCCTCTGTCAGCATGCGTTCCACAACAGGGTGTCTGCCACCGGTAATCTGAATGCTGCCGTCTACTGCGATTTCCGGTTTTGTGTAGTCGTTCTCAATTGCCACATTGGCAAATGAAGCCAGCACGTCAACTTGTGCAACTGCCGCTGCTGTTTCCTGAACTTTTTTCAGCATGGCAGCCAGGCAATCCCGCACTTCGGAGAAAATGCCTTCTTCCAGACGCAGTACGCGGTCTTTGGCTCCGAGAATTTCATTCTCTACATTTTTCAGTTCTTCTGTAATGAAACGCTCGCTGTTTGCCAGTGTTTGTTTTCGAATATAGTCCGAGGGAATCAAATCATAATAAGAACGAGTAACTTCCAGATAATAGCCAAAGACACGGTTATAGCCAATTTTCAAACCCTTGATGCCCGTACGTTCTTTTTCCCGCTGGAGAATTTCATCGATAATCTGTGTGCCGCCGTTCATAATGTGGCGTTGCCGATCCAGTTCTTCATGGAAGCCGTCCCGAATCACGCCGCCGTCTTTCAAAGTGATTGGCGGATCATCTACGATTGCATTTTCTACTAATGTACACACTCGTTCCAGCGGCGAAATTTGTTGCTCCAGCGTTGCCAGCAAGCGGGAATCCCCTGCCAGCTGTCGTAGCTGTGCTTTCAGTTCCGGCAGCTGCTGGGCAGTCATGGAGAGTGACTTCAAATCCCGTGGAGTGGCTTTCTGGTAAATGACTCTTGTCATCAGACGTTCTAGATCATAGACGTTGTTCAGCAGATCTCGGACTTCCATTAGCACAAGGCTTTTCTTGACAAATGCATCTACTGCGTCCAGTCTTGCCATGATCTTGACGGGCTGCACCAGCGGCTGTTCCAACCATGTTTTCAACAGCCGTTTGCCCATAGCGGTTCTGGCATCGTCCAACAGCCATAACAGCGAACCTTTTCGCTCCTTGTTGCGAATGGTTTCTGTCAGCTCCAGATTGCGGCGGGCGTTCAAGTCCAGCCCCATTGCTGAAGCACTGTCTGCAACTTCAATGGAAACAAAACGTGCGATGTTTCGCTTCTGAGTTTCCCGAATATAATCCAGCATACCACAGACAGCACTGACATCAGCACCGTCTTCTGTCATGCCCAACAAATCCAAGGAAGGAACACCGAATTGCTGGCATACCAATTCCCGATTTTGTACCGGATCGAAGCAGATGTCATCTCGCAGAGAAACTGCACACTGCAGCCGAACTTTGATAAAATCCATAACGGACTTCAAAGAGAGTGCCTGACTGTTCATTACCAGTTCTGCCGGCATGTAGCGGGACAGCACGTCCATAATGCGGACAGAGAGGTCAGATGCTTCCTGTGGTACTGTTAGGGACATTTCTCCGGTGGAAAGGTCTGCGAAGCAAAGTGCACAGGAACCGTCATTTCCGTAATACAGGGTACAGATATAGTTATTGGAATCATCTTCCAGCATGCTGCTCTCGATCAGCGTACCCGGCGTAACAATACGAATGACATCACGTTCTACCAAGCCTTTGCTCAATGCCGGATCTGTCATCTGCTCGCAAATTGCGATCTTGTATCCCTTATCCACCAGACGTTTCAAATAGAGTTCTACACTGTGATACGGTACGCCGCACATGGGAGCCCGTTCTTCCAGACCGCACTCTTTTCCGGTCAGTGTCAGTTCCAATTCTCTGGAAACCAGAATAGCATCTTCGAAAAACATTTCATAAAAGTCGCCCAATCGAAAAAACACGATACAGTCACTGTATTTTTCTTTGGTCGCTGCATACTGCTGCATCATAGGGGAAAGTTTTTCTCTGGGGACATCTGCTAAGTTCATGGGATTCACCTCCGATAATCATTTCAGAACTTGTTTCGTGACAGGTGTTCAGTGACAGCCGCCGCAGGAAGAACAGTTGCCAGTGCAGTTGGTCAGATCCGGGTGACACCGATCCGGATCTTCTCCATTTGCACACAGGGACAAAATGGTATCCACTTCCTGCATCATCATATTCATTGCCTGCTTGGCAGTATCAAAAGCCTGCATGTTCGGGTTTTCCATGATCTGCAAATAAAGTGCCTGTATCTCCTGTTCCAGTTTTTCCAATTTTTCCGGATTTCGTTTTTCCTCCAGCTTTTCAGTTTCATGCTGATAGGACATTTTTTTCAGATTAAATGCCTGTATATTTTCCTGCAGTTCTGTATCTGCATCATTATCGGTTTTGGCTTTCCAATACGCCTGATAACGCGGGTCTGCCTGAATTGCTTTGCCCAATTGTCTTACCGCAGCTTCTACTTCTGTCATGCCTGTTCCTCCTCTACCAGTTCGCCAAGTACTGCCCAGTTTCTGGCCTCTGTAATTCTGACATTCTGAAATGTGCCGATCAGGGAGGGGTCACCGGAAAATTCCACAATAATGAACGCACTGTCCTTTCCGACCAGTCTGCCTTTCCGCTTGCTCTCCCCGTCTACCAGTACTCGCAGTGTTCTGCCAATGAAGCGTTTGTTGTGTTCAGAAGCGATGTCCCGCTGCAAGGCAAGCAAACGCTCCATACGATTTTTCTTTTCAGCATCTGTGGTGTGATCTTCCATTTCCGCAGCCTTGGTGCCGCGGCGTTTGGAATAAATAAATGTATAGATGTTATCATACTGCACACTTCGGATCAAATCCAGTGTGCCTTGAAAGTCTGCTTCGGATTCATCCGGAAATCCAACGATCAAATCGGTTGTCAAGGAAAAATCCGGATCTCTTTGCCGAAGATAGTTGACACTCTCCATATATTTTTCTACGGTGTAGCGGCGATTCATGCGGCGAAGCACATCATCGCTGCCGCTTTGTACCGGCAAATGCAAATGGTGCCCGATCTTCGGACATTCCAGAATTGTGTCCAGCAGTTCCGGCGTAGCATCTTTCGGGTGTGACGACATAAACCGAACTACAAATTCTCCCGGAATTGCATTGACTTTTCGAAGCAGCTGTGCAAAGGTCAGCGGCTGCTCCAAATCTTTTCCGTAGGAGTTTACATTCTGTCCCAACAGCATGATTTCTTTATAGCCGTCTGCTACCAGTTGTTTGACTTCATTAAAAATCTGTTCCGGATCACGGCTGCGTTCCCGTCCGCGAACATACGGTACAATACAGTATGTGCAAAAATTATTGCAGCCGAACATAATGGGGACAGAAGCTTTGAACGGGTGCTCCCGTGACGGCATAATTCCCTCATACATGGCATCGTATTCGCCGGTATCACAGGCAAACTTTTTTCCCTGAAAATGTTCCAGAAGCAACTGTGGAAAACGGCTGAGAGAAGCAGTACCGAAAACAATATCCACAAAGGGATAATGTGTCCGGACAAATTCTGCTGTATGTTCTTCCGATGCCATACAGCCGCAAAGCACCAGAATCAGATTCGGGTTTGCCTTTTTGTACTTTTTTACATTGCCGAGAATGCCGTATACCCGATCTTCCGCACTCTCCCGCACGGCACAAGTATTGAACAGAATCAGATCTGCATCTTCATAGGAATCGGTCATTGTATAGCCCAGTTCGATCAGCATGCCGCGAATTCGTTCGCCGTCTGAAACATTCAGCTGACAGCCAAAACTATGCACATGTGCACGCACAACGTCCCGATCTTGAAATAGATAGGGTTGTAACTGATGCCGCATGACTTCTGTCACTGCTGTCATTGTCTGATTGTCCCGACATTCCATAATTCTCTATCTCCGTTTCTGTATTCCATTGAAAAAGGTCATTACACTTTATTATAGCATAACTCACTTTTCTTTGCAAGAATTTTTTTCGAATTTTCTGCAAAAAGCAAGGCTTTTTCTGAATTTGCCCTTCGGAATTCCATTCCGAAATTTCAGGAAAATCGCAGAAGGGGATTTTCAGATAATTTCCAGCCACTTTTCACAAGGCAATCACAAACCACTGGTATACTGTTACCATCGTCATTTGAAGCAATTGTTTCACATGTACATAAGTGCGGTGCAAGAGTGCCGCTGATATTCTTACCGTTTCTTGCAAGAAGCGGACCAACCATACTCGTACAGGAATCTATCACTCCTTTCCACCGTTTCAAACGGGTAACCTCTTTTTCATCATCTTCATTTTCAAAGTTTGGTTTTGCAGCAGATGCACGCATACACCTGCAAAACAAATTTTCATTCCTGTACGTTCCTATAAATTGAACTGAAACCGGCAGGTCTCCTCTCCTTTTCCCTGCCGGTTTCTTCTGTTTGGAGATATATTTTATGGCAGAACGTTACTTTTCTGCATCGGCGTATTATCAGCAGACATTTGGCAGACCAGTACAGAAAGCAGTATTGGACATTGGCTGCACTTGCCCTAATATTGACGGAACTATCGGAACCGGCGGCTGTATCTTTTGTGACGGCGGCAGCGGGCATTTTACCCATAGCGGCACCGTTACACAGCAACTTGCACAAGAACGACAGCGAATCCAGCAGCATATTCCTGAAGCAGGCATCATTGCTTATTTTCAGGCACACACCAATACATATGGGGGTCTGCATTACTTGGAAAGCTGTTATTTAGAGGCATTGCAGCAACCTGATGTAGTCGGAATTGCAATTGGTACCCGTCCGGACTGTCTATCTGAGGAGATCCTTTCTGTTTTGGAAAATATTTCTGCCAAAACGCATCTGACTGTTGAATTGGGATTGCAGACTATTCACGAAAAAACGGCACGTTTTTTTCACAGAGGGTATTCTTTTGCGGTTTTTCAAAAGGCGTTTGCCGCACTGCGGGAGAGAAAGATTCGAATCTGTGTGCATTTAATCAACGGGCTGCCGTTAGAAATAGATGCAGATATGTTGGAAACAGCCCGTGGGATTGGCAGATTACGCCCTGATGCTGTTAAAATCCATTTGCTGCATATTCTTCGGGATACACCTTTGGAGCAACTATGGAAAGCCGGAAAATTACAGCCGCTTTCCATGCAGGAATACGTGCAGGTTACTGCGGCACAGTTAAGCCTGCTGCCGCCGGAAACTGTAGTGGAACGGCTAACCGGTGACGGTGCTTCTGACAGATTGATGGCTCCGCTGTGGAGCAGGGATAAACTTGCAGTGCGAAATGCGATTGCTCGTCATCTGAAGCAGACAGATAACTGGCAGGGAAAATACTATCAAACATAGAAAGCCGGACGAATGTGCATCTTCGTCCGGCTTTTTGCGGGTACAAAAAATCCGGAACGGTAGACCTCCATTCCGGACGTTTTTATTCGGTTCATTTTATGAAAGAACTTTCATTCTTTCGCATCAGTTTCGATTGGACTCACTCCTCACGTTGTTTCGTACCATACAAATCGTCTTTTCAAAAGCCACACATTAAACACGTCCTTTCCGATAGAACACGTTTCCTATGATCTTTGCAAGTACAATATCAAGCCATGGGACTCACCTTTTCTGTTATATTTCAAAGAAAAGCATTTCTTTCCATGGGAATCACCTTTTTCATTCGAAGTGACTGATAAATCAAAACATTTTACTTCATGGGAATCACCTGAGATTGTTACTTGGGAGATCAGCATACTATGTAAAGGCAACTATGTGCCGGAGATTTCATGCCGTCATCGCACGAAATTAAATATATGCTGCCAATTCAAATAACAGATTTTTCATGCAGACAGTTGCGAATGTCATGCATCAGGTGCAACCAGCTTACAGATTTTTTTATCATTTCTTACGTGCCCACAGCCAATCGAAGTTGACTTCTCGCTACGTTCTTAATCCTGCATCACCGGCGATTCACCCGACATTGACAGCATATCCAACTGTGATTCTTCACTTGCCATCGGATCTCGCCCTCCCTTTTGATGTAAAATCGTTTCCGCAAAAGGAATGAACCTTAAACCTTGGGAAACTTATCGCTCGGGAATCATTCAACTTAGATCTTTTCGCCAGCTCCTTGTCGCTGTTCCCTTTCGTTGTTTATATCATACCACACTTCAAGTGCAATGTCAATATATTTTTCCAGAAATTCTATTTGATTTTGTTTGTTTTGAATAATGAAAAAGAAATCAGGGTATTTGCTTTTTATTTTTTTGCATGATAGAATATTTCAAAATAAACTGTCACCTTATATGATTTTTTAAAGGATAACTTATTTATATAAACGTATACTGTTTCTATGCTTCTTTGATTCAAAAATCATATTTAAAATGAAACACACGGATACGTGGATAGGAATGAGCGTGTTCCCTTAGATGTACGCAAATTAAAAAGGCGGAGCAAGGGAAAACTTGCTCCGCCTTTTTAATTTATTGAATTTTCAAAACCGAATTACTGTGCTGGTGCTGCGGTTTGAGCTGGTTCTGTAGCAGGCGGTTGTTCCGGTACAGTTTCTGCAGGAGCAGCTGTGGTTTCTTCTACAGGTTCTGTTTCCGGTGGTGCAGTCGTTTCCGGTTCCGGATTATAGGCATAATATACGATGACCTGATACTTGTCGTTCAGATTGATCGAATCTCCTGCCCCCAGATCAGTTTCCTGTCCGTTTTTCGTTACAACAATACGGATGACACTGCCGTTGCTATAGCCGGAACTGCTCTCTGCAGATTCGGTGTAAGGAATGTTGAGTTCGTCCAGCTTTTCTCCGTAAGAGTTGTGCCCACTTCCGGAGTAAGACGGAATCTCAACTGTTGCGGAGCCCTTGCTGACCTGAACCTTTACCTTTTTGGACGAATCGAAAGTATCTCCCACTTCGTATTCCTGCCAGCAGATCTGTCCGGCAGCATACTGGTCGCTGAATACTTCCTCCGCATCAAATGTGATCCACGAAGCGTATTGCGTTTTAGCATTCTCAAAGTTCTTTCCCAGAAGCTGCGGCATGACACTGTCACCCACTGCTGCCGTTGTAGTCACTTCCTGTGTTTCAGAAACAGCAGTGGTTTCAGAAATTGCTGTTGTAGTTTTACTGGATTCGGAAGAATCTCCTTTGAACAGGTCACCAGCTACCACGAATACCACAATCAGCAAAATTAACAGCAAGACAATTCCCACAATGATTGGAACACGCAGACGATCTACGGCTCCTGCCTTTTGCGGCTGGCGATAATTATCTTCTTCTTGATAATCATCATAGGCGTAATCATCAGAATAGCCAGTATCATAATTCGGATAGTTCTGGTCATCATAAGGCTGTTCCGGATATTCCGAATACGGTTCATCTGCATATGGCTGCTGGTTCGGATACGGCTGCTGTCCATAGCCACCATTGTCGAAACCGCCATAAATGGCATCTTCTTCCTCTGCATGTTCGTCAAACAGACGAGTTACCAATTCAGTTACTGTTTTGGTACGTTCTGTTCCGTTCAGATTCAGTCCTTGCATGATCACATTGGAAACATGACGAGGAACGTTAGGGTTCAGAACTGCCGGTGCAACCAGATTGTCATTTTCCATACGGCTGATTGCAGAGGGCGGCATAGAGCCGGTCAGAACTCTGTAAATGACCGCACATACAGCATAGACATCTGTCCATGTGCCCTGCTGTCCGTTGGCAGAGTACTGTTCCGGTGCAGCGTATCCATTGTAAATTTCGCATTCCAGTTCTGTATTGGCAGTGCGGACTGCGGCAATGGAAAATGCTGTCAGCAGCAATTCGCCTTTATCTGTTACATAAATAGTATCTGGTGAAATTGCACGGTGCACTACGCCGGAATTGTGTAGCAGACTTAGTGTTGTCAGCAGCGGCGGCAGCATATGTGAAAGCTGTCCCCATGTCAATTCCCCGGCATTATCTTTCAGATAGTCTACAAAGCGGACACTCTGGATATATTCATCTACCACATAAGTAGTATTGTTTTCTGCAAACAGGTCTACCACTGTATTGACATGCACTTGTCCGCGAAGCCGTGCCAGTGATTTATGCAGTTCGGTGAATTCTGCCATCAGTGCCTTATATTGTGCGAGCCGTGCCGGAATCACGCTGATTACCGGTGAACCGCTGACACGATTGCACAGGTTTGGTGGCATATATTCCCGCAGATATACTTTACAGCCAATGGATTGGTCATACGCAAGGTAAGTGATACCTTCTCCGTTGACAGACAGTGTCACACCGACAATATAACGATTATTGAGTTTTGTTCCCGGAATGATAAAAGACGGGTCACTCGGAGCGTTGTCGTAATATCCACAATTGGGGCAGACTCCGCCAGAAAATTCTGTGCGTTCCATGCAGCCATAGCATAATTTCCGTTCTCCCAAAGCGATACCTCCTGTTTTTTGGTTCTGCAAATTATATTTTACCAGCAACTCTAAGCGATGTCAACTGTTTTCCTTGAAATTTCATTTGATTCTGTTCAAATTGTATCCATTTGTAATAGATTTGATACTGTTTTTCGGTATCAGAGCGAAATCAATCCTTGATCCAGCATCTTTTGTGCTGCCAGAAGCACGCCGATCTTTCCGGAAGTATAGGTCATGCCACCCTGCATCCAGACTGCAAATGGCTCCCGAATCGGAGCATCAGCAGACAATTCAATGGAGGCTCCCATGGTAAACGCACCAGCTGCCATGATGACTTTACTGGTATAGCCTGGCATATCCCACGCCTCTGGTACTACAAAGGAATCCACGGGAGAACCCTGCTGGATTCCCTGACAAAATGCAGTCAGATGTGCTTCATCCCCCAGACAGATCGCTTCTACAATGTCCCCACGTGTTGTACCTACTGGTGGGTGGCAGGAGAAGCCAAAGCTGCCGAACAAAGCAGCTGCAAAGTCTGCGGTTTTTAATGCGTTTGCCGTGGTATCCGGTGCATGGAAGAAGCCGAGATACAATTCCCGATTCATGTCCAGTGAACAGCCTACTTCCTTGCCCATACCGATGCAGGTCAGACGCTCCGCACACTGCTGCACAAGGGCTTCCTTTCCGGCAATATAGCCGCCGGTGCGGGCGATACCGCCGCCAACATTTTTAATCATGGAACCGATCATCAGATCACAGCCAACTTCTACCGGCTCGCTGGTTTCTACAAATTCGCCGTAGCAGTTATCCACCATAATGACTGCGTCTGGATTTGTACTGCGAACCAGTTCTGCCAGCCGTTGGATTTGTGCAACGGTCAGTGCCGGTCGCAAAGAATATCCGCGGGAACGCTGAATATAGGCAACTTTTGCTCCGCGAACGGCATCAGGAACTGCCTCATAATCCGGTGTGCCGTCTTTCAAAAGCGGCACTTCCCGATAGGTCACGCCGAAATTTTTCAGAGAGCCACTCTGGGTATCGTCGTTCAATCCGATTACGCCCTCTAATGTGTCGTAAGGTCTGCCAGTCAGAGAAACCATCGTATCTCCTGTCCGGAGAATACCAAACAGTGCCACTGTCAGAGCGTGCGTACCGGAAACAAAATTATGCCGTACCAGTGCATCTTCTGTGCCAAATGCAGTTGCTACGACTTTATCCAGAACCTCCCTGCCCTGATCGCCATAGCCATAACCAGTTGTGCCATAGAAACAAGGTTCACTGACACGGCTTTTCTGGAAAGCAGCCAAGACTTTGGCACCATTATAGGCAGCGTTATCCTCGATTCTGGCAAAGTCGGCTGCACAGCTTTTCTCTGCGGCTTCTGCTGCCCGCGCAAGCGCGCCGCCGACAGGGT